>CEPD01038620.1_pt1 | contig 14291 bp, 10 predicted proteins | sample 530641 | NCBI WGS metagenome assembly CEPD01 (sample SAMEA2620815, study PRJEB7988) | marine metagenome | biome: marine biome (ENVO:00000447); feature: mesopelagic zone (ENVO:00000213); material: "saline water (ENVO:00002010), including plankton (ENVO:xxxxxxxx)" | depth 1000 m | reverse complement strand
CAGTTGAAAGTCGGGCCGCTCGCCGTTGGCCAAGGTTTTATGCTTTAACTGCAGCACATGGAGCATTCGCGCCATGTTGGCATGATCTAGACGCAATTGGTTTAACATCGTGCCGTCTCCTTCGTAAGTGTTGTGCCTGCCGTTCTCCCTACAGAGCATTAGGCACACAATCATGAGCTGGGTTCTACTACACTAGCGTTAATCCTTGCCTTGCGCCTCTATGATGACTAACGCTGGTGGGCGCTTCTTATCGTTATGCCACAAGGTAGTCTGACGTTACCCTATTTACCACAGACACTTATTAAGCGTTAGTTGTCCAACGCCCCGATTTACAACGGAAGTTTATATGGATCTTTTTGAAGCCACTCCAGGTGAAGACGCTCCGCTTGCCTTTCGCATGCGCCCTTTGACGCTTGATGACTACATTGGCCAGCAGGCGCTTGTGGGGCCGGACAAACCGCTGCGCCGCATGGCGGAGTCGGGCGTAGTGCGCTCTATGATCTTGTGGGGGCCACCGGGCGTAGGCAAGACCACCCTGGCAGAGCTGTTAGCACGTGCATCTGAAGCGCATCTTGAGCACCTAAGTGCGGTGATGGCTGGCGTAAAAGAGATTCGTGCGGTGGTAGAGCGCGCTCGCCAGCGCTCCTCGCCCACGCTTCTCTTTTTAGATGAGATTCACCGTTTGAACAAGAGCCAACAGGACGCCCTGCTGCCTCATGTGGAGTCCGGCCTGTTAACGCTGATTGGCGCCACCACTGAAAATCCCTCCTTCGAGGTGAACTCAGCGCTGCTCTCACGCGCGCGTGTTTATGTGCTAAAGCCACTAACCCAGCAAGAGCTCATTCAGGTGATGCAGCAAGCATTGGCACATGACCAGCGCGGCCTGGGCAAGCGACCAATTGACATAGAGCCTGGCGTACTGGAAGCCCTCGCCCATGCTAGCGCGGGGGATGCCCGGAGAGCCTTAGGGCTACTGGAAACGGCTTGTGATTTTACCGAACAGCAAGATGGTCGCGAGGTGCTACGCAAAGCGGTACTGGCGGATGTAGTCGGCCATCAGTCCAGCGCGTTTGATAAGCAAGGCGATGCTTACTATGACCTGCTATCCGCCATCCATAAATCGATCCGATCGTCGCGCCCTGATGCCGCACTTTTGTACATGGCGCGCTTTATCCAGGGCGGCGGCGACCCATTGGATATCGTGCGGCGCTTAACCGCCATTGCCTCGGAAGACGTAGGCAATGCCGACCCGCGCGCCCTACCGCTCGTCATCGCCGCCTGGGATGCCTATTTGCGCCTGGGCGATTATGAGGGCCAACGGGCGATTGCCCATGCAGCGATTCATCTGGCAGTGGCACCTAAAAGTAACCGCATTGACCGGGCCTGGAAAAGCGCCCAGCAGTTTGTCCAGCAGCAGCCCCAGGTGGAAGTACCCACCTACCTACGCAACGCACCTACCAAACTGATGGAGCAGCTAGGCCATGGCGAGGGCTACCGATATGCTCATAACGAAGCGGATGGCTATCCAGCGGGCAGCGCTCACGACTGTTGGCCGGAAGGCGTGCCGAAAACACGCTTTTACGAGCCGAGTCCGTTTGGCCAGGAGAAGCGGTTTGGGGAAATCATGGCGTGGCGGGAGCAGCGGGATCAGGAAGCAGATCAGGCACCCTAAAGTGCCTGATAAACTGTGTTAGCACGGTGAAGTAACCGCCAGAGATTTAAAGCTCTTCGCGGATAACGTCGGTGCCTTCAGGAATCTGGAAATCAAATAGGCCACGATCAATGCTGCCATTGCGAGTAATGTCGCTGAAGGTGATGGCGGTGCGCTGGCCAGTGCTGTCCATCATCCACAGCTCGGTCAGGATCTGACCTTCAAAGACCATGCTCAGCTCTTCAAATAGCGTGTCTGCCAGCGTAGGAATCAGCGTAAACACGTCATCGCCGTCCTGCTGCTCGTAAAACACATCGTAGCTGGCGGTTAGCTCATCGGCGCTACCTGACAGCAATAGCGCGGGCGTGTGGGTAACACGGTCATCCATCGCTTGCACGGTCACTTGCTCAAGATCTGGATCGTAAAGGTAGACATCTTCACCATCAGAGACCACGGTTTGCGAGTACGGAGCTTCAACTTCCCAACGCAGCATACCCGGGCGCGATAACCACATTTCCCCACGGGCACTCTGAAGACGCTCACCGCCACCATCCAGAATCTGCTGTTCAAAAGTCGCGTGGTAGTTTTCCAGAGGATCCAAGCGCTCGGTAAGCCGCTCTGCGGCCTCATTGGCCCACGCTGTCATCGGTGCAGCAAAGGTTAACCCGAGCGCACTGGCGGCAAGTACCAACGCAGGTGAGCGACGGTTAGAGGGTTCGCGCATGTTCTTTCTCCCTAGGCATTCATTGCCGAATAGCGGACGAGGCAAGGAGCGATAAGACGTTCCGTATGCCTCTCAGACGTAAAAAGCGCCGCAGGGTTTCGCCTGCGGCGCGACTTTCACGCTTATTGCATGATTGGTGAGGCCACGCTTAGTGACCAACCGGCGGCGGTGCCAGCACTTCGCGAGCACCGTTGGTGCCCATAGAGGAGACAACGCCTGCGCCCTCCATGGCTTCAACTAAGCGTGCCGCTCGGTTATAGCCAATTTTAAATCGCCGCTGCACGGCAGAAATCGAGGCCTTACGGGTCTCGGTCACAAACTGCACCGCTTCATCGTAAAGCGCATCCTGCTCGGCATCGTCGCCATCAATCCCTTCCGCTTCAAGCCCAGTTAGTGCATCCGCAGAAACACCGCCGGAAAGAATCTCCTCAATGTACTCAGGCTCGCCGCGACGCTTCCAATCATCGACCACCCGATGGACTTCATCGTCGTCCACGAAGGCACCGTGAACCCGATTAGGCGGCCCGGAACCGGCGGGCAGGTAGAGCATATCCCCATGTCCCAGCAGGCTCTCTGCCCCACCTTGATCCAGAATGGTACGCGAATCGATTCGCGAGGAGACCTGGAAGGCCATTCGCGAAGGAATGTTCGCCTTGATCAAACCAGTCACCACATCCACCGATGGACGCTGGGTGGCAAGAATCAGGTGAATACCGGCAGCCCGCGCTTTTTGTGCCAGACGTGCGATTAGCTCTTCGACTTTTTTGCCGACGATCATAAACATATCGGCAAACTCATCGATGACCACCACGATGTAGGGCAGCTTCTCCAGCACCGGCGGCGTTTGGTGCATCTCCCAGGGCTGCGGCTCCCATAATGGGTCGGCCACCTGGGCGCCGGCACGCTCGGCTTCGTCTAGGCGGGCGTTAAAGCCGGCAATATTACGTACGCCCATCGCCGCCATCAGCTTATAGCGACGCTCCATTTCCGCCACGCACCAGCGCAGGCTGTTGGCCGCCTCTTTCATATCGGTGACCACCGGCGCCAGCAGGTGCGGAATACCGTCATACACCGATAGCTCCAGCATCTTGGGGTCGACCATGATCAGCTTGAGCTCATCGGGTTTAGCCTTGAGCAGCATGGAGATCAGCATCGCGTTGACCCCCACCGATTTACCCGAACCGGTCGTACCGGCCACCAGCAGGTGGGGCATTTTGCCTAGGTTCGCGACCACCGGCCCACCGCCAATATCTTGGCCCAGCGCCATCGTTAGCGGTGAGCTCTCCTGCTGATAGCGGTCAGAGTCGATCACTTCACGCAGGCGAATCATCGCGCGGTGCGGGTTAGGAATTTCGATCCCCACCGTTGGCCGACCGGGAATGACCTCTACTACGCGAACGCTTTTCACCATCAGCGAACGAGCAAGGTCTTTCGCCAAATTGCTGATTTTGGAAACCTTCACCCCGGCAGCAGGCTTGATCTCGAAACGTGTAATGACCGGCCCCGGCCACGTATCGACCACTTCAGCTTTTACACCGTATTCACGTAACCTGACTTCCAGGAGTTCCGCCATATCGGCCAGCTGCTCATCCGTGTAGTTCGGCTGATGCGGCTCCGGCGGTGTGAGCAGCTGTAGGCTGGGCACCTCGCCCTCGGGCTCTGGAAGCGTTTCAAACGCTGGGCGCTGGCTCTGCAGATGCTCCACCGTCCACAGCGTGGGGCCGTTATCCGCTTCCTCCTCAACTTGCTCGGTAGAGAAGGTTGGCTCATGGCGCGAGCTGGCAGTAGTAGATGCGACAGGCCTGACGGATAACTCATCGTCATCTTCGTCATCCCACACTGGCTCTGGCACTACTTCCGGCACTCGCTCCCGGCGCGGTTCAGCCGCTATGGAGGGGGCTTGGTAGGCTGGCTGGCTGTCTTCACTGCGCAGCGTGACTGGTTCGGGGTGCTCTGACTCCGGCTCTGGGCGGCTCGTAAACGCGGTGGATGCTGATGGCTCAGTAGCTTCCGGTTCCCACTCATCGCGCGTTGCACGCAGCGGTACAGAAGCTGCATAGAGCTCACGCTCCTGCTCATCTTCAACCCGCAGCGGTTTATTGCTACCCAATTCATGGGTAGGTACCGGCTCGGGTGTTTCAGTTGGCGCAGGTGTTTCAGGCTTAGGCGCTGGAACTTTTTCAACTGCAGACTCAGGCTGTTGCGTTGGCTCCGGTTCTTTAGCGGATAACGACATTAGTGGTTCACTGGGCGCTTCTGGCTCCTGCGTCTTGGCAGGCGCTGGCGGAGTCGCTTCTGGCGCGGCCGTCCGAGGCTCTGAGGTGCTTTGCGGCTTCGCTCCATGGCGTTCGCTCAGTACAGTGGCTGCCTCCCAAGGAATGGAGGTATCCGCAGCAGATGTCTCTTCTTGCGTCTCTTCTGCAGGTGCTGAGAAGCTTGGCTCACGCCGCTCGCGACGACTTGATGGTGAACGCTCACTAACGGCAGGGCGCTCCTGCGGCGCAGGCGATTCACTGGCGCGAGGTGCAGCATTGACGGCTGGCGTCTCTTCTTTCTCATCTACAGCGTCCGTACTGGTATCGCTAGGCTCTGCCCAGGAGCGCTGCTTCACTTTTTTAGACGCCGCTTTAGCAGCCGCACGCACGGCAGCGCGCTCAGCACGCTTTTCGCGACCTTTAGCACGGCGAGCGCTAAACCATCCGCCGATACGGCACAGCTTGCGTCCAACTTCATCGGCCACCTGTAACCATGACATGCCGCTGAATAACGGGAAGCCAATCAGAATTAGCGCGGCGGCAATCAAGCCCACACCGCCGCTACTCACCAACGGTTTCAGCGTACCGACGAGCCCTTCGCCTAAAATACCGCCTGAGGCATAGGGCAGAATGCTATCTGGATGATAAAAGTGCAGTGCGCCCAGCATGGTCGTACCGAACATTAGCAACACCAAACCGCCTGCGCGCACGGCAATGGCCACCGGATCCAGCTCGAAACGCACCTGGCGTGAGCGCATCAGCCACCAAGCGGCGTAACCAAACATTCCCGGCCACCACAGGGCACTGGCCCCGAGCAGTGAATAGAGCACGTCGGCCAGCCATGCACCAACCGGGCCCATCCAGTTACGCACATCGGTTTCAGGCCCTTGGTACGACCAGCCGGGGTCGGCTGGATGGTAGCTAAACAGCGCCAATAGCAAAAAGACGCAGAGCGCCAGCATCACAACCACCACCCCTTCACGGGCGGATCCTTGCAGGCGCAAGCCAAACCGGCGCGCCTTATCCTTTGCGGCATTCACCCGCGTCGATGAATTAGAACTAGATGGTGACTGACGCGACTGTCGCTGCGTTCGCTTGTCTACCGCCTTATTTACTTTCAAGCGATTCTCCCTTTACACCACACGGTGTCTTTAATCCACTTGCGAGTTTGCATCATACCGAGCATCCTTCCGCCGTCACAGCGCTTCTATAGAAGCTATCAGCAACAGGAGCAAGCGATGCTACCTTGGCTCTCATCGCCACACCCTTCATTTCCATCTACCGAACAGGCATTAGAGTCTCCCAACGGCCTCCTAGCCGCCGGTGGAGAGCTTACACCAGCCTGGCTGGTAGACGCTTACCGGAAAGGGATATTTCCTTGGTATAGCGACAAGGACCCCATTTTATGGTGGAGCCCTGACCCGCGCATGATACTGCTGCCTGCTCAGTTTAAACGACGCCGCAGTCTAGCTAAACGGCTGCGACATGGTGGCTTTAGCGTGACACTAGATCAACAGTTCATCCAGGTCGTTGAGGCATGTGCTGCTCCCCGTAAAAATGAACCGGGCACTTGGATTAACCCGGATATGCGTCGTGCCTATCAGCGCCTTCACGAACTTGGCATCGCCCACAGCATTGAGGTACACCGTGACGGCGAGCTGGTCGGCGGGCTGTATGGGCTGGCCATGGGGCCAGTGTTCTTTGGTGAGTCGATGTTTTCACGTCAACCCGACGCTTCCAAAATTGCGCTGGCCTACTTGGCAGGCGCCATGCAACGCCATGGTGGTGAACTCATCGACTGCCAAATGCACACGCCGCATTTAGCCAGCCTGGGTGCGACAACAGTCGCCCGTAGCACGTTCATCAACTACCTTGAACAATGGTTGCCAGAAAAGGCTTTTCGCTTACCACCTGCCCATCAGACGCCATCCGTGCCTGCCTCACCATGGCTGGCGGCGATACCCTCAGGCGCTGAAGCAGAGTGACCGCGCCGTTTTTCACCAAGGAGGCAAGCCGTGAGTAGTAACGCTCCTCGCCGCCCTGTGCGGGATTTGCGCTTCTTCCTAACCGTTCCTCATGCCTGCAGCTATCTTCCTGGCAAAGAGGCAACAACACTGTTTCTGGATCCTCAGGAGTCGCCGGTGCCTGGGGTGTACGACTCGCTGTCTCTACTTGGCTTTCGACGCAGCGGACGCCACTTATACCGCCCTCACTGCGAGGGTTGCAATGCCTGCCGTTCGGTACGCATTCCAGTAGACGAATTTAGCGCCAACCGCACCCAGCGCAAACTTTGGCGACGCAATGCCGATATTGAAACCCGAGTGATTGCCGCACGCTTCGACGCGGCCCACTATGCGCTGTACGCCGACTATATTCGTCAGCGTCATGCCGATGGCGATATGTACCCCCCTAGCCGCGACCAATACCGTACCTTCTTAACGCTAGAAGAGCCCTATGCACACCTACTAGAGATGTATCTAGAGGGCGAACTGGTGGCCGTGGCAGCGTTTGACCAGCTAGAGCATGGTCTTTCGGCCATTTATACGTTTTTCAAAGTGGATGAGTCGCTTGAAAAGCGCTCGCTGGGCACCTTTGCTATCTTAAAGTTGATTGCGCTCTGCCAAGAAAAAGCGCTGCCGCACCTTTATCTCGGGTACTGGATTGAGGAGTGTCGTAAGATGCGCTACAAGCAAGCTTTTTCACCGATTGAACTGCTGGATGGGCGGCACTGGCGACCTATAATTCGTTAAACTGGTCAGCTTTTTTGCCTTGACGGCGGGCTTACGGCACAATATAGCGCTGTTTCTTAGGCGAGCAGGTTTGTGCCAACGCTTATTGAAACAACCATTCGACCAACCACGATGTAAAATAAGTGAGGATCTGCCTATATGGCACGCGAAGATCATATTGAAATGGAAGGCGTTATTGTTGATACCCTTCCCAACACCATGTTCCGGGTTGAGCTGGAAAACGGTCACGTTGTGACCGCTCACATCTCTGGCAAAATGCGTAAAAACTATATCCGCATTCTGACTGGCGACAAGGTCAAGGTAGAACTAACGCCCTACGACCTGTCCAAAGGCCGTATCGTTTATCGCTCGCGCTAAGCCTTGAGTGTGCCCTCAAGCAACGTCTGCTCACAGATCGCGTCCCACGGCTATTAGTAGCACCGCGTAACGACGGCGCCGCTCCCTGGAAACGACAACGCCCCGTCGAAGACAGGGCGCTGTGCGTGCTAGCGAGTATGCATTACTGCTTGTCGGTCATCTTAGCGCCCTTTTCAGGGCGCATCTGCCATTTCCGACTCTGTCGAAAGATGAAGCTCTCCCTCCTCCAGGCTAACATGGACGATACCACCGTGCTCGGCCAGCTCTCCAAACAGAATCATCTCTGCGAGTGGCTTCTTGAGCTTCTCTTGGATCAAGCGAGCCATCGGCCTTGCCCCCATATCCGGGTCGTAGCCTTTCTCTGCTAGCCAATCCCGGGCGACGTCGTCTACATCCAGCTGCACGCGCTTCTCGTCTAGTTGCGCTTGAAGCTCGATCAAGAACTTATCGACCACGTTGCGCACCACCGTCGTGGGCAGCGCATGGAATTGAATGATGCCGTCCAGGCGGTTACGGAATTCCGGCGAGAAGGTCCGACGAATCACTTCCATCGCATCCGTCGAGTGATCCTGACTCTGGAAACCGATAGAGCGACGCGATGCCTGCTCCGCCCCAGCGTTCGAGGTCATGATCAAAATCACATGGCGGAAGTCTGCCTCGCGGCCGTTGTTATCCGTCAAACGACCGTGATCCATGACCTGCAACAGCAGATTGAAAACTTCTGGATGCGCTTTTTCGATTTCGTCGAGAAGCAGCACGCAGTGCGGCTGTTTGGTGACGGCCTCGGTCAGTAGCCCACCCTGGTCATACCCCACATAGCCTGGAGGCGCACCGATCAAACGCGACACGGTGTGACGCTCCATGTACTCCGACATATCGAAACGCACCAGCTCAATGCCCATGATATGCGCCAGTTGCTTGGCTACTTCCGTTTTACCGACCCCAGTCGGGCCTGCGAACAGGAAACTGCCCACGGGCTTATCGGGAGATTTCAGGCCCGCACGGGAGAGCTTGATGGCCGCCGACAGTGAATCGATCGCTTCATCTTGACCAAACACCAACATTTTCAGGTCGCGGTCCAACTTCTCGAGCTGTTTACGATCCGAACTCGAGACGCTCTTCGGCGGAATGCGCGCAATGGAGGCCACCACGGCTTCCACCTGCTCCACATCGATCATCGTAGCACGTACCTCAGGGGGTAGCATCCGCTGATGCGCACCCGCTTCGTCGATCACGTCGATCGCTTTATCGGGCAGGAAGCGATCGTTGATGTAGCGATCCGCCAACCGGGCCGCACTTTCCAACGCACCGTCGGTGTATTTCAGTTCGTGGTGCTCTTCGAAGCGCGAACGCAGCCCTTTGAGAATCTTGATGGTGTCCTCAACGGACGGTGCCAGCACGTCGACCTTTTGGAAGCGGCGTGCCAAGGCGCGGTCTTTCTCGAAAATTCCGCGGAACTCCTGGAACGTGGTCGAACCAATGCAGCGCAGCTCGCCTGAAGAGAGCAGCGGTTTCAACAGATTGGAAGCGTCCATCACGCCGCCCGAGGCAGCGCCCGCGCCAATGACCGTGTGAATCTCATCGATGAACAAGATGGCATTGGGCTGTTTACGCAGCTCGCTTAACAGACTCTTGAGGCGCTTTTCGAAATCGCCACGGTACTTGGTGCCTGCCAGTAGTGCGCCCATATCCAGTGAGTAAACCACCGCGTCGGCAATGACTTCCGGCACGTCTTCTTCGACGATGCGCTTGGCTAAGCCTTCGGCAATAGCGGTTTTACCCACACCCGCTTCACCCACCAGGAGTGGGTTATTTTTACGACGGCGGGCCAGAATTTGCACAACGCGCTCAAGTTCATGGTCGCGGCCAATCAGAGGGTCGATTTTACCCTGACGTGCCTGCTCATTGAGGTTGGTGGCGTAGCCGGTCAGCGGATGAGCAGCACCTTCAGCGCTCCCCTCTTCTGCGTCGTCACTCTCTTGAGAGGAAGGTGATGGCGACGGGCCATGACCAGAGACTTTAGAAATTCCGTGGGCGATGTAGTTCACCGCGTCTACCCGCGCCACGCTTTGTTGTTTAAGGAAGTAAACCGCTTGACTCTCTTGCTCGGAAAAGATGGCCACCAGCACATTAGCGCCAGTCACTTCGCTTTTACCGGAAGATTGAACATGGAATACAGCACGTTGCAGCACGCGCTGGAAACCAAGCGTTGGCTGAGTTTCACGGTCACCCTGACCTTCTGGGATCAGCGGTGTGGTCGAGTTAATGAAATCCTGCAGATCGGACCGCAGCTTGTCGAGGTTTGCCCCACACGCCTTCAGCACATCCACCGCAGAGGCATTGTCTAGCAGCGCCAGAAGCAGGTGCTCTACAGTCATGAATTCGTGGCGCTTTGAGCGAGCCACGGTGAAGGCCGTGTTCAGGGTCAGTTCAAGTTCTTTGCTCAGCATGGCAGTCCCCTTTTCGCTACTACCTAGGGTATATCGACACCTAGGGCTTGCGTCGGATCAGTTTAATCGACCGGCACTTTCAACATCGGGTACAAATGGCGTGGTTGCAAGCCCCTGCGCTACTTTTTTTCAACGTTACTCATTTTAAATAGGCTTAATCAGCAGCTTCGATGTCACTCATTAGCGGGTGCTCACATTCACGGGCATACTCATTCACTTGATAACTTTTAGTTTCAGCAATATCCCGGGTAAAAATGCCGCAGGTGGCTTTCCCCTGGGTGTGCACCGCCAACATCACCTGCACGGCTTTTTCGCTATCCATATTAAAAAAGCTTTGCAGCACTTCAACGACAAACTCCATGGGGGTGTAGTCGTCGTTATGCAACACCACTTTATATAAAGGCGGCTGTGCCAGCGCGGGCTCGGCCGACTGCACCGCTAAGTCATCATCGTGTTCTGGCATGCCTGGACGCGTCATGCCTGCCTGCAGAGTCGCGATCACGTCCAGAGGGTATGTATTAGGCATAAGTCACGTGCATCATCTTCTTGCTGCTGACAGTCAGGGCCTTGGATCAATTCAAAGACGAGGCTTTTACAGTCCAGGCTTCTACAGACTGTACACCTATGTATAAGACGCCTGCCATCAACAAGGGTTCATGAAAGGTAAAAAATTATCACACAGGAGAGAATAAAAATCCCTCGCCCGCAAGGCGGGCGAGGGATCGATCAGCCGTTGAAGCGCGACGGCTCAGCGGATGATCAGCCTTTGGACACCATGGCCAGCGCGTCGTTGAGGGTCTTGCTCGGGCGCATGGCCTGGCTGGCCAGCTCACGGTTGGGGTGGAAGTATCCCTGGATATCCACCGGCTGCCCCTGCACGCTGTTCAGCTCATCAACGATGGTGCTCTCGTTGGCTTGCAGCGTCTCTGCCAGACGACCAAACAGGGATTTCAGTTCGGCGTCCTGGCCCTGAGCGGCCAGTGCTTCTGCCCAGTACATTGCTAGGTAGAAGTGGCTGCCACGGTTATCCAGCTCGCCGACTTTACGCGATGGCGACTTGTTGCTGTCGAGGAATTTGCCATTGGCTTCATCCAGCGCTTTTGCCAACAGCGTCGCGCGGGCGTTACCGAAGGTGCTGCCCAGGTGCTCAAGCGACGCCGCCAGGGCCAGGAACTCACCCAGCGAATCCCAACGCAGGTGGTTCTCTTCCAGGAACTGCTGAACGTGCTTAGGTGCAGAACCGCCAGCGCCGGTTTCAAACAGGCCACCACCGTTCATCAGCGGTACGATAGAGAGCATCTTGGCGCTGGTGCCCAGTTCCATGATCGGGAACAGGTCGGTGAGGTAATCGCGCAGCACGTTACCAGTGACGGAGATGGTGTCTTCGCCTTTACGGATACGCTCCAAAGAAACCTTCATTGCATCGACCGGCGCGAGAATTCGGATATCCAGGCCAGCGGTGTCGTGATCTTTCAGGTACGTCTCGACCTTCTTGATCAGTTGCGCGTCGTGGGCACGGTTAGCGTCGAGCCAGAACAGTGCCGGGGCACCACTATCGCGGGCACGGGTAACGGCCAGCTTCACCCAGTCTTGAATCGGCGCGTCTTTGGTCTGGCACATACGCCAGATATCGCCTGCTTCTACCGTGTGGCTAAACACAGTTTGGCCTGAATCGTCGGTGACCACGACAGTCCCGTCGGCAGGCATTTGGAAGGTTTTATCGTGAGAGCCGTACTCTTCGGCTTTCTGCGCCATCAGGCCCACGTTAGGTACGCTGCCCATGGTGGTCGGATCGAACGCGCCGTGCTGCTTGCAGTCTTCGATCACCGCCTGGTAAATGGTGGCGTAGCAGCGGTCAGGGATAACAGCCTTCGCATCTTGCAGCTCGTCATTCGCGTTCCACATCTTGCCGGAATCACGAATCATCGCCGGCATAGAGGCATCGATGATCACGTCGCTGGGCACATGCAGGTTGGTGATGCCTTTATGGGAGTTCACCATCGCCATGGCCGGGCGAGTTTGATAAAGGGCCTCTACATCGCCTTTGATCGCCTCTTGCTGGTCGCTGGGCAGCTTCTCAATAGCGCTGTAAAGGTCGCCGATACCGCTGTTCGGGTTGAAGCCAGCACTCTTCAGCACGTCAGCGTGCTTCTCCAGCACCTCTTTATAGAACTCTTCTACCACGATACCGAACATGATTGGGTCGGAGACCTTCATCATGGTGGCTTTCAAGTGCAGCGAGAACAGCACGCCGCTCTCTTTGGCATCGCTGATTTGGCTGTCAATAAAGCTGCGCAGACGGCGGCTACTCATGCTGGCGGCGTCAATGACTTCGCCTGCTTGTACCGCAAGACCCTCTTTTAGCACCACGTTGGTGCCATCTTTTTGCTGCAGCTCAATCTTCAGCGTGCCGGCTTTTTCCATCACCGCCGACTGTTCGCTGCCGTAGAAGTCGCCTTCGCTCATATGAGCCACATGGGACTTAGAGTCAGCGCTCCACTCACCCATGCGGTGCGGGTATTTGCGAGCGTAGTTTTTGACCGATTTCGGCGCGCGGCGGTCGGAGTTACCTTCGCGCAGCACCGGGTTTACCGCACTGCCCTTGACTTTGTCGTAACGCGCTTTAACGGAGGCTTCTTCGTCGTTTTTCGGCTCTTCCGGGTAGTCAGGCAGCGGGTAACCTTGGCTTTGCAGCTCTTTGATGGTTGCTTTTAGCTGCGGGCCAGAGGCGCTGATATTAGGTAGTTTGATAATATTGGCTTCAGGCGTCTTCGCCAGCTGACCAAGCTCCGCCAAGTCATCGCTCACGCGCTGCTCGTCGCTCAGAATATCCGGGAATTGTGCCAATACGCGGGCAGCAAGAGAAATATCGCGGGTCTCTACTTCGACACCGGCAGAGTCGGTAAAGGCATCAATGATGGGTAACAAAGAGTAGGTAGCGAGCGCAGGAGCTTCATCGGTGAGCGTATAAATGATCTTCGGCGTTTTAGACATTTTTGCGTTAACCTCTTTTTTTCGGTCGCTGTGATTATAAAAAATCCTGAGCTACGCGGCTCATTCAACGATTAGCCATGCCGCGAAGCGGGTGGAGCATCCTGTATGCGCTGCCCCTTTGGTCAGTCGGTGGTACTACTGGTCACTCGGTGGTTATTGCGGTAACGATGACGACAGATGAAAACGGTGGTCATCACGATGCCAACGGTTCATCTCAAACAGCTGCGCCAGATTATACCAGCGCTGCACTTTAACCGCATGAGCGATTGTCGACAAATCCTCCACCTCTAGTTCTTGGGACAGCTTGTGAGACGATGAGCACCTTATATTTACTGCACAAACCCTACCGTATGCTCTCCCAGTTTACCGATAGCCAGGGCAGAGCCACCTTGGCAGAAGTGATTCGCACCCCAGGGGTGTACGCCGCTGGCCGCCTTGATTTTGATTCTGAAGGCCTGCTGCTACTGAGTGATGACGGGGGCCTTATTCACCGCATTGCCCACCCCAAACACAAGCAGCCAAAAACCTATTGGGTGCAGCTTGAAGGCCACATTACCGATGAGGCCATCCGTGCGCTCAAAGTAGGCATTACGTTAAAAGATGGCCCAACCCTACCCGCCAAAGCGCGCCGTATAGCGCCGCCTGCTATTGCTGAACGTGACCCGCCGATCGACCCTAAGCGCCACCCTCTTACCAGTTGGCTGGAACTCACTATTAGCGAAGGCCGCAACCGCCAGGTGCGCCGCATGACTGCCCACGTGGGTTTTCCCACGTTGCGCCTGATTCGTGCGGCCATTGGCCCCTGGCAACTGGGCGACCTGGCACCTGGAGAATGGCGTAAAGAAACCCTGCACGCACCGCGCCCCGACAATGCCAAGCAGCCTCGCGCTGTGCCAAAAAAGGCTAAGCCAAAAAACGCCAAGCCGAAAAGCGCCTTACCAAAAGGCTCAGATACCAATAAAGCGCGTGCCGCAAAAGCAGCTCCCAAACGAAGCGCCAAATCCAGAGGCCCTAAAAAATGAATACGCCTTCTCCTACTGTTCGGCCAACCATTCGCAGCACGGTGGCCTGCGTGATTCAGCAGGGCGAGCATTTTTTAATGGTGGAAGA
>CEPD01072647.1_pt1 | contig 15817 bp, 9 predicted proteins | sample 530641 | NCBI WGS metagenome assembly CEPD01 (sample SAMEA2620815, study PRJEB7988) | marine metagenome | biome: marine biome (ENVO:00000447); feature: mesopelagic zone (ENVO:00000213); material: "saline water (ENVO:00002010), including plankton (ENVO:xxxxxxxx)" | depth 1000 m | reverse complement strand
AATCCTAACAAAATATGGCTTGCCTTTATAGAATCTGGAATCTCTTTCGTCTCTACCAACTTACTTAACTTCCAGTATCCGTTTTCTTCGTATGGGCCATAAACTTCGCCTTTTTCAAGATTAAATAAATCATCGGCAAATTCTTTTGGCAGTTGATTTTTAAATTTGAAGGTTACCGGTTGTTGTAAATCTGAATTAGAGTTTACAAACTCCTGATCGTCTGAAGTCGTATTAAATCCTGCAATAGTATCATTCGTTTTAGAAACCGAGTTATACTCTACTCTATCTTCTAAAAGAGCACTCAAAGAATTTTTAGATTCTTCTTTATCTTCTACTGAAGGCTCTTCATTAAAAATAACATATTGAATATTACGAGCTGCCTCAGTTTCAAATTTAGCTTTATGATTATCTACGTACTCTTTAATTTCAGACTTAGAAACTTCAACTTCGTCATCTGGAATTGAAGAAAAAGGAATCTGAACATAACGAAGATCCATGGTATTATTTTGCAATTGGTATGCTTGTTTACCTTCGGTTAACGTTGCCCCAACACCAGCACGAATCATATTGGCATAAATATTCTGGGCAGCAGATTCTGCAAGTCCTTCTTCATAGCTTAACCATTGCTGATACATCTGCGGTGAAGTTTGTTTTAAACTCGCCACATATTCTTTTACTCGATTTTCATCGAACATCCCGGCTTCATTAGTAAATTGGGGATTTTGAGACATTTGGGCTCTCATCATTTGTCTAACCTGAGCTTGCTCGGCTCTTATCCCAAGCTTTTCTACCTGCTCTTCAACAATAATTTGGTTTAATTCCTGATCCCAAACACGATTTACAGCCTGTGTGGTAGATATGTTGCCACGCATATTTTGTTGATATGCTTCTACCTGACGGGCAAATTCTTCCCTACTAATTTCCTCTCCATTCACGGTAGCTATAGAGTTATCTTTACCACTAAAACCACCACTTCTAATCACATCGGCAAGAACAAACGAAAATAATGCCAATGCAATAATTAAAATTAAGAAAACAGAACGTTGTCTGATTTTATTTAATACTGCCATTTTTGGATATAATTTATCAAAATATAGTGGGCGAAAATAGTGTTTTTAGGCTAATAATAAAACTTATGATTAGCAAAATATTAACTTTTTAACGCTTTAATCTTCAGACTTGATTTTAAGCTCTACAAGATCGATTTTTGTATTAGAAACATCCAGGATAGTAAACTCGAATTGATCTATACGAACCACTTCGTTTTGGTGGGGAATTTCCTCGGTATGATTCACGATAAAACCTCCCAAAGTTTCATAGTTTTCGCCGGTAGGAATATTTAAACGATAGGTTTCATTGATATAATCTACTTCAACACGTGCCGAAAATTTAAAATGTTCGTCACTTATCTTCTCATCCACCAAAATGGGTGAATCGTGCTCATCTTCTATTTCGCCAAAAAGTTCTTCCACGATATCTTCTATGGTCATCATACCACTGGTACCTCCATATTCATCAATAACCACTGCAATACTTTTACGTTTCTTAATTAAAACATTAAGCACATCTTTCACCCACATCGTTTCTGGAACAAAAATTACAGGTAACAGGATTGAATTTACAGATGCCGGTTTTTTAAACAGCTCAAAAGAATGCACATAACCTATAATATCATCAATGGTATCGTTATAGATTAAAATTTTTGAAAGACCGGTTTCCGTAAAGGTTTTTACCAAATCTCCCGGTTCCTGATCCTGATTTACCGCAATGATTTCGGTTCGGGGAATCATAACCTCACGGGCCTTAATATCCGAAAACTGCAATGCATTTTGAAAAATCTGAATTTCAGAATCCACTTCATCTTCCTCTTCTACCGTTTCCATCTGTTCACTAATAAAATTCCCCAGTTCTATTTTGCTAAATGCAAGTTGGACTTCATCTCCATCGGTTTTAAAGAAACGTTTTAAGATCATATCTGATATCCAGATCACAAATGAAGAAATAAAGCTGAACAACAGATAAAAAAGATATGCCGGTACTGCAAAAAACTTCAACATGGTATTGGCATAAATCTGAAAAAAGACCTTCGGAAGAAATTCGGCCGTAACCAGAATAAGCAGTGTAGATAATACTGTTTGGGTAAACAAACTTAAATCGGTCACCAGATAATTTAAAATGGCGCTTTGTAAAGGCTGAATTTCATTAAGCCAGGCCATAATTAAATCGCCCATATAAAAACCATACACCACAAGGGCGATATTATTTCCTACAAGCATGGCAGCGATAAACTTAGAGGGCTTTTTAGTAAGGCGCTTTAAAACTTTAGCCAAAAAATCATTCTGAAGCTTCTCTATTTCAATATAGATTTTATTCGAGGAGACATAGGCAATCTCCATACCCGAAAAAAATGCGGAAAGTAGTAATGAAAAAATAATGATGATGGCCTCTGCACTCATTATTTCTTATTTTTTTGTCTCTTTTCAAGCTTTCTCCTAAAATTTCTTTTGAAGAAAAACATAAAAATGGCCATTGCGGCCAGGAATATAAAAATATACGCTCTATTGCGCTCGGTATCCCAAATGGCAAAAGTTTCAAAAATAAAGAAACCTCCCATGATTAAATATGCATACTCGAAATACCTGAAATATTTTGTCATTTTTCTGACTCCTCTATGTTTTGAATCCCACTATTGGTTCTAAAGTTGAATTTATCGAAATTTTGATTGGAATCAAAACCCATTCCTTCATTAAAAGAACCATCGGGAAACTTAATTTGATTTTCACGATCGGTAAACACCCAACTTTGATTTTGATCCCAATAAAGCTGATCGCCTTCTAACCGGGTACTATCTGCAGTAAAGATCACTACGTTACCACGCAGATCTACTAAACCGGTACCATCATATACAATCCCGTAATCTGCTATGACCGTACTCTTTTGATCATCTTCATCAAAAAACTCGATATAGACCCCTTCTGGAAATTCCCGAAAAGGAAAATCTTTATTTGTAAAATCGAACATTTTCTCACTTTGCAGGGTCGCCACTACACGACCAGAATCTGTATATTTTAAAAGGATACCATTAGCAATTCCTGCCGGTGCATCTGCAGGATTTTGAAGGGCCCTTACTTCATTTAAATTACCCTCACATGAAAAAAGCATTGTCACGCCAATAAGCGTGACAATGCCTTGTATTATTTCACGATATGTGATTTTCATATTATAATTGAGGGATACGCACAGTTTCGCCTATCCAACAACCAATTTGGATAGCATCTCCTGCTTTTTTCCCTTCCTGGAATACATCAGCTTTTTGTGGGGCACGACCATTATAAGCCGCAACTGTTGCATTAGCATGATTAGAAAGAGATGGGTCTACTCTACCCGCTTTTGCTACATACTCTGCAGCTAACCAGTACACCGCTCTTTTATCGAAAGCAGTTTCTCCACAGTTATTAGCACTATCAGCATACATATCTGCAATATTCAAATACGCTCTACCGTAAGATGGCTTAGCCTGAATTGCTTTTTTGTAGAAACTTCTTGCCTGAGAAAAACTTCCTGAAGACTTATAGTTCTGAGCAATTCTATAATAGATCTTAGCTTTATCTGCAGGATCTTCTTCAAGTTCTGCAGCCTCATTATAATACTCTAAAGCTTTAGATCTATCCCCATCAGCTTCAGCTAACTGTCCCAAAGAATAGGCAGAAGCTGCTGAAGGCTCTAATTGGTGAAGCGCTTCAGAAATTTTAAAGAATAATGGATCTTCACAATCTTTAGCAGATAGACGCGCATTCGCATTTCTTAACCATGAAACATCTCCTTTTTTAGCTTCAAAGTCTTTTTCATAAAGTGGCACAAGATTATCACAATCTGCACGGGCACCTAATTTTGCATTTAATGCATTTTTCACCGCATTAAAATTGGTTAATCTTTGCTCAGCAATTTTTGCAGTTTTTGCTTCTTTAGAAGTTAAATCTTCACCAGCATCCTGTTTTTCAATAAGTGGTTGAAGACGATCTGCTTCGCTAATTTCTTCTTCTTCTATTTTCGCCATTACTCGATCATAGATATCGAAAACATCCTGTAACTCACGATCCCCGGCATCCTGCATATTCACCATTAAGTCGAAGTATGCATAAAGACCTTTAGGGCTGGTAAAATTATCTTTATCTTCAGTGTAAGCCTTATCAAATGCGTTGAATCTATCTTCTGTAGTTCCAACTTTATTGTCGAACTTTAATAATGCTATATCACTATAAATGTCACCCTTCTTAGTTTTTTCTGGGTAGTGCTCTAATCTTCCCATATACACATCGATTAACTCATCGATATATTTTGCTTTTTCATCTCCAGTAGCTTTGTCTATTTTATAATTAAGCACCATAGCTAAATACTGGAAGGTAGCCAAACTATAATCTGGGCATTCTTCTTTTACTTTCATTAACGGCTCGTATGCCGCATCATAATTCTTCGCCTTAGCATCGTCATAAGCTAAAGCAGCAGTAGTCGTACAATCCTGTGCAAATGCTCCAGAACCTAGCATTACCGCCGATAATAAAACTATAAATCTCGCTTTCATCTTGTTGTTTATTATGGTTAATTAAACTTTCTCTTTACAAACCATTGGTCATTCAAAGATAAACCAATTGATAATTTAAAAAAATTCTCTTGTATTAAACCTGAGTTAGTTGTACCGCGCTGTCCATACTCCAGACCCAGATTAAGATTAGAGAAATCTCCTCCAATCGGTAATCCTAATCCAAAAGATATGCCAAACTCATCAATAGACTCTCCATTAAGCTGCAACCCAGTTTCTTCGAAACGTCCTCCAAAGCGATAAACAACACGTTTAAAATAACTTGTAAGTGAGCTATATTCTGGTACAATATAACCTCCCAATCGATATGCGTTACCATCATTATATTCTACGTCATTCACCGGAGTATTAAAAACCGAGATTTCCGGTATACTTCCAAATGCGGAATATTCTCCTCCTAAAAACCATTTATTTGGTCTACCAATCCCTAAACCAAATGTTGCTTTTGATGGTAATGTTATATCTTGAGACTCCATATCAAAAGTCTTCACATTAAATATGTTTTCCCCATTTGCGGTAAATAGTACATTCCCAATCTCTCTATAACTCTCTGATGTTATATCAGCCTCAGGTGTATAAACAGCAGAAGCATGTAATTTTAATCCATTTTTCAATTTTGTTTGATAGTCTAATCCAAAATTAAAATTGAAACCTGATATATCAGAGCGATCTATATCCCGGGTACCATATTGTATACCTTCTCTTACAACCGTTCTTCTATGCTGAATATTTCCAAAATTGTAATCTGCATTTACTCCAACACTTAAATCCCTGCTTATGGCGTATGCTGCAGAAAGAAATACTTTATTCATTCCTCCACGGCCTCTTAACCTGCTGGCTCCATTTTCTTCAATATCATAAATTCGATATCCAACTGAAGAATATGGGATTAATCCCACACCAAAACCAAAACGCCCAACAGGAACACCTAATCCTAAATAATCTAAAGAAACATTTTTTGTTCGATCTTCTGCTCCCTGAGTTTCTTGCTTTGTAGACTCCACACTTGCCCCTACGGCATAAGTGGTCCTGGCCAGCTTACCATATCCTGCAGGATTTGTAAGGTTCATATGAATACTATCCGAAAATGTACTAAGACCTCCCATGGACCTGTTTTCCACAGTTCCTTTAAAATTGGTGATCCCTACGCCGTAATAAGAATACGGCGAAGAAGTGTTTTCCTGAGCTTTCGCCCAAAACGCAGAAAATAAAGCTACGATTACTATAAATCGTTTAATCATTGAGTTTTATTATATTCTAAAATGTAGTTTAAACCCTCTAAAAGAAAATTTGAGTTCGCAAATATGCTATTTTTTAGTCGCTTTGACAAAAATAGAAGATCACCACCCGTCAAAATAACTGTTAAATCTTTAAATTCTGAATAATAACGGCTAATCATTCCATCAATTTCTGCGGCAAAACCAAAATAAATACCACTTCTTAAACTTTCTTTTGTAGAGTTCCCTATCAATTTTAGATGGTTACTATCTGATTGTATTAACGGTAATTTTTCGGTAAACTTATGTACGGCCTGAAATCTCATTTGCAAACCAGGAGAAATCCCTCCTCCTAAATATTCAGATTCACTATTAACAATATCATAAGTCACACAGGTTCCTGCGTCGATCACTAGGCAATTTTGCTTTGGATAGGCATATACTGCTGCCGCTGCAAGGGCTATCCGATCTTTACCCAATGTCTCGGGAGAACTGTATTTATTTTCAAAAGGCAGTTTTATTTGATGATCTAAATAATATAAAACAGAATGCTTTTGAAGTATTTTTTTTAATGAATTATCATCTTTCAACACACTGGAAAGTATCGAGAACTCAATGTGGGGATATTTTTGAAAAATTTTTTCAATTTTTTTATTTTTTTCCGACTTCAGAAATTTAAAGCTTTCCAAAACCCTATGATTTTGAAAAACAGCAATTTTCGCAAAAGTATTCCCAAGATCAATAACAAGATTCATAGCCTGATTTTATAAAATGCGAAGTTACAAAAGCATTTTTTTAAAAAAAGGCTTGTGAGTTCCTAAAATTGAATTTATATTTGCAACCGCTTTCAAAAAGCAACTGGTGCCTTAGCTCAGTTGGTAGAGCAAAGGACTGAAAATCCTTGTGTCCCTGGTTCGATTCCTGGAGGCACCACCTTTAAAAAGCCCGCTAATTTTAGTGGGCTTTTTCTTTTTAAAAAATGTCCCGTCCTGAAATAAGTTGGGATCAAGCCTAAATGATCCCTTTTAAGATTGATCCATTGATCCTTTTATACCTTAAATGGGGTTGTTATAAATCTGGGATCCACCTTAATTTTTTGAAACTCTATAGCTTCAGCCTCAATAGAAATATAATTGAATTCATTAACAACTTTCCCTACACATCGATAAATCCCCTTATTATACAATGGATATTTAGCTACCTTGTCTGGGAATTGAACCGTATCAAAAATATTGTAGTCTATATCATAAAATGTAGCAAAACACATTTCTTTACCTCCAGAAGTTGTTGTTTTTTTTGTACAAATTAACTTCCCGTAGATGCTTACTTTTTTCCCTACGAAATTCTTAAGCTCATCTACTCTTGTATAATCATATACAGGATCCTGCAACAACTCAAAATAATTGCAAAGAGGAAAGCCTAAAAGCTCTATCTGATCGTAAGCGTCTATCAAAGCTGAATATTGAAATTCTGGCAATACATATTCTTTGTGCTGAATCTTAAACAGTCCCGGCTGATTGCTGTTTTTCTTTGATTTTATTTTTCTGAAATAAGCTTCCCATAATAACTGATGTTTATCTTTTCCAGTAAATCGAAACGCCCCCACCTTCAGTAATATTCGAAGTTGTTCTATAGAAATTTCCACCCTATCAATAAAATCGTCCAGGCTTTTATAGTATCCAAAAAACTGGCGATTTTCTAAAATCTGCTGTATGGTTTTTGTTTCTAGCTCTTTGATGTATCCAAAACCCAGGTAGATATTTTTCCCTAGTATCGTATTAGGATGATCGCTATGATTAATACAGGGTGCCAGCACATTACCACCACATTTTTTTATTTCCTGAATATAAGTTTCAACCGAATAAAATCCGCCCCCGTTATTAAGCACTGCTACCATAAACTCTAAAGGAAAGTATTTTTTAAGATATAAACTCTGGTAACTTTCTACGGCATAAGAGGCCGAATGCCCTTTTGGAAATGCATAGCCAGCAAACGATGAGATTTGTTCCCAAACCTCATCGGTGATTTGTTGTGTATACCCTCTTTCTTTACAATTACTACGAAATTGCGCTTCAATTTTTTCCATCTGCCCTTTTGAAGTTTTCTTTCCACTCATCCCCCTTCGCAACACATCGGCATCATCAAAACTAAGTCCGGCAAAATGATGTGCTACCTTCATCACATCTTCCTGATATACCATAATCCCATAGGTATCACCCATAATTTCCAACATTACCGGATGTCCCTGATCTCGTCGTTTAGGATCCCGATGTCGCTTAATATATTCCTCTTTCATCCCACCGCTGGAAATCCCGGGCCTTATAATAGAGCTCGCAGCTACAAGATTCATATAATTATCTGTCTGCAACTTGGTAAGCAAACCACGCATTGCCGGCGACTCTACATAAAAAACCCCCATACAATCACCCATTTTAAGCAGATTGTTGATTGCCGGATCTTTTTTAAATTTTGGAATATTATCGATATCTTCAATAAAAGCATCAGGTTGATTTTGCCGAATCAACTCTAAAGTATCTGTTATTTTAGATAGTCCCCGCTGCGCCAGAATATCGAATTTATGAATACCAACTTCTTCGGCTATATTCATGTCAATTTGGATCGTCTGAAAGTTTTTAGGCGGTAAAAAAGTAGCACCGTAATTAAAAATATCATCATTAAGGATCAAAATACCCCCTGAGTGTACACTTAAATAGTTAGGAAATCCCGCAATTAAATTCCCATAATTTAGTACTAAAAGTTCCATTTTATCTAAGCTCGAGCGTTCGAATCGCCCTAATGAAAGTTTATCAATTTCAGCCTTAGGAAGTCCAAAAACCTTCCCTAATTCCCTAATTACGGCACGACGTTTAAAAGTTACATAGGTCCCCATTAAGGCTACATGATCAAAGCGATTAAAAATAAAACGAGTTACATCCTCACGATCTCTCCAGGAAAAATCGATATCAAAATCTGGCGGAGAACTTCTATTTTCATTAATAAAACGTTCAAAATAAAGATCCAACTCTATAGGATCCACATTAGTAATCCCAATGATATAAGCTACAATAGAATTCGCACCACTACCACGCCCAATAACAGGATAATCTTTACTACGGGCGTATTGTACAATTTCATGATTAATCAAAAAGTAAGAAACAAAGCCCAGTTTTATAATAGCTGTAAGCTCTTTATCTAATCTGGCATACACTTCTTCATCGGCTTCCGGATATCGATTTTCAATATTATCATAACACATTTTTCGCAACTTAAGCTCATCTGCTTTCGCCTCATCGATGCTCGATAAATTGTTGTTTTGTTTTTTACTAAAAGTGAATTCTACTTCACAACCATCAGCAAGCGCTTTAGTGTTCGATAAAATTTCAGGAAATTCTTTAAAAACTTCGCTTACCTCTTCTTTAGAAAGCATTTTATCTTCAGGATTCCCTTGTTCTTCTACCGCAAGTTTACTCAACAATGTATTATTATCAATGGCCCGCAATAATCTATGTGCGTTAAAGTCTCTTTTACTTCGGAAAGAAACCGATTGTAGAACCACTAATTTTGAAGTATAATTTTTGTAGCCTGAAAATTTCAGTTTATTTAAATCTCGCACTGAAACTCCTATAAATTCATTTTCCATGAATTCAGTTTTGTTAGTTTCCAGTACTTTTTTAAAAGGATAAATTATATAGCAACCTTCTAATATTGGTGCATTTTTATCAAAATTTATTTTAGCATGTAAATGACTAGAGAGATGCTGATTCATCTCCCTAAATCCGTTTCTGTTTTTAGCAATCACCACATACTGCTGCTCCACACCATTACGAAAATCTATGCCCACCAACGGTTTTATGGAGAAATTCTTTGCCTGTTTTAAAAAACTTAAACAAGCCGAAGTATTATTAATATCGGTAAGAGCCACATAGGTAGCTTTATTCGACTCTGCTAATTTCAGCAACTCATTTTCAGAAAAAGTGCCATACCTCAGCGAAAAATAAGAATGACAATTTAAATACATAATCCTCCCTTCTATATTCCAGTTTATTTTTTTAGCTTTTAGCTAACCACTTTCAACTTGCTTTGATTAAAGATTGAGCTAATAATACCTTTTTAGTTTTTCGAATAACTCCCTCTTCAACTAAACTCTATTCTCTAGTTGAAGGAATACTTCTCGAATTCATTATTGATATCTATATCAAAGCTTATTGCAGTTATTTTTAATTTTCGATATAAACTCCACCGCTGGGAGCTATTTATTGATTTCGATGTGCCAGGACGATTGGAGGCTCTCCATCAAAAGGATTACGCATTCTTCCAATAGTTTTTGCACCCATACTCACTGCCCTTACCACACTACGCTCGCCATATTTGTCTTTAATTCGGTCTAAAGAATGATATAGGCTCAGCATCTTTTCACTATCATCAAACAAATTAATTTGGTAATGCCCACCTACAAGTCCGCTTAGCTTCACTCCGATAAGCCGAATCAAAACCCGTCGATTATATAGCTTTTTAAAAAGTTCTTCTGCCTTTGGTATTAAAATATGATCGGCACTGGTATAAGGAATTTTTACCTGAAGGGTACTGGTTTGAAAATCTGAGTATCTTATTTTTACACTGATATTCGAGGTTAGTTTATTCCCTCTTCGTAACTGAAACGCTAAACTCTCGGTCATTGCCACCAAAGTGGCATGCAAGCGGGTAACATCTGTAGTATCCCGATGAAAAGTGCGTTCATTCGAAATCGATTTACGATCATGAAACGGAATAATAGGAGTATGATCAATACCCTGAGCCCGTTTCCAAATGGTACGTCCGTTTTTACCCAACACCCCTTCTAAAACTTCCACTGGCATTTCCTGTAGTGTTTTCACCTTATACACCCCAAGCCCCATAAGTAGTTGAAAGGTTTTATTGCCAATCATCGGAATTTTATTTACATCAAGTGGCGCCAAAAATTGTTTTTCTTCTCCAAGCCTAATAACACTCATCGCATCGGGTTTCACTTCGCCCGTGGCGATTTTAGAAACTACTTTATTTTGCGATAACCCTACAGAAATTGGTAAACCACTCTCTTTGATGATACCTTCCCTAAGCTCTTTAGCAAATCGTTCGATCCCAAAAAAACGATCCATTCCGGTAAGATCAGCATAAAACTCGTCCACGCTAGCTTTCTCAAATAACGGCACCTGATTTTTAATAATCTCGGTTACCAGGTGTGATTCTTTGGTATAAATACTGGCATTCCCTTTTATATAAACTGCATGCGGGCAAAGCCTTCTGGCAATTTTCATTGGCATTCCCGATCGAACACCAAATTTTCGGGTTTCATAACTACACGAAGCTACCACGCCACGATCCCCCATTCCCCCAACAATCACCGGTTTATTCTTTAATTCTGAATGATGCTTTCGTTCTACCGAAACAAAAAAAGAATCCAAATCAAGATGTAACACTGACTTCAAAATCATATAATTTTGGATTTAATCCTATTTAATGGATTTATTCCAAAATTATAAAAATAAATAAAGCGAGAACGTTAAAATCCCGCTTTAGATCATTCATTTTCTATAAGTGTCTATGAATAGCGACCTTTTCAATTAAATTTATTTATCAACAATATGGGTTGGACTACCGTAAAATAATTCGGCACTTTCCATAATAGTTTCAGAAAGCGTTGGATGTGGATGTATGGTAAGCGACAAGTCCCTTGCCGTGGTCCCCATTTCTATTGCTAAGGCAATTTCAGGAATCAAACTTCCGGCATTTTTACCGGCAACACCACCTCCCAGAATAATTTCAGATTCTTTATCTACAATTAATTTTGTAAGCCCATTATCGGTACCCAACGCCTTAGCTCTTCCTGACGCCGACCATGGAAATTTTACCACTTTCGCATCGATATTAGATGACTTTAGTTCTTCTTCTGTAAGGCCACACCAGGCAATTTCTGGATCGGTAAATACAATGGCAGGAATTACTTTTGCGTCGTAAGCAGATCCTTTCTCTCCTTTAATCACTTCTGCTGCAACTCGACCTTCATGCGAGGCTTTATGCGCAAGCATGGGCTGTCCCGTTATATCACCAATAGCGTAGATATTATTTGCTGAAGTTTTACGATTGCTAAAGACTTTTATAAAACCGTCTTGCCCGATTTCTACTCCGGCATTTTGCGGTTTACTAGCTTTAACATTTGGTTTTCGCCCGATAGCCACCAATACTTTATCGAATTTCTTTTTCTGCTCTTTGTCGCCCGACTTCAATACTACTTCTACTTTCTTCTTTTTAGCGTTTACTTTTTCGACTTTAGTATCAAAATACAGGTTTTTAAACGGGTGTTCTTTTTCAAAAACCTTTACCAGATCACGATCAGCACCTGGCAAAAATCCAGAGGTCATTTCAGCAACAGAAACTTCACTCCCTAAATTAGCATACACACTACCAAGTTCCAAACCAATATAGCCACCACCAATCACCAGTAACTTTTTAGGGATTTCTTTAATATCCAGTGCATCTTTAGAATTCCAGATCAATTGATGATCTACCTCGATATTTGGCAACTCGGTTGGCGTGGATCCGGTAGCAATAATCACATTTTCGAACTCCAGTTCGTATGAATCTCCTGAATTCTTTTTAATCTCCAAAGTTTGTTCATCTTTAAAAAAAGCTTTCCCCTGGATAAACTCCACTTTTCTGGCTTTACTAAGCTGCCCTAAACCGCTGGTTAGTTTTTTTACAACCTCATCTTTCCATTCACCAATTTTCTTGACATCGATTTCAGGTTCGCCAAAACGTACTCCAAAATTCGCTAATTCTAATGCCTCCTTTTTCACCTTCGCCACATGTAACAAGGCTTTAGAAGGAATACAACCGCGATATAAACAAACACCACCAGGATTAGCTTCCGGATCGATTAAAGTGGTTTTGATTCCCAAATCAGCTGCTCTAAAAGCCGCTGCATAACCGCCCGGACCTGCACCGATTATAACCAATTCTTTTTTCTCTTTCTTGCTATTTGCCATAATTTCTTTTTACTCGATAATCGAGATTTAAATATTGCAAAGGTTATTTAGAAAATAAAATTACTTTTCTAAACTGTTAAGCTTAGCTCATAAAGAGCTAATTACGCCCCAAGCAAAGCTTTGTAAGGATCTTCCAGCGCCTGTGTGATCCAATTTATAAACGCGGCGCCATCGGCGCCATCGATTAAACGATGATCGTAGGATAAGCTTAATGGTAAGATTTCTCTTGGCTTAAATTCATCATCGACATACACCGGTTTTTTAGCCGAACGTGAAATTCCCAAAATAGCCACTTGGGATGCAGGAACGATCGGTGTAAAATTAGTACCTCCAATCCCGCCAAGATTAGAAATAGAGAAATTAGCCCCTTCCATATCTTCCTTGCTTAATTTTCCATCCCTGGCTTTTTCAGCGATATTGGTTAATTCCGTAGCAATTTCTATAATACTTTTCTTATCGGCATCTTTAATAACTGGCACTAAAAGTCCTTTTTCTGTAGCTACTGCAATCCCGATATTCACATAATTCTTCAGAATCATCTCTTCGTTTTCCATATCTATACTGGCGTTAAACTTTGGAAATCGAACTAATGCACTCGCAACGATTTTAGTCAATAAGGCGGTAATCGTTAATTTCCCACCGGCTTTTTCGGCTTTATCCTGATTCGTCTCTAAATATTGCTGAATATCAGTAATATCGGCTTCATCAAACTGGAAAACATGCGGAACCGATTGCCAGGAAGCAGTCACATTTTTGGCCGTCGCTTTTCGAATATTATTTAATGGCTTACGCTCCACACTGCCCCATTTTTCAAAATCAGGTAAAGAAATACTGGCTGATCTTGTTGATTTCGGACTATCTTTTTTAGCAAATTCTTTGACGTCTTTTTCTGAAACTCTCCCCGAAATCTCTTCTGCCAGTTCAGTAAGATCTACACCGAGTTCTCTTGCTAAGCGACGAGTACCTGGCGAAGCTTGAATTCCGGCTCCGGTAGATGACTCTCCTGAAGAAGATTTTCCAGACTTCTTATTTTCTTTTTCTTCAGAAGTTTTGCCAGCCTCAGGTTCATCCTTTTTAGATGATTTTTTGTCATCCTGATTTTCATCCGCATCATCTTCCTCAGGCTCTTCGTCGTTATCTTCCGGATTTTCTTCTTTTATTTTTTTCTTTTTCTTTCCAGACTGTTTTTCTTCAGAATCTTCATCTTCCTCTTCATTTTCTTCTTCGGAAGTATTTTCTTTTTCCTTCTCTTCTTCTGAAGCTTCCCCGTTATCTTCATCAGTTTCATCATCATCAGATTCTTCCAAAAGAATGATGACTTGACCAACTTCAACCTCATCACCTTCACTGATCTTTATTTCTTTTATAGTCCCCGCGGCCGAACTTGGAACTTCTACTGAAGCTTTATCACTTTCTACAGCAATAACACTCTGATCTTTTTCGATTTTATCACCTTCAGCAACTAATACCTCAGAAACTGTTGCAGATTCTACTCCGTCACCTATTTGCGGAACTTTAATTTCTTTAGCCATTTTCTTTTCTTTTATTGGTTAAGACGTTCTTGGATTTGGTTTTTTAGCGTCGATATCAAATTTCTTCGCCGCTTCTTTAAGCTGCTTTGCTTTAATCTTACCTTCATTTGCTAATTCATAAAGCGCAGCAAAAACAATATGCGCTGCGTTTACTTCAAAAAATTCGCGTAATTCTGGTCTTGCGTCACTACGCCCAAAACCATCGGTACCCAAAACTGCAAGATTAGTCGGAAACCATTTTGCAATCGATTCAGGCAATGCTTTCACGTAATCTGAAGCTGCTACAAAAATCCCTTTTTCGTCTTCCAGACATTCCTGGATATAATTTTTATCTTTATTTAATTGCGTTTTTAAACGATTGTTACGCTCGGTATCTATGGCATCGTCATAAAGCGCTTTATAACTGGTAATACTCCAAATATCTACAGCGACATCATATTCTTTTTCTAAAATATTAGCAGCCTCCAATACTTCGGCCATAATAGAACCGCTACCAAAAAGATGTGCTTTTTTATCAGTTTTGCGTTTTCTGCTTTTCTGAAATTTATACAATCCTTTTAAAATACCCTCTTCACTATCTTTTGGCATTTTAGGCATTTTATAAGTTGCATTCCCTAAAGTGATATAGTAGAAATAATGCTTTTTATCGATATACATTTCTTTAATCCCAGCTTCTACTATCGTTGCCAGTTCATAGGCAAAAGCAGGATCGTAAGCTTTTAAAGTAGGAAAAGCCAGAGCATATAAATGGCTGTTCCCGTCCTGATGCTGCAATCCTTCACCTGGCAAACTTGTTCTCCCTGAAATACCTCCAATCAAAAAGCCTTTGGCGCCGGCATCGGCTGCGGCCCACATTAAATCACCTGTTCGTTGAAAACCAAACATCGAGTAGAAAAAATAAAATGGGATCATTGGTTTTGCCTGATTAAGATAAGCAGTACCTGCAGCTATAAACTCGGCCATACAACCCGATTCAGTTATTCCTTCTTCCATGATGGCCCCATTTTCAGATTCTTTAAAGAACAACAGACTTTCTTTATCTACCGGCTCGTATAACTGTCCCCCAGGGGCATAAATTCCAACTTGTCTAAATAATGACTCCATTCCAAAAGTCCTGCTTTCGTCAGGAATTATGGGCACAATATATTTCCCCAGTTCTTTATCTTTAAACAACCTGCTCAAGGTTTGGATCATCACCATGGTCGTCGCAGCCTCATCATCTCCAGAGCCTTCCAGAAAACTTTTAAAAACTTTTTTATCGGGCTCTTTTAGCGCTTCGCTATTGTCTTTTCGCTGCGGAAGAAAACCACCTAATTTTTCCCGCTTTTCGTGTAGATATTTAAGCTCTTCACTATCTTCTTCAGGCTTTAAAAACGGAATATCTTTTAGCTCTTTATCTGAAATCGGAAGACTGAAAAAATCTCTAAATGCCTTCAACTCTTCTTC
>CEPD01016675.1_pt1 | contig 16315 bp, 25 predicted proteins | sample 530641 | NCBI WGS metagenome assembly CEPD01 (sample SAMEA2620815, study PRJEB7988) | marine metagenome | biome: marine biome (ENVO:00000447); feature: mesopelagic zone (ENVO:00000213); material: "saline water (ENVO:00002010), including plankton (ENVO:xxxxxxxx)" | depth 1000 m | reverse complement strand
CCGAATCAGAATGACAAACCGGTCTCAGACCAAACTGACACAGTCACCCTGAAACCGTCGCACATGGGTGGACATCTCCGAGCGGTTACTACACCCGTCTTGTGGGTTCTGGTCGGAGTTGTCCGTTTCGCGGATGACCAGTCGACGAGGGTCCATCTGGACATCTCGATCGAGCGTTGCGAGCTTTGACAGCATTGGCGCATGGCGTTCACGATCAGGGAACCGCTTGCGGCCGAGGCCTCCGCAATCGCCGACATTCACGTCGCGACGTGGAAGGAGGCGTACTCGGAGCTGCTCCCCGAGGACTACTTCTCGGAGGAGTACGTAGCGGGCCGTCATCGGATGTGGCAGCACGTCCTGACTCACCCGCGTGACGACGTGGTCGTTCACGAGGCCGAGGCCGATGGCGAGATCGTGGGATTCGCTTGGGCCGGGCCGGGCGAGGGAGTCGATGCGGAGGAGCCGCCGCGCGATCGACTCCTGTACGCGATCTACGTACTGGCCGTGCACTACGGGACTGGGGCCGGGCAGGCGCTGCTGGATGACACGCTGGGGGACGGTCCGGCGATGCTGTGGGTGGCCAAGGAGAATCCGCGCGCGACGGCGTTCTATCTCCGCAACGGGTTCCGATTCGACGGAGTCGAACAGGTCGACCCCCACGCTCCGTTGATCACCGACGCACGGATGGTGCGGTAGCCGGGTGGGAGAAGGGCAAGACCGGTATCGCTCATCGGGTTGTGGTGCGGTCAACCCGGCGCTCTAGACTCGCCAGATGGCACGTCGTCGCGGCAGTCTGACTGCACCACGCGAGCATGATCCGGATCTGCCCCGGGTGCTTGAGGACTACGTAGCACTGGCGCCGCGCGAAAAACGAGAAGGCGCTCGAATCGTGCTGGGCGACGGGGATGTCGACGCGCCCCACACACGGATCTCGGAGTCCCGCATCCAGGTGGGGACTTTGGGACGGCTCGACCTCACGGGGTCGACGCTCGTGGATGTCGCCATCGACGATCTCGCCGCGATCGAGGTCGCCGCCCGAGACGGCAGGTGGCGGAACGTCGTCGTGAGCGGTGGCCGTGTCGGCACGCTCGATGCCGTCCGTGCAGATTGGGACGGCGTGACGTTGCGCGGGCTTCGCATCGACTTCCTCTCGCTGCCCTCGGCTGAGATATCGGATGTGCTGATCGTCGATTGCACGATCGGAACGCTCGATGTGCCGGAGGCGTCGCTGACGCGCGTGCGCTTCGAGAACTCCCGCGCCGACGAGCTCGATACCCGCGGCTTGCGCGCGAAGGACCTGGATCTGCGTGGGCTGGACGTCGTCGCGTTCACGGACGTGCGCGGCCTCGCAGGTGCGACGATCCACGAGCGGCAGGCGGAACTCCACGCCGTCGCTTTCGCCCAAGCGCTGGGAATCAGCACGGAAGATTGATCCCCGCCTATGCCAGACCCGCCTGGATGGCGCGGATGTTCGCGGCGAGGACGCCTCGGCTGAGGAGTCCGGGGCCGAGCGGACCACTCCTGTCTTCGCCGAGGAGCGGCAGCCGCCGCAGGGCTGCCTTGGCTTCGGGGCTCAGTTGATCGAGCTGCCAGCGGATCTCGTCGCGTACCGCGTCGATGTGATCCGGTCTCGACAATCCCGCTGCCTTGGCGGCGTAGGCAGCGGCGCCGAGGGCATGAGCGCCCATGTGGGCCACTCCGGCGGCTTGCGCGGCTGCTCGCGCGGCGGCGACGGCCGATGGGCTCGTGACGTCGCGCGCCGCGCGCCCCGCGACGAAGCGGCGTCGGATCTCTCCGGCCGCATCCAGCTCACCGCGCGCGAAGGCTCGGGTTCGCGGGATCGCGTTCCGCGGCCGCCCGTCGGCGGGTGACTCCGATTCGAAGACCGCGAGGACTCGTTCGGCGCAGTCCGCCGCCCACGATGCGACGATCCGGCGATCAGCTTCGCTCAAGGCCTGCGGTGATCCCATCACGGCGTTCCGGAACGACGGGACGCGCGAGCACGTGCCGCCTCGTGTGCGTCGCGCAACAGCGCGATGGTTTGCTGTGCCGTCGCCGCCGCCGGGTTCACCACCGACACCCATCCGGCTGCGCCATACAGCGGGTGCACAACGAACACGTCGACATCGGCCGGGCTCGCGCCCTCGTCCACGATCTGCGATGCCCGCTCGCGTCCGACGTGGATGTTCACGCGGAAGCGACCGGGCTCGTTGAGCCGTGAACTCTCGTCGTCGGGATAGTTTTTCGTGACGATCGTTCCGTACGGCTGGGTCCGCTCGGGCATGACCCCATCCGGGGCATGGTAGAAGAACGCGTCACCCCAGGCCACCTCCGGAGAACCGCTCGCTTCCCCGGGAATGACCACGAGCACGCCGTCGAAGTCGCTGACGGCGTCAACAATCTCTCGCATATTCATCCTTCAATCGTCACCCTCAAGTGCTTATGTGGACATGGGCCAGACGGGAGCGGGTATGTCAGCACGTAAGTCTCAAGAGAGCGGATGGACGACAGCCGCCGTGGCTCGGGTCGGGGGCTATTCCACGCAACAGGTACGGGACCTCGAACGGCTCGGTGTGCTCCCCGCGGCCAAGCGCATGCCGAACGGATACCGGACGTACCGGGAACGCCACGTCCTCGCGCTCCGCGCGTACCGCGCTCTGGCCGCCGCGATCGGACCCGCGCCGGCGCGGCAGATGATGCCCACGTTGGTGCAGGGAACTCTCGAGGCGGCCGCAGCAGAGATAGATGACCTGCACGCCGTGCTTGCCCGGAGGAGAGAGCGCGTTCGCGAAGCGAGCCGCGGTCTCCAGGCCGTCCTCGCGGATGCCGCGCATGTCTTCGACGAGCACGACTCCATGACGATCAGCGAGCTCGCCGACGCTCTTGGGGTTCGATCCTCGGCGCTGCGCCATTGGGAGCACGAAGGACTCGTCCATCCCGACCGGATGAGCACGTCGCGTACCCGCCGCTATAACTCTGGCGCCATCACCGAAGCGCGAATCGTCGCCGCACTCCGAAGTGGCGGATACCGCATCCCACCGATCGCGCGCGTGCTCGACCAACTTCGCGAGCACGGTCTGACGGCGGAAGCGCAGGCACTTCTCGACGAGCGGATGTCCGACCTGAGCAACCGCAGCGTCGCTCTGCTCGCCGCCTCCGGACACCTCCACGCGCTGCTCATTCAGCGGGAGAAGGCTGCCGCGACGGGCTGAAGCGACGCGGGTGCATGCCTTGCGGCATCTCGCGCGCGAAGAGGGAACGGGCAGTGAGAATCGGACTGTACGGGACTTGTGCGACACGTAGACGTCGGGCAGAGATTGCTGCACGATCTGGTGGGAAGGCGCGCGTTGGTGGACCGGCAATCGGCCGGAGGCAGCGAGGCTGCCGGGGTGCTGTCTGCCCCCGACGGCCGACTCCTCCAAGTGCAGGCCCATCGGGCGCGTCCTGGGCCGCTCACGCCCGATCATCGGGGCCGCGCGACCCTCGTTCGCGGGCACCCAGGTCCCGGACCTGGCGATCTCCGGAAGTCGTTGCGTCATCTCAGCACCGACATCCTCCGGCTTCGAGAGAATGGATAGAGTCCCGATGATCCGAGGTGCCCCGTGGACCTGCCCTCCCTTGACAATCTCGCCTACCCTGCAGGCGATGACGGCGATCACCCAGGCGGCGGGCATTGCGCGTCGCTTGGCGGAGGTACCCGCGAGGAGAACCGCCTTGCGATGGTCGATCAATATGGCACCGCGCTGCGGGTGCTCGTGGATGCCGCGGAGGCTTCCGGGGACGGATGGGGCCTCAGCCGTCCGATTCTGTTCGCCGTGCACCAGCTCTGCGAGAACGCGCTCGACCTGGCAAACGACCGCGCCAGGGTGACCGTGTCGCGCAGCGGAAAGCACCGCCACTCGCTCGCCGTGAAGATGGCAGGCGCTGTCGCTGGCCGCGTATACGACTATCTAACCCCGGATGAACGTCGGTGGTGCGAGCGCTTCGTCGAACAGACCGTGCCTCTGACTGGCAACGGGTTCCCAGGACGGTTCGCCGACGGCACAGTATCGGGCAGGAGCCAGCTCGACGATATCTGGTGCTGCATCAACCCGGCAGCCCTTCGTGATGCGGCGCTCATGTTTGCTGGTCTCACTCTGCTCAGTTCCTCCGAACTCGAGGAAAGCGCCGTCCAACTCCAGTCGCCTGCGAATCCAGCAAGCGCTGCGACTTGACCGACCTGCCTGCGGGCATCGCTCTGTCTGGCAGGCTTCAACCCGTGGATGAATTCATGGTGACCTTCGGGTTCGTCGCAAACGTCATCACTGTCGTCGCGGGCCTGGTCGCGATCTTCGGTGTTGTATGGGCAATTCTCGGGCGCGCGATGTTGACTGTGAACACTGATGTGAACCCTGGACCCGCGCCGAGTCTGGTCGTGAGGGTGTCCTCTACTGGGTCGAATCCAGTTCATGATGTCGAACTTGCAGTAGGCGCTCTAGACGACAACACATTCGCCCTATGGGGTGACGGCGCTGGGAGAAGGTCCGCGCTCAATCGCGGGGAGACTCTCACTGTCACCGCCTTCGACGACGCGACCACGTCGTTCGGCTCCCCGCCATTCGAGGGTGAGCATCGCCACCCGATGAAGCCCGGCGAAGGATGCTACGTAACGGTGCAGTGGCGCTCGCCTCTGTTTCCGTGGCGCCGAAAGTCGCGCACCTATGCCTGGCCACCCGCACTTCGCTTCGCGAGCCGGCAACCGAAGCTGCTCAGGTGGCAAGCCGAATCGAGATTTTTCGAGCGAGCGCACGACCCCAGGAACAACTCGGCACGACTGGGATTCACGCGGCCGAAGTGGGCCCCTCCGCAGGCCACCGCGGCAACCGATCCGACCTTCAACGCTCTCGTTGCGGAGAACAAGGGGGTCGTGCTGGTCGGGTTCGGAGCAGCATGGCAAGGAGAGTTCTGGCTGGGTGTGCAGCGGATGCTGCACGCACTTGCCGCGAACTACGCCCCTCGGATAAAGGTGCTCATCGTGACGATCGAAGACTGCCCGATTGCAGCGTCGAAGTACACGACTGGGACGTTCCCTCACTTCAAATTGTTCCGAAACGGACAGGTCGTAGCCTCACACGACGGCGCTGGCTCGATGCCGGACATTGAAGCCGGACTCGCGCCGCACTTGACTTCGCTTCGCTAGTGGACCGACGTTCGAGCAGTCCACGGCCCCGCCGCGGACGAAACAGTACGCTCGCGGGATGGAGTTCACCCTCACCTACCAGGGACCGCTTCCGTCGAAGCAGCGGGGCATTAGCCCTGTCAAAGCGCTATTGCGCCAGGCGTTCCATCCGCAGATCAAGGCGCACCTAGACCAGCGCCTCACTCCAGCGATCCGACCCCGCCTTGTGTCGAATGTTGACGGGCACGAGTTCATTGCGCCCGCAACCCCAGAGCTTGGCACAGCGGTCGAGCTTGACGTCTTGCTGCTCTCGCCCCCGAGGCAGAAGATCGGGGACGCGGACAACCGCCTCAAGACGCTCATCGATGGTCTCACGCGACCCGCCAACAAGGAGCAGATGCAAAACCACGTCGCACCGCTGGATGGCGGGCCGACCTATTGTCTGCTCCAAGATGATCGCCTCGTGCAGAGAATCGGGCTCGATACGCGCCGTTGGTACGGCGCACCGAGCGACCCCTCGGAGTCTTTGGTCGTGGTCACGGCCAAGGTGGTGCTGTCAGCCGATGTCACCGTCAACGGGCCGACGAGCGCCACCTTCCTCGTTCTCTAACGCAAGCAGGAAGACGCTCGGCACCAACGGCTGTGGTGCGATGACGGACCGGTTGCGGGCGACCTCGGAGCGGTGAGCCAGGACTGAAATCTGGGGTGCGCAGAGTGGGGTCTCGGTTGAGCCTCGACGGCGACGCCTCACGTTGTTTGGACTGTCCGTGGGCTCCGTGAGTCTGCGGACGGGCGAGGGTCCCCCCGGATATCGTTGGGATGTGCTCGGGCTCGCGGATGAATACACCGTGCCGTTGTACTCCCAGGCGGAGGCGGCTCGGATTATTGGCGAGCCAGAGAACACGGTCCGGAACTGGGCACGCGGATACGCATACCGGACAACCGACGGCCCGAAGACGTCCCTCAGCCTCATCACCGTCTCTCCACATCCATTCAGCCGGATGTCTGTCCCGTTCGTCGGGCTCGCGGAGGCATACGTCATCGCCTCCCTGAAGAAGGCGGGAGTGCCGATGCAACGCATACGCCCCGCTGTTGAAGCGATCCGAAACGAGATGGGTACCGCCGAAGCACTCCTCAGCGAACGGCTCAAGACTGACGGCTCGGAGGTCCTCTTCGACTATGTCGAGGGCAACGGGCTGACTCGCTCCGGGCTTGCCGTCGTCCGCAACAAGCAAGGGGTCATCCCCGAAGTTGTCGCCGACTACCTACAGACGATCTCGTACGTGGACGGGCTCGTCGAGTCGTTCCGGCCGATCCGCTACGGCGGGACAGTCTTCGTCGACCCTCGCATCAACGCCGGTCGCCCCTCGTTCGTCGAGACCGGGGTACGGATCATCGACGTCGAGAACCGGGTCGCTGCTGGGGAGCCGATCGCGGAGGTCGCCGATGACTACGACCTCGACCCCGACGAGATAGTCCGCGTCATCGCCGCCGACCGAGCCGCCTGAGGGCCGGATGACCGACCCGCGATTCTTCGTCGACCGGAGCCTCGGTGGGAAGGTCATCGCTCGCCTCCTTCGTGCCGACGGATGGGACATAGTCACGATGCGCGAGTTCTACGGCCGCGCCGGGGACAGAATGAACGATGTCCCGTGGATAACCGAGCAAGCCCGCCTCGGTCACGCAATCCTTTCCTGCGACGGGATGATTCTCAGCAACCCTCTCGAACGGGCCGCGATCAGCGATTACGCCGCCCGCGCGTTCGTCCTCCCGACATCTCAAATGACCGGCCCTGAACAAGCTGCCCGGTTCATCAGACACCGCGCAGCCATACACGATCGCGCGACCGCCGATTCTCCCGCCGGATTCGTCGTCTACGAGAGCCGCCTCTCCCGCGTCCTGCCCTGACAACCCGGCGGCGTGTCCGATCCACGGTTGTTCGCCGAGCCGGGACGATCGTCCAGTGACCTCGGATCAGCCGACCATCCCGCCCGCTTCGGACGCCGCAGACCTCGCCGCGACCCGGCGATCCCTCGTCGACATGATCGAACTCTGGCCACGAATGGTCGGCACCGCCAAGGCACCGTTCCGAGGCGATCTCGACGTCCACCGCGCGATCAGCATCCACTCTCACGCGCACCACGCGGTCCAACTCGCGCGCGCGCTCGTCATGATGGATCAAGAAGGGAGCGAGATCGCGATGATTCCGACGATTCGCGCCATCTTCGAGATGGGCGTCACTTGTGCATGGCTCCTCCTGACACCCGGATCTGGGGACATCCTCGTCCGCGAAGGCACCAAGAAGCGCAAGACCGCCCAGGAGGCGCTCCTCAAGATCGGAGTCGACGCTGATCCTGGCTACTCACAGTCCCTCACCGTCCTCGCTGAGCTCAACGCACCCGGAACCTCCTTCGAGATCCAATGCCGCGCTCTCGCGGGAGGGGAGTCGCTCTACGTCACCTACCGAGTATTCTCCGCGCAGGCACACGCGGGCCTCGGGCTCGTCGACGCCTACTTCATCGAAGACGAGGACTCACCGATCGGGATCGCCTTCGACCCGATGGCTCCGGCGGAGCCCCGGGACGCGCACCTCGGCATCGCCGCATGCATGCTCTTCCTCGCGATCAACGCGGATGAAACCGCTCGGCAGAAGCCCCGCTACACGACGCAGCTCGGCAAGATCGCCCGTCGGCTCGGCGTCGGAACTGAGATCGCACGGGCTGACGGGACAACGATGGGACCGCGGCCGATGGACTAATGTGAGCTGCCCTCGAATCGCGCACCCGAAGGGCACTCCGGGCGGTCCGCAGCGTGTGTCGGCGGCGTGAGCCGCGAGAAAGCGGTGCAGGGACTGCTGCACGATGCGGGGACAGCCGATCTGGCTTGCACGAAGCGGTCCGCTCACCGAGCATCGCGCGAATGGGGATGCGCGGTGGGCGCTGTGGACCCAGTGGGCCTCGGAACGAGTAGTTCTACCGCGAGCAAGGAGCAGCGCGGGGTGAAGCGGGAAGGCAGCGTGATCGCCGGCATCCATGTCGGCGGTCTGTGCGATTCTTCAATCGATGTCGCGAGCGGGGCGACGAGGGCAGAGTGGCATGGCTATTCGAATCACGCACGTTCGGTTCTCCGGGCAGGAGAAGACGCACCAGACCATCGTTCGTTGCGCGTGGACCAACACCGCGACGGGCTCAACCGGGGACAACGACAAGCCTTCGATGGTGAGCTTCGTCGACAGCAAGAAGAACGAGGTCGTAGTCGGCACTGGCACGAATGAGGTGCAGGTCGGAGCCGTGCACCCGGACGGCGGCCAGCCGTACCTGCGCACCTACGCCGACGGCAAGTGGACTAACAACCTGCTCAGTCTTCCGACTTTCTAGATCTGCCATCGACGACCCGCTAGGTTCCGCATCTGGACATTGCCCACAAAGCGATCTTCGAGGCTTCCCTCGCAGATACTTGCGTATAACGCTAGTATTGCTGTGTGAGGTTCGCGGACCGTGACATCGAGGCGTATTGGCTCGGCGGCCCGGCTCCGCGACGCGTGCCACCGGATGTTCGCAAGCGTCTGGTGCGCAAGCTCCAGATGCTGGACGCGGCGGCGGAGCTCCAAGACCTGAGGGTCCCGCCCTCGAACCATCTCGAGAAGCTACACGGCGACAGAGCGGGCAGCTACAGCATTCGGGTCAATGATCAATGGAGACTCGTCTTCGACTGGGACGGAGGGGAAGCCAAGAATGTCGCTTTCATCGACTATCACTGAGGATCTGTCCACCCCGGGCGAGATCCTCCTCGAAGAGTTCCTCGAGCCGCTGGGAGTCAGCCAGTACGAACTCGCCAAGCGCATCGGCGTCGACCAGTCCCGCATCTCGCGGATCGTCCGCGGCCGACAGGCGATCACCGCGGACACCGCGCTTCGACTGGGCGCGTTCTTCGGCACCACCCCGCAGTTCTGGCTCCGGCTGCAGGAGGGTTACGACCTCGCCCTCGCCCGCGATACTGCGCCAATCAGCTCGATCCAGCCGCTGAGCGCCTGATCTCCGCCTGAGCGAATGCACGTGCGTCCTCCAGATCATCTGGCCTGCCCGACGTGTGGCGACCGCTTGTCATTCGAGATCCTCGACGACGAGAAGTTCCTCGTTGCCTGGTCCTGTGTGAACTGCGGGCCCATTCGCACGACGGAGCCGGCATAACGCAGGCCCAAGACTGAGCATCGGCGTCGGCCAGTCCCGCCTATCGCGGTCCGTACGCGGCCGGCCGACGGGCATCGCGCTCCGGCAGGGTTGTCACGGGAGCGCGATCACGAGCGTGCAGGCGGCAAGCACAGCAGACGCCAGCGTGCCCACGATGCGCTCCGGACGACTCCTCGATATCGCGTTCAGCACGACGCCGACGGCGAAGTAGGCGAACAGCACCCACGTCGCCACCTGTGCGACGGCGCCGGCATCGCCGATCAGCCCGGCCTGCCACAGGAGGATCGCGGCGAATGCGGCGTAGAGGAGGACCGACACTGCGCTGCCGATCCGCAGGCGCCGAGGAAGGATGCGGTGCTGACCGCCCCAGACCAGGCGTCCGTACGGGCGGCCCAGCGCGACGAGGACCTGCAGCACCGCCAGCGCTGCGAGCACGACGATCGCCACCGTGGCCGCGACGACAGTCGCCGCTTCGCTCATCGCGTCGCCTCCACGCCATCGAGGTAGCGGGTGGCGTTTGCGATCAGAGTGTCCAGCGCCGACTGCAGCGCGTCGAGGTCGACTCCGTCCTCCACGCCGTCGTCCTGCCTGGCCAGGCCCTCCCAGGCGGCAGCGAGCAGTCGCCCACCGGCAGGAGTCAGGCGAACGCGGTTAGCGCGACTGTCCGCGGCATCCGGTTCGATCGCGATGAGTCCTCGCGCGGTGAGGCCGCCGAGCTGCTGGGTCACGGCCGCGCGTGAGATGTCGAGCCCCCGCGCGATCTCGCTCTGTCGCGCCGGCTGAAGGGCGTCGATCGTGACAAGCGCAGCGAACGCCGAGATGCCGATGCCGTGAGCAGGCCGGAGGTACGTATCGGCGACGCGGTCCACGAGCGCTGTGGCGCGGTGAAGAGTCAGCGCAAGGTGTTGCGCCCGTTGCGCTTCGTCATCCCTCATAGTTAAGGACTTAACAATATCGGATGGGTCCTGTCAACGGACTTCCGTGCGCCGCCTCCCGTCGCTGCCTGTCCGTCACGACGCGCGGTCGTGGCATCCGTTGTCGTGACCGACCCGACCGCCACACTGGGCGCATGACCCGTCACTGGACTCCGCTCGCCGTCGTCTACCTCGTTCTCGCGGTTGCCGGTCTTATCGTCACCTGGACCTTCAACGCGATCGCGATCGCCGAGGGGAACGACTTCATCGGCGACCTCGTCTCGAGCGGGCCTGCGGTGTCGTCGATCACGAACGACCTGCTGTTCGTTGCCGTGGCAGGCAGCATCCTGATCGTCGTGGAGTCGCGCCGGATCGGGATGCGCTTCGCGTGGCTGTACATCATCGGCTCGGCGCTGACGGCGTTCGCGTTCACCTTTCCGCTGTGGCTCGCGATGCGCGAGCGCCGGCTCGCGACCCGGCGTGCGGAGAGCGACGGCGACGGAGCTGCATCCGCCGGCGCGGTGTGAGCCGGACCCGGCGGGGCGATGGATCGACATCGGGGCGTCAAGCGCGATCAGCATCGGCCTCCGCTCATGCTCCGACGCCGCGGCTGAGGGCAGCGTCGTGGAGCTCGCGGGCTACGCGTTCGGCGCCGTCGGCGTCAGCGGTGCCGACGGGCTTCGCGGCATAGTGGCTCTGATTTCGGGTACGACGCAAGCGGTCGAAGCGACGTGCAGCGACGTCACCCGGCGGCGTGTCCAGTACGGCCCGAAGGAATCGTCCGAGCGCCTCGTGCTGACCCGGCCCGTTGGTGGTGCGATAGCCGTGAGCTGCGAGAAGCGCTTCGCCAATGTCGTGCGCGGCGTCGTACGCGATGTCGTACTTCACCCCGGCGCTCGTCAGGAGCCGAAGCTGACTGATCCGATCGGCGGATGCGGCGAGGAATGCCCTCGCTCGCGCCTCGTCGGCTGGAACCTGATCGATCCGCCGACCGGCGACCAGCGCATCAACTGCCTCCTGCTGCGCGGCAGTGAGGGGCGTCACGGCCATTGCTCACCGCCGATGATCGGCACGATCGGGCTGTTCCGCACCTGGTCGAGGAACCCGGAATCCTCCTGCGCTTCCTCGGGAGAGAGAATCGTCGGGTTGACTGGTCGATGCACCAGCTCCTCGACTCGGTCGCACGCGCCGTACACCGAATCCGGCTCCGGTGACCCGATCACCATGACGTCGACGTCGTTCGGAGCGGTCCCCTCGATGCCGCGCATCCGGGCGGCGAACGAGCCGTAGAGGAATGCCGCCTCGATCCCATCGATCCGCGCGAACTCCTCGGCCAGGAGAGCGGCCGGCCCGGTGGCGATGAGGAGGATCTCGCGGAGCGGCGGGACCAGGGGGCTCGCGGTGCTGGCGCGAATCAAGCGTGTACGACCAGCGTGCCGCTGGGTGAGGATGCCGGCGTCGAGCAGGCGTGCGACTTCGCGGTGCGCCGTGGGATAGGCCAGGTTGGCCCGCGATGCGAGCTCAGTCAGGCTGACCTCCTCGTCGCTCAGGATCACGACCGAGAGCAGGCGGGCTTGGCCCTCCGACCGGAAGATCGGAGCGAGAAGCGGTGCCTCAGTTCTCATAAATCGGATATTAATATCCAACTTATCGATAGGTCAATCGTCGCCGACGCCGACGAGGAACGGCCGATCCCGACCGGAACTCTCGTCGCATCCCAAGCGAGTTACGCGAACATCTGGCGAAGAACGCCCAGGTCGCCCACGGCGAGCGCATCCGCGATCAACTCTGCATCAGCGGGGTCGGGGAACAGGCCGGCGAGGTCGTCGGTGAAGATCGCGCGCATGGCGTCGAGGTCGCCCGCGTGCGCGGCTTCGCTCATTGCCTCGATCGCGCGCTGATAGGGGACTTGTTGGTAACCGCCGGGCGCGTCTGCAGGGTTGAAATACGGAATCCAGGGGAGAGATGCGTTGGGGTGAAGCAGCAGTGTGTCTCCCGGGTGAATGGTCCGAGTGTGATTGAGCGTCGCGATCGTCCCCGCGTTGGCGAGGCAGAATCTCTCACCGATCGCCGAGAGCGCGTCACCCGGAGCGACCGAATAGGAAACGACTCGTCCCTCAGGATCCAGGATGGCACTTCCCTCGGCGAAGTCGCGTGCTCCTCGGTCTACGAGCTCTCCGCTCAGGCTCGCGCTCATCGCACCCAGGTGCAGCCACGCCGGCTCATCGCATCCGGGTGGGCTGTTCCTCGGAATGGCGATGCCGTGTCCGACATCGACGTACCCGTCGCCGAGCTCATCGACTGCCGCTCCGCCCGGGTCGACATCGGTCTCGCGCTCGTCGTGCGAGTCGTCTGTCGGTGTGAAGATCGCCCAGGATGACAGCTCGGCGTGCACGCCCGCGACCGCGGGGGCGGCGAGGGCGACGAGACCACCGACGATGACGACGGTAGCCCCCACGGTGAACTTCCCAGCGAGGTTCATGACGTCCAACGTACGGGAGCACGACGAGCCGCTGATCCTGATTGTGAAGAAAGTCGTCGTGCCGAACCTGTAAGAGCGACGTCCGTCGATCGTCAGGCCTGGTGAACGGGAGCGGAGAAGCCGCCCCGTCACCTGACAAGGAGACGATCATGAACGCCACACTCACCTCGGCCACCGCCCTCGGCCACCGTTTCGCCGACACCGACCCCATTCCGTCCGACGGCTACGCCCGTGCCGTCCTCGCCTACGCCAACGAAAGCGCCGCCCCTTGCGCCGAGCGAACCAGCCCCGCAGACGCCGCAACCGGAGTCGCCGGCTCCGACCGTTCGGCTCTCAGCTGTATGGATCGGGGTCGACGGATGCCCCGACGAGACACCGTTCCTCTACCGGATCACCTGATCGGCGAGCGACGCGGACACCGCGCGTCTTGCGGGTACGTGGGGTGACGACGAGGTGCCCCTGTCGGACGTTGCCGAACGCTGCGGCGCTCAGACGGCCCGCTTCACGCTCACCGCGGTCGGCTCAGGCGGCGAGGTGGTCGAAGTTGTGGAGGCGGAGGCGACTCCGGCCGGCTGAGCTCCGAGAGCCGCTAAAGGCGTCTGCCTTCGCGGTCGCGCGTCACGCGCAGAGACTCCACCGAGCGACGACAGCGCGATGGTCACTGCCGTCGACGGCGTAACTGTGCCAGTCGGTGGGTGCGGCATCCCTCGCGAACACGTGGTCGATCGCCGTGAACGCCGGCACCAGTCTGCCTTCCGGCCAGGTGGGCCAGGGGATCGGGCCCGCCGCTTCGGCGCCGGTGCGGAGACCTGACGCGAGGCGACGAAGCGCCGGGTGAGCGAACGAGGCGTTGAAATCACCGGCGACGATGAGTCGGTCATCGGGGGCCTGATCCACCCACGCGGTGATGTCGTCGAGGCCACTGAGCCAGCCGTTCGGCTGCCAGACCGGTGGCGGCGGATGCACCGCGGCCAACCTCACGTCGACGGCACCCGGCATCGTCGCGACGGCGCTGACCTGGTCGAACTCACTCCCGGGGACGTCCTCCTCCAGCGACAGCGGATACGCAGAGAGGATCACGCTTCCGCTCGCCTGGCCCTGGGTCACCTCACGGGTGCGGTGGGGCAACATGTCGGCCAGGTCGTTCTGGATGAGCACCGCGTCGATGAGCGCTTCATTCGTCTCGAGCAGAACGACGGCATCCGGTCGAGTGGCACGGATGAGCTCGGACAGCGCGGCAGGATCGGCGCCTGAGAGCTTCGCGTTGAAGGACAACACGGTCAGGGGAGTTCCGGCCTCGCACATCTGTGCCTCGCGAATCGGGGTGAGGGTCGGGATGCCGCTGATCGCGGCGCCGATGATGAAGACCAACGCGGCCGCCCACAGCCGAAAAACCATCGACGTCAACGCGAACAGCAGCAGGGCAACTGCTCCGAGCGGAACGAGCGCTTGAAGCACCGGAATCGCGGCCACTCCGCGAATCTCGAGATAGGGCAGCACCGCAGCGACGAGGGAGAGAGTCACCGCGACGGCTGTCCAGACGATCACCTGTCGCCGGGTTCTGCGGCGGACGATGCGTCGTCCCTGCTCGCTGGCCATCGCCCTCATCCTGTCACCCGGACCCGTAGGGCGTCGTCAAGCGCCGCTTCGGGGAATCCGTGCCGTCAGAGCGCCGTCAACGACGACTTCTGCGCCGGCGACGTAGCTCGCGCCCGGCGAAGCGAGGAAGGCGACGACCTGCGCGATCTCCTTGGGATCCGCCGGACGGCCGAGCGGAATGTCGAAGGAGCCGGGATCTACGCGCGACGTCATCGACGTCGGCACGAGCCCCGGCAGAACCGTGTTGACGCGGATTCCGTCTGCCGCCAACTCGACCGCGAGCGACTGACCCAGACCGCGCAAGCCCGCCTTCGACGCCGCATAGGCGTGCAAGCCCTCTCGGCCGCGAATGGCGTCGATGGAGGACACGTTGACGATCACCCCGCCCCCGCGGCGCTTCATGACAGGAGCGACGGTCTTGCACCCGAGAAACGGACCGGTGAGGTTCGTGGCGAGCACGCCGTCCCACTTCTCACGCGACGTGCGATCGAGGGCCGCGGCGAACCCGACCCCGGCGTTGTTCACGAGAACGTCGATGCCGCCATGGCGTCGCTCCGTCGCGGCAACGACCGCCTTCCACTGCCGCTCGTCGGTGACATCCAAACCCGCGGACTCAGCCTTGAGGGAAGACGCCACCGCCTCTGCTCGACGCTCGACGGCATCCGTGACGATGACCCCATACTCGAGCTCGGATAACGCACGCGCGATCGCCGCTCCGATCCCGCGCCCCGCACCCGTCACCAGCGCGACAGTCGCGCGGTCACGGGGTTTCATCGGCGAGGTGTCCATTGCAAGCCATGATCGCAGAGCACATCCACAAGCGAACCGGACGGTGGCCCCTGAGCGTGTCGACGGATCGTCTCGGGCTGACGGCCATGCGCTGCGCCGGACTGCTCGGACGAATCGCCGACAAGGGCGGCACGGTCGACCGCTCGTCGCTCGCCTGCAGCACGCTGCATGTTGGCTCGATCTCGGGGATCCCGTTGAGCTCATGGTGAGCTCGGGCGACGCGCTCGATGCGGTCGTCGCGGCGCTCGCCGCACGTGCGGCCCTGCTCGGTCGATTCGACGCCCCCGCGCCGGAGCACCAGGAGCGGGCCGAGCGCGAGGGTTGGATCGCTCTCCCGGCGGGCGGGCTCGTGGACCTCATCTCGCCGGCAGGATGACGGGTTGGGGCGGTCGCTACCCTGGGCGCATGGAACCGGACTGGATCGAACACCGACGCTCCGACGACGGAGAGAGGGTCGGGTGGATGAAGCCCCTCGACGACGGTTTCATCGCCATCGATCTGCTCGGGCGGCCGCGGACAGGCGTGGTGGACTGGATCACCGCGGAAGAGACTCTCGACGAACTTGGTCTGGGGTATCTCGCCGACCCGCACGAACTGCGTCTCGAGGACGGCTCCTGGCTACGCGTGCGGATCGCGGAGGTGTCCCCCTCGGCGATCCGAGTGAAGAAGGAGGACTGGGGCGACATGAATGCCACCCAGGTCTCCTACCCCGTGGCGTTTCCGGTCGCAGAAGACCAGCTCCGTCCGCTGTCGCGCTGATCGTGCGGCGCCTCGGTAGATCGCCGCACGCAAGGATGGGTGCATGGCAGTCGACGTGACGGTAGTCGGTGGGGGGATCTCGGGTCTCGCGTGCGCACGGGCGGCAACCGCCGCGGGACTCTCGGTGCGGGTTCTCGACCGGGGGCGCCGCGTCGGCGGCCGCCTGGCGAGCCGCACGCTCTGGGGGCGCCCCGTCGACCACGGCGCGTCGTACTTCGTCGTCGGCGACTCTGCGCCCTTCGAAGCGGTCGTCGCCGGGTGGCAGGAACGTGGACTTGCGCGCCCGTGGACCGACACGTTCGTCGTGATCGGCGCCGACGGGTCGCAGACGCAGAAGCCCGGGCCGATCCGCTGGGCCGCGCCGCGAGGTCTGCGATCGCTCGCGGCTGACCTTGCGGACGGCCTGGATGTGCACCTGGACCGC
>CEPD01000993.1_pt1 | contig 16584 bp, 19 predicted proteins | sample 530641 | NCBI WGS metagenome assembly CEPD01 (sample SAMEA2620815, study PRJEB7988) | marine metagenome | biome: marine biome (ENVO:00000447); feature: mesopelagic zone (ENVO:00000213); material: "saline water (ENVO:00002010), including plankton (ENVO:xxxxxxxx)" | depth 1000 m | reverse complement strand
CTAAATTCGGATCGAATGTTTACTAAAGTAAATCAATAACTAAGCATCGGATCGAATCTATATAAAGATCCCAAATAACTCGGGATCATTCTTGATCTATAGAGACATTCGTATAAAGATTAGATCTGTTAAGGGTACATCGGTTATTAAATCGAATCTTTAACCGGCTCATTGAAGAGCGAATGATCTTAGTTGGGAAGATAAGAAGCGCTAAAGAGACAAAACCCGCGAGTGTTGGCGCACTACACGGGTTTCAGGTTGTAACTTTTAGAACCGGTTACAATTTTATTTTAGCGGATTGACCGATCGCGTCAACTCCGTGAGCGTTTTTTATCAGCATTTATTAAAAATTGTTGGTAAAAAAATGAGTAAAAATACTAATTTTGTGTTCATGAGTACAGGCCTCTTTGAGTATCTCAGTGAAACAGAGGCTTATGTCTTTTCTTTCGTTTCGTATTTTGCGTGCGATAAGCAAAAAGGTAAACTTTTTAAGCGTTCGACAATAAGCCTGTGTAACAATCTTGGCTACTCTCCGAATACAATAAGATCCGCAATCAACAGTCTTGTCGAAAAGAAGTTCCTCGAGCATGCCGAGAAACCAGCGAATACGACAAATAACTTGAAATATAGTTATATCGAAGAAGTATCTCATCACCTAACCATTGGGACTCATGAATTCGCAAAAGAATTCTCTTCAGAATTAGCTGAACTCCTTTACGGGCTCAGAGGTGCGAAAAAACTGACTAAAAGACCGCTGAAAAACGTCTTCTTTAAAGTCTACGTAACAGCATTGCAAGCCAGTAAAAAAGGGGAGAAGTGGAAGCGAAATCAATCACGCCATCTCCACAAAGTGTTAGTCTTACACGGTTTTTTGCATAATAAATCTAAATGGAATGACAAGTATGTTAAAACATCTCTAGCTTTGAGTGTTCCATATCTGTCAACGATGATGCAATGGTCAAGAAGCACAGTGAGGCGAGTTATAAACACACTTGTTGAATTAGGCTTTGTTAGCCTCAAGTTAGACACTAAAAGAGTTGTGTTTACGCGGGTAAAAATGGCTGAAAAAGTGAGGGCGGGGTACACAGCTCTCAGATCCACCTTAGGAAAGGTACAGTACGCCACGTTTATTCCGACTCAAGTAACAAAAGTTAGAAATGACGGTCTGAAAAGACCTGGAGCGTCCGCGACCCCAGCGGAACATTCAGCATTCCTCGCAGCAATGAAAAGCAAACATAGCTGTTAACGCAAAACCTATTTTACGAAGAATCCAGATGCTGGAGTTTTTTCGTGCCTGAAATTCAATATTCATCAAAATATAACTCAAAAATACCTTCACGACTGGCTCGTTGGCCCAAAATCTTCCTTATTTTCTGTCTATAGTTCTAGCTCAAGAGAGAAAAATATTAGAGATTACGATATGCCTATTCATCCGTGCTCATACTATTGTGAACAAAACCATCCATACGTTAATAGCGCCATTGATAAGTAAAGAAATCCATTCAAAATGATATTGAGTCAAAACTATGCACATTAGAAATAGATAGAAAAAGTAATAAAAAGTTAAAGGGGGTAAACCCTATTTTAAAGTTATTTTGCTTATTGAAAGCGATGGTTATTGAGTGAACTGGAGTTGATGGGGTATACGTCAGCTAAAAATATATCAAAGCGGGTATATCCTAGTAACGACTCTATAGCTGTAGAAAAACAAAAAAAACTTAGCCAATTAAATCGTTTCCTATCACCCTTTATTACCAGCGACCTGTGGATGGTTGCTATTATTTTGCACTACTATATAGGAAACTAATTTTCCTATATCATAATGTCAGACGAAAATATTGATTTTAAGTGGAGATGGAATCCACCGTCGTTACGTGCTGTAAAACAGCCCGAAATCCTTACGCCAGATGAGTTTCTGGATATGGTAGAGCGTGTCGATAACGAGGGTGTTGATCCGCTGATTGGATTGCGCAACCAGTGCATGTTGCTAACTACCTATTTTAGTTGCTTCAGAGCAGTTGAAGTGAGCCAATGGAAAGTAAAAGAAGCGCTATACCCAGACGGTTCCCTTATGTTCGTTACTCGTTTGAGAAAAGAAGGAACGAAAGGTAATTATCCAGCCATCGCCCATATCCCCAACGTGCGTGAATACAGGGAGTATCTAGAGAAATGGTTTGATGCGAGAGTTAAGCATCGAATTGGGCTGGCTAAACTGGGTTCGGTTGAATATAGGGGCTTAGATCCTGACTCTCATGTATTTCTAAGTAACTGGCGAGGTATGTGGCAACCGTTTTCGCTCACTAGAAAAGTGTCGAAAGGTAAGGAGTACAAGGTTGCTACTGCTGTTCAAAATCTGCTGACAAAGCTCTATAAGGATTATGGCTACCTGAATTCAAGTAGTCACGCTAAAGCTCCACATAATTATTGTTACATCCCTATAGGTGCTGTAAACGACTGTAATTACCAGAATGTAACAAAAGCCGCATAAATCACTTCCAATTATCAAAACCTGATAGGCCGTTTAAGACAAAGAGCGGACGTTTAACGCCTCAATCAGAAGCAAAAAATAGTTGGTTAAAATTAGCGACGCAGGAGCAAAACCAACTGTTATTTGTCCTGCTAAATTGACTTGTTAGCTTCGTTTTGAATGCTTCTCATTATGTACGATAAATCTGGCTCTTTCATACAGTTCATCATAAGTGACCAATTCTACATTTCTAGAATCTCTGCGGAACAATTCTAAGGTTTTCTCTTTAATTCGCTTAATACCAATAGAATCATTATTAATCTGATCCCAACTTCCCATAATTAAGATTGTTTTAGAATCATAAGAGCGTTGATTTATATCTTCATTGTTATCGTCTATTAGATCTTTGGTTGTTTCAATTTTTATTTGACCACTAGCCTTTTGCTCTAATATTTGAGAAAAGGCATCGATAAGGCTGTTTGATAGACTCCAACAGTTTGACCTGTTCTTCGATTTATTAAAAAGCTCAGTTGTTGGTAACTTCAGCTCAACAAATGTAGTAAATTTATTATCGCCTAATAAAAAGTCGGCAATGACTTCTTCTTTGCCAGCAGCATTAGATGCTGATGCATGAAACTCCTTTTGGAGAATTCCTTGAAATCTATAATCAAGACCGTAACCAAATATCCATTCATTAGATTGAAAAAAATGCTGCCAAGCAGTTTCGTCCTTTGTGTTTGGATAACCTATTTGAACTTTATAATCTGGCAGGCCGCCTTTGTATAACAGTGATTCGAATAATTCTAATTGGTGTTTTCTATAACCTGTATTGACGAGGTCTTGGTTCGTGATTAGTCCTTTATCCAGCAACTCATAAACCACATCACTTCCATCATCGCCAGATAATAGAGTCGCTATTTTAGCTTTGGTTTCAGAATCTAGAACGCTCAATTCATCATCTGCTAAAGAAATACGCCGCTTAGTTACATCTTTGAAATCTAGCTCTTTGATAAACTCTAAAAAACAAGTTAGTTGCGATAAATTGAATTTAGATAATTTCACTCGCTCTTTTTCTTTGCTTGAAACTACTTTTATTATTTCAAATCCTTCAAGATCATCTTTTTCTTTGAGGTAAACGACCTTTAGACAAGTTCTTGCAGCTAACTTAATATGTGTCTCATTTTCATCAGAAAAGATAACTTGAAAAAAGCGACCGTCGCCAAATTCATGATTATACAAATGTTCTAATTTAGAATTAAAAATCACGTCCTCATCAGTTAACGGGGGAGGGGTAAAATCATTCATATTGACTCCATTCTATGATGAAACGCTCAAGAAGCTACCAGCTTATTACTGAGGCTTCATAGTAACACCCGTTTCCCATGAAAAGCCATATCCTGTGTTTTCATGGGAAAAAATATGAAATGTCCGATCAACGTACACAGTTGAACTACAGCCAGTTTTAGACAAGGAGCAGACGTTTACCCCCCGTATTTGCGGCTGGTTTGTATCGCAGCGGAACACAGTCCGACGACATGCGCTTATGTTTAATTGAGAAAACTTGGGACATTTGCTGGCTCAATATCGAAAATGTATTTGATAATGCCTGCTTTGAGGTTTTCTTCAATCCCGCTTCTAAAATCTAAGATACTTGAGATTGCTGCATCATGTTGCAAATGACGCCGCCAATGAACCTCATCTTCTCGACCATGGAATGAAAGTAATCTAGTTAGAGCCATGTGCGCAAACATTCCCGATTCTTCATCAACTGTATTGTGCATTACCACATGAGAATCAGAGTGGGACTCTGTTGTGGTAAGATCCCAGGAATGGAATAGCTGCTGAGCAATCGGTGTTAGCTCTTTTACCTGCTTATTATCCCCGTTTGTGAAATAAACGTCATCTATGACCATGTGCCAATTTTCTTGTAACCCTTCATCTGTTTCGATAGTTTCAATGAGCTTTTCTTTCTTAAAGCTAATATGAACACCTGAATTAACTTGTGGAGTGTATGAGAAGTCACCAAGAAGTTTGCTCATTAAGCTATTCCGCATTGCGTCATTGAAGTTAAGATTGAAGTTTGTCTTAGCTTTTGGGAAAGCATCTAAATCTACTAGACTCCAAATCCCATACTTTCGCCAAGCAATTAAAACGGGAAGCCCTAAGAGTTGCCCGTAAGCCCTCAATTTAGATACGTAGTCAGGTCTCAGAGACAAAACATTCTTCTCACAAGACTTAACTTCAATTAAAACAGAAGTATTACCAGCACCACGTACATTGAAGTTTGCTAGTAGATCCGGAACCTGAAAAGTATCCTTAGAAATAGCTGGATACTGCTGTTGGTCTAATTTATGAATCAAATTACATTGGCCTAGCCAGCCGCAGATAATAGAAAACTCGTCTTCTAATGGAAGACCTATATTAAGTCTATGCACTCGTTCAGCGATGCTTTTAGCATTAGCGCTCCAACCTAGCTGTTCAAGAGATTCATGAATAAGTCTCTCTAAATCTGAAGGTTTTTCTTTCAAGCTAGCTCCATATGCTTTAAAAATACAACAGTTTATTATTTAGACTTCATAATAACATCAGTATTCAGTGAAAAAACATAAAATGTTTTTTCATAGGAAAGGCAAAATGTCTGCTATACGTACATTTGAGCCTTAAGATTATCTCTCACTGTCTTAGAATGAAACAGTGGACATTCGGATGGGAACTAAATGACGTTTTTATCGACGGCATATTCAGATGGCTGGCACGTGTCGGCGTTAGAGGTGTTGATTCAATATGGATTGTAAATTAGCTGTATCTCGAAATTAATCACGGTAATATCGCCCATCAGACCCATGTGCTTCAACTGTTCAATTTGCTCATATTTTATGCGATAGTGTACTTTTGTAAGTATTCCAAAAAAATATTAAGTAGCAATACTTCTAGTAAATTAAAATCAGGGAGGTCTTTACATGCCTAACTTTATTATTAATAAGAACCCTCAATCAAATGGCGACCATGAGGTTCATAATACAACCACAGGTTGCTCATACTTGCCCCAGTTAGAAAACCAAATAGATTTGGGCTGGCATAGCGATTGTGTTGGCGCAGTTAGTCACGCGAAAAAAGCATGGCCGAATAAGAGAATAAACGGTTGTTATTACTGTTCGTACAATTGTCACACTAGTTAACTATATAACAATGGCTTTATAAAAGAGGAACATGTACTCATGAGCAGAGATAAAAATTTGGTTAATTTCAGCGAAGAATACGAACTTAATCGACATCTGAAAAAAGTAGGTAAAAGACAAACTATTGAAAACCGAGAGACCCTAAAAGGTATCGGGGATAAAGTTAAAAAAGAGCTAAATAAAAAAAGATTAAGGCACGATGAGTTAGAGGACGGTATTGCTAAAAACCTCAATCATCTAGACTAATAGTTGAAGGTAAACCACCAACTGTAGAATGCGGTTAAAGAACATCTCCATTTGACCTACACCCTGAAAATCGAAACTGTTCTATGGCTGCAATTCGTCTATTCCCACCAAAGGGTACTAACACCCTTGAAGGGCTGTTTCACGTACTGAGCTGCCCTACAGAGAGCCTTGATGGGCATCAAAAGACAAGGAGCGGACACTCAATGCATTATTAAGCGGCTGCCACAAAATCACGATGAAGTGACTTATCAAGGCCGTTCTTTCTCATGAAGTCAGAGAGTACCTCATAGTTATTTAGATGGTCGGCGCAGTATGCGGGTAATATAAATAGCCCTAACTCTGAAGCTAGTTTGAGCATTTCGAGACAACCCTGTTGCGACTTATACTTGAAGTGAATCGTCCAGTTATCCTCAAACCACAGGTCTACACCTAGTCGATTGAATACCAAATTTGGAGAGTAAACCTCGTCAAACTGCTTTGCCACATATTCAGCCATACTCGCGTTTTTAATATAGTACGAAAACTGAAGCTTCTGATTTGAATTGCGGCCGATATATTTATACTTAAGTGGTTCTTCCAGCTCTACTAACTTCTTCAAGAAAAGCTTAATAGCGTTGTTCCAACCTTGCTTTTCTGCACATGAGGCTTCTTCTATCACTTTGAATGAATCCGTCTCGTACAGCCAATGGTCAAACACCGTTATTGCAGCCCAAGAAACGTCATCGGCTGTACAATCCTCGTTGTACTTCAATAGAAACGAGAATTTCTCAGATAGTAGGGAGTTTTCACACTTGGTAACGTTTAAAAAAGATCTCATGACCTGAACAGTTTATGACTGGAATTATATTGTAGCACTCGTTTCTACAGAAAAGCATGCTATGCGTTTTCAAAGAAAAAAACAAAACGTCTGCTATACGTACACTACGGCAGTTCAGTTTAATTTAACTTTTGCTATGGGAATTGCCATATTGCAATTCATACCTTGCATTAATAGACACAAGTTTAGCGATTTGTCTTTTTAGCTCTTTGTTTTCTTCAGCGAGTGCTTGGTTCCGCTCTTTTAGTTTTTTGATCTGTTCTTTGTCTGCTACAGAGGCTTCCCTAATGAAATTGGCGTTGTGGGCGGTAATCCTATCCATAATGTCAGGATGACGGTTGTGAATAGTTGCATTGCTAACACCGGCTGCCTTGGCAATCTTCGAGATGACTATTTTTGCGTTCGGGTCATCATACATCGCTTGATCAATAGCATCATTGAGTCGTTTCTTAGTGTCCCTCATTTCACGTCAGTTCCTTTTGAATTGATTTAGCAGCACTGATTAGTTTGTTCGCTCTGGAAGACATCCCCGCTCCAATATCGGGCAGTTTCAGTAACTCTATATTTTGCTTCTCGATAGCATCCCAGATTGGCAAAAGGTTTTTATCAATTACGGCATTATCGCAGTCAATACATTGAATGGCGTCATAAATACCTTCGCCCCCGCAACCATCGCCAGAAGACAAGCACCAGCTATGGCCTGTACCACGTACATGAACAGAATCACTAATTTGATTGACCAGTGTTTTCATATTGGATGACGTCTTCAAAACTCCACGTTGCCGGAATGTAACTATCGCTTTGCCTCTACCACCAAATAAAGGTTCATCGGTGCCAACCCAATCAGACAACAACGTCCTTTGGAGTTCATTCCGTTCTGTTAGCACCTCATCAAATAGACTGTCATCTTTATTATTGTGCTTAGCGTAATGCAGCGTCATATCAAGCGACCAATGTTTGAAATGCTCGCGCAGGTACCGGATGTCACCTAAAGCGCTGCGAGCGGCTAATACGGCAAATGTGCGCCTGAAATGATGGGTCGTTAGAGGCCAGATAGAGCCTGACGGAAGGTTAAGATCGTTGTTACTATCTTTCACCTTTAGATTAAACTCGACAGCAAATTTTTTTAGATTTGCGTTCAAACTGCTATTAGATATCCCATTAAAAAGATTGGTAGTAGTGTCGTTCACAATAAAGAGGTGGTGTAACAAATCGTCCTGATGTTTGGATTCTTTTGGTGTCAGGTAGGGCACGGAACGAACAATGATCGTGTTGTAAATCAGTCCAATTTCAATCAAGTGGTTATAGGCATTTTGAACAATATCAGGCACCATCCACTTTGCTTGTGTTGGTTCATTTTCTAGCTTGTAAGTGTAACCATGCAACCATAAGTATTCTTGTTCATCCCAACCAGTCGATTTAGCCAGACTTTCATTTGTTAATGATGCTAGCTCAGAATTACGCATCCCAGTTGTCATTGCCAGAATTACATAGCAACAGGTCCTTGCTTTCACAACCGCTGTCGTTAATGCCCTGCGATTATCAAAGCCATATTTAGCCAAGGTCTTAGATTGATGTTGTCTGTATCCGTATTTTCGGCTGGCGAGGTATGATGCGTGTTTGTCGGGCCTGCCGGATTGTAGTGCGTTACTTTTCTTGCCACTTTTAAGCACCTTCCAAATTTCTTTACCTAATTGTTTCTCAAGACTCGAATAACAAGCAGTGATTCTTTTGCTGTTATCTTCCAGGTACTGTACAGATTGTTGGAATAATGAAGCTGCCAGATAGTCTGGAATACAGGGCGTTTGCTTTTCATATCGCGCTCCATTCTGTTTACGGTCTTGTGAAAGATGTACAGATGAAGAATCAGGCCACGGGTGATTAGCTATTCCAAAAGATAGTCTGTCTCTGTAATGATAAAAATCCTCCACGACAGACAAGTATTTGTTTAATGTATTGTTAGCAAGATTTGGATTACGTTCTTTTACGTAAGCAATGAAAGAGCTAGTGTCGCTAGCCTCAAATTCTGAGAAACAAGCTTTGTTGGTTCTTTTTAGGTAGTTAATAACGGTTAACGAAGCATAGAACTTGGATATCAGCGTTTGGGGTGCGAGTGTTTTACCGGAACGAGGGTGAGGCACATGATTTCGTGTGTAAAGGTACTCTTTTACACCCTTTAGAAAACGATGATTATTAATATCTGTTAGTTTTGAACCATCTTCTAGTGGACAGTTGAAGTCTATCAACGCCCTCGCTTTATTGACGTTTCGGTTGTGAATGGAAGGTGAAAAATCCCATATATTATCGTGGAACCTGGACAGCGGCTCTTGTTCAAGGTCATAGATGATGATCGGATTATCGAAGTTATTGCTGTCGAAAGGAACGTAAATAGGTCTTTGCATTGTTAAACACCTAACAACATAGTTCTATCTCGCCACATAGGGTGAGGCTTTGATTTGGCGCTGGCCTTGGCAGAATCTATAACATCTTCGCAAAACGCAGACCCAACATCCCGATCTATAACCCTGATTATCCATGCGTATAATTTCTTCCACTTTTTTCTCCCTACACAGTTTCGCTCCTTAACAAGCAACCAATAGAAGGAGTACAGGCGATGTAAATCTGATTCCAAGATAACTTGGTTTGGACATTTGAAACATGCTGCAAAGCGGGTGCAGGCTTCGCCGCTTTTCGGGGCATATTTACCATTGGTTGGGTCGGAACATCTCCCGACACCTGTATTGAATCTACCGATCATTATATCGCCAACCTTATCTACTGGTACATTGAGTTTAGCGGCCAGTTCAGCTTCCATGTTGGCGCGGCCTAATAGCGTTTGAGTTAGTACATGACCAAAGAGTTTATGGTCTCGCTCCATCTCTGGTGTAACATCCAGATAGTGCCCATCCATAACCGGAACAGTATTACCTAACATCTTTGATGTTTTTATTGGATCGCCACCCGTAAGTTGCCACACACGAGTAGCAAAGGTTTTTCTCATTCGCTTTACCTGGAATCGTAGCCGCTGGCCTCTATCGCACTTAAGATCCGCTTTATTGTAGATGGCCAACACCGATTTCCAAAAATGTTTATCGTGAAATGGTTCAGGTTCCTGGTTGGATTTTCTGCATAAAAAAAGTGAATCTGAGTCTAACTCTGATCTTATAGGTGCGGTCAACATCTTTACTTCGTTGATCAGGTTTTCGACAGTTTTGTTTGCTGTGAAAATATCTTCAATATCACTACTTGATCGCATAGCCTGGACGCTAGTGTTTGTGCCGCGCTTTTTAAATCCGGTTAGCAGTATATGCGTATCCGGTGATAGAGGATGGGCAGTTATACAATCGGTTTTAAGTGACAATACCGTTGATGTATTGCGTCCTGTCTTAGCTGCTATCAGTAATGCGTAAACCCCCAAAACCTCTCTAAAGGAGCCTTTGAATTCTTGATTTCTTATAAGTTCAACCTGTTTCCAGAGGTGGCGCATGATCCGGCTAATTTCAGATTTACTATAAGGCTCGGCGCCTTTGCCAGAACGGTTAACATTAACAAACGGAGCGTAGGGAAATATTTCTTTAGAAAGCCTCCCCTGCCTGACAAAGAATGTTAAAACAGTCTTAACACTGGTGTAATGCCTTCTTGCACCAAGCATTGATAATTTACCGGTCTCCGTTTTAGATGGTCTGTTACGCAGCCAAATTAAAAATTCATCAATGACAGCACTATCTATTTCTTCAATTGTGCTAACAGGATTCCCTTGATCAATACGGTAATCTAAATACCTACAAAGCTCTTTACATCCGCTAGATGCAAGCACCTGAACAGAATTCACTGACATTTCAAATGAAAGCTGTTGTATTGCATTGAATAAGTCACTGACTAAGCTGTCGCGACCTGCCAATTTAGCCGACTTTAACTGATTGGTCTCTGGCCACCCTAAATAACGATATCGATTAAAATCAACCTTACCCTTGTTGGTGAAAAAAACTAAATCGTGGGAATCAAAACCTTTCTCAAACTTAACCGGAAGGACATTTGCGTTATGGATCTTAAAGTCTTTCTTTTTCCCCATGCTTACCCCATTGCATCCAATTCAGCTTGATAGGTTGATAGCTCATGCTCCTGCAACAACTCAATACAGTGGAGGTAAATAGAGGTGGTAGATATTGAAGAATGACCTAAACGTTTTTGCACCCACGAGAGCGCTTTTGTGGTACCGACACGTTGAGATTCCGCATATAGCTCAATCGTAGCATAGGTATGCCTTAGCATATGTGGAGAAACCTTAAAATTGATCTTTGGTGATTTGCCTTCAGACAGCCTATCGTAGGTATTGTTAAATGCAGTTTCACCATATGGCTGACCAAAACGGTTCAAGAATAGAAATTGTGATTCAAATCCATACTTTTCCACATGCCTACGCCCCCGAACAACACGTTCCCCAAAATGGCGATAATCCCATAGTTCTTTCATAAGTGGTGCCGAGACATAAATCCGCCGAGGTTTACTACCTTTGGTGCGCTGACCACCGTCAACAGGCACCAGGTCGATAGGAATGCGCTTATTGAGTTTCCGTAGTTCTGGTTCGTTAATATTTGATACAACAAAGGAAACAAGCTCATCTTTACGAATGCCAGTGGAGAGTATGAGTTTTGTTGCTAGTCTAAATGTGGCGCTGTCTATAACTGACATTAGTTCTTTACATTGCTCTAGTGACAAAAGCTTGGGTGGCTTTTTAAATGATTTCAGCGTCAGGTCATTACCTTTAACGATTTTTTGACCACGGGTATGACGGAGAAAACCTGGCATTGTTTCTGGCTGCACTTTGAACAGCGTTTCCCACGGCTCAAAATTGATAATGCCAGCGGCGTAGCAATACTCGTAAAAACGCTTTAGAACTGACAGCCGTAAGTTAATTGTGCTGTCTGACACACTCCGTTTTCCACTTTTATCTTTTAACGTTTGAGACCAATTTCGATATAGGGCCAACACACTGACGCTAAAATTCTCAGCATCGTTTAGGTATGGCTCATCCCATGAAAGCTGATTTGCCTCAATGAAAGAGAAATAGTCGTAAAGTGCCGAAGCGTAATTGTTGATAGTACGATGGCTCTGTACGCGGGCGTCCTGAATCGTGAGATAAACAATAAATTGGAATGCTGGCTTTACTATCTCGCAATCATTATCTATTAGGATTGGCATGCCTGGGTAAGGTATACCTTTAAAGGTAAACTCATTTGAGCTGGTGATTAGCTGCATTTATTTATCACTGACACTATCTCTTAAATACTTACACTGAGAATGAAAATAGGAAAAGAGCAATACTTGTCTTACATGCTAAAGCATAATCATTGATGTAACAATGTTAAGTGTATATTATAAGTAACAATATAATGTGGATATTACACGCTGGGCGTCATAGCTTTGCTCGGTTCGCGCAAAGATTATTAGAGAAGAAAAACAACCCTGACACATCACGTATTATTCAAACTTTGCTTCACCACAAGACTGAAGAGGCGCAAAGGGACTATACGGATATAGATTTCAATCACATAAGAAAGGTGGCTAAAAATATGATGCCAAAGCCAAAGAAACGCAGTAGGAAGCCAAGTAACAAATGAAGAAGTTTAAATTCATTAATAACCAGTCAAGGAAAGAATTTCTTGCGCTGCCGGATGTCATTCAAAAACGCTTTGCCAACGATTTGAATGCTATTTGTCAGGATAAAGAGCCATTCAGTAAATTTAAGCATTTGAAAGACAGCGTAGGAGTTGGTGCCGTAGAGCTAATAGAAAATGGCAGGCCAGCTTACCGTACTGTCTACGTGGCAAAATTCGATGATACAGTGTTCATACTTCACTCATTCACCAAGACCACCAACGGCGTTGACCGGAAGGCTATGGACACTGCTAAAAGACGTTACAAACTGATGATGAAAGAAATTAAAGGGTAATATATCAATACTTGTATAAATATCAGTATTGATATATTATGTTTGTAAGTTAATCAAAGAGGTCTAATCATGGCATTAGAATACACGAATATTTTTGACGCCCTTACGGAAGATGCAGCAGAAGCGTCAGAGTTACAAACACGCTCTGACCTCATGATTGCCATTCGAGATATAGTGAATGCGAAAGGGTGGGACCAGAAGCAAGCTGCGGCGGCAATGGGTATCACTCAGCCTAGAGTAAGCGATCTTGTAAATGGGCGGATAGAGAAATTTTCTATCGATAAGCTGATGACCTGCCTATATAAAATAGGTTTTCGCTTCAAACCCCATTATGATAATGAGCAACTTACTATGGATGTTCAGGTGGTTACTAATAACCAGCGCCCGAGTGCGATGGCCTAATTTAGTCATAAAGGTAATAGGGATGAAACCAAATATCGAGTATACAGCGCAGATATTAGACAAGTTCGAAAGTTGTGAGCAATCCCAACTCAGCTTTGTTGAACTGTGGAACAGTTTTGTGCTTCAAGAGGACAGCAACGAGTTTGTCTTTCACTTTAGGCTGTTAGTCGAAAACGGACTGATAAGCAGGCACGACATGATTTCAAGCCCTATTAGCAGTCTTGGTCTGCATTATTCATCACCTTCTGACATAACTATTTTTGATGCTCAACTAAGACTTACACAGCAAGGTCATGATTTCGCAAAAGCATTAAACAATCGAGAAGTCTTAGCAAAATTGAAAGATGGATTTAAAGAGGCTCCTTTTAAAGTCATATTTGATGGTTCTCAGCAGTTGCCGACACATTTCTTCAAAAAGAAGATCGACTCATTAACGGCAGAATAAGAGCAGTGATAAATATGGAGAGAAAGAGATATGGATTTCATGACGCAGATTGTACCCGCTGTAATAGTTATGCTCGCAAATTTGGCTGGCGGGAGTCATGATTCCCCCAAATACGAAATCTGGACCGCAGTATTTGGTTGGACATTTTGTATTTCAATCATATTAGCATTTACATCTGGATGGATTTGGCCAGAAGCTAAACCTTACTTGTTGCAGGTTAGTGGTTTTTCACTATTGACAGCCCTTACCAGAGGTTACGAAAAACTATTGAAGCCGCTCTTCAATACAAAGAAATAGGGAACAGTTTTCGTGAACATACTTTCTGAAGACGGAAAATCAGTCATTAACCTCAAAAGCTGGGATGAAGTATTCGAGAGGCCGGGCTTCAAAAGAGGAGTAAATCCGACTGAAATCAAGCTGAAACGAATTATCGGAAAATATGATTTTAGTGACGAAAATCACTGTGGGCTTAGCTCATGCAATACGTCACATAAAAAGGGCTATTTAGTAGTGTGCGCCAATAACATTGAGACCAACATTGGTCACAAATGCGGCAAAAAGCACTTTGGAGTGGACTTTAAAGAGCTGGAAAGTATTTTCAAAAAGGACATAAACCTCCGCAATGCCAGAGAAAATATACAGCGAAAAATTGGTGAGCTTGATTATATCCGCGAGCGTGTGGCCCGTATGTGGAAACCGGAAGGTTTGGAGTTGTTTTGTAGAGTAAGAGACATCAAATCCAACAAAGGCAGCATTACTGGAGCATTGCGAGTAAAGCTAGAACGGAGAGCGAAGGCTGGTGATGAGAAGGTCTTTGACACAGTTAAAGCATCTGAGGCTGATATTGTTTTAGAGGAAGAAAGACTTAAGAGAGAGCTAAGTGTTAGTGAAAAGCAACAGTTTATGATTAATATTCCTGTAGGCATAATTTATGGCGTAAGGGCGTTCAGTTCATTCAATGTAATAAAAGAAGTTCTCCATGATGAAATGCCTACGTTACTTGATGATCTTGACACACTCGACACTTCTTTGCTCACTGATACTCAACTGCTGGATTGGTCGAAAAGGCTTAATGGTATTGATTCTCGAATAATGGCAGCGCAAGACGCCATTGAAGACTGCAAGAGATTCCTAGTTGACACCAATATTGATTTCATAAAACAGCACAAGCATCTGATTTAACGGTGTAATGGGAAATAACAACAACTAAAGAGTAATCATGAGTAACTATGTAATGAGTGATAAAGAGCAAAATATACGGACATTTGGGACGGATGTAGCCAAGGGGATAGTAGAGGTGGCGTTAACTTGGGCAACAGCTTGGCCATTGATACTTTTATTTGGTGCATATCTACCTAATGCATGGAAAAAAAGACTTTTGGATAGTCTTGTCGATGGTTACTACTTGATTGCAGTAATTGTATCAATAATTGCTTTGTTCTTTCTTCGCCCTTTCTTTCGGTTGATAATTAATTATTTCGTCGCTCTAGCTGCCTATAATGGAGAAGCAAATAGAGAAGGTACAAACACTCAAATAATGCCTCCAAATTCCGAATTATGGTCAAGTGCCACAGGTGCTACATCTCTGCTTTTGAAGTTGTTCGTCATTTCCCAATTGTTGTTAGTTACTTTGACCGACCGTTTTGAAGCAGATGTTCTTAAGAGTGATGTAGACACATTGAAAACACGGGTAAATCTCTTGTATAAAAAGGTCGATCTTTAACAGGAAATACGATGTTTGTTCAACGGCGAGAGTTAGAGAGTTGATCAAGCAGTTAAAAAATGCCTTTAGAGAAAGAAGTTGGGACTACTACGCATAACTACGAAGACGGAATTTCTGATGGTGCAAATTTTGTCAATTTTGAAAGTGATGGTGACTATGTAAGTGGTGTATCGTACTACAAAGTCGTCATATTAAATTAGGTAGAAAAAATAATGAGTAATCAAAGTACATTGACAGCAATTTTTTTAGAAGCTCAGAGCGAAATTGAAAAGAAACACGATCAGGTTATAGGATTGGGCAGACCACCATCTGCACCAGCTGAGTTGGCAACTTATATGCTTTCTGTAGGGGACATGAAGAACCATAATAATCCCCGAATTATTGCTACTTTAGATGATTCAAAAAATGAATATCACATTAACTGGGGTACACCATCTAAGAATAAATTCGAAGACAAAAGCTACCGAGTTAATAAAGCTGAACTGACGACTGGTTGGTTAGTAGAGTTTGTTGAGTCGAATCTGCTATCTATCGAATAGGAAACACCTATTTGTAGCGGCCTGACATCTTATTTTGCCTGACCCGATTTTATCAGCATGTTCTGACCCACAATCATTGATTCTACCCTATGAGGCTGGCTCACTTTAATTAAGAATGGAACCACATTGATTAACACTGGGACTGATTTCATCGGCTTGGGCCCACTTTAATCGACTCTAAATTGGCAGTCCTGCTTCACGCATTTCAGCTGTCATTTCTTTCGCTCTATTTGGTTCTAGCCCTCCAGAGAATAATTTTCTAATTTCGGATGGGCGATAGCGGAATTGTTCAGCAATGACGCGCTCATTGTAACCATGCCTGATAAGTGTCGGTTCAATTTCATCTATGCGGCTAGACAGTGTTTCCTCCAAAAGGTCAACATTGATAGGTTTTATACCGACTTTGTAAGCTTCTTCTAGGGCTAATGTTAGATGTTGTTCTACCTGAAGAGGCGTACTGAGATGTTCAGTTAGATAATCCACTGCTTGGTCTTCAATAACGTCTTTTGGTTTTACATTGTCATTGGTGCATTTATCCAGGAGCCAGTAAATATAGTCGCGTAAAATACCCTGCGAGGCATCGAGAGACATGGTAACCGTGCGGTAGCCAACTTCTTCCATTGTGGGAGATTTCAGGTCATTTTTAAGTTTAGGGTGGCCCGCCAATACAATAGATAACTTGCCGCCGCCCTCATGGATGACTTCCATTAGGCGTTTAAGACCTGTCAGTGTGCGATGGTGCAGGTCATGGGCTTCATCACAAAATAACACAACAGGCTTTTTACTCTTCTTGATGAGCTCCTGCAAATCTCG
>CEPD01015724.1_pt1 | contig 18574 bp, 16 predicted proteins | sample 530641 | NCBI WGS metagenome assembly CEPD01 (sample SAMEA2620815, study PRJEB7988) | marine metagenome | biome: marine biome (ENVO:00000447); feature: mesopelagic zone (ENVO:00000213); material: "saline water (ENVO:00002010), including plankton (ENVO:xxxxxxxx)" | depth 1000 m | reverse complement strand
AAATCCCACCGTCACCGCCATTTTTCCCAGATCAGCGCCTGTTTTTATGGGCGCTGATCTGCGTTTGGGAAAGAATGAGCAATGTCCGGTGCGTCGTGACTGCTCGCGACGGGGTTCCGCAGGTGCGATCGGGGACCGCAGGATTCCGCGGAATCCTGCGGGTCCTTCCTTCGGCGGCGCCCGGCACGATCGACCTACGGTGGGAATCCTGCCCACCGCAGGCGTTTATCAGGTGACCGGGTCTTGCGGTGCCTGTTCGGGAGCCCCGCTTGCATTCGGGTCTGCTCGGACAGGCTTAGCGTGCGCAGGTCGATGATCGCCACTCGGTGAGAGTGCTCGTTCGAAACGAGGGGATTGCAACCTCGTCCTCCATCTCACGGATGCGCCTCTTCGCCGCACCCAATTCTGACTTCTCGGTCGACGTGAGCCCGACGGCAAGTCCTCGATCGATTCGATCCTGTCAACGCCACTGATGGATCGACTTGTCGCTGATGCCGAGGTTGTCAGCTACTTGCCGCACTGGGTGGCCAGACTCGACGAGATCAAGCACCTCCGTCGGAACTCATCCGGATACTTCTTCGGCAAGCTGCCCCTTTCGACGGAGCCGATGCCCAGAGTCAAGCAACCCGACTCCGTGATAACCGGGGACACATCACTGTCTCTGGACACACTGGGCCGAGTCAGCCCGTCGATCGGGGCCATTTGTCGTTCGGTATGTCGACTTCTTGACATGGAGTATTGGATCAATAGACTGATGGTCAGACCATCAACGTAGATCGACCTCGATCCGCACACACCGAAGTGGAGCTCGAATGAACCTCTATTCGCTACTGCAGCAGCGCGCCGAGACCTCGGGCCCCATCCGCGTCGGCGTGATCGGCGCCGGCAAGTTCGCGTCGATGTTCTTGACGCAGGCTGTCAACCTGCCCACCCTGCACGTCGTGGGTGTCGCCGACATCAACATTCCCAAAGCTTTCGAAGCGCTCGACCGCACTGGCTGGCCGGCCGAGCGCTACGCGGCGACGAGCCTGCAGGATGCCCTGACGACGGGTGGCACCCACGTCACCGATAGCGCCGACTCGCTGCTCGAGCTCGACGAGATCGAGGTCATCCTCGAGATCACGGGGAACCCCATTATCGGCACTTACCACGCACTCCGGGCCATCGACAATGGCAAGCACATCGTGATGGTCAACGTCGAGGCCGACTGCATGGTCGGCCCGATCCTCCAGCGTCGCGCGCAGGCCGCCGGGGTCGTGTACTCCATGGCCTACGGCGACCAGCCGGCACTCATCTCCGAACTCGTTGACTGGTGCCGGACGGTCGGGTTCGACGTCGTCGCCGCGGGGAAGGGCACGAAGTATCTGCCCGAGTATCACTACTCCACCCCTGACACGGTCTGGGACTACTACGGGTTCACTTCGGAACAGCTCGCGTCGGGTGACTACAACTCCAAAATGTTCAACTCGTTCCTCGACGGCACCAAATCGGCAATCGAGATGGCCGCGGTCGCCAACGGCACCGGGCTCATTCCGCAGGATGAGGGTCTGCATTTCACTCCGGTCGGGGTGGACGATCTGCCGCACCTGCTCAAGGAGCGGGAGAAGGGTGGCACCCTCTCGCGTCGAGGAACGGTCGAGCTCATCTCCAGCCTCAACCGCGACGGCAGCGAGGTGTATCGCGATCTGCGCTGGGGCGTCTATGTGACCTTCGAGGCCCGCACCGACTATGCCGCGCATTGCTTCGCCGAGTACGGCGTGCGCACCGACGACAGCGGTCGCTACGGATCGCTGTACCGTCCGTACCACATGATCGGTCTTGAGCTGCCGGTCTCGATCGCCTCGGCAGTCCTGCGCGGCGAGCCGACTGGGTCGCCGACCGGTTTCCGCGGCGACGTCGTCAGCACGGCCAAGACCGACCTCCGCGCCGGCGACATACTCGACGGCGAGGGCGGCTTCACGGTGTACGGCAAGCTCGCGCCGGCCGCGATCTCGCTCGAGCGCAGCGCGCTGCCGCTCGGTCTTGCCCACGGTGCGAAGCTCATCCGTGACGTGCCGAAGGACCGCACCGTCTCATGGGACGACATCGACGCCGATGAGTCGCTGCTGGCGGTGCAGGTCCGTCGCGAACTCGAGAAAGAGTTCCGGGCAGAGCACCTCGCCGTCCAGGCCTGACCTCCCGCTACAGATCCACCATTCGACGAAGGTTCATCGATGCTCTCCAACCCCGAACGCCGCAGTGCAGCTCTTTCGGGCAGCCGCATGATGCACGGCGGGTATGCTGCCGCGCACCCCCTCACCGACCTGCAGCGACGCACGTTCAACGCGCTCGTCGACACGCTCATCCCCGCCGAAGACGGTTGGCCGCCCGCCGCCCAGCTGTCGATCGCCGACCTCGCCACGAAGTACCTCGTGCCCGACGACGCGGAATTGTCGTTCTACCCGAACTTTCGCGTGAGCGAGTTCTTTGCGGCGATCGATGAGGGCCTCCCCGAACTCGCGGAGCTCGGTCCCGATGCACGCGTAAGCGAGGTGTCGCGATTCGAAGAAGAGGATACCGCGACATTCCGCCGCATCCTCGACTTCGTCTACTACGTCTACTACGGCCACTCCGACGTCGTCGAGCTTATTCGTCAGCGCACGCGATACGGCAAGGACTTCCACGGCAGGCCGCAGCCGATCGGGTACGACGCGGTTCTCGAGAACTGGGGGACCCGTCAGCCCTCCCGCGAACGCGGCACGTTCATCCCCACCGACGCGGTGCTCCGGGCACCCCAGGCACGAAAGGCCAGCTCATGAGTACTGAACACGTCGACGTCCTGGTGATCGGCTCGGGCATGGGCGGCGGAGCCGTCGCCAAGCGTCTGTCGGACGCGGGAATAAAGGTGGTCTGTCTCGAGCAGGGCGGATGGCTGGACCCGAACATCGACTACTCTCACGAGCTGAATACATGGGAGCTCGAGAAGCTGCGCGGCTGGTCATACAATCCCAACGACCGTCAGTTGCCGGAGGACTACCCCGTCTCCGGGCACATCCGGCCCTATCTCTTCAACGCGGTCGGGGGAAGCACCGTCTGCTACGGCGGCCACTGGCCGCGCTACAAGCCGGTCGACTTTCGCAAAGGCACAGAGCACGGGTTCGAGGGTACGATCGACTGGCCTCTCACGTATGAGGAGCTCGCGCCGTTTTACGACATCAACGATGCCGAGATGGGGATCTCCGGTGTCGTCGGCGACCCGGCCTATCCCGCGCGCCCGAACGCTCCGCGCCAGCCCACCACCCGGCCCGGCAAGCTCGGGCTCAAGCTGTCGGACGGCTTCGACAAGCTCGGCTGGCACTGGTGGCCGTCCGACAACGCGATCATCACGCACCCGAAGGACGGACGGCTCGGCTGCAACGAGTGCGGCGGATGCCTGTCGGGCTGTCCCCGAGGCTCGCTCGGTGGAGTGCATGTGGCCTACTGGCCGAAGGCCCTGCACAACGGCGTCGACCTGCGTACGGGTGCGCGCGTCGAGAAGATCGAGGTGGAGAACGGGCGCGCGACCGGTGCGATGTACATCGACCTCGCCACGGGTGAGCGGCATTTCGTGTCGGCCGACATCGTCGTGCTCTCGGCGAGCGGTCTCGGCACTCCGCGTCTCCTGCTGATGTCGGAGCAGAAGGGGTTCGCCAATGGTCTCGCCAACGGCAACGACCTCGTCGGCCGTCACCTCATGCATCACAGCTACGCCAACTGCGACGTATGGTTCGACGAGCCGATCGAGGGGTACAAGGCCTCGTTCGGCGCCCCGTTCTACTCGCAGGAGTTTTACGACACCGACCCGTCGAAGCCGTTCGTGAACGGCTTCACGATGCAAGTCGGTCGCTCCTACGGCGCCGCGTTCACTGCGACCGGATCGCACACGCGGGAGCCGATCGCGTGGGGTGCCGGACACCACCGGCGCTTCGACGAAGACTTCGGCAACCAGATGCTCGTCTATGTGCTCGCCGAAGACCTGCCGGTCTACGACAACCGCGTGCGGTTGGATCACTCGATAACCGATTCGTCGGGCCTGCCCGGCATCACGGTGGACTTCACGCCGCACGAGAACGACATCCTGCTCACCAACTACGGCGTCGAGCGATTGGAACAGGTCGCTGCGGCCGCCGGCGCTTCGCGGGTGCGCTCGACCGGGCACCAGAATGTGAACCCCGGCTGGCATCTGATGGGCACCGCCCGCATGGGCAACTCGCCGGAGGATTCCACGACCAACAAGTGGAATCAGACGTGGGAGGTACCGAACCTCTTCATTGTCGACGGCTCCAGCCTCACCACCGGGGCCGCCGTTAACCCGACGCCCACCATCGGGGCGCTCGCCGTGCGCGTTGCGGAGTACATCATCGCCAACGGTGCACACATCCGCTCGCAGAAGGTGACGCCCGCCAATGCCGATGCCCCCGAGTTCGATCACCGGAAGGTTCTGCTCAATGCCTGACACGACACAGCCGCTACTGCTCGCCGGTCGCTGGAGCGAAGGCTCCGGCGGCGCGGTCGACGAGATCGAGAACCCGGCTACCGAGGAGATCATCGCGCGCGTTTCCACGGCGAACGACGCCGACGTCGAAAGCGCGGTCGCCGAGGCCGTGCGTGCACAGAAGTCCTGGGCCCGCGTTCCGGCCGCCGGGCGGGCCGCTGTGCTGCACCGCCTCGCCACGCTGATCGAGAGGGATGCTGACCGCCTCGCCGGTATCCTCGTCGCCGAGCTGGGCAAGCCCATCATCGAAGCGCGCGCAGAGGTCGGGGCCGCCGCCGGGTTCTGCCAATTCTTCGCCGGCATCATCACGACCCAGGGTGGTGAGGTGCTTCCCCTGTCGTCGCCATCGCAGGAGATGTGGCTGCGTCGGGAGCCAATCGGCGTCGTTGCCGGCATCATCCCGTGGAACTTCCCTCTCGCGCTCGCAGCGCGCAAGCTCGCCCCGGCACTGGTCACAGGCAACGCGATCGTGCTCAAGCCAGCCGAGCTCACACCGCTGTCGGCCCTGGCGATCGCGGAACTCGCCATCGAGGCGGGCGTTCCCGAGGGCCTCCTCTCGGTGCTGCCGGGTCGAGGCGCGGTGATCGGCACGGCGCTCGTGCAGAATCCCGCGATCGGTTTCGTGACGATGACCGGCAGCGTCCGCGCAGGGCGGTCCATCCTGCACAACGCTGCCGACCGCATCATCCCTGTGTCGCTGGAGCTCGGTGGCAAGGCGCCGTTCATCGTCTTCGCCGACGCCGACCTCGACGCGGCCGCCGAGGCGGCGATTGCGACGCGCATGATGAACAACGGTCAGGCCTGCGTAGCGAACGAGCGCACCTACGTCGAGCGATCGGTCTTCGACGAGTTCACCGCGCGCATGGCGGCGCGCCTGGAGTCGATGGTGATCGGCGACCCTGCCGACGAGGCGACGCAGGCGGGGCCGAAGGCCTCGAACGCGGAGTTGCTCAACGTCGAGCGCATCGTGGGTGCGGCCGTTGACGCGGGTGCCCGCATCGTCACCGGCGGTGAACGTCCTTCGGGCGGTGCGTTCGATCGCGGGTACTGGTACCGACCGACCCTGCTCGCAGACGTGTCCAACGACTCGCCGGTGCTGCAAGAGGAGGTATTCGGCCCGGTCCTGCCTGTCGTCGCCTTCGATGGTGAGGAGCAGGCGGTCGCGATGGCGAATGACACTGTCTACGGCCTTAGCTCGTACCTCTACACCGAGAACTTCTCGCGAGCGATGCGGATGTCGCATTCCTTGCGCAGCGGGGAGGTCTTCATCAATCGGGGCGGCCCCGAGGAGATGAACGGCTTTCACGGCGGATGGGGTGAGAGTGGCCTGGGCGGAGACGACGGGACGCACGGTCTCGAGTTGTATCGACGTAAGAAGTCGGTGTACGCGGCCTGGAGTGCGTCATGACCGTCGGTTCGCTCGTCGCGACGGGCCTGACGAAAGCTTTCGGCGGTGTCACGGTCGTGCGCGATGTCGACGTGGAGGTGCGTCCGGGCGAGGTCCTGTGCCTCCTCGGCGAGAACGGGGCGGGGAAGTCGACCGTCGCGAAGATGCTCTCCGGTGTCGTCCGTCCCGATTCCGGCGAGATGACCATCGGCGGGGAACCCTATGCGCCGACTTCGCCGGCGGCGGCGATCAACGCTGGTGTCGGTCTCATCCACCAAGAGACAAACCTGGTCCGTGACCTCTCGATTGCTGAGAACGTGTTCCTCGGTCGCCAACCGACGCGCGGCGGTCGCATCGACACGGCCTTCATGCGCGAGGAGTCCCGCAAGCACTTGGCACGGCTCGGGGCGAACCTCGATCCCGACATGCCCGTGAGTGGTCTGTCGGTAGCAGGCTTGCAGAAGGTCGAGATCGCCAAGGCGCTCGCGCTGAACGCGAAGTTCCTCCTGCTCGACGAGCCGACGGCCGCGCTGGGCTACGAGGACGCCGAGCAGCTGTTCCGCGTCGTGGACCAACTCACCGCTGAGGGCGTCGGGTTCGTGTTCATCTCGCACCGCCTCGAGGAGATCGCGCGCATCGGTTCGCGCATCGTCGTGATGCGCGACAGCCATCGCGTGCGCGACTTCGACACGGCCGACATCGAACCCGACGTTCTCGTCGAGACGATGGTCGACCGCCCGATCGACCGCGTGTTCCCCGACCCGCATGCGCATCAGGGCAACGTCGTCCTGAAGGTGGACGGACTCACGCGCAGCGGGTCGTTTCGCGACGTCAGCTTCGAGGTGCACAAGGGCGAGGTCCTCGGCATCGCGGGGCTGGTGGGGGCGGGCCGTACCGAGGTTGCGCGCGCGATCTTCGGCGCGGAGCCGGCGGAGGCGGGAACGATCGAACTCGCCGGAAGAGAACTGAGGGTGCGGCACCCGAAGGATGCGATCAGCGCGGGCATCGCCCTGGTTCCCGAGGATCGCAAGCAAGAGGGCCTGCTGCTCAGTCAGAGTGTCTCAGACAACATCATCGCGGCCTCGATGTCGTCCGCGGCGACGGGCGGGATGCTGTTCGCCCGCAAGATCCGGCGAATCGTGGCCGAGGCCGCGGAAGCCCTGGCACTGAAGGGGCGTCCGGATCAGCCTGTGGGCACGCTCTCCGGGGGAAACCAGCAGAAGGTCGTGATCGCCAAGTGGCTCCTGACCGAGCCGAAGGTGATCATCTTCGACGAGCCGACGCGGGGGATCGACGTCGGCGCGAAGGAAGCCGTCTACCAGCTGATCGAAGACCTGTCGGCGCGCGGCGCCGCCGTGATCGTCATCTCATCCGAACTAACGGAGGTGTTGGGATTGTCCCATCGAGTCGTCGTTCTTTCTCGTGGCAGAGTCACGGGTATCTTGAGTCGCGCCGAGGCGACGCAGGAGCGCACCATGGCACTGGCGGTGGCATCGTGACCATCACCAGTACCACCGCTGTCTCCGTACCCCCGACCGGCATGCGCCGAGTGCTCGGAAACGTGCGCAAGTTCAGCGCTATCGGCCCCTTCGCGAGCCTTATCGTGCTCGTGATCCTGTTGAGCATCCTCTCCCCGTACTTCCTGACGGTGAACAACCTGTTCAACGTCTTCCAGCAGATCACGGTGCTCGCCATCATCGCGCTGGGCGCGACGATGGTCATCGTCTCGGGCGGAATCGATCTTTCGGTGGGCTCGGTCGCCGCTCTCTCGGGAATGATCGCCGGGGTCACGTTCTCCCAGCTCGGTTTACCGATGGGGATCGCACTGGTTCTCGGCCTCGTCTCCGGTGCTGCTGCTGGCGCCGCGAACGGCGCACTGATCGTGTTCGGGAGAGTGCCCCCCTTCGTCGCGACTCTCGCAATGTTGTCGGTCGCTCGCGGGTTGACGCTCGTGCTCAGCGACGGTCAGCCGATCTCCGGATTCCCCGACTGGTTCCGCGCGCTGACGAGCTTCGATATCGCCGGGGTCGTCCCAGCGGTGGTGATCCTCGTCCTCGTCCTCTACGCGATCGGCGCGTTCTACCTTCGCTTCCGGCCGTCTGGTCGATCGATCTACGCCGTCGGCGGGAGCGAGGAAGTCGCGCGGTTGTCGGGAATCAACGTCGGCTGGGTCAAGCTGCGCGTTTACATGATCGCCGGTGCGCTCGCCGGACTCGGTGGACTGGTGCTGACCTCCCGGCTGAACTCAGCACAGCCCACCGCCGGCGCAGGACTCGAACTCGACGTGATCGCCGCGGTGGTCATCGGAGGGACGAGCCTCAGCGGCGGCGTGGGCACCGTCATCGGGACGCTCATCGGCGCGCTCATCATCGGCGTGCTGCGCAACGGCCTGAACCTGTTGGACGTCTCGTCGTTCTGGCAGCAGGTCGTGATCGGTGTCGTGATCGCCGCGGCAGTCATGATCGACACCCTCGGGCGCCGCCGTGGCAACCGCAGGACCTGACGTTTCCCCACATCCCCAACCAAGAGCAGCAAAGGAGCTCGCCATGAAAATGATGAAAACACTACTCACCAGCGCTGGAATCGCCCTTGCGGCATCCCTCGCCCTGACCGGATGCGGATCGGCAGGCACCGCGGGGGGAGAGGACGAACTGACGATCGGCATCTCGATGTCCACCCTCGAGAACCCGTTCTTCGGCACGGTCAAGGACGGCGCCGTCGCCGCAGCGGATGAGGACGGCATTCGCACAATCGTCTCGGACGCGCAGAACGACACGCAGAAGCAGCTCAACGACGTGCAGGACATGATCACAAAGGGTGCGGAGGTCATCGTCCTCAATCCCGTCGAGCCCGAATCGGCGACGCCGATCGTCGAGCTCGCGAATAGCAATGACATTCCGGTCATCACCGTCGATCGCAGCTCTGCCGGAGGCGAGGTGGCCTCGCACATCGCTTCCGACAATGTCGAGGGAGGTCGCTTGATCTGCGAGTGGTTGGGTCAGCACCTGGACGGCGCGGGTGAGCTCGCGATCCTCGAGGGCATTGCCGGCACCTCGCCCGAACTGGACCGCGACGAGGGATGCACGGAAGCGCTGGCCGCCTACCCCGAGATCACAGTCGTTGCTTCGCAGCCTGCCGACTGGGATCGCGAGAAGGGATACACGGTCACCCAGAATGTGCTTCAGGCCAATCCCGACCTGACCGCGATCTTCGGTCGGAATGATCTTGCGGCGCTCGGCGCTGTCGAAGCGGCTCAGCAGGCGGGCAAACTGGACGACATCACCGTGATCTCGTTCGATGGCATCCAGGACGCTCTCGAATCCATCAAGGCAGGGCAGCTGTCGGCTACCGTCGTGCAGGATCCGATTCTGATGGGCGAGACCGCGGTGGAAACGGCCATCGCGCTGTCGAATGGCGAGCAGGTCGAGAAGATTCAGGATCTCCCGGTGAAGGTCGCTGACGCGAGCAACATCGACGAGTTCCTCGGCTGAGGACTACCACGGGAATCGGGTCCGCTCGGCGGGCCCGATTCCCTGATAAGGAAGGACGCCGCGATGGCGCAGGAGGGGTGGCAGCCGGTACAAAAGCTGCGCGCACACGAACAAGTCATGTCTCAGATCGAGGAGCGAATCCTCGCCCGCCAGCTTTCGGCTGGCGACCACCTTCCCAATGAGCGCGACCTTTCGGTGCTGCTCGGGGTTTCGCGGGCCTCGCTTCGTGAGTCGCTGCGGGTCCTGGAGGCGCTCGGGATCGTGGAGATTCGGCGCGGCGGCGAAGGTGGCGCAGTCCTCATGGAGACCCCGGGGGCCGGTTTCGTCAATCTGTTGAAGCTTCAGCTAGCGCTGGGGCAGTTCGATCAGACGGATGTGCTGGAGACCCGGCTCGCTTTGGAGACATGGAGTTGTCGCGAAGCAGCCGATCGCGCGCGCGTCGAGGACCACCGCGATCTCGCCGCCATCCTGGACGAGATGGACAACGTCGACATCGAGACTGCCGCCTTCAATGCTCTCGATGCGGCGTTCCATGTGCGGATTGCGGAGTCGACGGGCAACGCGCTGTGCGCCCACCTCATGCAATCACTGCGTACCGCAATCAACCGGCAGATGATCGATGCCTACGCGAAGTTGGAGGACTGGCGGGCGACCGCAGAGGTCGTTCGGGCAGAGCATCGGGGAATCCTCCGCGCGATCGAGGCGCGTGACGGAGAGGATGCCGCGCGTCGAGTCGACAGCCACATCACTGACTTCTATACGAATCGCGGGTTCGACCTGCGCATCGGCGATGGCGAGGGCATGAGGCGGCATCGTCGCTGACGGCCCGCAGCGCCCGCTGAGCCACGCCACTCCACGGAGGAGACCATGAAGACGATCATTCTCGACGACGACCCGACCGGAACGCAGTCCGCCGCTGGCGTCGATGTGCTCTTACACATCGACGAGGTGGCCCTGGAAGAGGTCCTCACTGATGCGGACAGCGTCTACGTGCAGACGAACTCGCGTGCGCTCGCTGAGCTGGAGGCCGTTGCTCTATGCCAGCAGATCAAGTCTCAGGCTCGCGCGGTGGCCACGCGCTTGGGGGAGGATGTCCGATTCGTGCTGCGCGGGGACTCGACCCTGCGAGGACACGTCTTCGCGGAGACGGCGGTGTTCATGGAGGACGACGCCGTCATGCTGTTCGTTCCCGCGTTTCCCGACGGTGGCCGTGTCACCATCGGTGGCGTGCACTACCTGCTGGTTGGCGGCCGGCATGTCCCTATGCACGAGACCGAGTACGCCGCCGATCCGGTCTTCGGGTTCTCGACGGCGGTGCTCGTCGACTACGTCCAGGCAATGTGCGATCGGCCATCGCGATCGGTCGCGCTCGAGGACGTGCGCAGCGGCGCCCTCGCCCTCTCACTCGTCGAGGCGACCGCCGGCTCAGTCGTTCTCCCGGACGCGGAGACGAACCGAGACATCCGTCTGATCGCAGACGCAGTCGATCTGGCGACCGCAGCGGGGCGCTCCGTCGTCGTGAGGTCGGCAGCGCCCCTCGCGGCAGAACTCGCCGGCGTGACCAGCAGCGGACTTCTCGAACAGATCCCCGCGCCGGATCACCCGTCCGTGCTTCTGGTCTGCGGCTCGCACACCAGGGGTGCGTCCGCGCAGCTCGATCGCGTTGCTGAAAGGTGGGGAGATCCGCGCTACATCGACACGGAAGGGGCGCTCGCCGCTCCCGTCGTCGAGGGCGAACGGGTCGCAGACGGACTCGCCACGGACCTCCGCGCCCACGGTTTCGCGATGATCGCTTCCCGCCGGGAACGCCTCACCGCACACGACACGCTCGATCATGGGCAACGGATCATGACAGCGTTGACGACTGCGGTCTCGCTGAGTGAGTCCCTTGCCGACGTCGTCGTCGCCAAGGGAGGAATCACCTCTGCGGATACGGCGCGCATCGGCCTCGGCGCGACCCGTGCACGCGTACTCGGGCAGATCTTGCCCGGAGTGTCAGTCTGGTCACTTCGCACGTCAGCGGAGCGAGAGATCAGCTACGTCGTCGTTCCGGGCAACGTCGGAGGGCCGTCGACTCTCGTCGACGTGCTCGCGGCGTTGCCGTCACCCGCGAAGGAGGTTGCTCGGTGAAATCCGTCGTCGTCACAGCTGTGTTCACGCCGCTCCCGGGAAAACGGACCGAGTTGATCGATGCCATGTCGCGGGGGATCGAGGCAACCCACCAGGAGGCGGGGTGCCAGTTCTACGCACTTCACGATGCACAGGACGGGACGCTCGTGCTGCTCGAGAAATGGGACAGCAGTGCGGCTCTCGAGGCGCACTCGCGCGGCAACGCGATCCGCACCCTCGCGAGCGATATCGCGCCGTTGCTGGCGGGACCCGAGCTCGTGACGGTCATGACGGCGATTCGAGCCGGCGATCCTGTACGTGGAGTGGTTCCGGACGCCGTGCGGTGACGGCGTCCGCGGTCGAGGCGTTGTTGGAGCACTACTTCGGTCTCTGTCATCGCGAGAGTGCTGGGTCGCCAGCTCCCTAGGCGTGTCGCCTCCGGGCATCAGCGAAAGGTCGATTTCCGCCTGAGCTCGTGAGGAGTCACCCGCGGGAACTCCGGGTGCGAAGCTTGGACTGGCTTCGTGGCCGCCGCGAACCACCCATCCCGCGAGTTCGGCAGACGCATGTGCAGCCGATCGTCACCCCACGGCAGGTCGCCGCGGCACCTCCACCCCGGATAGGGCAACCAAGATTCGCGAGGTGCACCGCATCATCGGGCTCCGCAACGTTCTCGCCCACGGCTACGCCGTTGTCGACGACAACGTCGTCTGGGCCGCTGGGTCGCTCCGAGTACCCGAACTTCGTATCGTCGTCGACGCTCTTCTTGCGGGTAGGACGTGAGAAAAATCGTCGCGCGATCGAGCCAATTCAGCACATCGTCGAAAGGTCGACTTCCGCGTGAATCCGCGTGAGGAAAGACTGGCACAGTCTTGAAAGGCCATTGGGTAAGGGTTCAAATCCCACCGTCACCGCCAGAAAAACCCCCGTTTATCGGGGGTTTTTCTTGCCCGAGATAGCTCGAAGCAACCCGCGGCAGGGTCTTGGGCCTCGACGTCATCGACATCCATGGAAGAATCTGCGTATGCATGCAGGTTCGAAGTTTTCCTTGTCGGTGGAGAGTGAGTACGTCGAGCTGGCGGTCGAAGTCTTCTCGATGCTCGCGGACGCCACCCGGATCCGGATCATCCTCGCGCTGCGGGATCAGGAGCTGTCGGTGAACAACCTGGCGGGCATCGTTGACAAGTCCGGTCCGGCGGTCTCCCAACATCTGGCCAAGCTGCGCCTCGCGCGGATCGTGTCGACCCGCCAGGAGGGCACGAAGGTGTTCTATCGGCTGACGAACGAGCACGCTCGGCAGTTGGTCGCGGATGCGATTTTCCAAGCCGAGCACACTCTCAGCAATGATCCTGCGCATCACCGTGGCGAGCATCCCGCCCCTCGGTCCGGCCAGCGATGCTGAAGGTCCTCCGCAACCCGACCTACGCGAAGCTGTTCACAGCGCAGGTGATCGCGTTGCTGGGGACGGGGCTGCTTACCGTCGCCCTGGGGCTGCTCGCGTTCGACATCGCAGGTTCCTCCGCCGGATCCGTGCTCGGGACGGCGTTGACGATCAAGATGGTCGCCTATGTCGGCGTCGCCCCGCTGGTCGCAGCGGTCGTCGACCGACTGCCGAAGAAGGCCGTCCTGATCACCGCGGACCTCATCCGGTTGGCGATCGCGCTGATGCTGCCGTTCGTGACCGAGGCCTGGCAGATCTATGTGCTCGTGTTCGTGCTGCAGTCCGCCTCGGCCACTTTCACCCCGGCGTTTCAGTCCCTGATTCCTTCAATCCTCCCTAAGCCGGATGACTATACGAAGGCGTTGTCGCTGTCCCGACTGGCCTATGATCTCGAGGCGCTATTGAGCCCGACGATCGCTGCGGCGCTGCTGACAGCGATGAGCTACAACAACCTGTTCGTCGGCACCGCGATCGGCTTCGCCTGCTCCGCCTTGCTGGTGCTGTCCTCCCACCTGCCCGACCGCAACGGTGACGCGCCGGCACTGTCGTTCTGGCAGCGGCTCCTGCTTGGCGCGAAGGTGTTTGCTCGAACCCCGACGCTGCGGTTCCTGCTGCTCACCAACGTCGTCGTCGCGGCCGGCACCGCGATCGTTCTCGTGAACTCCGTCGTCTATGCCCGAGCAGTGTTCGGTCTCGGTGAGGAGGCTCTTGCGGTGGCGCTTGCCTGTTACGGGATCGGATCTCTGGTCGTCGCCTGGAACATCCCGTGGCTGGTCAGCAAGCTCGGCGTGATTCGCACCATGTCCGTCGGCGTGATCGTCATCGTTGCAGGCCTGGCGGTCGCGGTCGTCGTCACTGCGGTCGCCACGACCACCGGGACCGGATGGTACGTGCTGCTGGGCACGTGGATGCTGCTGGGCATCGGCACCTCGCTGGTGAACACTCCCTCATCCCGGCTGCTCGCTGATGCGTCCACGCTCGCGAACCGGAACCTCGTCTACACGGCCCAGTTCGCGCTCTCCCACGCTTCCTTCCTGGTCACCTACCCGATCGCGGGATGGCTCGGCGCGGCGAACCTCACCGGTGCCGCCGTCGTTCTCCTCATCCTCGCTGTGGTCGCGGGGGCGGTTGCGGTGACGTTCTCACGCACCCGACGCCTCAGCGAGAACACGCCCGCTCCGCTCTGAGAACCGGCCGCTGACCCGGCCTGTCGGTCACCCGGGTCAGTCCTGTGCATGGCGGAGGATGCGCCGAGCGCTGTTCTCGGGGGTGAGCTCGAGGCGTCGCAGGAGTTGCGCATTGGCGGCGACGATGATGGTCGACAGGGACATGAGGATGGCGCCGACCGACATCGGCAGGACGAACCCGATGGGGGCGAGGATGCCCGCGGCGAGGGGGACGGAGACGAGGTTGTAGCCGGCGGCCCACCAGAGGTTTTGCGCCATCTTGCGGTACGTGCGGCGGGACAATTCGATGACGGAAAGGACCGAGCGGGGGTCGGAGCTTGCGAGGATGACTCCGGCGGAGGCGATCGCGACATCGGTGCCAGCCCCGATGGCGATGCCCACGTCCGCCTTCGCGAGGGCGGGGGCGTCGTTGACACCGTCGCCGACCATCGCGACCCTGCGACCCTCTCCCTGGAGCTCCGCGACCTTTTCCGACTTGTCGTCGGGTCGGACGCCGGCGAAGACCTGATCGATCCCGAGTTCCCGGGCAACAGCGTGCGCGACGGGTTCGGCGTCTCCGGTGATCATCGCGACGTGTATTCCCAGGGCGTGCAGTGCGTCGACGGCATCGCGGGACTCGGGGCGGATCTCGTCGGCGAGCTTGAACGCGCCCGCGATGCGCCCGGCGATGGCGATGTGGAGGATGATGGCGCCGTCGTCGCGCCACCCCTCGAGGTCGGGCATCTCCTTCTGGCCAAGGGACTCGACGAGGCGTGGCCCGCCGACACGGATCTCGTCGCCGTCCATGGTGGCGGTGACGCCGAGGGCGGGTTCTGAGGTGAAGTCCGTCGCTCTGGGGAGGGTGAGCGATCGGTCTTGGGCGGCGCGGACGATGGCGCGCGCGAGGGGGTGCTCGCTGTCGGATTCGGCCGCGGCGGCCAGCGCGAGGAGCTCATCGGGGGAGCGTCCCTGAGCAGCGGCGATGTCGGTGACGGTCGGCTCGCCCTTCGTGAGGGTGCCGGTCTTGTCGAAGAGGACGGCGTCGACACTGCGCATGCTCTCCAGTGCGAGGCGGTCCTTGATGAGCACGCCGCCGCGGGCGGCTCGTTCGGTCGCGATGGATACCACAAGGGGGATCGCGAGGCCGAGAGCGTGCGGACAGGCGATCACGAGCACGGTGATGGTTCGAATCACGGCGGCATCGGGGTCGCCGACCAGGGACCAGACGATCGCGGTGATCACGGCGGAGCCGAGCGCGAACCAGAACAGCCAGGCCGCGGCGCGGTCGGCGATGCGCTGCGCGCGAGAGGTCGAGTTCTGCGCGTCGGTGACCAGCCGTTGAATGCCCGCCAGAGCGGTGTCGTCCCCGATCGCGGTTACCTCGACGCGAATCCCGGAATCGGTCGCGACCGTTCCGGCGGTGACCGCGTCGCCGACCTCGCGACCGACCGGCTTCGATTCCCCGGTGATCATCGACTCGTCGAGGTGCGCGCGACCTGCGGTGATGGTGCCGTCAGCCGGGACGCTTCCGCCGGGTCGTACGATGACGATGTCTCCGACCTGCAGCTCGGACGGGGAGACCGTGACGGTCTGGTCGCCTTCGACGCGTTCCGCCTCATCGGGGAGGAGCGCGGCGAGGGAGTCGAGGGCGGAACTGGTCTGTGCGAGCGAGCGCATCTCGAGCCAGTGCCCGAGGAGCATGATCACGATCAGAAAGGCCAGTTCCCACCAGAACTCCAGCTGGTGATCGAGCAGCCCGATGCTCGCGCCCCACGACGCGAGGAAGGCGACGGTGATCGCCAGCCCGATGAGCAGCATCATCCCCGGAGACTTCGACCGGAGTTCGCTGAGCGCGCCGGTCAGGAACGGCCACCCGCCCCAGATATACATGACCGTCCCGAGGGCCGGCGCGATCCACATCGATCCGGGGAAGTCGGGGATCTCGTATCCGACGAGCATCGCGAACATGCTCGAGAACGCCACCACCGGGACAGCGAGGATCAGATTGATCCAGAACAAGCGCCGGAACTGCGCGACGTGGTCACCATGTCCCGCATGCCCCTGGTGTCCCGAGTGGCCGTCGTGCCCCGAGTGGCCGTGATGACTGTCGAGACGCTCCTGGTGACGATGGTCGGCAGCGTGGGCCATGTGGTCGTGCGCGCCGTGGTGTTCTGAGTGAGCTTGCTCGGGTGCGTTCGTGTTCATCCTGGTGTTCGCTTTCTCAAGCCGCGCCGTCGGTGTACCGATGCCAACACGGTACCCCTAGGGGGTATTCCGGACTAGTCGGTCGCACAGTCTCGTGCGGCTGCTTCGGAGTAGTCCGGAACGGGGCGCTCTGCTGCGTCTGCGGGAGTTGTCGCGGGTCCGTTCTGGGCGATGTCTTGGATGAGCCAATCCATCTCGAAGATCTCCCCGTGTTGAGCCTCGCTGATCTCCACGGCGAGTTCGCACACGCGGACGTCCATCGGCGGTGGCATCGCCCTCGACCGCTCTCAGATCACCGTTGACGACACCGGCTTCATGCAGGGAATGATCCCCCATCACTCGCTTGCGATTACCTGATCCGAACGCGCGCATCTGCACGTCAGGACGACGGTGCGGGGAGGAGCGTGACGCCGCTGTCATCGACGATGAGAAGCGCGCCGCTGTCGGTGACGGTGATCGCGTGCGCGGCACCGTGAGCGATGCCGACCTGCTCCCATATCGTGGCTCCGGCGGAGGAGATCCAGATCCGCTCCGACGAATCGATGCCAGCGAGGTGGTTTCCGTCGGGGATGATTCGGCGACGACGAGGAGCGGGGCGCCTTCCCAGAGCGATCGATCCGTTCGGGTGGATCGTCGCGATCCGCATCCCGTCGCGGACTCGCCCGTTCGGCGACGGTGTCGGCGGGGGCGGATCGGCCTGCTTCCGTGACGGCAACAGTTGCGGCCGCGGGGGCTCGGCCTTCGGCGTCGCCTGCCATGCGATCAGCGGGGTGATCCGGCCGGGCAGGGCCTGGGGGTGGCGTTCGGTGTTGTCGCGTCGCGAGTGAGATCGGACGCGGATCGGGGCCCCACGATTGGTTTCAAGGTGGCATCGTCGCGTACGCAACGGAGGTGAAACAGCGGTCGTGCGGCACGCCACGGAGCGTGCGGTGTTGCAATTGCTCTCTCTCGCCGCCACCGGAGCTGGGAAGGCTCGCGTCGGATTGAATCGCGTTCAGGGTGAGGGCGATTCATGAGGGCACCAGGCGTGGCGTACCCAGGACTCCTCGGGGCCGTGATCGTCAGCTGCCGTCTTCGTCGATGAGGTCGAGTAGTGACTTGAGGGCGTCGCGGATTTCGGTGTGGTCGTACTGACCGGCACGGCTCTCTGCCGAAATTACGCCGGACCGACGCACCTTGTCGAAGTCGCCGAACGGGAAGCTGTAGGCACGCTTCGTCTCGCGGTTCTCGCTCTTGTCGATGCCCAAGTGCCAGTGCGAATATTCGGTCCAGCCGTTCTCGTCGATGAAGGCGTTCTCCTGCTCCGCGGAGGGAGCGGCGCCCGACCAGTCGTCGCGTTCGTCGTGCACCACTTTGCCGTCGCGCACGAGGGAACGGGCGAGCCGGAGGGCGGGGCTGTTCACTTCGATCGACATGACGGCCACGGTACGAGGGCGGTGGCGCCTGACCAAGGGCCTTGACTTGTTCTTCGACGGCAGGGAGTGCCCCCCTGTGCCCACCCCGTGGGTTGCAGGGGCTGCATGAACGCGTGGCGGCAGGCGCCTTCCGGGTGAAGTAAAGGGGCACCGGAGAAGTGGACGGTGGAGGGACGTGAGAGGCCGCCGGCCGGTACCTCCAGGAGCACACCTCGGTGATCCGCCGGAGGTCGGCTCTATAGCGCGAGGACATCACTACCGCGTGGGTCGATACGGGCAGCGCGGACCTGACTCCGGTCTCTCCTGCTGCGCCCCGGTGAGAGGATGAGGGGCATGCCGCACCGCAGCCTCCACAAGGAAACGACCGCATGAGTGCGTCCGCACGGGCCTGGGTCGAGCACGTCATGTGGTGGCACGTCTACCCGCTCGGTTTCACCGGGGCGCCGATCCGCGAAGGCGCCGACGAAGGCCGCATCGTGCACCGCCTGCCGCACATCGAGGCGTGGCTCGATCACGTCATCGAACTCGGGTTGAACGGCATCCTGCTCGGGCCGGTGTTCGCCTCGACCAGTCACGGCTACGACATCGTCGACCACTTCCGTGTGGATCCCCGCTTGGGCGACGAGGACGACGTGCGTCGCCTGATCGCCGCGGCGCACGACCGCGGCGTCCGGGTGCTGTTCGACGGGGTCTTCAACCACGTCGGCCGGGAGCATCCCCAGGTGGAGACCCTGCGCGGCGACGGTGTCTTCGAGGGCCATGACAGCCTCGTCGAGCTCGATCACGACTCCGAGGTGGTCCGCGATCTCGCGGTCGACGCGATGACCTTCTGGCTCGACCGCGGCAT
>CEPD01023673.1_pt1 | contig 19605 bp, 21 predicted proteins | sample 530641 | NCBI WGS metagenome assembly CEPD01 (sample SAMEA2620815, study PRJEB7988) | marine metagenome | biome: marine biome (ENVO:00000447); feature: mesopelagic zone (ENVO:00000213); material: "saline water (ENVO:00002010), including plankton (ENVO:xxxxxxxx)" | depth 1000 m | reverse complement strand
AATGCACAACAATTAGCCTCTTACATTCAGGAAGCTCAAGATAACAATCCCGAGATTCAAGCTTTTGAATTACGCTACAACATAGCAGAAGAAAAAGTTAATGAAGCTAATACCTTGCCAGATACACAAATTAGTGCTGGCTATTTTATAAGTGAACCCGAAACCCGTACAGGAGCGCAACGCGCACGTTTCTCTGTCAAGCAAATGTTACCTTGGTTTGGAACTATTTCGGCAAGGGAAAATTACGCAAGCTCAATAGCGGAAACTCAATATGTAGATATTGTCATTATGAAGCGCAAATTGGCACTTTCAGTTTCTCAATCCTATTATAAACTATATGCTATTAGAGCAAAACAATTGGTTCTTGAGAAAAATATCGACCTTTTAGAAACCTATGAACGTTTAGCATTAACATCGGTAGAAGTTGATAAGGCATCAGCTGTTGATGTACTTCGTCTTCAAATTAGGCAAAATGAACTTGTACAACAAAAAGAAGTTTTAGAGCAGGATTACCTTGCTGAACAAGCCACCTTCAATAATCTATTAAATCGTGATGGGACTATTGCCGTAACCGTGGTTGAGGATATGTTTATTCCAGATGAGGACGCATTAATCTTGACGGAAAATCTTCAGTTAAATCCTGAACTCATTAAATATGATAAGCTTTATGAGTCCGTTGAGCAATCAGAGTTGTTGAATCAAAAACAGAGCTCGCCCAATATAGGTTTTGGGCTAGATTATGTACCAGTTTCTGAGCGTCCTGATATGAATTTTACCGACAACGGAAAGGACATCATAATGCCAATGGTGTCTATCTCAATTCCAATTTTTAACAACAAATACAAATCAGTAACAAAACAGAATCAGTTAAAGCAGTTACAGATACAGTCCCAAAAAGAAGATAGATTAAATAAACTGGAAACCCTATTAGCAGATGCAAAGTACAACCGAGAAAATGCGAGAATAAAATTCAATATTCAATCGGACAATCTAAAACAAGCAAATGATGCTGAAGAAATCTTGATAAAGAATTATGAAACAGGCACTATTGATTTTAACGATGTACTGGATGTTCAAGAGTTGCAATTAAAATTTCAAATAAACCTTATAGAATCTATTAAAGGCTATTATATACAATATGCTTTGATTAATTATTTAACACAATAAAAAATGAGAACAATAAACATAATCACATTATTACTATTTACCTCATTCACTTTTGCCCAAGTAGGCACAAACGGTTCGGATAGGAAGGAAGAAGGACGCACTATAAGGGAATATAACCTTACTATAGAAGAAAATAAATGACGCTTGGGGGTGTAAGCGCAAAAGCAATGACCATCAATGGTAGTATTCCAGGACCTGTTCTAGAATTTGACGAAGGAGACCTTGCCATAATCAACGTAACCAATAAAATGGATGAAGAAACCTCAGTGCATTGGCACGGTTTGATACTTCCCAATTTTTACGATGGTGTACCCTATTTAACCACGCCACCTATTAAACCCGGAACAACTTTCCAATACCGAATACCCATCAACCAATCGGGTACGTATTGGTATCATTCCCATACAATGTTACAAGAGCAAAAGGGTGTTTATGGGTCTATTATTATTCATCCACAAGAAAAAACCTTGGAATACGATAAAGATTTGGTCGTGGTGTTATCCGATTGGACCGATGAAAAACCAATGAATGTTTTGCGAAACCTCAAAAGAGGTAACGAGTGGTATCAAGTTAAAAAAGGTACAGCGGTTCCACTTAGCAGGGTCATTTCAGAAGGTGCTCTTGGTGCCCAGCTTAAATTTTGGAGAGACCGTATGGAAGGTGCTGACATTGCAGATATCTACTATCCCGCCTTTCTAACCAATGGAAAGTCGTTAGCGGAATATCCAGAATTCAAACCAGGGGAAAAGGTTCGACTTCGCTTTATCAATGCATCCGCTTCCACTTATTATTGGTTGGACTTTGGCGGTGGCAACCCGATGGTCGTTGCGGGCGACGGTATTGATGTGGAACCTGTAGCAAAAAGCCGTTTCCTCTTCGGTATTGCCGAAACCTATGATGTTATCGTTACCATTCCCGAAGGTACTTTAGAAGTTACCGCCACCGCTCAGGACGGTTCTGGAAGCACCTCGTTGCGTTTGGGCGAAGGCATCCTATACCCAGCCGAAAGAATTGGCAGGCCTGATAAAGTGGAAATGATGAAGCAAATGGCCAAAATGGATATGAAAATGGGAGCGCCTTCAATGGTAGGTAACAAAAAGAAAAAAACACCTGAATACCTGAAGGAGAATTATGGGATGAAAATGGATATGAAGGACGGAAAAATGAATATGAACGATGGCAAAATGGGTAATCAAATGGATATGAAGGCAAACGACCATATGGGTCACGATATGTCTATGATGCAAAAGGACACCGTGTCTTTCAATTACAGCACACGTAAAACCTATTTCAACTACGACTTTTTAAAGGCAACCGAAAATACCACATTCAAGGCCAACTTACCCGTAAACGATATTCTGTTGAACTTGACCGGAAATATGCAACGCTATGTTTGGAGTATGAATGGCGTACCACTTTCAGAAACCGATAAAATAAAAATCAAAAGTGGCGAAGTAACCCGAATAACACTCAACAATCTAACGATGATGCACCACCCAATGCATTTGCACGGTCATTATTTTAGGGTCGTTAACGAAAATGGTGAACGTTCACCATTAAAGCATACCGTCAATGTACCGCCAATGCAGAAAGTGGTCATAGAGTTCTACAACGAAGAGTATGGAGATTGGTTCTTTCATTGTCACGTACTATATCACATGATGGGAGGTATGGCAAGGGTGTTTAGTTATGATACCCCAAGAGATAAAAGGATGGAAGATTTTCCCGTTCAAAAACTCATCGATGAAACCGACCATTACTATTCTTGGGGATTGTTGCGTGCAGGCTCAAACTTTAATGAACTCTTTTTAACCTCTAGCAATATCCGTAACGAATTTGGATTACGAGCAGAATTCGATTATGACAAAAATCTTGAAGCTGAAGTAAATTACAACAGGTATCTCAATGATTGGGTGCGTCTCTATGTAGGTGTTAATACCGAAACCGAAATACCAAATTCCTTCGATGAGTTCAATACAGTTGGTCTTATTGGTGTAAAATACTTTACACCTTATAGATTCAATGTAGATGTGAGTATGGATAACCAGCTACGCCCAAGAATACGCTTGGACAGAGAACTATTGATTTTTCCAAGAATATTTCTGGAAGGCGAATATGAATATAGAGCAGACTTTGGATGGGTCAATGATTTAGGAGATAGCTCTTTTGAAAGCGAAACACAATGGTTGGTAGGTCTTTCATACATCCTCTCTAGAAATTTTTCAATTCAAGGAAACTATAACAACCGATATGGTTGGGGTGGCGGTCTTTTAGCAAGATTTTAAATAAAGATTAACATATATCAATAATAATTAAATCAAAAACAAAATGAGCAAATTAAAATTAGTATTAGGGATAGTTGCAATAGCATTTGTAACCTTAACAGCAGTGTCTTGTAAAGACGCTAAAACAGACAAGAATAATTCAACAGAGCATCATTCAGAGATGAATGCAGATGGAGACCATTCAAAAATGAATCACGATAATAGCGATGGTCATCACGATGGTGATAAAAAGGAAATGACGATGAATGGCAACGGTACCTCACAGGCCGTATTAAATGATTATTTCAGTCTTAAAGACGCTTTGGTAGCCGATGACAACGCAAAAGCGAAAAATTTAGGAGGTGTATTGGCTAAATCACTTAAAGCTTTTGACACTTCTAAATATTCAGGTAATGAGCAAAGTGAACTGAATGATATAATTGAAGACGCCACTGAACACGCAGAACATATTTCAGAAAGTGATATAGCGCACCAGAGAGAGCATTTTAAAGTATTGAGCAAGGATATAACAGATATGGTGGCGATTACAGGAACAGAAGTGAGGCTATACGAGCAGTTTTGCCCGATGTACGATGGTGGTACAGCTTGGTTGAGTACTAAGGAAGAAGTACGCAATCCATATTATGGAAGCAAGATGTTGAAATGCGGAAAGGTACAGCGAGAAATTAACTAAATGAAAATTGTAAAAATCATAGCAATAGTCTTATTAGTTGCGTTCCTCGGAATACAGTTTTTTCCCGTGGAGCGCAATCAAAGCGATAGTGTTCCTAAAACGGACTTTATGTTGGTAAATGATGTCCCAAGTGATATTCAGAACAAACTGCAAGTCTCTTGTTATGATTGCCACAGTAATAATACACAGTATCCTTGGTATAACAAGGTGCAACCTGTAGCTTGGTTTTTAGAAGGGCATATCAAAGAAGGAAAAGCAGAGTTGAACTTCAATGAATGGGATTCCCTTTCCAGTCGAAGAAAAGCTAGTAAGCTAAGGTCCATCATTAAACAGATTGAAAGCGGTGAAATGCCTATGGCTTCCTATACTTTAATTCACAAGGAGGCCACTTTTTCTGAAGAAGAAACCCAGAAGGTTGTGAAGTATATGGAAAATTTAAAAGACAGTTTATAATTAAAAAAAAAGATAAGATGAAAAATTTAAAAATCAGTGTAATAGTAATGTTACTGTTAACAGTTTCTTTTACCAATGCACAGGAAAAGGAAAAAATGAATCACGACCATAATCACAATAAAATGATGGATATGAAAGGTGATACAAAAGCAGAGGCAATTTTAAGTGATTATTTCAGCTTAAAAGATGCTTTGGTGGCAGATGATTCAGAAAAAGCAGTTGAGGCAAGCACTAAATTGGTGGCTTCACTGAAAGCGTTCGACGAGTCTAACTATACAGCTAAAGAGCAAAAAGAATTGGCTGACATTATTCAAGATGCCATTGAGCACGCAGAACATATTTCAAAAAGTGAAATAGCTCATCAAAGAGAGCATTTTAAAGTGTTGAGTAAGGATATTGCCGATATGGTAGCTATTACGGGTACAAAGAATAAGCTGTACCAACAGTTTTGCCCAATGTATGATAAGGGTAGTGCGTGGTTGAGTACAAGTAAAGAAGTGAAAAATCCATATTACGGCAGTAGAATGCTTAAATGCGGAAAAGTTCAAAAGACTATTCAATAGATAATCCTTTGTTTAAAAAATATTTTCAATGTTCTGGTTTATTAGTTAACAGAAGGTTGTAAAATGATAAAGATATCTGAATAGTTTTTAAGTCCTGTCCTGGGAAGGAAAACAATGTTGATGGTTAGTGTTAGTTCCTTCCCTAGTCAGGCACAACGAATTTTGAAAAAGAAAAGTTGATTTGGTTAATAGCAGCCTGCACAAGGGAGAGGGATTAAACCCTTAAAATAATAACATCTCTCTTCCTATGTCAGACAATTAAAAATTTATGATGAAGAGAAGTTTAGTGAAGAGTACTTGATTGTGAGGGGTAAACATTTTGGTTGGTTTATTGGTTAATAAAGGTTGCCTCTCATTTTCAAGTATTATTTAAAGGATTTTGCATATAAAAAAGGATGATATAACAATGAAAGAGTGTTGCAAAGACGGGTGTCAAAATACAACTGAAAAGTCTGTAATTAGAAAATGGTTCAATTACATAATATATACCATACTAATCTTAATAGTTGGTGGTGCTTTGGCGCTTCAATTATTTAGTTAAGGAAATAAATTGAAAATGACTAAAGTGAACACAATAGAAAAATCTGAAAACACAGGGTTTTACAAATAACTATTTAGGGTTCTTTAAAAATAAGGGTGTTGAAAGTACGATGAGCGGGATGGCACCTAAAAGCCCATTGCTTGAAAAGATTTTAAAGTATGTTGCCTATATCTGTTACGTCTGGTTGGTAGGTGGAATAATTGTCAAATATTTTGTGAATTAAATTATAGAAAGTATGGTCAACAGAAAGACAGCAAAATGGATTCGAAAAGCGCACCGATACTTGGGTATATTCCTCGGCATTCAGTTCTTGATGTGGACTATCAGCGGAATGTATTTTAGCTGGACGGACATTGATGAAATACACGGCGACCAGTTCAAAAAAGAAAAGCCACGGCAAACTGCTTTTTCCAACCTATTGGGGACTGAGCAATTAGCGAGTGAAGAACCAATCCAAACACTAAAATTATTGGAAATAGCCAATGAGCCGTACTATTGGATTAACGAAGCTAACTTATTTAGTGCTAAAACGGGAAATGAAAAAAATGGTATTACTAAAGCTGAAGCAAAACAGGTAGCCAATAGATATATGCTGCCCGATTTGGAAATAAGGGGTATAAAACGAATTGAGAAAGTAGATGCACATCACGAATACCGTGGTCGTCCATTACCAGCCTATGAGATTTCATATAAAACCCCACAAAACTTGAAGGCTTATGTCGCCATAGAAAATGGTGCATTTCAGACCGTTCGTCATAGAAACTGGCGCTGGTTCGATTTTTTGTGGATGAACCACACTATGGACTATCAAGGCAGGGACAACTTTAATACCATAATCCTGCGGGCGTTTTCATTGTTAGGGTTAATTACAGTATTAAGTGGGTTCTTACTTTGGTACATATCGTCGCCCACAATTAGAAAATTGGTTAAAAAGAAACGAAAATAAGTAACACTAAAACCAACATAAAATGGAAAATTCAAATCAAAATTCAAAGAAAAACAACTACACAAAATTTGTAGGTATGCTCGTGGCATCCTTCATAGCAATGTACGTTACAATGTACTTAAACTCTTATGAAATTGACCACGTCTATTTTAGTCTTACCCGATTTTATATGAGCTGTTTGGGTATTGCCGCTATGGCCATTATTATGTTTGTAACAATGCGTAATATGTACCAAAACAAAAAGAAAAATATAGCAATTGTTCTTGGAAGTATTGTTCTATTTGGTGGCGCGTTAGGCCTTGTGAGGGCACAGGCCCCAATTATTGGCGATGTGCTCTATATGAAAGCTATGATTCCGCATCACTCTATCGCCATTTTAACCAGTAAGCGAGCGGATATACAAGACCCGGAAGTGAAGAAATTAGCAGATGATATAATTAAAGCACAAGAAAAGGAAATTGCAGAAATGAAAGCAATGATTAAACGATTAGAAAATAACAAATAAAAACAAAGACAATGAAAAAAAACATCATTTATATAGGTATTGCCTTGATTGTTGGCCTTCTAGGTGGCTTTCTACTGTTCGGTGGAGATTCTACTGATAAGGCAACAAATAGTGCTAAAGACAATCACGAACATTCAGAAGAAATTGCTACTAATCAAATGTGGACCTGCTCTATGCACCCACAGATTATGCAACCGGAACCTGGAGATTGTCCTATTTGCGGAATGGATTTAATACCTGCTGAAGCAGGAGCAGATGGTCTTATGGCAGACCAGTTTAAAATGACAGATAATGCAATGGCATTGGCCAATATTCAAACATCCATTGTTGGTCAGGGAGAGATTGGAAATAATATCCTAAAATTATCTGGAAAGATAAAAGCCAATGAAGAATCTAATGCTGTACAGGTAACCTATTTTGGAGGTAGAATAGAACAATTATATGTTAATTCTACTGGAGAACGTGTAGGCGCAGGCCAGCGCTTGGCTACGATATATTCGCCAGACTTGGTTGCAGCACAGCAAGAATTGCTTACCGCATCATCCTTAAAAGAGTCGCAACCCGAATTGTACAAGGCTGTAAGGAATAAACTGAAATTATGGAAGCTTTCCGAAAAGCAAATTAACGCTATTGAGTCAGCTGGAAAAGTGCAAGAATACTTTCCAGTTTTTGCAACTGTATCAGGAACGGTAACAATGAAAATGGTTGAAGAAGGGGACTATGTAAAACAAGGGCAACCCTTATATAAAATAGCCAACCTCAATACGGTATGGGCAGAGTTTGATGCCTATGAAAACCAAATTGCTTCCTTGAAAGTAGGACAGACCATTAAAGTAACTACCAACGCATATCGTAACGAAGTATTTGATGCAAAAGTCTCTTTTATAGACCCACTATTAAATTCAGCAACGCGAACTATCGTGGTACGAGCGGTACTAAATAATAAAAACGACCTATTTAAACCAGGAATGTTTGTTGAAGGTAAAATTGAAGGTACTCAAGAAAACACCACAAATAAAATAACAGTTCCTGCTACAGCTGTGATGTGGACTGGTGAACGTTCTGTGGTTTATGTCAAAACAAATCCTAACGAGGCTGTTTTTGAAATGAGAGAAGTCTTACTTGGTAATGCCAATGGAGACACCTATACCATACTTGAAGGCCTTGAAAATGGAGATGAAGTGGTTACCAATGGCACATTTACCGTAGATGCTGCTGCACAGTTACAGGGCAAGAAAAGTATGATGAACACGGCAGGAGGTAAGACAATGACTGGCCACGAAGGGCATTTGGGTATGCAAGGAAACAATACTGGGGATAATGTGGTGAATACAGACCATTCTGAAATGAAAGAAAGGATAGCTGTTTCAAAGAAATTTCAAAATCAATTGAAGCAGGTTTTTGATGATTATATCCTTGTAAAAGATGCTTTGGTTAATGACGATGCTAAAAGTGCACAACAAGCAGGAAAGCAAATAATCCAATCCTTAAAAAATGTTGATATGAAGTTGCTGTCCGATGAAAAAGCACACAACCATTGGATGACCATTCAAAAGGAACTAAAATCATCTGCAAATGCTATTGAGAACAGTTCAGACATAGCAGCACAAAGAGGGCATTTCAAGCATCTTTCGGCACATATGATAAGTGGTGTACAGCTTTTTGGGGTCAACCAAAATGTATATATCCAGTTTTGCCCAATGGCCAATAACAATAAAGGTGCCTATTGGATAAGTTTGGAAGAAGAAGTGCGAAATCCATATTATGGAGAGGCTATGTTAACCTGTGGAGAGGTAAAAGCAACTTTAAAATAAAACGAATTACGGATTAATCAAGTAATCTACATAAGGCCAAAAAATAATCTTGGTTTTATAATGGCGAACGATAATGAGTGAAAGCAGAAGAAATAGACGAAAAAATGAAAGGAAGAAGCATCAACCTAAAAGTAATATCACAAAAAAAGATAAAATTATAGCTTTTGTTGTGATAGTATTGATTTTTGTAATTGCTGCGATAGCTGCTGTTTACTATTCTTTACACAAATCTGGGTTAACCTTGTTTTAAAGACAAGTATTATATGAGAGAGATTATCTATATTAAAAATATGGTCTGCCCAAGATGTATCTCGGCAGTATCCAATATTTTAAAACAACTTGAAATATCCTATGCTTCTATTAAATTGGGAGAAGTTAAATTAGTGTCAACATTAAATGCAAACACCAAAAAAGAGCTTTCCGAAGCCCTTCAAAATTCAGGTTTCAGTTTGATTGACGACCGTAAAAGTCAACTTATTGAGCAAATGAAAACTTTGGTTGTTGAGAAAATACATCATTCCAACGACGAAACCGATTTAAAATGGGCAGATATTATAAGTGGTGAACTTAATTTGGATTACAAATATTTAAGTTCCCTATTCTCGTCAGTAGAAAGCATCACGTTTGAGCAATATATCATCAACCAAAAAATTGAACGTATAAAAGAACTCATAGTTTACGATGAACTAACCTTAAGTGAAATAGCTTTTCAACTACATTATAGTAGCGTTGCATATTTAAGCAATCAGTTCAAGAAAATTACTGGGATGACACCTACGCAGTTCAAGAAATCTGTAGACAAAAACCGAAAATCCTTGGATGAGATTTAGGGTGTGTTTACCACTATTAAAGGGGTATTTAAATCAGTAGATGATATATTGATTTACCAATGAACCGAATTTAGATATCAAAATGAAATTAGACAGAAAGAAACATTGGGAAACAGTTTAGGAAACTAAAAATCCAGACCAGGTAAGTTGGACGCAAGAAATACCAAAAACTTCACTGAAGTTTATACGTTCGTTCAAACTAAATAAAAAGGCAAAAATTATAGACATTGGTGGTGGCGACAGTAAACTTGTTGACTATTTACTCAAGGAAGGGTATAATAACATTACTGTACTTGATATTTCAGAAAAAGCAATTGCGAAAGCTAAAAAAAGACTGGGAGAAAAGGCAAGTAAAGTAAATTGGATTGTAAGCGACATTACCGAATTTGAACCAGATACATCTTTCGATGTTTGGCACGACAGAGCAACTTTTCATTTTCTTACAACAGATGATCAGATTAAAAAATATACTAACATAGCGACAAAATTTGTAAGAGGTTATTTAATAATAGGAACCTTTTCACAAAACGGACCAAAAAAATGTAGCGGACTTGAAATAAAACAATACAATGAAGAGGAATTAACATCGGAATTAAAAAAAGGATTTGACAAAATTCGCTGTGTATCAGAGGACCACACAACACCATTCAACACCATACAGAATTTTCTGTTTTGTAGTTTTAAAAGACAATTAACTGTAAAGCCAGCAATACCTTCACCTACAAGCTAAAAGAACAGATGTACAATTCGGTAGTTTTAGTTTTTGCAAAACACAAATCAAAACAAAAGGAACATAATGATCAAAATTTACATATCATTCTTTTTTGTATTTAAGTATTTGCTTAAATAAGAAATAATTGTAACTTTGCCTTATGAAAAATAATTCTTGCATAAGACAACAGGCAGATATTGAACAGATAAACCGTTGTAAAAAGACAGTTTCAGAATTAAATGAATCGTTTGACTATTTGGCAAATGGACTTTCTTTAGTCGGAAATAATGTTCGGCTAAAAATTCTTTACCTACTCTTTGAGGAGAAACGACTTTGCGTTTGCGACTTAAGTGATATTCTCGAAATGAATATTTCTGCTATCTCTCAACATTTGAGAAAAATGAAGGACAGAAATTTATTGGAAACCGAAAGAGATGCTCAAACGATTTTTTACTCACTAACCCCTGAATATTCAACATTATTAAATCCGTTTTTTGAAATACTCGATAAAAACAAAGTTTTAGAAACGATATGAAACGTGAGAACAAATTAATTGGTGCAGGTTTACTTGCTGCTATTACAGCTTCATTATGTTGTATTACACCCGTTTTGGCTTTAATCGCGGGAACAAGTGGAATTGCCTCAACATTTTCTTGGCTTGAGCCTTTTAGACCTTATCTAATCGGGCTAACAATTTTAGTGCTCGGCTTTGCTTGGTATCAAAAACTAAAACCTCAAAAAGAAATTGACTGCGAATGTGAAACAGACGAAAAACCAAAATTTATACAATCAAAAAAGTTTTTAGGAATTGTAACTGTATTTGCAATTATAATGCTGGCATTTCCATATTATTCATCCATTTTTTATCCAAACATAGAAAAGCAAATAATCGTAGTTGACAAATCGGATATTAAAACAATGGAATTTAAAATTAGCGGAATGACTTGTGCAAGTTGCGAAGAACACGTCAATCACGAAGTAAACAAACTCAACGGAATTGTAAACTCAAAGGCGTCTTACGAAAATGGAAATGCAATCATTGAGTTTGATAAAACCAAAACCAATGAAAAAGAAATTGAAAATGCAATTAACGCAACAGGCTATAAAGTAACTGACAGAAAAAACTAATGGAAATCCAATTAAAATCAGAAATTACCTGTCCAAATTGTGGACACAAAAAAGTAGAAGAAATGCCAACAGAATCCTGTCAATTCTCTTATGAATGTGATAATTGCAAACAAATACTTAAACCAAAAGAAGGAGATTGCTGCGTATTCTGTTCTTACGGTACTGTGGCCTGCCCACCAATTCAAGAAAATAAAAGATGTAATAATTCAAGTTGTTGCTAAACATTATAATGGACAAATTATGAATATGGAACAGTACAAATTACCTACTGATTTAATCTTGGATATTAAATCCAGATTAAAAACTTTGAGTGGTCAAATAAACGGCATTGTTAAAATGCTTGATGAAGGAAAGGACCCCGAACAAATAAACATACAGTTCAGATCCATTGATAAGGGGATTCAAAAAGCACATTACTTACTGCTGGATGAAGTCTATCGAAAAGCACTTGCTATTGGAATTGTAAAGGCCGTGGACTCTTGCCCAGGAAATTGTGGCAATGAAGATAAAATTGAATATTTAAAAAGTGAATTCCCCAATTTGGAATTATCCGATTTGACCAATCGCTTAAAAGAAATCCAAACTATTGAAACCAGATTAAAAGACTACAACGAAAAAAAAGGTTAAAAAAAGTTTGGTGACCCCCTACCTCACGTTCTCATCTTTGTTCCATTATTAATTTAAACTTAAATAAGATGAAACGACAAATCGAGATTTTTACAGCAGGTTGCCCGGTATGCGAGCCTGTGGTGCAATTAGTAAAAGAGACAGCAGGAAAGGACTGCGAAATCACACTTCATAATCTGTCCGAGCAATGCGAAAGTAAAATCTGTGTTTCAAAAATGAAGGAATATGGGGTTACAAGAGTTCCCGCCATTGCTGTGGACGGAAAACTACTGAATTGCTGCACCAAAATCGAAATCACAAAAGAGGATTTGGTAAACGCGGGAATAGGAAGTTGTTAGGTATGGCAATTACTAAATGGAACAAAAAAACATCTATGGGGACTGCTGTATTTTCAGCAGTTTCCCTTAAACTATGCTGCTGGGGTCCTTTGCTACTTACAAGTGTAGCTGGTATTAGTGGAAGTTCTGTCTATTTTTCTTGGCTTATTGCCTTGAAACCTTATCTGTTGGTTATAGCATTTTTGTCATTGGGACTGGCCTTTTATCAGGTTTATAAAAAAAAGAAGGTGGACGATTGTGGTAACTGTGATATGGCTAAGCCATCATTTTTTAAGTCGAAATTCTATTTGTGGTTGGTTACAGTGTTTGTTGTTGTAATGACATTGGTTTCTTATTATCCACAAATATTTCATTCAACGGAGAAAGTAGGAATTGTTGCAACAAACAATACCGATATTCAAACTGTAAAGTTGAATATTGAAGGGATGGTATGCTCGGGTTGTGAAGAAAACATCAACCATTCGGTAAACAAAATTGACGGGGTTACAAATGTATCTACGTCTTTTGAAGAAGGGACTTCAATTATAGAATTTGATACCACTAAAACGAATGTCGATGAGATAAAAAAGGTCATTCAATCAAAAGGGTATTTGATTACAAATAGTAGAGACTGATAGACACGTATCCATTGCGGTGATAAAAGATAAATTAAAAACGACTTATCCAATTGGTAGTAATAATTCGTGAAGAGTAAATTCTACAAATCATTCAGCATATAACGTAACACATTACAGTCTTTTAATCCTGAAATTTGTAACATACAAATAAGAACGGATTTATGGAGACAATCAACATATTTGAAACCAAAAAGAAGAATCATAAACAGGGTGTGAAAGAATCATTTCCAGTTACGGGAATGACCTGTGCCTCTTGTGCAGCGAGTGTTGAATCTGTATTAAAACACACAGAAGGTGTGTTTGATGCAAGTGTTAATTTTGCCAATAGTTCCGTTCTTGTGGAATATGACAAGGAGTTGAGTCCAAATCAACTTCAAAACGCGCTTCGTGAGGTCGGTTACGATATTATAATTGATGCCGAAGACCCTTCGGAAGTACAGCAAGAACTTCAGCAAAAGCATTATCAGGACATAAAAAACCGAACCATCTGGTCGGCGATACTTACGCTACCCATTTTTGTGTTGGGAATGTTCTATATGCAATGGGAACCAGGCAAATGGATTTCATTGGTATTGGCCTTTCCAATTCTTTTTTGGTTTGGGCGCAGTTTTTTCATCAATGCCTTCAAGCAGGCCAAACACGGTAAAGCAAATATGGATACCTTGGTGGCGTTGAGTACCGGAATCGCCTTCCTCTTTAGTGTATTCAATACCTTTTTTCCTGAATTTTGGTTAAGTCGTGGCATCGAGCCTCACGTATATTACGAAGCGGCTACCGTGATTATCACCTTTATTTCCTTGGGGAAACTATTGGAAGAAAAGGCAAAATCAAATACATCTTCAGCCATTAAAAAACTAATGGGGCTTCAGCCTAAAACCCTTAAAATTATTGAGAATGGGGAAGAGAGGGAAATCCCTATTTCATCCGTACAGGTTGGTCAGACCATTTTGGTGCGTCCCGGAGAAAAGATTCCCGTGGATGGCGAAGTTTCCAAGGGAAGCTCATATGTAGATGAAAGTATGATTACTGGAGAACCCGTTCCAGTTCAGAAATCCCAAGGGGAAAAGGTATTCGCTGGTACCGTTAATCAAAAAGGAAGTTTTCAATTTACCGCTGAAAAAGTAGGTGGAGAAACCCTGCTTTCCCAAATCATTAAAATGGTTCAGCAAGCGCAAGGGAGTAAGGCACCCGTTCAAAAACTGGTCGATAAGATTGCCGGTATTTTCGTTCCTGTGGTATTGGGTATTTCCATTGTAACCTTCATTGTCTGGATGTCAGTAGGAGGCGATAATGCCTTTTCACAAGCCTTATTGACCTCTGTAGCAGTATTGGTAATCGCCTGTCCTTGTGCTTTGGGATTGGCAACACCTACCGCCATTATGGTGGGAATTGGTAAAGGCGCAGAAAATAATATCCTTATAAAGGATGCCGAAAGTTTAGAACTCGGTCATAAAGTGAATGCTGTCATTCTTGATAAAACAGGTACAATTACAGAAGGAAAACCTTTAGTAACTGATATATTTTGGAAGGATAAACTCGAAGATATCAACGAATACAAAAAAGTTCTTCTAGCTATTGAAGCACAATCAGAACACCCTTTGGCGGAAGCTGTAGTCAATCACTTAAAAGATGAAAATATTGAAAAAGCTGAAATTGCTTCTTTTGAAAGTATTACAGGAAAAGGTGTGAAAGCTCAAACAGAAAATGGTTCACCATACTATGTTGGAAACCATAAACTAATGCTTGAGAAAAATATTCAAATCGATGCTTCCTTGATGCAAACAGCAGAAAGTCTCGAAGAGCAAGCGAAAACCGTCATTTTCTTTGGCAATGAAAAACAAGTGCTGGCGATACTCGCCATTGCAGACAAGATTAAGGAAACTTCAAAAATGGCCATAGCAACACTTCAAGAACGAGGCATTGAGGTCTATATGCTTACTGGAGATAACAATAAAACCGCATCTGCTGTCGCAAAACAAGTAGGAATAACAAATTACCAAGGAGAAGTGATGCCTTCGGACAAAGCGGCTTTTGTCGAAAAATTACAGGCGGACGGAAAGATAGTAGCAATGGTGGGCGATGGTATCAACGATTCGCACGCCCTGGCGCAAGCCAATGTGAGTATTGCGATGGGCAAAGGTTCGGATATCGCAATGGATGTAGCAAAAATGACCTTGATAACATCAGATTTACAATCTATCCCAAAAGCATTGGAACTATCAAAAAGAACCGTGTTGGGCATACGTCAGAACTTATTCTGGGCATTTATTTACAACATTATTGGCATTCCAATTGCAGCGGGAGTTCTTTATCCTGTAAATGGGTTTTTGTTGGATCCGATGATTGCAGGTGCAGCAATGGCATTCAGTAGTGTATCCGTAGTTGCAAATAGCTTAAGACTTAAACGAGTAAAACTTTAATAATAAATAAATTCAATACTATGAAAACTTTAAAATTTAAAACAAATATCAATTGTGGTGGGTGCGTATCAAAAGTCACCCCTTTTTTAAACAAACAAGAAGGTGTAGAAAGTTGGGAAGTAGATACCTCTAATCCTGATAAAATCCTAACCATTGAAAGCGATGGTGTAACCGAAGAAGATGTAAAGGCGACTTTGCAAAAAGTGGGATTTAAGGCCGAACCTGTAGATTAATACGTTTTTAATATGGCTTATATTTTTATTTCGGTTGTGATTGTTCTTTTTGCTGTTCATTTTTATAGAAAAGCAAAACGTCATAGTGTAAAACCATTTCCAGAACATTGGCATAAATTATTGACGGATAATGTGCTGTTTTATAGAAATCTATCAAAAGACGCACAGCTAATTTTTCAGCAAAAAATGATGCTATTTTTAAGTGAGGTCTATATCGATGCTGTGCAGTTTGAACTGGAAGAGTTGGATAAGGTTTTAATTGCAGCAAGTGCCGTCATTCCAGTTTTTGGCTTCAAGGAATGGCACTACACAAATTTAAGTGGCATCCTTTTATATCCTGATAATTTTAATGAGGATATGCAATTTAGCAGTAAGGATAACTCACGGAATATTGGTGGAATAGTTGGAAATGGAAGGTTCGAGAAACAGATGATACTTTCCAAGAAAGCATTGTACCACGGCTTTAAAAATACAACCGATAAAAGCAATACTGGCATACACGAATTTGTGCACCTTATAGATAAGTTGGACGATAGAACAGACGGTGTGCCAGAGCGGCTAATGGAACATCAATATGCCATACCTTGGTTAAACTTAATCCATAAAGAAATGGAAGAGATTAACGATAACCATTCAGATATTCGTAAATATGGTGGAACAAATCAAGCTGAATTCTTTGCGGTTGCTTCAGAGTATTTTTTTGAACGAGCGGATTTACTAAAAAGAAAACATCCAGAACTTTATGGGATGTTGGTGGAATGTTTTAGGCAAGAACCGAGCACTTGAGAAAATGAATCAGGCAAACTATAGAGAGTTCAGTTTACACTCTCGTGTAACGTGCTCAAACGTTAGTTTACTATGATTTCCGCATATCCTGCAAGTTCCTTTACGTTTCAAATTATCCTATGAATCCAGTTTTTTGATTTTATCAGTTAGTTCTTCAGGTTGTAAAATTGGTATTGCTTCACGTTCTACACGCAATCCCAATCCTTTGGTCTGATTTATATGGTTAGTAGTAAATTGATTTATGTGAACGTAAATAATTCCAATATCATCACTCATTCGGGTTTGCCAGTCAAAACCATACAATTCTTTCAACCATTTAAAAGGTGTAGTTCTGAACATAACATTGGGGTTTTTGTAATGCCGGCCATCATCCAATAGTATGATTAGCAGATAAACCCTGTTGAATCCAATTTCGGTATATCCATTTGCCTGAATAGTTCCCTTTTTTTGAACGCTTGTAATCTTGTTTATTTTTGGTGGTTGATTTTCAAGCGATTCGGTTTTTACTATTTTACATTCTATTCCAACCGCATTTTGTTCCTTTCCTTGTTCATACAGAAGAATGTCAATATCCCCTGGCATTTTGTTTGGGATTGTGATAGGTTCTTTAACGCCACATTGGTATTTCACCGAATTTGCGGATGGAAATACATTACTAAATAACATCTTTTTGAAATCTCGATTTTCCATAAGCCAATTAACAGCTTGGTCTTCACTATCAAAAGTTCTGGTAACACTTACATCTGGCTTGGGATTGTTTACGAAAAATGAAATGGTCGAAGAACCATCAAGAGGTTGTCTGTCCGAAAACACATATTCTGTTACCTCATATTCCAGTGGTGGTTCTTTTCGGAAGAATTGAACTATTCTATTTTTAATGTCTGCCCATATTCCCATACGTTAAAATGGAAATATTTGGTCAGTAAATTGTTTAAATATGTCGCTGGCCAAAGTTTTGTCAAAGGCTTTGGCTGCGACCAAATCGCCAAGTTTTGATTTTAATAACTGACCAAACGATTTTTTGCTTAGATGCGGAATGTCATTGCGCAACTCATCAAACTCATCGAAGATGATTTGTTGACCATATCCTGATTTTTTAATCTCGGATAATATCTCTTTCAAAAGTTCTTTTAATTCTTCATCAGAATCGCTAATTTTTGAGTAGTCGGGCACCTGTGCTTTTCTGGCTTGTTCAATGGCATACTTTCCCTCAAGTTTTAGTTTGGCATTTACCTCACGACCATTCATAGTCTCAATAAGGCCTCGTTCTTCAAGCATTCTACCATAGTCCCAATCTTCACTACGCCCACTCAACTTTAGGCCGTTACCTTCAAGAATCCACTTAATAGAATAGTATTTCCCATCATTATACAGTTCATATAGTTTAGAAAGTATAAGGTCAAGAATGCCTTCGGTATCAAGGTTTTTACGCTCTTCTAAATCAATGTCATCAGCTCGCACAATAGCATCTGAAATGGATAATATTTTTAAATAGTAATCAAGCCCATTAATTTCATCTTTGATGGTTTGAATAGTGTTTTTGACTCTTTGGTCGACACCTAATTTCATTCCGAAATTATACCCTTGTTGAGCCTTAAACTCGTATGCAAAATTGGTGTGTTCAGGGTCAAAAGAAGCCTTTACATAACTGATTACATCGCTTTCCCACGATTGTTTTTCCTCTTTCAATTCATTTAATAAATCCTCAGTTCTTGCTGCTTTATATTTTTTAATAAGCGCATTTCCTTCGGACTGAAAATTTTCAAGACTACTTTTAAATTCAGTCCATTTAACCTTTAACACCATAAACATAAAATTATGTTGGTAAAGGTAAGGGAATGGCAATTGAATATGTTGAAATATGACTTTAAAATATTTTCAGATGGCTGCTAATAATAGTTCAAAAATTTACCACACTATCCAAAGCATCATCTGCTTCTTTGTGAATAAAATTAGCTTGATAGTTCAATGTGGTTTTTAAATCGCTATGACGATACAATTTTTGCAGCATAAAGGGATGGATGGTATCACCAGCAATATTGCCAAAGGTATGCCTCGCAATATGCATTGTAATTTTCTTATCAATTTTCGCCTTTTTAGCTATAGATTTTAAGTTGTCATTAAATTTCTTGGTAGCTGTCTTTCTCTTGTTATAGTATAGTTCATTACTGATGTTTCTGAAAGTTCGTGTTTGGCTTTCAAATATATCATCAGCTTTTTTAGGAAGCGTTCGTTAATTTCCTGAAAAGCCAACTGTTTTGATTTATTAAACTTTATGATATAGCTAACCAAAGCACTATCCGTAGATAAGCGGTTTAATTTTTCGGCGATTTCCAATTCGTCCAGATGCTCTTGTGCTAGTTCAAAAAAGGTAGCAGAGTTTCCCGAGGCATATATCTCTTTTTTGATTTGGTTGGCAGATGCATCTTTATGCTCGGATTGTAAGTCAATAAGTGCTTTATTGGCGTTCGAGAGTTCCTGTGATAGCAACTTGTTTAAACTATCAGCATTTGAATTAGACTTTCTTACTCGAATATTTTTTTCGTCCCAATCCTCTATGTCAATATAATGACCTATATATTGATATGTTGAACGACGATTTTTTGTAATTCGAACAGCTAATGGGTAAAGCCCTTTACTGTTTGGTTTTTTACGTAGAACTATCTTTGCGTTTGATGACATAATTGACCTGTTTTGAGTACGAAAGTCAAATCAGGTACAACATAGGTACAACATTCCATTTTGAATGTATTCCTTTACCTAAGTACACCATAAAGATACGAAATTATTGTTCTTTTCAGGTACAACATAGGTACAACAAATGTTGAAATCAATTGATATTAGATGATATTAAAGAAAATGTAGAATCGTATAATCAATTGAAAATGAATGACTTTGTTTCAATTTGGTGCAATATACGCTAGACTTGCGCATATGGGTATGACATGAATTTTCATCAGGGAATTC
>CEPD01039942.1_pt1 | contig 20961 bp, 16 predicted proteins | sample 530641 | NCBI WGS metagenome assembly CEPD01 (sample SAMEA2620815, study PRJEB7988) | marine metagenome | biome: marine biome (ENVO:00000447); feature: mesopelagic zone (ENVO:00000213); material: "saline water (ENVO:00002010), including plankton (ENVO:xxxxxxxx)" | depth 1000 m | reverse complement strand
CTAAGCTCGCTCGAAAAGGTACCTTTACAAAACTCGATATAACGACCAGCGGCATCTTCAACTCTTCGAGCTTTGCCTAGACGTTCTGAGTCAACACAATCGATACCATTTTCCAGTGCATACTGGAGCTTTTCTTCAATTGCCTGCTGCTGTTCACTGCCTAGTTTAGCCCCGCTACGGCCAAAAAATTTAATCCCGTTGTCGTAATATGGGTTGTGAGATGCGCTTATGACTACGCCAGCATCAGCTCTAAAAGTCGAAGCTAAATAGGCTACTGCTGGAGTAGGAATAGGCCCAGCGAGTGCAATGTTTACACCGGCAGCCGACAAACCAGCTTCCAGTGCAGATTCCAGCATGTATCCACTGGCGCGTGTATCTTTTCCTACTAGTACCTCTTTTGTACCGTCTGCCGCCAAGACTACACCTGCAGCCCAGCCCAGCTTCATTACGAAATCTGGTGTCATTGGAAATTCGCCAACTTTTCCGCGAATTCCATCAGTGCCAAAATATTTTTGAGACATTCTTACTTCCTAAAAAACGAAAGGCCACAACTTAAAAAGTCATGGCCAAATATCAAGACTTTAGCGCTATTCTACTGTAACTGACTTGGCTAAGTTTCGTGGCTGGTCAACATCAGTCCCTTTGATCAGGGCGACATAGTAAGAGAGAAGCTGTAAAGGAATAGTGTAAACAATGGGGGCAATAATATCTTCACAATGTGGGATATCAATAACGCGCATTGTTTCATCACTTTCAAAGTGTGCGTCAGCGTCTGCAAACACGTACATAATACCGCCTCTTGCTCGCACTTCTTCCACGTTAGACTTCAATTTTTCGAGCAACTCATCATTTGGGGCAACCACGATGACGGGCATTTCGTCGTCTATTAACGCTAATGGACCATGCTTGAGTTCACCTGAAGCGTATGCTTCGGCGTGAATATATGAAATCTCTTTGAGCTTAAGCGCGCCTTCCATAGCAATTGGGTATTGAGCGCCACGTCCTAAGAATAAGCTATGATGCTTATCTGCGAACTCTTCAGCCAGCGATTCGATAGCGTCTGCAGTACTTAGCGCCTCTTCAATCTTACCGGGTAATGTCTTAATAGCGGCGGTGATCGCTTGAGCTTTGTCATCAGACAAACCATTAAATTTACCTAACGCTAGTGTAAGCATTAAAAAGGCGGTAAGTTGGGTCGTAAACGCTTTAGTAGATGCAACGCCAATCTCAGCACCGGCAAGAGTCATAAAAGCAAGATCAGACTCACGCACTAACGATGACCCTGGCACATTACAAATTGTAAGTGCAGACATGTAACCTAATTCTTTAGCCAAGCGTAATGCTGCTAACGTATCTGCCGTCTCTCCACTTTGAGAAATCGTAACAAGCAAACTGTTTTGATGAACGGCTGACTTGCGATATCTGAATTCTGAAGCTATTTCTACTGAGCAAGAAACATTTGCATGCTCTTCAAGCCAATATCGCGCAGTCATTCCAGCATGATAACTCGTGCCACATGCGATAATTTGCACATGCTTAACTTGCTTCAAAATTTCTTCAGCACCTTCGCCAAACAAAGCGTCGATGTTGTGAATATTATCCACTCTATCCTGGAGAGCATTTCGAATAACCGCAGGCTGCTCATAAATTTCTTTTAGCATGTAGTGGCGGTAACCAGCTTTGTCACCAGCATCATGTTCAACCGTCGATTCGATAATTTCACGTTCTACCCGAACACCAGATTTATCAAAAATTGTTACTTCTCGACGGGTAATTTCCGCTACGTCACCTTCCTCTAAAAAGATAAAGCGGCGTGTTACAGGTAGTAATGCTAATTGATCTGAAGCAATGAAGTTTTCACCTAGACCCAGACCGATTACTAGAGGGCTACCTGAACGCGCTACAACCATTTTATTCGGGTCTTCTTTGTCGATAACTACTGTACCGTATGCCCCAGTAAAGTGCGTTACTGCACTCTGAACAGCTTCTAATAAAGATTTACCGTCGTTAAGCATTTCATGAACTACATGCGCAATGGTCTCGGTGTCGGTATCGCTTGAAAAGGTGTACCCTTTTTCAGTAAGGTTCTTACGCAGCGAAACGTAATTTTCGATAATACCATTATGTACTACCGCCACACGGCTTGATGAGAAGTGCGGGTGTGCATTATATTCCGTTACACCTCCATGCGTAGCCCATCGAGTATGGGCAATACCAGTGGTACCTAGAGCTGTTTCACTTTCAACAGCTTCAGCTAAATTTTTAACCTTACCAATTTTACGAATGCGCTTTAAGTTGCCATCCTTGTCTAACAGGGCTACACCAGCTGAATCATATCCTCTGTACTCTAGCCTTTTTAAGCCCTCTAGTAGTATTTCAACTACATTCCTTTCGGCGACTGCGCCTACTATTCCACACATCCTATTTACTCCGTACTTCTCGAGTTAGTTGTAGCTTTAATTCACGGGCGTTATTGTAATGAAACTAGGCTATAAGGCAATAAATGACTGCTTTTAGCTAAAAACGTTGCATATTAGAGAAAATTTGTAAAAACAGTATTGCCAAATCGTACAAAAAACATGTACAAAAGAGGTGTCGAGTTTTGATTCAAATGTAGAAAAATAACGGTGTGGTATGCTCTTTAAGGAAAAATTACTTCTCTCTAACTGCGATTCCGTAAGACAATTAGAATTAGGGAAAATACGGCAACGATTTCTTACTTGTCTAGCATTTGGCGATGGCGTGGTACTGACCCCTAACACTATTTTTGATAACAGTAACATTAATTCACTACTTGGACGAAAGAACGTTCACAAATACCTTAATGAAGAAGGCAAAGGAAAGTTTGTTGTTAGAGGTTTTGATGTACGGCCCGGTTTCTCGCTGGTCAGTTATTTTGAGGACCTCTCGCCAGATTATATACTATCAAGTCTGCCCGAATCGCCTCGCTTGGCAGATATTTCTCAAAAGCAACGTGATGAACTTTTATATCGCTGTGAAAATGTACAAGCCGCTTTGGATAGAATCGACCCAATATACGAAAATATAGAAATAAACGAAAACGCACTGAAAAATGAAATTTTTTCACTCATAGACAATGATAACACTCTTATTGATGACGATGTTTTTGAAAGTAGCGCTCAAAACCAATGCGCTGAGCAGTTAGGCTTTTTCTCAAGTATAGAAGCACGTGAGCATTTTAAAAGACAAGCTAGAGGTGCTGTATCGAGGTCTCACTGGTATACATTATGTGATAGCTACTTCGATAGTGATCTAAAAAGAGCCTCTAGATTCAAACTTGAAGTAATCGATCCCTCATACAATTCACTATTTGTATTTAAAGGTGAAGCCTTTCTTCAAGACAACATGGGCTTTATGGATAATATACCCGATATTATTCTCGATTCGGGCGTTACATTTAAAGCCGTGCGTAACGAACTTAAATTAATTGAATATCCTCTGAAGGCATTCGAGTTAATATCTAGCCTTGGGGCTGGAGAAATTGCTAAATTTCTTACTGACGAAGCTTTGAGCTATGTTGAAGACAAATTTGAAGATAGCGGCAAACAGTATCTGTCTCGTAAAAATTGGTTTGGTATGTACAATAGGCTAACGAAAAAAGTAGGGCTTGAAGTTAAGTGAGCATTGAGTACGAGAACCCTTGGTTTAGGATAGTTAAACAAGGGCAATACCACTTTGTAGAGGAAAATGGCGCTGATAATGGGGCGGTGATACTTCTACAGGCCGAAGAACATTTTGTGTTCGTTAAGGTTTTTAGAGAGGCGCATAACGCCTTTTTTATAGAAGCACCCAGAGGCTACGGCGAAAAAGGGGAAATTTCATCTGAGGCAGCGTCACGAGAGCTATTTGAAGAAACTGGCTACAAAATTGAAATCAGCAAATTAAGGCAACTAGGAACAGTCCAACCTAATTCAGCAATTTTATCCTCTTCCCTACCGATTTTTTTCGTAGAAGTTGATAAACGTATAAAAGAAACGATACTGGATAGTGAAGTTTCAGACATCGTTTATATCCATAAACGCCAGATATTAAACTCCATAGCAAGTGGCGAAATTACTGACGGTATAACCCTAGCTGCGTTGACATTATATCTCTCCCATTCATAAGCCTAACGCAGAAAATAACCAGTTGATAACCACGGAATCTTGGTTTATATGCGCTATAAACCTAAATAAAGCGAAATTCTATAAACTCTTTCCCCGACTGCGTCGATACCAGCAGAAGCCTCTATTCCCCAGTAGACGTTTTGAAAGCGAGACCGATAATCGGCACTGAAATTTAAGCTTGAATTAACGAGCTCGTTCGAGGATTCGTTGAGTAACACCACTTGAGACCAACCAAACGTGGTAGTTAAACTATTTTCAGCTCCCATGGACCAAAACCACTGAGCCGTTATACTCTTTGCTGACGTGTTTTGCGCCTGGCTTGAAACGAAATGCGCTAACGCTCTCTCATCATATTGATAACCATTACCGTAAATATCGCTACTGTAAAAACCTCGATCGTAACGGGTTGCTTCTATTCTAAAAGAGCTTTCGTTAATTGCGGGGAAATATATACCTACGGTTGCAGCACTTGGTTGAGTGCTGTCGTCACCGAGCACTTTTTTAGTAACATGTTCGCCGTAAATTGAATAATGAAAACCGACAACCTCGGTGCTGTATCTAGCTTGTATCGCATATCGCCTATCAGCTTGTGCATCGGCATAAGGAGTATTTAATGCGCTATCAAGGCGATTGGTTGCTAAGGCGTCAAAAAACTCTTTGCTACCATTTTCTCTTATATCGCCACCAAATACTGTGGTATGAGAAAGACCAAGGGTGATTTGGTCTACAGGTGAGAAACTTAGTGATGCGCCCGTAATATAAGGCTGGTCTAGCTCTATGGAGTCGCCTGAATTAATGGTTGTATTGCTCAATTTACCAGCAAACACCTCGTAATTAATATCATATTCAGTTAATGGTATGACGTTGCTTGCAGATAAATTTGCGAAGGCCTCAGACTCATTAGAAAGTAGAAGAGAATCGATTCGGCCCACCGACCACCAGCGAGATTTATAACCTATATCGAGCTGCAAGATATCAATGCCAGTGTGCAACATCCCCTGTGCTCTGTTAACACCGTTTTCAGTTATAATTGCACTAGCGCTTGCCCCGAAATGGTCAGAATACATCGCATAGCCTGCGGCCTCTAAAAGTATATTACTTTTCCCATCAACACCAAAGTGATAGGGGGCGCCATAACTGCTATTGCTAGCAGCTAGAGACACTTGCATTAAGCTGGAACTAGAACGCTCTTTATGATCCCGCAAATATGGCGCTATGTCTCTAAACAACAGTGGGTGAGACGTTTGAATTTTACGGGCCAACGCGGTAATTTGTGCCACTTTATAAGGTTTGTTTAACGATGTTTCTCCGGCTATAACAGCTACCTGCTCAATCTTTTGAGCAATATGATTAGGTAAGTTTAGTGGGAGATAGGGTGATACTCCCGCGCTGTTTGCTGGCAGTGAAAAGAAAGAACTGGTAGCAACAACTGTTGCCACCAGAAAACAAGAACTACGAAGGCGCATGAACAAATCCATTTTGCTAGTGAGTAAACACGAATTAATGTTTTAATTTAGCTATTTCAGCTTTCTCTGACGATTCAAGCTGTCGCTCAAGCCAAACTAAATCACAAATCTCATCAGTAGGGGCAAAACCTGTTGGAGCTTTCAATAACACTTCACGAATGCGCTCATGTTCAAAATTATGACAGGCTTCATCAAGAGCATTTAAAATCTTCTCTAATTCCGACCATGTAAGCTTATTTTCATGTGCGGTCATAATGCGTTCGTGGGTTGTTCCCTCTACATTATTTCCAATAAGCAATTCTTCATATAACTTTTCACCAGGTCGTAGTCCTGTGCAAACCACCTCAATATCACCCTCAGGAAATTTATCATCCTTTACGGAGTAACCAGACAAATGAATCATTTTAGTGGCCAAGTCTTTAATTCTAACTGGCTCACCCATGTCCAACACAAACACGTCTCCCCCCATTCCCATTGCGCCGGCTTGTATAACTAGCTGAGCAGCCTCAGGGATGGTCATAAAGTAACGAGTTATGTCGGGATGAGTAAGCGTAACTGGCCCCCCTTGCCTAATTTGCTTTCTAAACAAGGGGACGACAGAGCCCGAAGACCCCAAGACATTACCAAACCGCACCATACAAAAACGTGTGGTAGACTGCTTGTCTGCCAGTGCTTGTAACACAAGCTCAGACATACGCTTTGTAGTGCCCATAATATTTGTTGGCCTTACGGCTTTATCTGTAGACACTAATACAAACGTCTCTACGTTGCATTTGATAGCAGCCTGCGCCGTATATAAAGTTCCAAAAATATTATTTCTTACACCTTCTACCACGTTGTGTTCTACTAACGGTACATGCTTATAAGCGGCAGCATGATAAACGGTTTGCACCTTGAACGAGCTCATCACAGCTTCTAATCTATTCTGTTTTTGAACTGACCCCATTATAGGAACGATCTCCACACGCAGAGAACGCTCCTCAACGTACTGTGAAAGTTCTCTTTCAATAGAATATAAACCGAACTCGGATAGCTCAAACAAAACAAGTTTTAGTGGCTCGCTTTTTACTATTTGTCGACACAGCTCGGAGCCAATCGACCCCCCAGCTCCGGTAACCATTACCACTTTGTCTTTAATATCGGCGTGCATCAGTGCTTTTTTCGGTGATACAGGGTCGCGGCCGAGTAAGTCCTCAACTTCTACATCTTTGACTTGGTCAACATTTACCGCACCACCAACAATATCAGCCATCCCAGGAATGGTTTGCACTTTTACAGCATACATTTCAAGCTGTTGTAAAATCTTCTTACGCCTTGCACGGGACGTACTGGGCAATGCAAGAAGCACTTTCTCAACATTTTCATGTCGAATTATGGATTCTAAATCTTCAACAGCATGAACCAGATGCCCTTCGATTTGTGACCCCTGTTTAGTTCTGTCATCATCGACAAACGCGACTACACGGTATTCTGGGCCATGCCTTAATGCTGTAGCTAACTGACGGCCTGCAGACCCAGCTCCGTAGATGATAACAGGGCGACGTTTAGACGCGCTGACTTTATTTACAAGAGCTCGGACAGTTATTCTACTGCCGCCTACGAGCAGTAACGAAAAGGAGATAAATATAATTGGAACTGTTCTAGGAATAGGATAGTGTAAGAAAAATGCAAGTCCTATCAGAGCACAACACGAAGCAACTACGCCTCCTACGACTGCTCCTAACGCATTTATGCCAACATATCGAAGAACAGCTCGGTAAAGCCCAAGTTTGACAAATATATAAATACTAATTGGTATAACTAGACCAATTAAAATCCAATGCTCAATACTGGAGATTAACTCAACAGAGTCGAGACGAATAAACATTGCCGACCAGAACGCGATGAGAATGAAAACAGCGTCAATTAAGACGGTGATCACCCGTTTTTGAGCACGAGGCAAAGATAGAAGAGTTTTAACTAAAGTTTTCAAACATCAATCCTTGTTGCTACAAAATTTGCAACCTAACTAATACTTTTGACGCGGATAATAACACACATTGTGTTAATACCTGTCAAAACGATGCCCTAATTTACTCGATCTCCGCTCCCCTTGCCCGTAACCGTCAATAAAATGTATTTAAAATAGGATGATATATTGAGTGTATCAATCATTTTCCTATCAGTTTCAGCAAGAAGCTTCGGCGTTGACATATCTATTTCATTTATTTGCGCCAAACCAGTAATCCCTGGGCGAACACTATAGACTCCGCGTTCGTCTCTCTCTTTAGTTAGCTCTTCTTGATTAAAAAGACCTGGACGTGGTCCTACTAAACTCATTTCCCCCTTCAACACATTCCACAGCTGTGGCAGCTCATCTAGTTTCGTTTTTCTGAGAAAGTGCCCCATTTTTGTAATGGAAGCGCTGCTAGCCAGATGACTCGCCACAGACGCAGTGTCTACTTTCATAGTTCTAAACTTGACAAGAACAAAAGGCTTTTTGTTACGACCAACGCGTTCTTGGGTAAAAACCGGTGAGCCTGTGTCAAACAGCCCAACAATAAAAATTAACAACAAAACTGGGAACCCAACAATTAACCCAAAAAGTGAAAATAAAAGATCAAACAACCTAAGCATATTTACTAATCAATCCCATTCATATTTTTTAACGCATCTTCTGTACTCATGACAGGACTCCAGCTCAAAGTGGACTGAGTATGAGAAATATCCACTTGCAAGCTGCCAGTCAGTCTCGCTATCACATCTTCTTTTCCAAAGAGTTTACCTATTAGGCTAAAACACCAATTTGGAACATACACGCCCCAACCTCTTTTTCCTTGCGCTTGAGCCATCAACTTTATCAACTCCGCGGTAGACAGATCCACGTTGTCTGACACCATGAAGCATTGATTTTTAGCGTTAGGATGACTTATACAACACAGAATAAGATCGACCAAATTTTCGATGGCAACAATTGACCTACGATTACTCTTAACGCCTGCTAAAGGAAGCGGGAAACCACTTCCAATCAACTTGTACAACGAAGCAAAATTAGCTTTAACACCTTTTCCATAAACAAGCGGAGGCCTAATTATAACGTATTCCATACCTACGGTTTCACAGTAGTGTATTAAAGCAGCCTCAGCTTCAGCTTTTGATTGACCGTATGGATCTTCAGCATTATAAGGAGAGTTGTAAGAGAACTTATGTCCTTCCTCTGTGCTTTCGCCTAGAGCTTTAACTGAACTCAGGTATATAAACCTTTTAGCGCCATTTTTGTAGGCTAATTCTGCCAGCGCTAAGGTTCCCGCGACATTAACCCGTCTATATTCAGCAACTGGATCATCAACTTCATCTTTCATAATGTGTGCTCTGGCAGCACAATGTATTACTACATTGATTGATGAAGCAATTTGTAATTCAGGAGAACTGTCACCGAGGGAGAAGTTATAAAACTGAATTTGTTTGTTTTCGCTAGGCTTTTTTCTACCCAACAAAGTCAATTCATGCTCTGTTTTTTTCAGTTGGTCAACTAAATGCTTACCAACAAAACCTGAGTAACCGGTTACTAACAACTTCATGGATTATTCTCATATATTTTGAAATGCGCAGTGATTACATCTTCAATAGAAAAAGTAGTTTCTGCGAACTTTCTGCCCTGCCTGCCCAGTTCCGATGTTTTTTCCGGATTCAGAAGTAAATGCTCAATAGCAGAGGCCAACTTTGAAGTATTTCTTGCTGGAACGAGAACTCCTGTAACGTCAGGAACTATCGCATCCCTACATCCTGGAACATCAGTTGTCACTACAGCTCGCCCACAGGCTGCTGCTTCAATTAAGCTTTTAGGCAAGCCTTCACGATACGACGGCAAAACCATAATGGTTGAAGAAGATATTACCTGCGGTATGTCTTTTCTGTACCCAATGTGCCTGACGATACCTTCATTTACATAGCTAGTAAGCTCCTCAATACTCATTGAGTTTGGGTTTTCAGGGTCTAAGTCACCAACTAGCACAAAATCTACACTGGGATGTCTATCCTTTAGCGACTTCACTGCCTCACAAAACTCTATAACTCCCTTATCTTTTAATAAGCGCGCCAGAAACATCACCGAAGGCCTATCAGCTCTAATTGGTGTGTAGTGATATTCAGAAAGGTTGACCCCCGAACCTCTGATTAAACATGCAGAAGAAGGCTGTACGATATTCAGGTCAATAAAAGACTGCCTATCTGTTGAATTTTGAAAAATAACGGTTGAATTTGCGTTATTTAATCCGAATTTATAAAGCCTTGATATAATTTGACGAAGTACCTTTGCTTTTGGACTTTCATCGATGAAAACATAGCCAAGCCCTGAGATAGAAAATACACGCTTTTTTACGCCGCAAATTCTGCTGATTAAAGAGCTGTAAACGACGGGCTTTATGGTAACCCCATGAATAATATCAGGTCTTACATTCCTCACTACTGAAAAAATCGACCACAGTGACTTTATCTCTGATAATAACTGGGTTCCTGAGCGCGACATTTTTATTCTATGTACACGGATACCTAAACCTTCGAGTGAGTCGCATTGTCCTGTATCCGCACATGCTAAATGAACTTCATATCCCTTTTCCATTGCACTAAGGGCAATTGGTAATCGATGAGAGATAAAAAACCAGTCTACATTCAATATAAAAAGCAACTTCTTTTTCAACATAAATTTATATCTACACTAATTCGTAGTTGTTTAAATACTCGCTATAAATCGTTTTGATAGAGAAGTTTTTGTTAACTCTTTCTGAAGCTTTACTGCCAATCTCTTTTCTCTCAGCTAAAGTAAGACTAGCTAAGTTATGGAGTGTTTTTGAAAGGCCATCAATATCGTTTGCAGGCACCAACTCTACGCCTATACCACTTAATTTATTTGCATCCCCAACATCAAAGGCAACGCAGGGTAACTCCATTAACATTGCCTCTGCTAAAGAATTAGGAAAGCCTTCGGTTCTTGAAGGCATACAAAAAATATCAAACGCGGACAAACAGCTTGCAACATCATTTCTCTCACCAGCGAGCACGAAAAATTTCTCTAACCGATGTTTAGCGATACAAGCTACTAACTTTTCGTTTTCCCAAGTACATTCTCGCCCGACTAACATAAACTTAAAATTTTTATAGGGAAGTTTGGCAACGGCTTGTATAAATAAGTCTTGGCCCTTATCACTGTGATACCTACCTAAACATCCTATTACTATAGTCTGCTTGTCGATATTGAACTCGCCTCTAACATCGCTCGCTGGGCCTCCAGCAAACGCATCAAAATCATAACCATTAGAAATTACGTGCATTTTTTTAGCGCAGTATCCCTCGAGTATGTGAGAAGCTTTGGCTGATTCAGCAACACAAACAATTTTTTTAGGAACAGTGTACGATAATAAAGCTAATAACTTCATCAGTAGATAGGTAACCAAATTGCCTTTAGGCACATGAGTGCTTCGAATTCCCCAGAAAACATTTTTAAAACCTGAGAGTCGAGCGAGCACCCCTCCGACAAGGTCAGCATGATACATCCATGTCTGAACAACCCCAGGATTGAAATCCTTTATAATACGGAAAATTGCACTACAAGATGAGAAGGGCTTATGTTTAATATCGAGACTGAAAACTTCAATCCCTTCGTCTTGAAACCTTCCTTGTAACTCTCCATGAGGCAACAATGAAATCACTTTATGATTATCGTTTGGTCTGTTAGAACTTTCTTTTAGCAAACGCCAGAGCATCATTTCAGCCCCCCCAACGTTTAGACTAGATATAACATGTAATATTCTATTCATTTGTACACCGAATTATTTGTTTACATGGTTAAACCATGACTGAAACATAAGTACATCCCAGAGCACATATTCGTTACTTTCGGACCCTCTCAGGTGTTTTTCCCATAATGTACGAATATTTTCGACGTTCAATACTCCACTTGCCTCCAAACTTTCGACTGACAATAATGATTCAGCCCAATCACGCAGATCATTTGCCAACCATTTTTTCAGGGGAATAGCAAAACCTTGTTTTGGCCTCTCTATTAATTCTCTTGGTACGTAATCATAGAGTACGTCTCTTAAAATACGCTTACCAGATACTCCGTCTGTTTTAAATGCTAGCGGCAATTTGGATGAAAATTCCACTATTCTTCTATCCAAAAAAGGAACACGTGCTTCTAAGCTGGAAAACATGGCTGCGCGATCTACTTTTGTTAAAATATCGTCCGTTAAGTACATCTCTTGGTCTAAGCGCATCATTGAATTCTCGACACCATATCTAATGAATTCTTGCTCATCAACTAAATGAGCGTTTGTCGGATATTCTGTCCCTCCTAATACCAAGTCATTAGGATTTTTAGAATGCGATAGTGTCCTTAAAAAGAAATCAGAATAACCCGTTGCTTTTAAAACCTCTGCAGCTTTTTCTAGTTTTAAAGCAAGCATAGTCACATTCATATTTTGCGGAAGCATATTACGTATATGGTTATAAAAAGACTCGAGTGAATACAAAGGCAAACCTTGAATAATATTTGCTGCCAACATTTTTATCCAACGCGGTTTTTCGATGAACATACCAATTACTTTTCTTGTATAAAAATATCGATTATAACCACAGAATAGTTCGTCACCTGCATCACCAGATAAACTTACAGTAACCTTCTTGCGAGCAAATTGGCTTACGAGATAAGAAGGTATTTGTGAAGAGTCTGCAAAGGGTTCAGAAAACATTACAGGTAGCAACGGTATAGAATCCAATAAGTCCTTCTCATTCAGAATGATTTCGTTATGATTTGTATTTAGATGAGCAGCGACTCTTCTAGCAAAAACAGATTCATCACATTCCTTATCATCAAAACCTAGAGAAAAGGTCTCTATATTAACAGGCGAAGTCTGTTGTAATACTGCAGAAATCAACGACGAATCTACCCCACCAGAGAGAAAGCTTCCCAACGGAACATCCGAAATAGACCGAAGCTTTACAGAGTCAAAAATTAACTCATTTAATTTTCTTTTTGCATCGGAGTAACTCAAATTCAAGTTATCAGTGTGTCGTGGTAAATTGTAATGTTTTTTAACAGGAATCTCCTGCAAAAAACTTGACGTATTGAAGTCAACCTCATCCAAGGAAAGTTTAAAGTAACATCCTGCGCTCAACTTAAATACATTTTTATAAATAGAATATGGAGAGGGTACATAACTAAAGCGAAAATAAGAAGCTAATGCATTTCTATCGATATCAAAGTTAAAAAACTCTTTATCCTTCACTGAATTCAAATCAGATGTAATAAAGAATAATTGCTTGTTTATCCCATAATATAGAGGCTTTTCACCAAAGGCATCACGTGCAACCCAAATCTCATTGCTTTCTTTATCAAAGAAAGTAAAGGAAAACATACCTTCCAATAAAGCTAACGATTGTTCGAGTCCATAATTAATGAGCATTTGTAACAATGTTTCAGTATCAGACGTGCCGGCAAAATCAATGTTAGATAAGTACTTCTCTCGCAATTCAAAATGATTATAAATTTCGCCATTAAACAGTAAACAATAGCTTTTCTCACGTGACAAAAACGGTTGATTTCCATGCTGGGAAACATCTTGAATTGCCAGCCGCACATGGCCAAAAGCGACGCATTCTTCAAAATGTACGCCTGCACCATCGGGGCCGCGCCACTCAATATTCTTATTCATAGAGTGGATTAACTGAGGGATATCCTTGCGCTTAACCGCTGATAAAATAAAGTTATAACCGCACATCTATTAATTACGCCTATCCAAAATAAAACTCCTACGAGAAAGTAACTACGAAAATATTAAATTGCTAACCAATCTTCTGAATCAACTAGCCTTAAGGAAATATAGAGTTTCGGAAAGATTCCAAGCCATATGATTTTTTTCAACTAAGGAGTAACTCTAAAATAAAACAACCAATCCAAATTAGAATTAGAATTAGAACTATATTTTCACATAACAGGAAAAAGACAGTGTGTTAATTCGTGTTAGCTTATTTATGGATAAAATCCTAAACCTTCATAGTTTAGGCGCAGAATCCATTGCCCAATAAAGAACATTGTCACCAAAGCGTAGAAAATACTACGCATTGTCCCTTTAATTTTTGTTCCAGAAAGCAACACTATAATAACAGCACTCTCGAGGATACGACCTGTAACAGGCAACGTAAAATAAGTAGTCAAATAAAGCGCTAACACTCCAACGGAAAAAGAATGCTCTTTCAAGAACTCTTTTCCTTGCACACAGTAAACCATAAAAACAGAAAACCAAAACAGAAAACCCAATCCTGAAACATTATTCATCACAGCAGTTGCGTATTGCTCATGCTGCCTTGCACCCAACATCGATGCGACCTGAACAAGTAACACTGCGAGAACGCTTCCTACCACAAAGTACAGAATAGACTGGAGGTCACCAGCAAGCCTTATCTTTGTCATGGAAGCTCTTATAAACATAAGAAGTAATATTACAAAGAAACTAGAATGAACTAACGGTGTAAGGGCGAGATAAAAATATTTGTACTTTGACAATGAAAAATATGCAAAAATAAAAATTGCAATAGCCACTCCTTGCCGCAAATGGACTATATGATTTTTCACTACTATTGGGAGAAAAAATATTAGCAAAAGGATAAAAATCTTATTTTTATCCTGAAATAGCAATCTCGATAAAACGATAAATGACGATACGAAAATTAATAGCCTTACGACATTCTCTGGAGCAAAAAACAATCCTAGTCCGATATTAATTAACAACCATATAGGTTCGTTGAAAATGGTAGGTAATAGACCCTCTGTGAAGTTTCTTAGAAGAATAACTATGGAGTCTTGTGCATAAATTAGATAATTTTCGCGGTCTTTGAAAGCATCTACTTTTAGGGACGCAAGAATGGTTGAGACTGCCAAGCTTAACAAGCATATACCAAAAACACTAAGTGAGGTCTTGGAAACTTTCATATTAATTACGGACTAATTCGTTTAGAGAGCTACCTTGCAATCTTAATTTCAAGGAGGTCCAGAAAAAGCTAACCGAGTATTTAACGCGATTCAACAAACTAATTGAATTAACCAATTGCTCAGACCAATCAAGTGTACCGGGAACTCTATCAAAGTTTCTGCTACACGCATCTAAAGTGAACAAACTAGACTTCTCTATATGTTGATCACTTAATTTGTCTTTTTCACTAATCGAGCTTGAGATGAACTTCGATATAAGTTCTAATACTTCTACTTTTTCATAAAGACCATCTTCGTTATAACTGAAGCCTGGTACATCAGTCAAAAAACCATAACTAACGGGCTCGCTACAATTTTCGATTCCTATTACCGAAGGAATCCCGAAGGAGGCAGCCTCAACAATAGCGGTTCCGGAACCAACGAAAAGATCAAATCTCAAAATTGTCTCGCCAAAACTAGCATAGTCTATATTTCCCTTAAGTCTGACGTAGTTGTTAAGGTTTAATAAATTTATTCTTTTCTTTAACTCTTCCTCAAGCGGTCCCTCACCGTAAATATCGTAAGTTACACTTTTCCCTGCTTTTATTAGCTCGCTTATTACTTCAAGCATCCATAAATTATACTTTTTAAAGTCTACAAGCCTACCAACAGAAACAATTTTTAATTGATTTGAATCACCGTAATACTTTCTTAAAAGCTCACGTGAGTTATCAACAACGCCTAGTGGAAAAAGACTCGACTCTTCGAATGACATGCTCATTATTTCTTGGTAAAGACTTCGGCAACTCTCGTTGAAAAAAATCAAACTGTCTTTGTTGAGAATATCAAAAAACAAATTTCTATTACGCTGTTCGTAATAAGGAAGCTTAACATCTGCTCCCCAAATATACTCTAGAGAGTGATAAACCCCAGTAGAAACCCTGATTTGACTCGAACCCTTTACAGTAGTTAGCAACCGTAGCCCAAAGAAGGTGCAGTGAGAAGTACACGCATGTATATGGTCTACACCGTCAAGCAACGCACTTACCTTTTCTTTATTGAGTGGTAAAACTTGTGCCATATGGTAAGTAAATAGACCTGAAATCACCGGAAAACTCATATCTTCATAAAAGAAAACAGAAGAGTGCTGTTCAACCATCTCTACCAAAACTGGATTACTTTTTCTTCTTTGACTCAGTACAACTACTTTTAATTCACGTCCTTCCTTAGCTCGTTGCTTTGCTAGTCTTAGGCAGAAAGTCTCAACGCCTCCCATATTTAATGAAGCTAATATAAATAGCATTTCAAGACAACCTCGCTTTTAATTGATTAACAATAAGAAAAAACTCTCGCCGGTAGAGAGTCAAAACAATGATAAAGACTGAAGCCCACAAAACAGTGAAAAAGGCGACGTTTTGACTATAGAGAAATGCATTTGTTATCACTAGGATTGTTATTATAGCCATAACAGTGTTAACTCTAAGAATGGGAAGCGGAAGCCAAAGCTTTCTAGAAGCGAGACTTTTGAAAACAAAAAATATAAAAAACGAAACTACAGAACTTACTGCGGCGCCAATCGCACCATAAAGAGGAAGAAGTAGGTAATTCAAAGCTGCGTTTAACAATAGGCTAGCAAGTGATATTAGAGGCATCACCTTCGTTCTCTTAGTAAGGCTTATACCAATGCCTGTTATTTCCCCTAGCAATAAGTATAAGGGCGGTAGCATACAAGGCAAAAGAAGACTTCCAATTATTTCGTAATCTTCGGGGAAAAATGCAGGAACGATCCAAGAGAACATACCAATTAATGTAATCAATGTTAAGCAACAGAATTGTGTAACTCGTAGTATTAATTCTAACTTTTTGATATCAATACCTTCCGAGTGCCACCGATAAACTGTCGGATGCCAAACAACGGTAAATACCTGTTGAAATAAAAGAGAAAAGCCTGCAATTCCCATCGCCACAGAATAAACACCCAACGCTGTTAATGACGATAACCTTTCAAGCATAATGCGGTCTAATGAGGTTAACAACCAGAAGACCATTGAATTTAGCGCTAGGGGTAATCCGAAGGCGAGCCCATCGTATACTAACCTCCGAAATTCTTTCCGATCGGAACGTATATCGAAACATCGGCAAAAAACTAACAGCATTATTGCAATTGTTACCGACCAAGATAAAACTTGGGCTGAGATTAAATTGAATGCACTGTCGTCTAATTCTGTTAGCCAGAATAATCCAAGGGACAACAAAAAGGTGATTCTAAGCATTAGCTTACTAAGCGCAAACAATATGGCCTTCTCTTCCATTCGAATAAATACAGATAGAAAGCGCTCAGTAAAAAGCATAGAAACGCCAATAAAGAGAAGGTATACCTCAGATATCCCGCTATAGTTAAAGAGCAATGACACCGCAACAACAAGTAAAGCTGTGATCAGAATCAGAACCAAACCAGGCAAAAAAACGGCGAATCTCAACCTTTCTTTGTTACAAATTTCATTGTACTGTCTAACATAATATTGGTCTAACCCCAATGAAAAAATCAAAACCAAAAGGGTCACATATACTTGGAAAAGACTCAGCGCACCAATAATCTCAGGTTCAAATAGCCAACTTAAAATAGGAAATGAGACTAGAGTAAGAAGTGCACTTCCACCCATGCCAATAGTATATGACAACAAACTTTTTCTAGACATTTCAGCTATTAGTTAAAGATTTAGACTGATTACCTACAAAGAAATCCTTTATATTTCCACAAATATATTGTACTTCCGAATCGGAAAGTCCGAAGTACATAGGCAGCCTAACTAATTTTTCACTCTCAGCAGTTGTAAACTTGTCTTCTGAATTGAATCTTGAAAATCGTTTTCCTGCACATGATGTATGCAAAGGAACGTAATGGAAAGTAGCATTAATGCCTGCATTGGATAAATGCTCGATTAAATCATCTCTATCTTTTCTATTACCAACTTTTATAAAAAACATATGTGCATTGTGAGAATTAAAAGTTTCAACTTTTGGTAGTTGAATCATGCCTTCCTCACTCAACTCTTTTAACAATTGAGAATACTTTTTGTACGTTTTTAATCGTGCATCATTGATTTCATCAGCATTATCTAACTGGGCTAGTAAATAAGCAGCTTGTATCTCTGAGGGTAAAAAGCTACTTCCAATATCTACCCAAGAATATTTGTCTACCTTGCCGTTAATAAACTGACGTCTATTTGTTCCTTTTTCACGAATAATTTCCGCTCTCTCAATAAGGCTTTCATCATTTAAAACAATGGCACCGCCCTCCCCACCACTAGTGTAATTCTTAGTTTCATGAAAACTATACGTTCCTATGTGGCCTAATGTACCAAGTGCTTTTCCTTTGTACCTCGACATAACTGCTTGCGCAGCATCTTCGATAATAAAAAGTGAATGGCGTCTGCCGATATCTAAAACAACATCCATATCGCAGGAAACGCCTGCATAGTGCACCACAACTATCGCCCGCGTTCTTTCAGTTATTGCACGTTCGATAAGCGTCTCATCAATATTCATTGTATCAGGCTGGATATCTACGAATACGATTTTCGCACCGCGCAATACAAAAGCATTTGCAGTCGAAACGAAAGTGTAGCTTGGCATGATAACTTCATCGCCTGCCTTAATTTCAATCAAAATTGCAGCAAGTTCCAAAGCGGCAGTGCATGATGGGGTCAATAAAACTTTATTACACCTAAATCTAGCTTCCATTAATGCTTCGCATTGCTTTGCCATTGGGCCGTCCCCACAAAGCTTGTCATTAGCAATCGCTCTTGCTATATACTTCTCTTCGCAACCTAATCTAGGAGGCTTATTAAATGGAATTCTCATCTCTATATAACCAATAATTAATATTCTTTGTCAAAAAGCCATGCTTTTCATATAACCTAATCGCATCTATATTACTAAGTTGCGTGGCAACACAGACGGAATTTGCAGAATAACGTTTTGCATAATTCAGAACAAATTGAATAAGTGAACTACCAATACCCTCTCCCCTAAATTGCTCTGCCACGCCGATTAGACCGATCGCCCATTCGCCACCTGAACTTGCTATGGATACAAAGCCCGCAATTCTGCCACCGCATTTTTTTACAAAACACTTATCATCAAAAGAGCCATAAACTGCGTTTTTTATCCATTCCTCATAAAAACAAGAGCACTCTGCTTGTGAGAAAAAAGGATGTCTAAATCTAGAGTGATTTAAGTAAATATTTGCCACTATCGACTTCAATTCCTCGATGTCGTCTTGAGATGCTTCAACAATTTCAAGCGTGTAATCAGAGGCGACATTTTCTAAAGATCTAGAAAGGACCAATTCTCCTGCGGAGAGCGTGAACCCCATTTGATAAAGCTGGTGCACTGCTCCATGATCTGAAGCCGCCACTTTCGAACAGATTAAGCCCTTTGGAAAGGGCGGTTGTTGCTTGATGGGTGATTTGCCTTCGAGTGTCAAATTATAAATATCTCTGTTAAAGAAATCTGATTCCCACTCTTTTTTAGATAGATCTGTGATTCTCATAACTTTAACAAATAACTTCCATATTGATTTTTTGACAGATTCTTCGCTTGCCTCTTTAATTCGCTTAACGAAATCCAATCATTTAAAAGTGCAATTTCTTCTAGACAAGCTATTTTAAATCCTTGGCTTTTTTCAATCGTCTCCACAAACTGAGCTGCCTCTAGTAAACTCTCATGAGTTCCGGTGTCAAACCACGCAAAGCCCCTCCCGAGAATTTCAACGTTCAGCTTATTCTCTGCTAAAAACATTTCATTTATCGAAGTGATCTCTAACTCCCCTCGAGACGAAAACTTTACTTTTTTAGCTTTCTCAACAACGCTGTTATCATAAAAATACAATCCTGTAACTGCACAATCGGATTTAGGTTTTTGCGGCTTCTCCTCAATAGACATCACTTTATGATCGTCACTAAACTCTACGACACCAAATCTTTCCGGGTCCTTAACTTGATACCCAAAAACAGTAGCACCATTCCCAGTCTTCGCATTTAAAAGTGCACGTTTTAACCGAGGTGAAAAGCCTTGACCATAAAAAATGTTGTCTCCTAAAATCAGACAAACATCATCATCACCAATAAACTCTTCGCCGATAATGAAAGCTTGTGCCAGTCCATCAGGTGACGGCTGAGTCTCATATGTAAGACGAATTCCAAATTTAGACCCGTCACCTAGCAACCTTTGGTAAGCGCTAGAGTCTTCTGGCGTCGTTATAATCATCACTTCTCGTATACCCGCCAGCATGAGCACAGAAAGTGGATAGTAAATCATTGGCTTATCATAAATGGGTAGTAGTTGTTTAGAGACACCCATAGTTATAGGGTAAAGACGAGTCCCTGATCCGCCTGCTAGAATGATCCCTTTCATTATTCTTTTCCACCTATACGAACTAAGTTGTAGCTACCATCCAAAACTCTCTCCCACCATGTACGGTTCTGTAAAAACCACTCAACCGTCTTACGCAAGCCCGTTTCAAAGGTTTCTTGTGGCACCCATCCTAATTCCCTCTTAATTTTTGAGGCATCGATGGCGTAACGTAGATCGTGACCTGGGCGATCAGCTACAAAAGTAACAAGGTCGTTGTAGTTACTAATTCCATTTGGCTTTTCAGGTACCAATTCTTCCAAAAGTTTGCATATTTCTCTGACTACATCAATATTAGCTTTTTCATTATGCCCGCCAATATTATACGTTTCACCTATTGCTCCTTCTTTCGCTACTAGCAGAAGTGCTTTGGCGTGATCTTCTACGTAAAGCCAGTCACGTATTTGCTTACCGTCACCGTACACCGGAAGTGGCTTTCCATCGAGAGCATTTAATATCATGTGAGGAATCAATTTCTCAGGGAAATGGTACGGCCCGTAATTGTTTGAACAATTAGTGACTAAAGTGGGTAGACCGTACGTACGTTTCCACGCTCGTACAAGGTGGTCACTTGACGCTTTTGAGGCAGAGTATGGAGAACTAGGTGCATATGAGGTTGTCTCAGTAAACAATTCTTCAGGATTTTCAAGATCTCCGTAAACTTCATCTGTCGAAATATGATGAAACCTAAATAGCTCCTTTTTGGTTCCAGATAGGCTCTGCCAATAAGTTCGGCATACCTCGAGCAAATTATAAGTCCCAATAATATTGGTCTTCATAAACTCGCCAGGCCCGTCTATGGAACGATCAACGTGCGACTCCGCTGCCAAATGCATCACGATGTCAGGTCGATGTGTCTCAAACACCCTTGAAAGCTCACTAGAATCGCAGATATCAACGTGCTCAAATTTGTATCTCGATGACTGTTCACAGCCATTGAGTGACTCTTGGTTTCCTGCGTAAGTGAGTTTATCAAGGTTTACAACTTCGTCCTTGGTATTCTGAA
>CEPD01038443.1_pt1 | contig 22441 bp, 19 predicted proteins | sample 530641 | NCBI WGS metagenome assembly CEPD01 (sample SAMEA2620815, study PRJEB7988) | marine metagenome | biome: marine biome (ENVO:00000447); feature: mesopelagic zone (ENVO:00000213); material: "saline water (ENVO:00002010), including plankton (ENVO:xxxxxxxx)" | depth 1000 m | reverse complement strand
GACCCCACGATCGTGACCACCGTGGTCGGCACGAGTGCGCCCTTCACCACCGCCCAGGCGACTCGCCTGCTGCGGAGCTTCTGCTACCCGGGCCAACCGCCAGGGTGGACGACGGTGATCCCCTCGAAGAGCGGAAAGGGCAACGACTCGGTACGGATGGCGGGCGCCCACAGCCGGGCGATTTGGTCGCCGGCCCGGGCGTTGTCGGCGAAGGACCGCACGTCACTGGAGTGCTATCACGCGAACCAGGTGCGCGGTGCGCTCCACGCGCACCAGCTGCTCGATGTCGTGGACTCGACGCCGGCCGACGTGCATGTCGCGCCGCTGCCGACGCAGGAGCTCGCCCGACGGTCGACCATCAACCTGCGTTGGCTGCACGGGTCGGGCAACGTGAAGGTCTACCACTCCCACTTCACGCGCATCGCGATCGACGACTCCAACCTGATTCCCACGCTGAACGCCCTCGCGACGACCTTCTCCCTCACCCCACCGCTCCCGCTCCCTTCCGCCCCTCCCGGTGGTTGAGTAGCCGCCAACCACCCCGGTGGTTGAGTAGCCGCCAAGGGCGGCGTATCGAAACCCCGCAACCCGCAGCTCCCAAACCCACACCCCCAAACGCCGCACCCCCGATGCACCCACGTATCCCCCAAAGAGGGGACAGACAAACATGGGTCAATCACGTTAACTTCTGACTGCACCCACCTTCTCCGTCCTGGATGCACGCGTGCATCCCGCTATGCTCGACGAGTTGTCACCGGATGAGATCCGTCTCATCAGGGGGGCACTTCGTTCTGTTGGGGAGAACCAGAAGTGAAAGGCAATCGTGTCGATTCTTGATCGCGACACGACAAAGACGTCGACAGATGCAGCAGCAGCACCGATGACCGCGGCGGGCTCTGCGCAGGCGTCTCGCCCGTCGCCGAAGCAGCGCAACTGGCGCAGACGCTTCGCGCGTCGGCTGCGCGTGAGCGATCTGTTCGTGCTCATCTGGGTCGTCTTCGGCGCGCAGATCGTGTGGTTCGGCACCGGCAATGTCGACGTGGCGATCCACGAGAACGCCGCCATCACTGATGTCTCCTACTGGATGTTCTCTGCCGGCCTCGTCGTGCTCTGGATGTGGGCACTCAGCCTGATCGACTCCCGCAGCGAGCGGGTGATCGGCACTGGAACGGCTGAGTATGTGCGGGTCGCGAACGCGAGCCTCACCCTCTTCGGCTTCATCGCAATCACGGCTTTCTTGCTGAGAATCGAGGTGGCTCGCGGTTACCTCCTCCTCAGCCTCCCCGCCGGAATCCTCGTGCTCGTCTTCTCGCGGTGGATGTGGAGGCAGTGGCTGATCGCTCACCGCTCGATGAACGAGTACTCCGCGCGAGTGCTCCTCGTCGGCTCTCCTGACTCCGTCACCCAGATCGCGCGCGAACTGGAACGAATGCCATCAGCCGGCTATGCCGTGGTGGGTGCCTGCACCACCTCGCACGGTCGCGCGCTCACCCTCCGCAACGGATCGCTCCCGGTTCTCGGGGGGATAGACGACGTCGAATCCGCGCTCGCCACGACCGGCGCCGACACCGTCGCCGTCACGAGCACCGACGAGCTGCCTCCCGACAAGGTCAAGCAGATCTCATGGCGCCTTGAGGCCGGCAAGCAGCACCTCGTGCTCGCGCCCAGCATCGTCGACATCGCCGGCCCACGTCTTCACACGCGCCCGGTCGCGGGACTCCCGCTGATCCACGTCGAGACTCCTCGCTTCACGAAGGGGCAGCTCTTCCTCAAGCGCATGGTCGACCTGGTGGCCAGTGTGCTCGGCGTGATCGTTCTCAGCCCACTGCTCGCCTTCCTCGCCATCACCGTCCGACTCTCGAGCGAGGGTCCGGTTTTCTTCCGCCAGACCCGCGTCGGCATTCGTGGCAAAGAGTTCACCATGATCAAGTTCCGCTCGATGGTGGTCAATGCCGAGGAGTTGCTCGAGAAGCTCGCCGAGCAGCAGCGCGACGCCGGTAACGAAGTGCTCTTCAAGATGCAGAACGACCCGCGGGTCACCGCGATCGGCCGGATCATGCGCAAGTTCAGCCTCGACGAGCTCCCGCAGCTCTTCAACGTGATCGGCGGCTCGATGTCACTTGTCGGTCCGCGACCGCCTCTTCCGTCAGAGGTGGCGCAGTACGCAGATCATGTACACCGCCGCTTCATCGTGAAGCCGGGCATCACGGGCCTCTGGCAGGTCAGCGGACGCTCGACGCTCTCGTGGGAAGACACCGTTCGCCTCGACCTCTCCTACGTTGAGAACTGGTCACTCCTGACCGATGTCGCGATCGTCGCCAAGACGGCCAAGGCCGTTCTGCGCCCAGGCAAGACAGCGGCTTAGATCAACGCACCACCGCGAGCACCCGCTCGACGCATTCTTCGACGGTCAGCTCGCTCGTGTCGATGACAAGATCCGCATCGGTGGGCACCTCGTAGGGGTCGCTGATTCCGGTGAACTGAGGGATCTCGCCGCGCCGCGCCTTGGCGTACAGGCCCTTCCGATCGCGCGCCTCGCACACCTCGAGGGGCGTGCTCACATGTACCAGCACAAACCGACCGACGGCCTCCGCCTGCGCGCGCATCTCGGCCCTCATCGATGCGTACGGAGCGATCGGCGCACAGATGGCGATTCCTTCGTATCGCGCAACGAGCGCAGCGACCCACCCGATGCGGCGAACGTTCATCTCGCGGTCCTCGCGCGAGAACCCGAGGCCGGAGGAGAGCACCTGACGCACCTCGTCGCCGTCTAGCAGTGTCACCTCACGTTGGCTCTCGAGCGAGAGGCGTTCCGCGACAAGCTTCGCCACCGTGGACTTCCCAGAGCCCGAGAGCCCGGTGAGCAGCACAACAGCGCCCGATCCCGAGTGTCGCGGCGTCTCGACAAGCTCAACGGGAACCCCCGCGAGGTTCTTAGCGGCGGCGACAAGGGCGTCTCGCCACTCTGCTTCGCTGCGCACGTCGGGGTCCGGCACAGGTAGAACACGGTAGTCGACTCCAGCTTCGGTCAGACGTCGGATCGAACGACGCAATGACCCTGGAGCGCCGTTGTCGACAACGATCACCGCGCTAGGCACGTCAAGCACCTCCGCCACCGCATCGCCCGTGAGCAGCCGAGCAGCGCCGGTCAGAGGCTCCGTCACGCCCGTCAACCGCGCATGGGCGGCCTGACGGTGCCCGAGCGGCTTCAGCGGCCGCACAGGGCCAATGACGAGGTGCCCCCCGTCCACCGCGAGCGTGTGCTCGACGTTGGCATGGGCCACAGGCGTGCCCTCGCGGTCTAGGAGTTCCAGCTGTTCCCCGACAGCGGGCGCGACGGGAAGAACAAGTCGCCCAGCTCCGCGCCGGTCAAGCCTCGACTCGCCCCACGCCCCCGCGAGCACCAGTTCGATCTCTGCCAGCTGACGCTCGGTGAGGGTGTGTCTCATGCGTTGGATTCCTCCGCCTCGCGGCGCTCCCGCTCTTTGATCTTTCGTTCCTGCCGTGCGGTGGGGGGAAGACCGTGCTGCCTGCGAACAACCATCCACCCGATCGTGCCACCGAGGAATGCCGCCACGAGCGCCGCAAGAGTCAGTTCGTTGCTCACGTTCAGCATCTTGAGGCCGGCCACGAGCAACACGAGAGCGAGCGCGCGCCGAACGATTCCGCCCGAGATACGCGATGAGAGCTGGGCTCCGATGAACGCCCCCGGGATGCTTCCGACCACGAGCGGCCAGACGATGCCCCAGTCGACATCTCCGAAGAGCAGGTGGCCCGCTGCGGCGGCGATCACAAGCGGTACGGCTTGCACGAGGTCGGTCCCGACGAGCTTGTTTGCCGTCAGCATCGGATACAACAGCATCAGCGCGATGATGATGAACGACCCCGATCCGACGGACGTCAGACCGACCATCAGCCCGCCGACGATTCCTACGATGAGCGTCGGCAGGATGCGCACCTGCACCTCGGCCCGGTAACCGCTCGACGGCAGGTCCCGATCACCGCGCCGGTGCCGGGCGTACTCGGCAAGCGCGAAGTAGGAGCGCACGATCAGACCGGTCGCGGCAATCAGCAGCACAACACCGAGCGCCGTTTTGACGAAGGCGGAGAGGCCCGCGATGGGCCCCAGCAGCGCGATGATGAGCGCGCCCGAGAAGGCGGCCGGCACAGAACCGATCACGAGCCACAGCACGAGCTTCCAGTGCACCGTGCCGTGCCGCATGTGCACGACGGAGCCGACCGGCTTCATGGCGGCGCTGACGATCAGGTCGCTCGAGACCGCAGTCAGCGGCGGAACACCGAAGAAGAGCACGAGAACCGGTGTCATGAGTGCACCGCCGCCCATACCCGTGAGGCCAACCACCACACCGATTCCGAGCGCGGCGAGCGCGAGTCCCCAATCCACTAGATCCCCCTGCTCGCACGGCTACGACCGAAACTTGCGATGCCAATGAGTGGCGTCATGCGCCAACCTTCCATCAAGATGGGCGGGCAACGGTGAAGATAGCACCCGATCGTCACACGCATGTAACGCAGACGGTGTTCACTGTTGTTGGCATCCACGGCGGCTGCGCTATGGTCAGACTTGTCTTCCCCAGATTGGCATCCGCACTGTGACTTCACCGCTCGCGCCCGTTTCCGACGTCGAGTTCGCGCGCCACGTTGCGCGCACCGCAGCCGCTGAGCTTCTCGCCATCCGAGAGCAGCTCGGCACCACAGATGGACGCGCTCTGAAAGATGCGGGCGACGCGGGCGCACAGGCCCTCATCGCTTCCCTTCTCGCTGAGCACCGCCCCGATGACGCAGTACTGAGCGAAGAAGCAAGAGATTCGCCAGCACGGCTCAGTGCGAGTCGCGTGTGGATCATCGACCCGCTCGACGGCACCCGTGAGTACTCCGAGGGCCGTGACGACTGGGCTGTGCACGTCGCCCTCTGGGAAGACGGTCAACTCACGACCGGCGCTGTAGCCTTGGGCGGCCCCGACACCGTCGTGACCACGGCCGATGGGCTCCCCCTTCACGAGCCCGCTCCGAAATTGCGCATCGCAGTCAGCCGCTCACGCCCGCCGGCGCTCGTCGAGTCCGTCGCCAAGACTCTCAATGCTGAGCTCGTTCCGATGGGCTCCGCGGGCGTCAAGGTGTGCGCCACCGTTCGCGGCGACGTCGACCTTTACGTGCATGGCGGCGGCCAGTTCGAGTGGGACTCCGCCGCACCGATCGCTGTCGCTCGCTCAGCCGGGTTCCACACCTCGCGGCTCGACGGCAGCGAGATGATCTACAACCAGCCCGATCCGTATCTTCCCGACCTCGTTGTGTGTGCACCAGAGATCGCACCACGCGTGCTCGCCGCCATCGCCGACGCGGTGGACTCCGACAGAGAGGCCTGAGGTGACGTCACCTAACCAGTACCAATTGACTCAGCTGCAACTTCTTGAAGCGGAGTCGATTCACATCATCCGCGAGGTTGTCGCGCAGATGGAGAAGCCGGCGCTGCTGTTCTCGGGCGGCAAAGACTCCATCGTTCTCTTGCACCTCGCGATGAAAGCGTTCTACCCCGCACGCGTCCCGTTCCCCATCGTTCACGTCGACACCGGGCACAACTTCCCCGAGGTGCTCGAGTACCGCGACAGCATCGTCGAGAAGCATGGCCTGCAGCTCGTTGTCGGGTCAGTACAGGCCGCGATCGACCGCGGCGAGGTACGGGAAGAGCCGAATGGCTCGCGCAACCGCATTCAGACGCCCGTTCTCCTCGACACCATCGAGAAGAACAGTTTTGACGCGTGCATGGGCGGCGCCCGACGCGACGAGGAGAAGGCCCGCGCCAAGGAGCGTGTGTTCTCCTTCCGCGACGAGTTCGGGCAGTGGGATCCGAAGAACCAGCGCCCGGAGCTCTGGAACCTCTACAACGGCCGCGTGCACCCGGGTGAGAGCATCCGCGTGTTCCCGCTCTCCAACTGGACCGAGCTGGACATCTGGCAGTACATCGCCGAGTACGACGTTGAGATTCCTTCGATCTACTATGCGCACGACCGCGAGGTGTTTGAGCGAAACGGCATGCTCTTCGCCGCTAACGAGTTCTGCCAGCCGAAGGACGGCGAGGTCGTTGAGACGCGCAAGGTGCGCTACCGCACGGTGGGCGACGCGACGCTGACCGCAGCCGTCGCGTCAGATGCGGACACGGTGGAGTTGGTGATCGAAGAAGTCGCCGCGACGCGTGTGACCGAGCGAGGCGCGACACGAGGCGACGATCGCGTGAGCGAGGCCGCAATGGAAGACCGGAAGAAGCAGGGGTACTTCTGAACATGGACATGCTGCGATTCGCGACCGCGGGTTCGGTCGACGACGGCAAGAGCACACTCATCGGCCGTCTGCTCTATGACTCCAAGTCGATCTTCGAGGACCAACTCGAGAGCGTCGAGGCGACCAGTAAGGGGCGCGGTGACGAGTACACCGACCTCTCATTGCTGACGGACGGTCTCCGAGCGGAGCGGGAGCAGGGCATCACCATAGATGTCGCCTACCGTTACTTTGCCACCCCGAAGCGCAAGTTCATCATCGCGGACACCCCCGGACACGCGCAGTACACGCGCAACATGGTCACGGGCGCGTCAACGGCCGACCTCGCGATCGTGCTGGTCGATGCCCGCAAGGGTGTGCTCGAACAGAGCCGCCGCCACGCCACGATTGCATCGCTTCTTCGCGTGCCCCACATCGTGCTCGCAGTCAACAAGATGGACCTCGTCGATTGGTCTCAGGACGTCTTCGACTCGATCCGTGATGAGTTCTTCGCGTTCGCGTCAAAGCTCAACATCACGGACATGACGGCCATCCCGCTATCTGCGCTCGCCGGCGACAACGTGGTAAACCGCTCCGAAAACATGCCGTGGTACGAGGGCACCTCTCTCCTTCATCACCTCGAGAACGTCTACATCGCGAGCGACCGCAACCTTCAGGACGTCAGGTTCCCGGTGCAGCACGTGATCCGCCCGCAGCAAAGCGCACATCGCGACTACCGCGGCTATGCCGGTCAGGTTGCCAGCGGGGTCATGAAGATCGGTGATGAGGTACTTGTCCTCCCAAGCGGACTCTCGTCCAAGGTCGTCGGCATCGACACGGCTGATGGACCCATCGACGAGGCCTTCCCACCGATGTCAGTGACGGTGCGCCTCGCGGACGACATCGACATATCTCGTGGCGACGTCATCTGCCGAAAGGGCAATCACCCCGAGGTAAGTCAGGACATCGATGCGATGGTCTGCTGGATGGATGACGTGCCGCTCACGGTCGGCCAGAAGCTCTCGATCCTTCACACGGCCCGCGCGGCGCGCGCCGTTGTGAAGGAGATTGCATACGAGCTCGACGTGAACACGCTTCACCGCACTGAGATGGCTAGCGAACTCGGGCTCAACTCGATCGGTCGTGTGAGGCTGCGTACAACAACGCCACTGGTGGCCGACGAGTACGTCCGCAATAGAACCATGGGAGCGTTCGTGCTAATAAACGAGTCGACAAACCGCACTGTCGGCGCCGGCACGATCACGACTGCGGACTGATGGATGTCAACGGGCGCCTGGCCCGCACCCTCAAGGCCAGCGATCTCGGACGGAGCTTCGGGGTCGCCGCCTACCGGGCAGCCGTCAACATCGGGCACAAGAGCAATGCTGCCCCCGTTCTTGTGAACACACTCGCGAAGGCAGGCACGCACCTTGTAATGGCCCTTCTCGATGCCTTCCCTCAGTATCGCTTCTCCGGCCGACACTTCACGTTTAGTGTGATCGACATGGAGCTCCCTGAGCGGGAACTAAGGTTGGCGCACCTCCAGAGAGAGGTGTCCAAGCTACGACGCGGGAAGTATATGACAGGTCATATCGCCTACCACCCGGAGATCGCCGAGTATCTCGACAAGACGCTTCTCAAGAAGATCTATGTCGTTCGAGATCCGCGCGCCCTCGTAGTGTCGAATGCCTTCTACATGAAGTCATACGCTCGACATCCCCTACACGAGACGGCGATACGCCGATTTTCCACTGATGAGGAATTCATTCGAGCGTCAATACTCGGGTTCGAGCAAGATAACGGAACACGCCATCTTCGCCCGATGTCTGAGCGTATCGAAGCGTTCGCGCCGTGGATTGAAGATGATCCACGTGCTTTTGTCATTCGCTTCGAAGATCTCGTCGGAGCGGGCGGCGGCGGCAGCCGCGAAACACAGGTGAAGCTGACAGAAGACCTCAACGAGTATCTCGGCTTAGGTGCGGACGGCAATCAAATTGAGGCAGCAGCGGACGCCGCATTCGACCCGCGATCAGCGACCTTCCGGAGTGGAGAGGTCGATGGGTGGCGAAAGTACATGACGCCCGAGCTTCTCGACCTCGTTGAAAACGAGTGCGCTCCCGCGTCCGCACGAATTGGCTACCACTTCTGAGCACTAGGCCCACTATGTCCGTCGGTGTCAAGGTCTCACACGCTTCGCGTCGTATCCGACGGCTAGCAATCATGGAGTTGCTTTGAAAACCGGGTCGAGAGTTGCATACGGTGTCCTCAGTCAGGGCGTAACCAGCCTCACGAATTTCATCATCGTGATCGTAATCGCGCGAACGCAGACCCCCGAGATACTCGGTGCGTGGACTTTGGGATTCGCCGTCGTCACACTTGGGACAACACTTGGCCGGGCGGCCTTGTCAACCCCCATCATTCTGTCGAGGGCCGACGATAAGTTCCGCGACATCCGTGGCGGACTTACCTGCACGTTGGCCGGCGGAACGCTCACCGCCGTCGTAACGGTCGCGCTAGGGTTACTCGGCCTCATCTCCTTGCCGTTAGCCACCGCTCTCGCGCTTTCGGCGATCGCGGCGTTAGCACAAGACTTCTTGCGCTACTCGTGGATTGCACGCGGTAAACCATCCAGATCTCTCATATTGGATCTGGTTTGGCTCTCCGCGCAGGCCGCCGCCACAGTGACCGTCTTTAGCCTGGGCACGAACGACGCGGCCACGCTGACACTTACGTGGGGTGGCGCGGCAGCACTCTCAACGTTCGTCGGGATTATTCTCGATCGAAACGCGCGTCTGTCCCTGACTGCCGCGTTACAGTTCTACAGGACCTACGCGGTAGATTCTCGTCGTCTCCTTGGGGAATCACTTGCGAATGCCCTTGGCGCGAACCTCCTTCCGTTCGTCGTCACGGCTGTGCTCGGTTATGCCGCCGCTGGCGCATTTCGCGTCGGGCAGACCTTCCTTGCGCCACTGACCACCCTTATCGCAGGACTGACACCGGTAATTCTGAGGGACATATCCGCTCGAGCCGATCGGCAACTCTCAACGAGGCGCATCGTCGCGCTCTCAATCGCGGGCCTTGAGGTCGTCACCGTGATGTACGGTGGAGTCCTGCTGCTACTACCCGCCTCGATTGGTGAGCAACTTGCGGGAGAGACGTGGCCACTTGTGCAGCAACTTCTTCTGCCTCTGGTGATCTTCGCGCTGATTCGTCCCTCGTTGAACGTTGCGATGCTTTATCTACGAGCCCGCAGGCAGTTCACCCTGCTACGGACGGCGAGTTGGGTCTTCTTGGTACCGACGCTGCTTTGGTCTGCCGCGTTCGGATGGCTTTGGGGCATCGCGGGAATCGGCTGGGGTCAAGTGTTCGACGGCACAGTTCGCGCATCCTTCTATGGTTACCGCGCACTAGTTGCTCGGGACCAGCGACCTCGGCGCAACCCGCACGCGGACCCCCACCCGGACGAGGAGCAGCTTTGACGACATCTACCGTGTCACGCGCTGACCGAGCGCAGCAACGGTCGCTATTCGCCCCATTCCAAGCAACTATCACCTTCATCGTTCTCGGCGCACTCGCACCTCTCTATGTCCTCACGCTGCCCCCAGCTGGTACTGGCGTCAATGTCTTTCTTTGCTTGATCATCACCACCATCTCGGCAGCCAAGATCGCCTATCTCATCTACGATGGCCGACCCCGCCTGCTAAACATGGGCTTCTACCTCTTCGTTTACCCCTTCATGGGGCTCGCGAGTTTGGCGCAGGTGTCCGCGGGTCGATACCCGCTGCCAAGCGTCGGCTACTCCGAACAGACAATTTCTCTCACGCTCGGGGTGGTCATCTGTGGGCTCCTGGTATACGAAATTGCATATAACCTTGGCTCCCGCAGGAGCAATATAGACTACTCACACCCGACAGCATCCTTCTCGCAAGGAGTTGTCATAGCGATCGGTCTATTTGCGATCATCTACATCGGTTACACCATCGCAACGACGGGAATCACGCCCTTCTTCAGCTCGCGCGACGACGCGGCGTCAGCTCTCGCTCAATCTGATGTCAGACAAGTCTACGAACTCACGGACAAGACAGGATTCCTTCTTCGCAGCAATCTCACGCGGATCCCCATATTTGTAGCGCTCGTCGGCATGCTTGTGATGATTAGGGAACAAACCTGGCGGTACGGTGTACTCGGCAGGCCGGCTACCGTCGCCTTCCTCAGCGTCATCATCGCCGCAAACATCCTCGTAAACAACCCGATCGCAAACAGTAGATTCTGGTTCGGTACAGTCCTTCTGACGATCGCGTCGATATATCTGAACTGGCGCAGACCAGGTCAGTTTCGGCTATTGACGTACTCGGGGCTCACTGTATTCATCCTCGCCTTTGGTTTTCTCGATGTGTTCCGGCGCTCAACGGCCACGCTAAGCGTCAGCGGCCCAAGAGAGACTTTCATCTCAAACGGATCCTATTCGGCCATTCAAACCGCGCTCAACGGCACCACCTACATTGCCGAATATTCACATACGTGGGGCGAACAAATCGTGACCGGCATCTTTACATTTATTCCGAGATCAGTCTGGCCATCAAAGGGTGTCGACACGGGCGAGCTCATTGATCCTCTATATAACCGCGCATCGACCCTCTGGACAGAGTTCTATGTTGATTTCGGTCTTGTGGGTGTGATAATCGGGTTTATAGCATATGGCGCATTCTCGACCTTCGCGGATAATCGGATGCCACTACTTGGAGCCACGAGTGCTGTCGTTGCAGTCGCGGGTATGGGCGTACAGATAATTCTGTTGCGCGGCTCTCTGGTCGCCGCCATGGGGTCTTTGTACCCGCTACTGTTTTTCTTCCTCCTCGCGATGATTGGCAGCCGCCGACGTAGTCCTCGCAGGAAACCTGACGCCCTTGCAGCAGTCTCTAGCCGTCGGAGAAGATCTACGCATAGCCCGATCAGGTGAGTTTTGACTACGAGACGTATTACAGCGAACGATCGAATCGGTGGCCACAAATGAGACTAGAGCATCCCAACTTCGTAATTATTGGAGCACAAAAGGCGGCGTCCACAGCGTTGCTCAACAGCCTCCGACAACACCCTGAGATATGGATGCCCGCGGAGGAAGACGCTTTTCTACGAGATCCGGTCTTCTCGAAGGAGAAGATTGGCGAATTTCAAGTCAAGTATTCGGGCCACAAAGAAAAGATAATCGGTCTGAAATGCCCAGACTATCTCGCGCGATCCGAGGTTCCGAAACGCCTCGCTACCCTCCTGCCGAATCCTAAGCTCCTTCTTATCGTCCGCAATCCGGTCGAGCGGGCGATATCGGCCTACTTTTGGCGCGTTCGATGGGGAGTGCTTCCGATTGTCAACCCGAGTACTGGCCTCCATGACCTCATGGACGGCAAGTATGCAGGGATTGATCCCACTTCGGCCGAGGTTCTAGAATGGGGCCTCTACTTCAGGCACATCTGCAATTATCTCCGTTACTTCGCGGCTGACGATATGCTCATTCTCAATGATCGTGACCTTCGTGCCGATCCGGCTAAATCGTTGTCCGAGACACTCGCCTTCTTGGGCGCAACGCAGTCCGAACTACCGCTTCCTGTTTCGGACTCGTCAAACGCAGGCGTTTACGCACCTCAACGACTTAGGTTCCTACAGCTCCGCAATCGCTATATCCTGAAGTGGAACAGTGAGCGGACGTATTACACGATTTTTCGGCCACGTAATCCTGCGCAGCGTGCGTATTCCAACATGATTGCAGCCACAGATCGGTGGCTACTGTCTCGGGTTTACGGGAACGCCAAGCCCGACCTTTCGCCAGAAGTACTCGAACGCCTAAACGACTACTACCGCGCGGATTCGAGAAGTTTCCAGGAACTGCTAGGCCGCGAGATGGTTGGGTGGCCAAAATGACGTCCGTGAGCTGCGGCCGAGCATCCTGGTCACGTGCCATAGAGGGGAACGTCGGATGAAGTTGGCAAATCTCTACCTTATAGGAGCACCTAAGGCCGGTACGACCTCAATTGCGGCTTGGCTCGGGGAGCATCCCGACGTCTTCTGGAGTACGCCGAAAGAGCCATTTTACTGGGCGTCCGACTTCCCAGCACAGCGCCACCATCACGGCTTTGATTCACTGGACGAGTACGCATCGCTTTTCGCCTCACCTGAAGCGCAATCGGCGCGTTGGCGCGGCGACGGCTCGACCACCTATCTGTATTCCAGGAGTGCAGTGCCGGACATTCTCACGGAAGTCGGTGACCAGGCACGCTTTGTCGTAGCGGTACGTAACCCAGCAGAACTGGTCGTCTCCTATCACAGAACACAGCTGCTTGCGCTCAACGAGGTCCAATCAGATTTCGTGCACGCCTGGCGCGAAAGTCTTGCGGGCGCTCCCCGCAACACGGACGCCCTAGACCCGAAATTGTTGGATTATCCCATGGTCGGCGCACAAGGCGCGGCGCTTCAACGCTTACTCCGTTCGCTCGACCGGGATCGACTGTTTGTCATCGTCTTCGATGATCTTCGGGACGAGCCTGCGCGCGTCTGGGAGGATCTCATGCGCTTCCTTGATCTACCGAGTGACAATGAGCGTGACTTTCGAACCGAGAACGAGAGCAACCGTGCAATCCGCTGGCCTGCGCTCCGACAGATGGTTCAGCGCCCGCCTCGGCTACTCAAACGCCCAGTCAGCGCAATACGGAACGCTGCGGTTCGGAGCAACTCACGTATCCTTCGAAAGCTGAGAAGCAAACTTTGGCAAACATCTGAACGTCCCGCTATCTCCGATGATGTTTACGCAGAACTCCGCGAGTATTTCTCTCCCGATGTCAAGCTACTGCAGGAGATTGTGGGCCGCTCGCTGCCCTGGTGAGGCCTGACGTAGACTCACCCATCCACGTCAGGGTGGCGTTTATCCCCTCTTCAGCGGTGTACGGAAGAGGCCCAACAACAGCTTCGAGTGGATCGAGATCATACACCATTGGTGTAAGAAGATTCCGAAGCCTGAAGCTCGTTAGTGGTACGTCAACCCAACCACCCTTTGCTAGCAAGTCGCCCATGATGGCAACTGGCTTCATGACCCAGATCGGAACGCGAGGAAGCGATCTAAGGCCCGCACGCACTCGAATTTCTTCTGCGAAGCTGCCCACTTCGATTGGAGGATAGTCACCTAGGTAGAGGGTTTGGCCGGACACGGCCGTCGGTGACGTGGCGATCCTCCAAAGCTGATAAGCGCTGTTGCCTACGTATCCGAAAGACTTCGGTAGCTCGGCGCTACCAATATGAACGTAACGCCCTCGGAGAACTGAATCGAAGAAGTCGCGGTAGGGGACTCCGAACCATGGTCCCCATATCGATGTGGGCCGTACTATCACCCAGTCTCCGGGGGCTTCCGCCCTAACGATGAGTTCACCTGCGACCTTGCTCTCACCGTAGGCGTTCGGTGGACAGTAATCGGCTTCGCCTTGAGGGAGGTATCCGATCTTGCACACCAGACGACTTGAAGCGTAGATCGTACGTTCGACGCTCGGCGTACCCCTCACTGCTTCGATGACCGCGCGTAATCCCTGCACGTTCGCTTCGTACTCTGCGGCTGACTTTCCCTGCAAGTCGGTACGTGCTCCGAGGTGAAATACATATCGAGGCGCGAATCCGCGAATCGCCTCGCTGACAGCGTTTCCGTCGAGTAGATCCACTTCGACCCATTCGCCTGCGGCTTTCGGGTTGCGCGGAGCACATTTATCGAGGTTGAGTATCTCGACTTGCGGTTCCAAGTTCCTTAGAAACTCAATGAGATTGGTCCCTATAAAACCAGATCCTCCAGTGACGACAACCCGGTCAATGGCACTCTCGTCATAACTATTCATCGTTTCCCCCGTACGCGATGCGCGATCATTGACACAGTTAACTCGTGGTCCCGGGTCGCCACTCGTCCTGGCTCGAACTGCAAGACTGCATCCGCAGCCAGTTCGCGCATTCTAGCGAGCTGCTCGTTCCCGGACTCGGATAGAGTTTCGAAGACGTCGACGAGCCGGCCAAGGTCTCGGACGTCTACGACTTCAGCCACCCCGCTGGCGACAAGTTCTTTTGCAACGTAAACCTCGTCTGACAGCACCGAAGGTAAGCCCTCGTGTAATGCCTCAACCGGGGCAAGCCCAAAGTTCTCGTTGTCACTGTATAAGACAAACAGGTCGGATCCCGCAAAGGCGTCTGCACGATCTTCCCCACCGAGAAAGCCTACGAACTTGATGTAATCACGGGCCGTTGACTCGCGTACAAGACGTCGAATGTAGGACTCGTACTTCTCCTCTCCGGCGCCGGCGATTACGAACCATGTGGCACGCTCAAACTTCGCCGACTCGAAAGCACGAATCGTCCGTGGTAGTCCTTTCTTCGGGTCAATTCGACCCAGAAAGAGAATTACGAAGTCCTCGCTGGGAATTTCCCATGCGGAACGGAAGCGACTTGCACTACCCGTGTAAGGCGAGACGGCCACAGGTAGCAGACTGACGTACTTGCGCACGCGGGCGCCGAACGTCGAGACCCGTTCGCTCTCCCGCTGGGCAGTGAGCCATAGGCCAGCCGACCGTTGAAGTATCTGACGCAGGAGCGGCGCGAGCAGCTTCTTCCCGCGAGCGTGTTTTCGAAGGTCGTAAGGGTCGAGCGAACCATGGGGCCTAATGACGTACGGGATCTTCCTACGCCAAGACCAGTAGGCCGCGGCTACTGCGGGAAAGGAGAAGACTTCGTGGATGATGACGAGGTCGAAATCGCGCACGTGTGCACGCAGCCAATGGGAGATGGGCAATGAGAAGCCGAATCGCCCCGGCCATGTGCGCGAAACAAGGTTAACGCCGACGTCAGAGGGCAAAGCTTCAACCAACGTGAGATTCTCGCCTACCGTTACAGTAGCCAGGACCGCGGCGCGATCGCCCGCTAGGTGAGTGCCTTCGGCGGCGCTGGCTACCGCGGTCGCAGACCCTCCCATTCGTCGATCGATCGACGCCTTGACGTGAAGTATTCGAACGGTGCTAGCACCGGATTCCGACATCAGACTCCTCAGCCAATACGTTCAACAGCCGGTACAGCCTCCCAACGGCGACGCACGCGACCGCTCATACTGGGATCTCATTCACGATACACGGATCGCATGAGCTGCAAGATAGCGGACGGTCCGAGAGAAAACGGGGGTCCGTGACTCGCATGGTCGAAGGAAGCGGAGCGCCCCAGACCCTCGAGATGTCGACCCTGTGACGGGAAATCATCGATCTGCAAGGCTTGCCGAACAGCTGCCTGCGCAGACACAAGGCTAGGGCATCAAGCTCGTCGGCCCGGGACATCTACTACACGGGCCAACGATCGACTACCCCAGATGCCGAGCACCTCGGCATCTGGGGATGAGGAAGTCCGCAACGAGACACGGTCCAAGACGATGCTCACGGGTGTCATGCAATCGACGTCCGATGAGACCGGGACGGTTCATTCGATCCAACGATCGCGCGTTAGCGGCTGGACGGGATCGACGGAATCGTCTTGTCTGCATCGCGTGAGTCCGGAGGTGTTGACTCGAGCGACCGTGGTGACGGTCCGTGACGAGTAGCGGCAACGACCCGTTCTACGTGGTGGTGAGCGCAACCACGGCCGGGGAGCAGGACGTCCTCGGGGAGTTGGGCCGGCGACGGCGGAGAGGGCGCCAAGTTCTCGCTCGACGTGTTCACGAAGATCAAGAGCGTTGCATCAAGGTCACCTGCGTCGCAGTGTGCGACTGGCTGAAAGTGGTCCCGAAGTCGATCAGCGCGACGCTGGAGCATGCAATCACCAGACGCGCATCTCTCATCTGGATGTCCAACAATGTTCAAGTTCGAGTCGCGGCGGTACTGAGATACCCGAGTCGGCTTGCGTCTCCGCTGGTGCATGACTACTCGGAACACTTCGTAATCGGATCGAAATGGGGCCCGCGGTAACCTCTGGTCATGCCGCGCACCTTCCCACGCATCCTCCTGCTGGGTCTGAACTATGCACCTGAGCACACCGGAATCGCACCGTATACCGCGTCGATGTCGCGAGGGCTCGCGAAACGGGACTTCGAACTCCGCGTACTGACAACTCATCCCCACTATCCTGAGTGGGCTGTCACGGACGGGTACGGCCAGTGGCTGCGCGACGAGCGGCTCGATGGAGTAATGGTTCGTCGACTGCGCCACTACGTGCCAACCCCCCCGAAGGGTGCACGTCGGCTGGCGTCCGAGCTCTCGTATGGCGCGCGCGCGACCACCACGCGATGGGGACACCCCGATGCAATAGTCCTCGTTTCGCCAGCGCTAATCGCCTCCGCGGTGGCGGCTATGCGTGCGAAAGCGCTGAGCCCCTCCATTCCGCTCATTGTTTGGGTCCAAGACCTTTACGCACGGGGCATGGCGGAGACCGGTCAAAGCGGACGCGCAGCGAAGGCGATCGCCATGATCGAGGGACGTCTGCTTCGTAGCGCCGACCGTGTGGTCGCTATCCACGATCGATTCGCCGACGCAATTGTCCATGACTTCGGCGTTGACCGGGAGCGAATCACGGTCGTGCGCAACTGGACCCACCTGCCGCCCCTGCCACCAGTCGATGTGGCTGTCGCTCGGGAACGATTCGGTTGGCGACCGCACGAGACCGTCGTGCTCCACACCGGAAACATGGGAGTCAAACAGGGTCTGACGAACGTCATCAACACGGCGAGGCTCGCCGAACACAAAGCTGCTTCGGTGCGCTTCGTGCTCCTCGGGAACGGAGGCGAGCGGGAGCGGCTGCAGGCACTCGCGCAAGGAGCCCGAGCAATTCAATTCATCCCGCCGCTGGACGACAGCGACTACGCGGCGGCGCTCGCGAGCGCCGACATCCTGCTCGTGAACGAACTCGCGGGGGTAGCGGAGATGGCCGTACCGAGTAAGTTGACGTCTTACTTCTCCTCCGGACGCCCCGTGATTGCGGCGACCGATCCAAACGGCATAACCGCGAGCGAGATCAACGCTGCTGAAGCCGGACGCGTCGTTCCCGCAGACGACCCCGCGGCGCTTCTTGCCGCGGCGCTTGAGTTGCGAGCACACCCGGAACTCGCGGCCACGCTGGGAGCGAACGGACTGCGTTACCGTCAGACGGTGCTCAGAGAGGAGATCGCGATCGAGAAGTTCGCCAGCATGTTGAACGAAGTCACTAGAATCGGCGATCGCGGCTCTACCGACGTCGCCTCACGCTGACGAAGCACCACGAACGAAATCGGAGACGGCTTTGGCCAAGCGCGCATTGATCACCGGCATCACCGGGCAGGACGGTTCTTACCTCGCGGAACTGCTGCTCGCCAAGGGCTACGAGGTCCACGGAATCATCCGTCGCGCCTCGACGTTCAACACGCACCGGATCAATCATCTTTACCTCGACCCACACAACCCCGAGGCGAAGCTATTTCTTCACTATGGCGACCTGAGCGATGGAGCGCGGCTGGTGACTCTGCTCATGGGGATCGAGCCTGATGAGGTCTACAACCTGGCCGCGCAGTCTCATGTGCGTGTCTCGTTCGACGAGCCGGAGCACACCGCCGACACGACCGGCACCGGGACGATCCGCCTCCTCGAAGCGGTGCGCATGGCGGGCATCCGTCCTCGCTTTTATCAGGCTTCGACGTCTGAGCTCTACGGTGCGACTCCCCCACCACAGTCGGAGACGACGCCGTTCTACCCGCGTTCGCCCTATGCGGCGGCCAAGCTCTACAGTTACTGGATCACCAAGAACTACCGCGAGGCGTACGACATGTTCGCGGTCAACGGCATCCTCTTCAACCACGAGTCGCCCCGTCGTGGTGAAACCTTCGTTACGCGCAAGATCACTCGAGCGGTCGCTCGCATCAAGGCCGGCGTGCAGAAGGACATCTACCTCGGCAACCTTGAGTCGATCCGCGACTGGGGATATGCCGCCGAGTATGTCGAGGGCATGTGGCGCATGCTGCAAGCCGACGAGCCAGAGGACTTTGTGCTCGCCACCGGCGTCGGTTACACGATCAAGGACTTCCTCGAGGCCTCGTTCGGACACGTCGGGCTCGACTGGCAGGAGTTCGTGAAGTTCGACGAGCGCTACCTTCGCCCCACCGAGGTCGACGCCCTGATCGGCGACCCGACGAAGGCCGGCGAGAAGCTCGGCTGGGTTCCCACGATCGATGGGAAGGAACTGGCGAAGCTGATGGTCGACGCCGACGTGGAAGCCCTCGAGAGGGGGCCGGAGTGGATTGACACGGTGAAGCTCGCCTCGTGGGGCACAGCCGACGCAGTTGCGGCAGCGGGATGAGCGGCGGGTTTCGATACGCCGCCTCTGGCGGCTACTCAACCACCGGTGGCGCGCGATGGGGGTATGACTCGTGACGAGTAGCGATGGCGTGGAGTACACGCCCGGAGAGCTAGACCGCGATGCGACGTTCTACGTCGCCGGGCACCGCGGGCTTGTCGGATCGGCGATCGTGCGCAAGCTCGAGTCGTCGGGGTTTGAGAACGTCGTCGGGAAGACGTCCGCTGAGCTTGATCTCAAAGACCGCGATGCCGTCTTCGGTTACATGGCTGAGGCCAAGCCGAAGTACGTCGTGCTCGCCGCGGCGAAGGTCGGCGGGATCATGGCGAACAGCACGTACCCGGTCGACTTCCTGAGTGACAACATGCGCATTCAGGTCAACGTGCTTGACGCCGCGCTCGCGAACGACGTCGAGCGGGTGCTATTCCTCGGGTCTTCCTGCATCTACCCGAAGTTCGCCGAGCAGCCGATCCGGGAGGACTCGCTGCTCACCGGTCACCTCGAGCCGACGAACGACGCGTACGCGATCGCGAAGATCGCCGGCATTCTGCAGACCCAGGCGGTCCGTCGTCAGTACGGTCTGCCGTGGATCTCGGCGATGCCAACGAACCTCTACGGCCCGAACGACAACTTCTCACCCAAGGGTTCGCACGTGCTGCCGGCGCTCATCCGTCGTTACGACGAAGCGGCCAAGTCGGGAGCGGCTTCAGTAACGAATTGGGGTACCGGCAGCCCGCGCCGCGAGTTCCTGCACGCCGACGATATGGCTGACGCGTGCCTGCACCTCATGGAGCACTACGATGGACCCGATCAGGTCAACGTCGGCACCGGCTCCGATGTGACGATCAAGGAGATCGCCGAGACCCTCGGCGAGGTGACCGGGTTCACCGGCGAGACCGAGTGGGACACCTCCAAGCCTGACGGCACCCCGCAGAAGCTCCTCGACGTCTCGAAGCTGGCTGAGGCTGGCTGGACGTCGAAGATCTCACTGCAGGAGGGCCTCGAGCGCACCGTCGCCTGGTATCGCGAGCACGTCGACGCGCTGCGCGAGTAGGGACGTGTTCCGGCACGTCGTGCTGTTTCGCATCCACGATCACGTCAGCGATGCGTACCTCGACGCGGTGATCGACACTCTGGAGAGCTTCGTGCACTTCCCGGGAGTCGTGTCGTGGACCACCTCCCGATCGCTGGATGAGCGCAAGGGACGCATCGTCGTCGAAGATGCGACGTTCGAGTCGCGCGAAGCGTTCGAGCGATTCCGCGCGGACCCAGCGCACGTGATTGCCGCGAAGACGATGTCGGAGATCGCGGACTGGTGGGTCGGCGACTACGAGACCTGACGCGACAGTAGTTCTCCGATCAAGACGGCACAGCCCGGCCAGATCGTCGTCGGTAGTGCATCCGCAGGGAACCAATCAAATTCGCGTGCTTCTTGGCGAGGCTTCGGTGTACCCGTCGTTCGAGCGACGAACGACAGGCCGATCGCATGCTTGCGAGGGTCTGAACCAACAGCAATCTCGCTGTCGGGAGTGATGTCTGGCGGAAACCACTGATACACGTAGCTCGGCTGCGGATCGAGCGGGAGCTCAAGATCAACCGCGAGTGTGTCGTCGGCGTGGCGGAGAAGCGCGTCGCGGATGGTTTCGCCTCTCAAGACGCGGCCACCCAGGTGGCACCACACCTCACCGAATGGCGAATCGCGCCGTATGAGGCCGACCTCGCTTCCTCCCCCCTCGGGGTCGCGCAGCAGGATGAAATCCACGCACGCGATGGGCATCGATTCTTCGACGAGACGGTAGAGATCGGGCGGAAGAAAGCTCACGGGTCGATTCTGCCGCTGACGCGCGTCGTGACGCTCCGCGTTCGATACGCTGACGAGACCGCCATCTTGGTCTTCGAGGGAACCGACATGCGCATCTCTGCTCGCGCGGACTACGCCGTCCGCGCAACCGTTGCGCTGGCCCGGACGTCGGGCGATGAGCTTGTGCAGGCGGAGCGGATCGCCGAGGAGCAAGGCATCCCCGCCAAGTTTCTGGAAGGAATCCTGCTGACACTGCGCCGCGCGGGCCTCGTGCACAGCCGCCGAGGAGCGAACGGCGGCTACCGGCTGGCGCTTCGTGCCGACGAGATCTCGATCGGCGACGTCATCCGCGCCGTCGACGGCCCCCTCATCTTCGTGCGTGACGAACGCCCCAGCGAGCTTGACTACCCACCGGCACAAGACTCTCTCGCCACCCTGTGGGTGGCGTTGCGATCGAGCGTGCGGCGCGTGCTCGACGCAACCACCGTCGCCGACATCGCGACGGGTCAGTTGCCGAGCATCGTGACCGGCCTGGCCGCCGAACCGGGTGCCTGGGAGAACGGGCCCGCGTAACCGCACGTTACGAGTGCGAGAACATCTCGTCTCTCGAGTGGCGCCTTCGATCCACCTCCACCAGAATTCCTACTAGTTCAGTCGGTTTTGTTGGGAAAGGCGACTCTTTTGCAAACACTCATTCTTCTCGCGCTCGTGGGGCTCGGTGCGCAGCTGGTCGACGGCGCCCTCGGCATGGCATACGGCGTCACGTCGACGACGCTGCTCCTCGCCATCGGAGCCAACCCCGCTGCGGCGAGCGCATCCGTGCATCTCGCCGAGATCGGCACGACTCTCGCCTCGGGGGTGTCTCACTGGCGGTTCGGAAACGTCGATTGGCGTGTGGTCCTGCGCATCGGCGTGCCCGGCGCGATCGGCGCCTTCGCGGGCGCGACCTTCCTGTCTCAGCTCTCGACCGAGGTCGCGCGTCCGATCATGAGCGCGATCCTGCTCACGCTCGGCGTGTATGTGCTCACCCGATTCACTTTCCGCAGCCTGCCGAAGATCGACCGCTCAAGACGGCTCGGCCTGCCGTTTCTCGCCCCGGTCGGACTCATCGGCGGCTTTCTCGATGCCACGGGCGGGGGCGGGTGGGGGCCGGTCGGCACGCCCGCGCTTCTCGCGAGCGGACGCATCGAACCACGCAAGGTGATCGGTTCGATCGACACCAGCGAGTTTCTCGTAGCGCTCGCGGCAAGTGTCGGCTTCCTCGTCGGTCTCGGCACCAGCGGATTCGACTTCGCGTGGGTGCTCGCCCTTCTCGCCGGCGGGCTAATCGCCGCCCCCGTCGCCGCGTGGCTGGTGCGCAAGCTGCCGCCCCGGCTTCTCGGATCATTGGTCGGCGGAGTGATCGTCTTCACGAACGTGCGCACGCTCCTGCTCGAGTTCGACACCACGGGTTTCGTGACTCCGTGGGTTCTCGCCACCGTCGCTACGCTCTGGGCCGCCGCCGTGATGTATTCCTGGCTCGCCTACCGTGCCGAAAAGACTCTGCTCTCGGCTTCGGCTGAAGCGGAATCGGACGAGTTGCCCGACGAACTAACTGCGCGAACCTGACCAGATCGGGCGCGGCCGAGTCCGCGGCGGTCGCTGTCGGTATCGATGTCGAGGCGAGCCGTCTCGTGACAGACCCGAAACGCACGTCTGGTAGATGTGAACGTGGTGTCGATGCTGGCACGCATAGATCGCAGATCTCGCAGCATCACTAGGGGGGCACATGAAGGGGATCATCCTCGCGGGTGGGTCGGGTACACGGTTGCATCCTGTGACGCTGGGGGCGTCAAAGCAGCTGGTTCCCGTCTACGACAAACCCATGGTGTACTACCCCCTTTCGACGCTGATGCTGGCCGGGATCGACGAGATCCTCGTGATCACGACGCCGCATGACGCGGCGGCGTTTGAGCGTCTCCTGGGTGATGGGTCGCAGTTCGGGGTGTCGATTTCGTTCGCGGTGCAGCCGTCGCCGGATGGGTTGGCGCAGGCGTTCACGATCGG
>CEPD01018898.1_pt1 | contig 23904 bp, 20 predicted proteins | sample 530641 | NCBI WGS metagenome assembly CEPD01 (sample SAMEA2620815, study PRJEB7988) | marine metagenome | biome: marine biome (ENVO:00000447); feature: mesopelagic zone (ENVO:00000213); material: "saline water (ENVO:00002010), including plankton (ENVO:xxxxxxxx)" | depth 1000 m | reverse complement strand
TTATCTGACTTTACTTCTCTACGGAAGTTTTCTAAATGCTCTTCTGTAAACCGACCTTCTAGAAATCCCCTGGAATAAACGCCCGGGGAAGCGTGCCCCTGAAAATATACTAAGTCTGACCCCGCACTTCGATCCATTTTAAAAAAGTGGTTAAAACCAACTTCCCATAAGTGAGCGATTGAAGAATACGTAGAGATGTGCCCCCCAATTCCTTTACTTTTATTATTGGCTCTTACCACCATTGCCATGGCATTCCAACGGATATAAGCCAGTATTTTTTCTTCGATTTCAATATCTCCGGGATATTGTTCTTCATCCTCGGGACTAATGGTATTAATGTAAGGTGTCGTTAAAGGTAAGTCTGATTTTACACCGTGCTTTTGAGCTTCTGCTCGTAATAATTTCAGAATTTCTTCTACTCGTTCTTTAGACTCGTTTTGCAAAACCCACCTAAGGGAATCCAGCCATTCCTGGTTTTCAATTTCGGCTGCTGCTTCTTTTTCCTCTGCCATCTTTTGAGATTTATTAGTTGGTAATAGAGTGGTCTCTCTCCTTGAAATTACCAATTAATAAAACCGACTTCAAATGATTAACACAAGATTATAGTCCTATGCTAAATCTTTCAAAAATCGGAAAGCAAAACTTACTGAATTTTAAGACGAAAAAATCATATTAGAAAAGCATCGAATTTCGGAAACTAAAAAAGCCTCAATAATTTTAATAATTAATGAGGCTTTTTATCTAATATCAATTTTTAAACTATGAAGCTGCTTTTAGCGCATTCATGGTCGATTTATTTAATTTCTCTTCGGCATATTCACGAGTAAGCGTAAATTCAGTTACATCGCTTTCAGGAAGATCAAACATCGCATCGGTTAAAATCGCTTCACATAGCGAACGTAATCCACGAGCCCCCAATTTATATTCTACCGCCTTTTCTACAATAAAATCTAAAGCCTCATCTGTAGCATTAAATTCGATCTCGTCCATCTCAAACAGTTTTGTGTACTGCTTTATTATGGCGTTTTTAGGCTCGGTTAAAATAGACCGAAGGGTTTCTTGATCTAGCGGATTCATGTATGTTAAAGCAGGCAAACGCCCGATAATCTCAGGTATCAGTCCAAAATCTTTTAAATCCTTCGGGATGATATATTTTAAAAGATTGGTTCTTTCAATATTATCATCACTTTTGGAAGCGCTAAATCCAACGGCCTGCATGTTTAAACGCTTGCTGATATTTTTCTCGATCCCATCAAAAGCCCCGCCGGCAATAAAAAGAATATTCTCTGTATCTACCTCGATAAATTTTTGATCGGGGTGCTTTCTTCCTCCTTTTGGCGGAACATTTACTGTAGTTCCTTCCAGAAGTTTTAATAGTGCCTGCTGAACGCCTTCCCCGGAAACATCCCTGGTAATTGAAGGATTATCGCTTTTACGCGCAATTTTATCGATCTCATCAATAAAAACAATACCTCGCTGTGCTTTATCTACATTATAATCTGCCGCCTGAAGCAATCGTGTTAGGATTCCTTCTACATCTTCACCCACATAACCAGCTTCAGTTAATACCGTAGCATCCACAATTGCTAAAGGCACATTGAGCATCTTAGCAATCGTTTTGGCCATTAAAGTTTTACCGGTACCGGTTTCTCCAACCATTACGATATTACTTTTTTGAATCTCGATATCATCATCGCTATCAGGTTGTAATAATCGTTTATAATGATTATAAACGGCAACAGACATCACTTTTTTTGTGGCTTCCTGCCCAATAATATATTCATCTAAGAATGCCTTTATCGATTTGGGCTTACTCAGCATTAATTCTGAAGATAACTCGTTTGCTTCTCCTTGCTTAGATTCTTCGAGAACAATCCCATGCGCCTGCTCGATACATCGGTCACAAATATGGGCATCTAAACCTGCAATCAATAAATTTGTTTCAGGTTTTTTTCTTCCGCAGAAGGAGCATTCTAATTCCTCTTTCGCCATCTTGTTATATTTCCTGTTCAATTTCAGAATAAAGTATCCTGAAAATCTCTTATAATTTATCTAATGTTGATCCTAATCTCTGGTCAGGATTTCGTCTATCATTCCATATTCCTTAGCTCTATCGGCTTTCATCCAGTAATCACGGTCACTGTCTTCATACACTTTCTCGTAACTCTGTCCTGAATGTTTAGAAATGATTTTATACAATTCTTCTTTCAATGTAATGATTTCTCTGGCCGTGATCTCGATATCACTAGCCTGTCCCTGTGCTCCACCAAGTGGCTGATGAATCATTACCCTGGAATGTGGTAAACCGCTTCGCTTTCCTTCTGCTCCTGCACAAAGCAATACCGCACCCATAGAAGCTGCCATCCCTGTACAAATTGTTGCAACATCTGGTTTAATAAACTGCATGGTATCGTAGATTCCTAAACCGGCATAAACGCTACCGCCAGGAGAGTTGATATAAATCTGAATATCTTTAGAAGAATCTGTACTTTCTAAAAACAACAATTGTGCCTGGATAATATTAGCTACCTGATCATTAATACCAGTCCCCATAAAGATAATCCTGTCCATCATTAATCGTGAAAATACATCCATAGCAACAGCATTCATCTGGCGCTCTTCGATAATATTAGGAGTCATGCCCACCGGAGTCATACTACTTACTATTTTATCATAATAATTGCTATTTATCCCGTGGTGTTTAGTTGCGTACTTCTCGAATTCTTTTCCGTAGTCCATCAATTTTTTTATTTAATTACACAAGTAATCTATAAAGCCAAAAAAGGCGTTATACCATTATGGTTAACGCCTTAAAGATAGGTATAAATTATAAAAAAGGCTTACCCGATAATCGAGATTTGATTTTTAGGGTTTTACCCTGAAGTAAAATTTATCTGCCGAATTACCAACAGTTTTTTTACTCATAAATTTCTTTTACAAACTCATCGTAAGTAACTTCCTTTTCGTCAAATTTCATATTGTCTTTATAGAAATTTAACAATTTTTCGTTAACTAATTGCTCAGATAAACGCTTAACTTCGTCCTGATTAGATAAGATTCTTGCTGCGATATCATCTAATTCTTTATCTGAAGGATCCATCTGGCCAAACTGAGCCATTTGCTCTTTAATTTTATCTTTAGCAAAGGCTTTTAAAGCTTCAAAATCTACCTGAATATCGTTCTCTTTAACGATTTTCCCTTCGATTAACTGGTAACGAAGCCCTTTTTCGCTGTTCTGATATTCTTCTTTTGCTTCTTCTTCAGTTAATGGCTTTTCACCTACTGTTCTGATCCATTTTTGAAGAAACTCTTTAGGAAGATCAAATTCAGTCTTTTCGATCAACGCTTCAGTAACATCATTCATTAACTGCTGATCGCTTTGCTGAACAAATTGCTTTTCAGCATCCTCTTTGATTTTCTCTTTAAGCTCAGTAACAGTAGTCACTTTACCTTCACCAAAAAGCTTATCAAATAATTCCTGGTCTAAATCAGCAAGTTCTCTTTTATTGATTTCCGAAATAGTGAATTCTACTTCGATATCAAGATCGTGAGCTTTATCATGCTCAATCTTTAAATGTTGGATTAAATCGTGATCGTCCTCAAAAAGACTTTTCGTCTTTAAAGCAATCGTATCACCAACTTTAGCTCCTACAAACTTATTAAGGTTTCTTTTTCCTTTGATTTTCTCCAGTTCGATTGAAGTTTCATTTTCGATACCTTCTTCTTCATTTTTGAAAGTTCCGGCAACGATATCTCCTTCTTCAACCTCATCTTTAGAAACTAATTTACCGTACTGTTTTTGGATATTTTCGATTTGTTTATCGATCATTGTATCATCAGCAACGATATTATATTTTGTTACAGGTTTTTCTAAATCAAGACTTACTTCAAATTCTGGAGCAAGACCAACCTCAAACTCAAAAGTGTAGTTATCTTTATTCCAGTCAAAATTTTCCTGCTCTTTAGGAATTGGATTTCCAAGAACGTCTAATTTTTCTTCAGTAAGATATTTATTAAGGTTTTCCTGTAGTAATTTATTTACTTCATCTACCAATACAGCCTGCCCGTATTGCTTTTTTACCATCCCCATAGGAACGTGACCTTTTCTAAAGCCAGGAACATTGGCATTTTTACGGTAATCCTTAAGGATTTTCTCTACTTTAGGAGCATAGTCGTCTTTTGCGATATCTACTTTTACTACCGCATTCAATTCATCAATATTCTCTCTGGTAATATTCATCTTGACTTATTATAAAAAATTGGTGTGCAAAATTAAGCTTTTTTCACTAGCCTGCAAAGTTTCAAATTATTGAATTTCAGCAAGCTTCTAATCCTTATCAAGAAGAGAATATAATATGGACTGAAATAACGAGAAAAGCAAACTAAATATTATCGCCATAAACCAGCCATCTACACTAAAACCAGGCACAAAACCGTCTGCTAAAAAGATGATTATGGCATTAATGATCAGTAAAAACAAGCCCAGTGTTAATATGGTTACCGGTAAAGTTAATATTACCAAAACAGGTTTAACAATAATATTGAGCAATGCTAAAACTATGGCTACAATAAATGCCGTAAAATAGCTATTTACGGTAACACCAGGTAAAACCTTGGCTAGACCTACCACTACTAGCGCAGACAAAAGGAGTTTTAATAAAAGTCTCATTTTATTATAAGGGTTTGATTGATAGTTCAAAATTGCGAAAAAAAAAGTCGGCTATCTGCCGACTTCCTCATATTTTAATATAAGTTTATCATTACTGCACATCATTACTAAGGGTAATGGTACCGTATTGTCCAATATTTACTTTTGGAACCGTAGCCCCATATGTGGTGTTAATCTGCTCGATAATCTCGTTAGCCACAATAGCGTATCCTCGTGGTGTTAAATGCACCCCGTCTAAAGAAAAAGCTCCACCTGTTGCATAGGTTGCGGTTACAGTACCAGCATCATAAGCCACGCCGCCATTAGCCAGATCGTTTAATAATGCATTAGCATCTACCATGGCCAGCCCTTTTGCATTTGCCACTGCGGCTATGGTTTGATTAAATGCCGTCGTAGCCGTTTGGATTTCTGAAATTTCTGTACTATCTAAAACATCAGCATCGTCCAAGCCATTCACACCACCAAATAGGATATTCGCTTGTGCTGCAGTTGGTGTACCCCCAGACATTAGTAGCCCTAGAACCTGTTGCACTTCTGCCGTTAAATTAACAGAACCGTACCCACTAGCCAAAGCCGATTGATCTACCTGCAATTGAATTAACTCATCTGCAGTCATCTGTCTAAACCCAAGGGGATTAGCTTGAGTAACTGGCACATCGATTATAAATCTATTTGGCCCTTCATTAAAAGTTATTGCATATTGAGCAGCTAAAGCCATTGCCTGTTCCTGCGGAACTCCCTGCGCCATTAGACCTCCTGCAAAAACCTGAGAAACCGCTCCAAAATAAGAGGTTAAACTTGCGGCTGTCTGGGCATCTAGTTGCAAAGCATTATTAGGCACAGTATTGAAAAATGCTATTGAAGTCACATCTGGAATATTAATTAACACTCCGCCGGCGCCACTGGCAGTTAAACTTTCAACCAAACCTGAATACACCTGAGCAAATACCTGCGGATCTGTAATATCATTAGATCCATAGGTAGCTGGATTTAAATTCCCTGTTTGATTAACCCCCGTACCTCCTGAAGTAGCATAACCTAATACATCATTATTACCTATCCATAAAGAAAAGAATGTAGGATTTTGAGCCAATGCATCAGCTATCACACTCGTCTGAGGGGAAGACGCAAATCTTACAAAATAAGGATTTGAAAGACCGGCCTGTACTCCTGCTACATTACCATAACCTTCTACTCCTAAATGATAAGATTTAGCTCCCGGCACTCCCATATTACTAAAAGGACCTTCTAAGACATTAGTGATATCTGTAGTTGCAGCCATTCCGGTATAAACTGAAGGACTATTATTTCCTTCCCCATCTGAAGCTAACACCAAACGGTTATTAAATCCTGGCAATTGTTGTCCGGATAGTAAAAGTCCACCCGCATTATCATTCATATAAGGAATAGTAAACTCATCTGTTTCCTGCGTTAAAGCAAACTGTCCTGCCAAAATATTAGGATACGAATTGGTTTGCCCGGTAATATAAAGTGCATTATCTGCATAACCTGCCGTTAATGAATTTCCTAAAGCAACATAATGCGTAAAATTCGCCTCCCCATTGCTATATACATTTCCTTCTTCATCTATTGGATTGTCTAAATCTGGCTCACAAGAAACTATTCCCAAAGCCAATAAGCCTACTGCTAAAAATCTATAGTTTTTCATCTTTTCCTGTAAGTTTAAATTTTGAATGTCACCCCAAGCCCAGGCACAAATGCCACTGTTTTGTACGAACCTTCAAAAGGTACATTTTGGCCATTTTCCATATAATAATCATAGGATTCCTCTACTTCTTTAAATCGGTTATAAAGGAAAGAGGCGTCTATCGATAGATTATCTGTAATATTTACAGATAATCCGGCCGTGAAACCATGCGCATCATTTCTTGGGGTTTCTGGTGCAAAGTAGCCTGATTGTACAGGAGATTCATCAAAATAGTATCCGGCTCTTAGGGTAAACATTTCGTTTGCGATGTATTGTGCCCCAAATCTGTAGGTATTAGCATCCTTATAATTTCTAGGATTTTTGGAATCTGGAATTGCCGGATCCTGAAAATCGATATCTAAAGATTTATATACGTCCCAAAAAGCCCGGTTATAATCAAAAGCAACCAACCATTTTTCTGAAATCTCATAAGAAGCTCCAATCGAAAGCTCTGCCGGCAACGGTAACGAGGCATCAAACCTGGTATCTTTAAACGGCGTGAGAGGCGAATTAGGAATATTATTAAAATCTGCATCACCATTTTCTGCTTCAACAATAATTTCTGAACGATAATTCGCCCCTATCCTAAGTTTATCAGTAGGGTTATACATGGCTCCTAAAGACCAACCCCAGGCATGTACTCCAGAAGCATCTACAGTTACATTTGCTCTGTTTCCATCGATATCGCTAAGGGTCCTGTTTAAATTTCTGTTGAAGTTTACCGATCCGTTTACATATATAGGCCCTCCACCAACACTAAGTTTATCTGAAATTTTCACAGAAGCTAAAGCCTGAATATATATAGCCTGAAGATCTATATTATTTACCAAATGAGACCCAGACCAATCTGTAGGCCATTCTACAGAACTACCGTAAGGCGTATAAGCTGCAAGCCCTAAGGTTAACCAATCTGAAGCTCTATAAGAAATATAGGCATAAAAAGGCGTCCCCACAGGACTATCTGTTCTTGCCATTTGCCCATATTCATCATTTTGCCATACCACGTCAGAGAATACCGCACTGGCCCCAACGGCTACATTTATGCGGTCCTCTAAATACACTAACCCTGCCGGGTTAAAAAAAGCCAATTCTGCATTATCAACTACAGCCACACCAGTATGCCCCATGGCCAGCCTGCGCTGTCCCTGAAGCCCTACCCTGTATCCCCCGGCATAAGTCATTGCAGTCGCTAACCCAAAAAGGGTCAGGAATAAAAGTTTCTTCATAATATTAGTAGAATTAAGTTTGTCTCTATTTGTAAATCGTGTAATGAATTTAGCACAAAATACAAATACCACAACAAAATAGGTAAAAATATTATGTATGCATAATATTTAGAGGGGTTTTTTAAAGAAATCTAATTACAGTACTATAAAAATCTTCTTGATTTTCCGCATGCACCCAATGACCCGCATCGCTAATTACTTCAATTTCAGCATTTGGAAAATGATTATGAAGCAAATCTTCATCTTCAGGCAATTTGATATAACGAGATTTTTCTCCTTTTATAAACAAGGTTTTCCCTTCATAAATCTTTCCTTCTTCTAAGGCAGCCCCGATATTTTCAATTTTAGCCTTTAGAGTTTTCAGGTTAACTTTTAATACATACTTATCTTTACCTTCACGGTCTAAATTTTTTAAAAGAAAAAGTTGGGTAGGTTTATCAGGAACGTATTCAGAAATTATTTTAGCTGCTTCCTGACGGGAGGATACATCAGACTCGTCCAACAGGGTTAATCCAGCTAAAATATCCTGATGATGTGGCTTATAATATTTAGGGGCAATATCCACTATAATGAGTTTTTCTAGCAAATCTGGATAAGTTACTGCAAAGAACATAGCCGTTTTACCACCCATAGAATGCCCCATCAGCACTATTTCCTCCAAATGATGCTCTTTAATATACTCCTTTAAATCCTCTGCTAATATTTCATAGGAAAAATCATCGCTATGTGGACTTTTACCATGATTTCGCTGATCCACCAGGTGAACTTCATATCCTTTTTCAGAAAACATCTTCCCTAATGTCTTCCAATTATCACCCATTCCTAGAAATCCATGTAAAATAATAAAAGGCTTCCCTTCTCCTATAATGTTAGTGTGTAACTTCATTGCAATTTTTTAAAAAAATAACCAAAAATGATCATTTTAAGTTTACTGTAATTTTTTTAAATATCGTGAGATCGTTTCTTCCAAACCAAGATAAAGCGCTTCAGCGATTAAAGCATGGCCTATGGATACCTCATCTACAAAAGGCACCTCATTTTTAAAAAATTCTATATTATCTAACGATAAATCGTGCCCCGCATTAACTCCCAATCCCAATTGATGGGCCAGTTCTGCACATCTAGCATAAGGTTTTACAGCTTCTTTTTTATCTCCATCGGCAAATTTTTCGGCAAAACTTTCTGTATATAATTCGATACGATCTGTCCCCGTAGCAGCAGCACCTTCAATCATTTTTTCATCTGCATCCACAAAAATAGACGTCCTGATGCCGTGTTTTTTAAATTCAGAAATGACCTCGATAAGGTATTCTTTATTTTTTACAGTATTCCAACCAGCATTACTGGTAATAGCATCTTCTGCATCTGGCACCAAAGTTACCTGCGCCGGTTTTACTTCTAAAACCAGATTAATGAATTTAGTTACCGGATTTCCTTCAATATTAAATTCGGTTTTTAAAACGGGTTTTAAATCTCGTGTATCCTGATATCTGATATGTCTTTCATCTGGTCTTGGATGGACGGTAATACCTTCCGCTCCAAATTTTTCGATATCTAATGCACATTGTACCACATTAGGGATATCCCCCCCTCTCGCATTTCTTAAGGTGGCAATCTTATTGATATTTACGCTTAATTTTGTCATATTTCTGGCTTTGCCTTTTGAATCTGGTTTCAAATTTGATATAAATTAAAACGACCTGCCACAATAATAAAGCAGATCGTCCTGAGAACTTCTAAAGCTTATCCTAAAACTTTCTGTTTTAACAAAAATACAAAGTTGAGGATGGCTTAATGAATATTATTTTAATTAATTTGCGTTAAACGACGCTAGGATTATGGATATTGAAGAATATATATTAAATGATGTTGCCATTCGGCATTTTTCAGATAAGATTGGTGATTTACAGAATGATTTTAACCAACTTACCTACTCTCATTTACCTGTTGAGAATAATGGTATTTATATGGGGTGTATTTCTGAAAATGACATTCGATGTTTTGAAGCTGAAAAATCGATCGAAGATTACCAGTATGCCCTGGAAGGATTTTTTGTTCGAAGTACCGATTACTGGCTCGACATTTTAGAATCCTTTGCACAAAACAATTCCAATATTTTACCAGTACTGGATAGTGATAATGAATATTTAGGATATGTAGAGTTAAATGAAATTATGGGTATTTTTAACGAAACGCCCTTTTTAAATGAAGCCGGAAATATTATTGTAGTTGAAAAAGGTTTTAAAGATTATTCGTTAAGTGAAATTAGCCAGATTATAGAATCCAGTAATGTTCACTTACTGGGCTTATTTGTTTCTAAGATCGAGAATGACCTGGCGCAAATCACCATAAAAATTAATCCTAGCGGAATTAATGAAGTGATACAATCTTTACGACGTTATGGTTATAATATTATTTCACAACATCAGGAAGATGCGTTCGATAAAAATTTGCGCGATCGATCTAAATACCTGGATAAATACCTAAACATATAAATAAAGAAGAACAATTTTTGTTCATTTAAAGAACCTCTTGAGCAAAGCCATAAGGCATGACAAAACCATTTTTAAATTTAGAGGCAGGTCTTAAAATGTTATACCCTTTGGCTGGGTCATTAAAAAACAATGAGCAATATTTCTTTAGCAGCGTAAAAAATGCTTGAAAAAATATCCAAAATAACAGAGCAGGTAGTTTTAAAATTTAATTAGGATGTTTCTAAGCTTGATTGCAAAAATCCTGATTATCGAAAAAATTATACATAAATGAAAATAGGCATTTACGGCCAGTTTTACCATGAAAACGCCGGCACTTATATTAATCAGCTTTTAGAACTTCTTCAGGAAGAAAAAGTTGAAGTGATTATTGAACGTAACTTTTTGGATCTTATCAATAAGAACAAAAGCGTTACCGGCGAATATAGCGATTATAAAACCTTCGATATTCTGGATGCCAGCTACGACCTTTTCTTTACCATTGGCGGTGACGGTACCATCCTTAAATCTATTAACTATATCAAAAATCTGGATATTCCCATTGTTGGCATCAATACGGGCCGACTTGGATTTTTATCCACGATCCAGAAAGAACAGATAGGAGAAACGATTCACACCATTTTAAAAAAAGATTTTAGCATTTCCCCAAGAGCCGTATTACAAATTGAAACCAATCCCAAATCTGATGATGAAGTGTTTAATAATGTAGCGTTAAATGAAATAGCGGTTAGCCGAAAAAACACCACTTCTATGATTACGGTAGACACCTGGTTAAACAACCAGTACCTTACCTCTTACTGGGCTGATGGTTTAATTATTGCCACACCAACGGGTTCTACCGGATATTCGCTTAGTTGTGGTGGCCCGGTAATCACTCCAGATGCAGATTCTATAGTCATTACTCCTATTGCTCCGCATAATTTAAACGCCAGACCCCTAATTATTAAAGATGACACCAAAATCACTTTAAAAGTTAGTGGCAGGGAAGATTCTCACTTACTGTCTATGGATTCCCGATTGGCGAGTCTTGAAAATGATACCGAAATTATTATTCAAAAAGCTCCATATGCCATTAATTTGGTAGAGCTAAATGATGATAGCTTTCTTCAAACTTTACGAAAAAAGCTATTATGGGGAGAAGATAAACGCAACTAAACAATATTTTTTTTCAAAAACTGTTAATGTAATACTAATGAGCTCAAATTATTGCAGAGCAAACATAATTGTTATATTTGCAAACTTTTAAGAACCTATGCGGTATCTAATAGCTTTTGTTTTTATGTTGATCACTTCAGTTAATTTGCAATCTCAAACCTATGAGGTGGGTGCCTTTTTGGGAGGCGCAAATTATATTGGAGATGTAGGAAACACATTTTACGTTAATCCTAGTGGTCTTGCAGCTGGCGGCATCCTAAAATGGAATAGAAGCCCGCGTCATTCGTTTAGATTTTCTCTAATCATGGGAAATATAGAAGCAGATGATGCAGAAAGCAATGATACTCGCAGACAGCAAAGAGGATATTCGTTTAGTAATACCATAACTGAAGCTTCTTTGGGTTTAGAATTTAATTTTTGGGATTTTGATTTACATAAAGGAACATCGCAAAGCGCACCTTATCTTTACACCGGGCTCACCTATTTTAGTGCAGACCATGTAATATTGGATGGCTCTCGCGGAGCTCCTTTAGTTAATGAAAGTACTAACTGGGAATTTGCCATTCCTATGGTTGTTGGTTACAAAACAACACTTAGCCAGCATTTGGTTGGTGCCATAGAAATTGGTGCGCGGTATACCTTCACTGATAATTTGGATGGAAGTAATCCTGAAGAATTACTTGGGGAACCGGATCCTATACTTACTTTTGGTAATCAAAATACTAACGATTGGTATGTTTTTACCGGAATTACATTCACCGTAACATTTGGTAGAAAACCATGTTATTCGAGCTTTTAGGAAATGAATTTTAAAGAAAATCTCAACTTAACAAAATTACCCTCGCATATTGCCGTTATAATGGACGGCAACGGCCGTTGGGCAAAAAAACAAGGCTTTTTAAGAGCTGTTGGCCATAATGAAGGAGTAAAATCTGTAAGAGATATTGTAGAAGGTGGCGCCCAGATTGGAATAAAATTTTTAACCTTATATGCTTTTTCTACTGAAAATTGGAATCGCCCCAAACTGGAAGTTGATACATTAATGAAGATTTTGGTGTCTTCCTTGAAGAAGGAAATCAAGACGCTTCAGGACAACAACATTAAACTAACCGCAATAGGCAATATTGATAATCTGCCTAAAAAAGCAAAAAGGGAACTTTTAGACGTTATTGAAAAGACAAAACATAACGCTAAAATGACTTTAATTTTGGCTTTAAGCTATGGTTCCAGAGAAGAAATAACCTCTGCAGTCAAAGCTTTAGCCAATAAAGTAAAAGAAGGAACGTTAGAACCAGATAAAATAAATGATTCTTTAATATCTGAAAGTCTATATACCAAAGATATTCCCGACGTCGACTTGATGATTAGAACAAGTGGCGAGCAAAGGATCAGCAACTTTTTGCTTTGGCAAATGGCTTATGCCGAGTTGTATTTTACAAGTATTTTATGGCCAGACTTTAGAAAAGATAATCTTTATGAAGCCATTTACAATTATCAAAACAGAGAACGAAGATTTGGAAAAACAAGTGAGCAACTTAGTTAGTGTATTTATGACGAAAAGAATATTAGCATTCGTATTAGTTTGTTTTACTTTTAGCATCGCTGCAAATGCGCAGGATCTCCCTATAGGGAACGGTAAAAAATACACTTTAGGCGAAATAAAAGTTACCGGCTCTACAAGATATAACGAAAGCACAGTAGTCTCGTTTACACGACTTAAAAAAGGCGAAGAAATCTATATCCCTGGTCAACGCCTAAGTAATGTAATCAAGAAATTATGGGACCTTGATATGTTTAGCGACATTGAATTTTACATTACTAATGTAAAGGATGGGGTTGCAGATCTTGAGTTGGTTATCACCGATATTCCAAAACTTTCTGAAGTTAGGATACAGGGGATTAAAAAGAAGAAAGATAAAGAAGAACTTATTGAGGAAAATAAACTAAGAACCGGTGTAAATGTTACTGAAAACCTCATTACTAATACTAAAAATTACATCGAAAACAAGTATAAAAAAGATGGATATTTTAACGCTAAAGTAGCCATCAATACGGTTGAAGTTAAAGATACTACCAATAACAACCTGGTGAACATGGTTGTTAATATCGATACAGGAGATAAGGTAAAAATTTCCAATATCGATATTATCGGGAATAAGCAAATCTCTGATGCTAAATTAAAAAGAGCCATGAAAAACACGAAACAAAAACGATTTTATCGTTTTTGGAAGCGCTCAAAATTTAACAGGGAAGATTACCAAAAAGATAAGCAAAATCTTGTAAACAAACTGAAAGAAAATGGCTTTAGAGATGCCCGAATTATCTCAGATAGTCTTATCACTGTTGATGAAAATAATATTGCTTTAGACATAAAAGTTGAAGAAGGTAATAAATATTATATTGGGAATATTGATTTTGTGGGTAATACGGTTTATACTGATGATTTCTTGCACCGTGCTCTAGGAATTAAAAAAGGAGATACTTACAATGGTGTTCTTATGAACGAAAGGATTGAAGATCCTGAAGATCCCAATGCCACCAATATCTCTACCATTTACAGAAATAATGGTTATCTATTCTCCAGTTTTAACTTAGTAGAAACAAACGTATATAATGATACTATAGATTTCGAATTACGAATCACTGAAGGAAAAGAAGCTTATTTTGACGAAATCCGGGTGGTGGGTAACAACAAAACCAAAGATCACGTTATTTACAGAAACCTATTAACAAAACCAGGCCAAAAATATAATCAACAGGATGTGGTATCTACCGTAAGGGAATTAGGTTCTTTAGGATTTTTTGATGCAGAGCAACTTAGCCCTGAATTTATAGATCCCGATCCACAAACAGGAACATTATCACTGGAATACAATGTTGTTGAAGCCGGGGCCAGCCAAATCGAACTACAAGGTGGTTACGGCGGTGGCGGTTTTATAGGTACTTTAGGCCTTTCCTTCAATAACTTCTCTATTGCAGGGATATTTGATAAAGATGCTTACAAGCCGGTACCAATGGGAGATGGGCAAAGCCTTTCTTTAAGAGCACAGGCAAGTACCTTCTACCAAACCTATAGCCTATCTTTTGTAGAGCCATGGCTAGGAGGCAGAAAACCGGTACAGCTTTCTACTTCCTTTTCTTACACAAGACAGTTTTTATATGACTATCGTTCAAGAAAAGCAGACAGAAATCGTAGTTTCGATATTTTGGGTGTTAGCGTAGGATTTGGTAAACGTCTTACTGAGCCCGACCCATATTTACAGATCTCGCATGCTGTAGGTTTCCAGCGTTATGATCTTAATAACTATAATACCGGATTATTCACCTATGGGGATGGTTTCTCTAACAACTTAACCTATACATTGGGAATTACCAGGGACAATACAAGATACAATCCTATCTTTCCTATTGGTGGATCTGTTTTTAGCATAACCGCTAAATTTACCCCTCCTTATTCACTTTGGAATGGCGTAGATTACAATGACCTTCAGAACCAAAGTGAATTTCAGCTAAAAGATGATAATGGCAACTTTATTGATAACAGCGGGAACCGCGTATTACCTGAAAACGCCGTAGGAGATCAATCTAAAATCGATCAGGAAAAATACAAATGGTTAGAATTTTACAAAGTGAAGTTTAAGGGAGACTGGTATACTACTTTAGCCAACTTTGGTGAGAACAAAAATTTAGTGTTAAGAACTAATGTTGAATATGGTTTCTTAGGAGCTTACAACCAGGATCGCGGTGTTCCTCCTTTCGAACGTTTTTATCTTGGAGGTGACGGTTTAGGATCCTACAGTCTTGATGGGCGTGAAACCATTCGTTTAAGAGGATATCCTAACCAATCTTTAATTCCATTAGATAGAACTTCTTTAAGCCAGGCTTCCAATGAAGATGGCGCCACTATATACAATAAATACTCTTTAGAGCTTCGCTTCCCTATTACGTTAAAACCATCGGCTTCGATATATGCATTAACCTTCCTGGAAGGTGGTGCCTCTTACGATAACTTTAGGGATTTTAACCCCTTCCAGTTAAACAGATCTGCCGGTGCCGGTCTTAGAATCTTTATGCCTGCATTTGGTTTACTAGGAATTGATTTTGGTTACGGGTTCGATCCAATACCAGGACAATCTGGAGCCAATGGATGGGAAACACACTTTATCATAGGTCAACAATTTTAAAATGGCATGATATTTTCTATCTTCGGGCGTATGAAAAAATTAAGTCTACTACTCATCATTACGATACTTGTTCCTCTGGCAACATTTGCTCAGCGCGGTCTTAATATTGGGTATATTGACATGGACTATATTTTACAAAATATCCCCGAATACCAGGAAGCCTCATCCCAACTTGACAATCGGGTACAAGAATGGAAAAATGAAATTGATGCCAAGAGACGTGAAATTTCTGAAATCCAGACCCAGCTTGAAAATGAAAGAGCACTACTAACTAAAGAGCTATTAGAAGAACGAGAAGAAGATATCAAATATTTACAAGATCAGTTAACAGAGTATCAACAAAAAAGATTTGGCCCTGGAGGTGATTTTATTCTTCAGAAGAAACAACTAATCAAACCTATACAAGATCAGGTATTTACCGCTGTACAGGAGATTGCAGATCGAAGAAATTTTGATTTTATTTTTGACCGCACTTCAGAAATTGGTATGATTTATGCCAAGTCCAATTATGATATGAGTGATCAGGTTTTAAGAATTATTACCAGAGCGGCTAATCGCGAACAAATCGAAACGCGTCAGGATCGTAGAGAATTACGACAGGCAGAAAACAGAACTGTAGCACAGGATTCTGTTGTTCAGGCCAGAGCTCAGGCTTCTGAAAATGCTAAAACCGAAAGAGAGCTTTATATTGAACAGCGCCGAAGAGAACGTGATTCGCTTAGGGCAGCAAAAAAAGCTGAATTTGAAGCAAGAAGAGAAAGAATATTAAAAGAGCGTAAAGCAGCTCAAGACAGTATACAAGCTGCGCGGGAAGCTGCAAAACAAACAAAGGATACAATCAATTAACAAATAATTACTTTAACACTTAATAATAATTAAAATGAAACAATTTAGAACATTTTTTATAGCCTTAGCATTAACCCTGGGAGCTACGACATTTGTAAATGCTCAGAACTCTAAAGTTGCACACATCGCAACCCAAGAGCTTATAGAGTCTATGCCTGCTTATAAGGATGCCATGACTCAGCTTGATAAGTTGAGAAACACTTATGATGCAGAAATTAAGGATATGATGAGTGAAGCACAAAAGACCCTACAACGCTATGAAGCTGAAGCAGAAACAGTAACTGAGGAAGAAAACCAAAAACGTTCTATGGAATTACAAAGTGCTGAGCAACGAATCCGTGAGCGTAGCCAAAAAGCTTCTCAGGATCTTCAAAAGAAACAACAAGATCTTGTACGACCAATTTTAGAAAAAGCACGTAATGCCATCCAGGAAGTAGCAAGAGCTAAAGGATTTGATTACGTTTTAGATTCTACAACTGGAGCTGGTGTAATCATGGCAGATGGATATGATTTAATGCCAGACGTAAAAACTAAATTAGGAATCTAATAAAGATTCTATCCTATAATTTATGATAAAAACTGCGCAGATATCTGCGCAGTTTTTATTTTTGAACCTATGAACAAAAATAGTATCGGCATATTCGATTCTGGTATTGGCGGAACTTCCATATGGAGAGAAATTCATGAACTTTTACCTTTTGAAGATACCGTTTATCTAGCCGATAGCTTTAATGCACCTTATGGTATTAAGACCAGAGAGGAAATCATTGAACTTAGTAGAAAGAACACTATTAAACTTTTAGAACTTGGTGCTAAAATAATAGTCGTAGCCTGCAATACAGCCACCACCAATGCAATAAACGAATTAAGGAACGAATTCGATGTTTCTTTTATCGGCATTGAGCCGGCCATTAAGCCAGCCGCATTGCAGTCCCGAACTAAAAACATTGGGATCCTCGCAACGAAAGGAACGCTTAGCAGCAGTTTATTTACAAAAACTTCAGATTTATATACTCATGGATTAAAAGTGATTGAAGTTGAAGGAAATGGTCTTGTAGAACTTATTGAAGCCGGAAAAATCTATTCTACAGAAATGGATATGTTATTGGATCAACTTCTCGCTCCCTTAATATCCCAACCTATTGATTATTTGGTTTTAGGCTGCAGCCATTATCCCTATTTAATCCCTAGATTAAAAGAAAAATTCAATCCGGCATTAAGCATTATCGACTCGGGAGAAGCCGTAGCAAGACAAACTAAAGCTATTCTTGAAAAAGAAAACTTGTTAAATACCGATTTTCAGCAAAAAGGGACATGCACCTTTTACACAAACTACGACCCCTACGTACTTAAACATATCATCAAACGCGACAATGAAGATTTTCAAGTGAAACGCCTGGACTTTTAATTAATGGCAGGGCACCGGCAATCGTAACGCTTCCTGCTTTCTCCAAAATTATATCCTAAAGTAAGTTGATGAAAACCATTATTACTTAAAACTATCGTATTCATCTGGTAACTGAAGGTATAACCAAAAATAAATCGCTTATACTCCAAACCTAAAAATGGAGTGATATATCGTAAGTTTTGTCGCTGTATTTCTTCACCGGTCCTGTTATATTCTACTCCGTCAAAAGCCTGCCGATAGGACATCCCTATCCAGCCCTGTCCAAAATCAAAATCTTTATAGGCTTTTATATTAACATCTATGCTAGCCTGAGAATTCAGTTCTCTTAACTGAAATAAAAATGAAGGCTCCAATCCCCAATCATTAGGAACAAAATCAAAAACATATCCTGCCGAAGCCAGATATTTACGCTGATTACTAGGAACTGCGTCGGAATAAAATAAGTCACGTTCTATAGAAATAATATTCTTTACAGCAACATGCGCATAAAAATCCATATAATAATACGACATCCCAACATCCATATTGGCAAAGAAATCTGCAGTAGTATCATTATTTCCAATAATAGGATCATAAACATTAAATTCAGATTGATCCAACCGATGTTGGATAATACCACCACTAAGTCCAAATGACAATTGATTAAGATTCACATTATCCCTGGAAAACATAAGATGGTAGGCAAAGGTCCCATAAGCGCCTAACTTAGAGAAATAACCATTTTCATCTCTAAAAAAAATCGTTCCTACACCAATTTTGTCACCTAATCTACCATTCACACTTAAAGTTTGTAAGTTAGGAGCATCGTCTACGTCAAACCATTGCTGCCTGGCCGTAAGCCGAATTTGATTATAGTTTGAGGCCCCTGCCATTGATGGATATAGTAAATATAAGTTATCCATTAAATAATCAGAGTATGTTGGGATCACCTCCTGTGCCGCTACCCTACTAGTTGAAAATAAAAGAAGGGGGCAAAAAATTATTAAAACCAGGATTCGTTGAAAACGGTCAGGGCACATAAAATCGAAGTAAAATTTTATCAAATTAAAGAATACTAATTAATATAAGTGGGGTAAATATATACATAAGCTAACTTTTGTTTAGTATTTTTGCTCAAAATTTTAAGAAATGGAAAATTATACCATTAATATACAACACACTACACAGCCTGAGATTGTTAAATTTGAAGCGAATAAATTCTTGACCAAACACGAGAATTTTGAATTCAAAAATATCGATGAGGCAGCGAAATCTCCCATCGCACAACAACTATTCTACCTTCCATTTGTAAAAACAGTTTACATTTCCCAGAATTTTATAGCTATCGAAAAATATGATATCGTAGCCTGGCCAGAAGTGGAAAATGAAGTTGCTGAGCAGATTCAAAATTATTTGAATAAGGGTGGGATTGTTATCAAAACCAATGAGCAGCAAAAAAATATTCCTGTTACCGTTTATGCCGAAAGTACACCTAACCCAAAGGTTATGAAGTTTGTGGCAAACCGAAAACTGGTACTTCATGCTGCGGAATTTAAAAATATTGATGACGCGGCAGAATCACCGCTAGCTCAAAAGTTATTTCATTTTCCTTTTGTAAAGGAAGTCTTTATTGACGAGAATTATGTAAGCATCAATAAATACGACGTTGCTTCCTGGGATGAGATCACTATGGAATTACGTGAATTTATCCGTAATTTTATTCAGGAAGGAAATTCAGTATTAAATAATGATGCCATTACCGGAGCACCAGAAGGGCAAAATGGATCTGAAACTTCTAAAACTGCACCTAAACCACAAATTAATATTGATGAACTAGATGATACTTCACAACAGGTGGTGGCCATTTTAGAGGAATATATTAAGCCTGCCGTAGCCAGTGATGGAGGTAATATTCTATTCGATTCTTATAATGAAGAAAGCAGGACGGTAAAAGTGATCTTACAGGGCGCTTGCAGTGGCTGCCCCTCTTCTACCATGACTTTAAAAAGCGGTATAGAAACCATGCTTCGTGATATGCTAAAAGGAAAAGTAGATTACGTAGAAGCCGTTAACGGATAAAATTACAAAATAAAAAAGCCGCTTTAAATAAGCGGCTTTTTTATTTCCTATCTAATTTTTATTTCACTCAGCTTAAAAAGTACTTTTTGCTTCTCTGTAAAACTCCTGGAACAACTGCAGTAAACTCATGGTTGAGGTGATCAAATCCCTTGTTTCCAAAAGCAATCCAAAGTAAAGCTTGGTGTTACGCGGACTCGTTTCTGAAGTTCGAATACGGTTAATTTGTTTCTGAATTAAATCTGAAACGTAATCTAATAACTCCTGCTTGTCTTTTAATATCTGGTCTATTTTTGCAAATTCATGGTTATTAAAAGCATATTCAATATCATCAAAAAGCACCTGCATTCTTTCGTCTACCTTTTTTAAATCACGAATCTGATTAAACTTAAGATTCTTATGGTTATTATGTACGTGATTATAGCTATTACGTGTAATAAATGCGATAGACTGCGTCATATCCTGAAGGTAATCAAGAATCAAAATATAAAATTTACTCGCTTCAACCGAATCATCATCCAGGGATTTAATAAAATAGAAGATGTTTCCTTTAAGTTCATCAACCTCTTCTTCAAGTTTCCCTATCGCTTTATTATTCTTCTTCAATTTACCAAGATCATGATAACCAAGATTATCGACAGTCTTGGTATACATTCGATTAATTCCATGAATTACACTTGAAATATTTTCTGAAGTTTCCGTAGTAATCTCATTAATCGTAATGATATCTGTACGATTATAACGCTTATTTTTCTTTTCTTCTTTGGACTTTCTACTATGTATAATACCGCTACGCACCACTAAAACTACAGCCAAAATAATAAGTATTGCCAAAGCAATAGTCCCACCGTAATAAATGATACAGGCAAAAATTGCAGCGGCCGTAAAAGCAACCAAAGCAGTTACAAACCAACCACCAATTACATTTAATACGCCAGCCACACGATATACCGCACTTTCACGGTCCCAAGCCCTATCTGCTAACGAAGAACCCATAGCTACCATAAAAGTAACATATGTGGTTGATAATGGTAATTTTAAGTTCGTACCAATAGATATTAAAATACTGGCCACAACAAGATTTACAGAAGCCCTAACCATATCGAAGGCAGGAGCGTCCAGGCGTTTACTACGAGTATGATGCTCTGGTTTTTCAAACTTCTTATCAATCTTATTTTTTATAGCTTTTGGCATAGCTGTAGAAACTGCACCACTAAACATTACAGAATAACGCACAATGCTTCTGGAAAGCCAATTGGGTTCAAAACGTTCTACACCATCACCCTGCCTGGCCAGATTCACCCCGGTTTCTACCACAGCCTTAGCTTTACTACTAAACCAAAGTGTTACTACCATTACACCACCGGCAATAATCAATAAGAATTCTGGCGTAGGTACACTTCCGCTTAATCCACTCATCAACATTTCAGAAGGTAAAGTCCCAGATGATTGATAAGCAGTTTCCCATAAATTATATGATTGCCAGGCAGCAATAGGCACCCCTATAAAGTTTACCAGATCATTCCCGGCAAAGGCTAATGCCAGGGCAAAGGTTCCTATAACGATAATTACTCTTAAAATGTTTAATTTAAACAGACTCATTAGTAACTGGCTTATGATAGAAAAGAACACAAAGCCAATAAGAATAATAATAAGGGTATTTTCGTTAATATACGTTAGGGTATCTTCAGAAAGATAAGGAACACTTTTAAGACCTTTTATCAAAATAAAATAAAGGATTGCGGTTAGTGAAGCTCCTCCAAAAATACTTCCAACATATTTCATTTTCCTTTCAAACTGAAAGGAAAAAATTAATCTGGAGATATATTGCACCACTAATCCCACAATAAAAGCAATGACCACTGCCATAAGAATACCTATAATAATCTCTGTAGCTTTACTGGTATTAATATAACTGGCCAAAAGACTTAAATCATTTCCGTCTTTATAAATTTTAATAACTGCAATACTTACTGCAGCTCCCAGTAATTCAAAAACTATAGATACCGTAGTAGAGGTGGGCAAACCAATAGAATTGAAGAAATCCAGAAGTAAAACATCTGTAATCATGACAGCCATAAAAATGATCATGATCTCTTCAAAATAGAATTGCTGCGGAAGAAAAATTCCTTTTCGGGCCACTTCCATCAAACCACTGGAAAAAATCGCACCAATAGCCACACCAATACTCGCTACAATTAAGATGGTTCGCATCGAGACCGCCTTAGACCCTATAGCCGAATTTAAAAAATTGATGGCATCATTACTTACTCCTACCACCAAATCTGTAATCGCAAGTGCCAAAAGGGCGACAAGCATTACAATGTAAACATCTTCCATAAATCCAATATTTTCAACCAGCAAAAGTCTTTCTTTTTTTTGAAAATTAAAGCGGTCTAAGGTTATGAAAACTTTAAGTTATTTAGCTTTTAAATCACTGTCTTCATGCTGATTTTGAGACACAAATATACTAATCTTAAGTTTGCACCATCTATCAGAAGATAAAGTAATCTACATATCATTGTTGCAAAATTTTTAAATTTTCCTACATTCTATTATAATTAGGTTATTAAACCCTATAATTACTTTTGATTAAATTACCTCAACAAAACCATGAGGTAGTAGTTAGAAAATTATTTTTATTTCGAGTCATTTAATATCGATTGTCGAGTAAAAAAGTATGATCAACTTATCCCAAACCATAGATTTTTATGAAAAGCGCTACCAACGATCTTATTTATGAAACCAGCCCTTACCTTTTACAGCATGCTCACAACCCGGTAGATTGGAAAGCATGGCATAAAAGTGTTTTGGAAGACGCAAAAAGAACTAATAAATTATTATTGATTAGTGTAGGATATTCGGCTTGTCACTGGTGCCATGTAATGGAACATGAGAGTTTTGAAGATCCGGAAGTGGCCGATATAATGAATGCCCATTATATTTCTATAAAAGTAGATCGTGAAGAACGCCCCGATATTGACCAGGTGTATATGCAGGCAGTACAACTAATGACCGGTAGTGGCGGCTGGCCTATGAATATCGTAGCTTTACCTGATGGCCGCCCGGTGTGGGGAGGGACTTATTTTAGAAAGGAACAATGGAAAAGCGCTTTATTACAAATCCAGCAGATTTATAAAAAAGAACCTACACAACTTACCAACTATGCTAATAAGCTAGAAGAAGGCTTACAACAACTTAATCTAATCGACATTGGCAATAATTCATACGAATTTTCACAAAAAAGACTTGGTGAGTTTATAGAAATCTGGAAACCCTATTTAGATATGACGTTGGGAGGAACTAAAAATGCTCCTAAATTTATGATGCCAACCAATCTGGATTTCTTATTACGTTACGCTTATCAGTTTAAAGACAAAAAACTACAGGAATACGTACTCCATAGCTTAGATAAAATATCTTTTGGCGGCACTTTTGACCATATTGGCGGTGGATTTGCAAGATACTCTGTAGATGATCGCTGGCACGTACCACACTTTGAGAAAATGCTTTATGACAACGCCCAACTTTTAAGTTTATATAGTAAAGCTTATAAACTCACTCAGTACCACTGGTATAAAGAAGTTATTGAAAAAACAGCCTATTTTATCGAAACTGAACTTACCGATAGCACTGGTGCTTTTTATTCTGCATTGGATGCAGATTCTGAGAATGCAAAAGGCAATCAGGAAGAAGGTGCTTTTTATACCTGGAAAAAAGAAGAACTGGAGGAACTATTGGCATCAGAATTTGATCTTTTTTCAGCCTATTTTAATATCAACGCCAGGGGGTATTGGGAAAATGGAAACTATATCCTTTATAAAACTGAAAAAGACGATGATTTTACTAAAAAGCATAATATCTCTTTAGAAGAACTTTATCAAAAAAAGTCAAATTGGACTAAAATTCTTAGTGAAGCGAGAAAAAAAAGAAAAAAACCAGGTTTGGATGATAAAACACTTACTTCATGGAACGCCCTTAGCCTTACCGGTTTTACTGAAGCTTATACGGCCACAGGAAAAAATCATTACCTGAATATTGCACTTAAAAATGCCGAATTTATTATTCAAAATCAACTAAACCCCGATTACAGCCTTTTCCATTCTTATAAAAACAAGCAAAGTAAAATCAATGCTTATCTTGAAGATTATGCCTTCACGA
>CEPD01074924.1_pt1 | contig 24615 bp, 18 predicted proteins | sample 530641 | NCBI WGS metagenome assembly CEPD01 (sample SAMEA2620815, study PRJEB7988) | marine metagenome | biome: marine biome (ENVO:00000447); feature: mesopelagic zone (ENVO:00000213); material: "saline water (ENVO:00002010), including plankton (ENVO:xxxxxxxx)" | depth 1000 m | reverse complement strand
AGTGGCTATGTCTATGGGTATAGAAAAGTCACGAGTGACCTTAAGGATTTAGGCAAAGCTTGCAGCAAACCTTCGGTTGTCGCCGATAACGTGCTTGATAGGCAGTTTACGGTATCTACACCGAACCGATACTGGGTCACTGACATTACCTACATCCGCACTCATGAAGGCTGGCTCTACCTCGCCGTCCTTTTAGACTTATACTCTCGCGCTGTGGTTGGATGGTCGATGAGTTCTCGTATGGAATCAGAACTCGTTACTCAGGCACTGCTAGCAGCTGTATGGCGACGAAAGCCCAAAAAGCAGGTACTTATATATTCAGATCAGGGAAGTCAATTCACTGGCTATGAATGGAGCGACTTCCTAACTGAGCACAATCTGAAAGCCAGCATGAGCCGCAGAGGAAATTGCCACGATAATACCGTCGCGGAGAGCTTATTCCAACTACTTAAGCGAGAACGAATAAAGAGGAAAATTTTATACAACACATGAACATGCAAGAGCCGATATATTCGATTATATCGAAATGTTTTATAACTCTAGACGCAAGCATGGTGAAGCGAATAATATGCCTCCACTGGCTTATGAAAAGCTAGAAGAATTCAAACGAAAATCTGTCTAGTAAAGTCTGGTCGACTCATTGAGCACGAAGCGTGTAGTGAACCCGAGGTTTGAGTTGAATAGAAAACAAATCGTTGACTAGCGATTCAATGTAGGAGTTACGGTGGTTTATTTTTACCTATCTGAGAAATACTGGTTTGATGGCATAGAAAATTTAGAAGGCTGGAGAACATTTGAAGGCTATAAAGATGGTTCTTATTGCTGGACTCTTCAAACTTATTACTACCTTAAAGAGAGCGGAATAAATTGCAAGTTAGTGAACTATATCCCAAACGAAGGGATTATTGTTTCTCATAAAGCAAACTTTCCATCAATAATATTTCCTAATAAGCACCAACTATTTGTTTGTTGTGCAGCTGATTGGGGGCTTCACCTGTTCTCACAAGTAAACTTGGTGCAAAATCCCGAAGGAGAGAAGAAGTCAGGTACGCCGTTTATTGAAAGAAACGTTACAAAAAGCACCAATATTTTCGTGAGACTTTGGCCGCAAAGCGGTTTGTTAGAAAGATCTGCCTCAAGAGATACGAAGTTTTCACGTTTAGTTTTTATGGGCAGAAAAGAAAATCTTCATCTAGATTTGCAATCAGAACACTGGTTGTCATTCATCAATGAGAACGATCTTGAGTGGTCCGTGGTCGATGAGCCTGCAGGCTGGAAGGATTATCGCAACGTTGATGCGACCATTTCAATTAGAGAATTTAGCGATAATACTTACGATTGGAAGCCTGCCACAAAATTATACAATAGTTGGTTAGCGGGTGTAATTCCGATTTGCGGAAATGAATCTGCCTATTCTTATGAGAGTAACTCAAAGGAAGATTGCCTAATCGTAAGTACTTACGAAGAGCTTTGCCAAACGATACTTCAGTTAAAAGAAGATAAGAAATTCAGAAAACAGTGTTATAGCGCGTCACGTGCTCGTTCCAAAGATATTACATTTGCCAAAATAACTGACGACTGGATTAACTTAATTGAAAATAGTTTAAAACCAGAACTTGAAAGCTGGAGAAACCGTAATGTTTTAGCACGATACTTCATTCATTTACGCAAGCTGTTTGGATTCGCTCTTAAAAATACGTTGCAGAAATAGTATTAATACGCTCAATCGTGGTTCAATTAGTTAATTTGCTTAGTTAATAAAGTTTGCGCATTTGTCAGCAAAGGAGTTATCTAAGATAAGAAATATCTTTTCATTTAAATATCACTAGCGGCCGCATAGTGTGTTAACTTCTCATCGCTGTCAGTCAAGACTTCACCCCTAGAAAAGTCAATATTGATTGCCCTTCAGTACAGTTAGCTTTGTGGAGTAATAAGTGTAATTGTTTTAACATAACCAAAAAGCGCTGTGCGCTCCCAATCTTTTTTGGTGAAGCAAATTGGACTAAGAAGTGGAAGCAATGATTACGCAAATACAGCAAGAATGCGATATTAAGTATTGCTGGGAGTCAGTAGTACAAGACGCAAATTGCAGCCCGTTTGTAAGCTGGATGTGGATTGGCCCTTGGCTTTCTGAAATAACAAGCAAAGAAAACGCTCCATTTCTTGTTAAAATTATAGACCAAAATGAGATTGTTGCAATTGGTTTGCTTCATATGGCCTCTGTTGTTAGGCATGGAATCTTCAAGCGTAAAATCTTGTTTTTAAATGAATTGCCACTTAACGGCGATAATATGGTTATTGAGTACAACGGACTTGCCGTTAAAGAAGGTTACGAAGAAAAAGCGTGGTGCTGCCTGTTTGCAAAACTTCACGAATTCCCTCAATGGGATGAGTTTCATATTAATGCAATCTCACGGACGACTTCTGTTAGAGTAAGAAAAGCGCTTGTTCATTCCTCATCTTTCCTGTCTTTCAAGAGTGAGAAAAAAGAATCCATTTTTTATGCCGATCTGGGAGAGTTTGCTTCGTGGAGCGATGTTGAACTCAGTGTATTTAGTAAGAATAAAAGAGCGCAAATAAATAGAAGTATCCGCGCATACCAATCGAAGTACGGTGGCAATTTAATATGTGAAAAAGCGCCTACTGTCGACAAAGCAATGGCTTTCTTTGACAAAATGGGAGCACTTCATACGATCTATTGGAACAGTAAAGGGTCTGTGGGGGCATTTGCAAATGATAAGTGGGTTCAGTTCAACAAATCGATTATTGAGCGCAGCCTGGAGTCTGGCCTGGTTGAAATGTATCGAATCTCCATAAATGACTTCGATATCGGCTATGTTTATAACTTCGTTTGGAGAGATATTGCTTTTAACATACAGTCAGGTTTCACTTATCACCAAGATAACAAATTTAAACCGGGATACGTTTGCCACTACCTCATAATGAAATCTTTGTTCGAATTTGGTGTAAAAAAATACAATTTTTTATTTGGTTCTACGCATTACAAGAAAAGTCTGAGCAACACTAGCGATTCATTGGAGTGGTTAGTAGTTAGAAAGCGTGCCGACTACCTCAAGTTTCTAATCGAAGACCAAAGCTTGGAGTTTATGAGGAAAATTAAGAAACTATTAAAAGCCAAGTAAGTGTCAACTCGAAATGGCTTTATCAATAACGCGCTGCATTATTTTTTCAGGCCGCAGGTATTCGATACTATATTGACTGTTAGATTCAATCATAGCCCTATTTTCATCACTTGACCGTAACATTTGTTTCGCCTTATCAACACACTGTTCAGGTGAGTTATAAGCCAAGTAATTTATCCCTTCCTCAACCGGACTTGTCAAAACATGGTTAAAAGGCTCACTTAATATCAATTTTCCAAGCGCTAAATATTCAGAAAATTTAGCACCAATAGAACCGTGAAGCCCCGTAGAAGTAATACAAACCTTAGATCGTTTTACCAACTCAATATATTTTCTTTGTGCAGTTACTTCAGGAGATAAAATAAGATCAGGTGCCAATTTTCGCGAATACTCATCATCCATTAGACCCACTAAGCATTCTTGTCCAAATTCTTTTCTTAATGCCCTTACACAGTCTATTCGTAAAGTGTTTATTAATTCTCGATCGCACGTTTCCACCTTAGATAATTCAAACTCCCTATCGAAGTGAGGATTCCATAAACGTGTGAAAAACAATATCGATATATCTTCTATTTTTTCGTGCTTGGGCAAAAAGTTATTTGCTCTGGGCATGTAACTAAGCAAATTTTTAGTGTCCAAAGCTTTGACAAGAGACTTTGCTTTGTTAACAGCACTATTTTCAGAAAATGCTAAAAACCTCTCGATTGTATGAGCCGACCTTACAGAGGGGTATACTTCAAAGTAAAGTCCGAATGGATGTATTTTCGAGAGCGTGTGAAAATGCTTAGGCGATAAACTACGTTTAAAGTACACGTCACAATCATCGTAGTTCTTCTGCTCGATCTCGACTGAGTCTTTACAGTCGATCACTACATCTTTATTGTTAATAACAAGTGTAGTAAAGACTTCATTATGCTTTATGGCCTGATCAACATACTCAAGCCGTATCGTGCCCATTTTCTGTAACGTTTCCAGCCCCGTATACATTTGTTGTAAGTGTCTGGCGTTTGTCTTTAGAGGAACTTTAACCTCTACCTTGCCATTTTTCATTATCTACCTTCTGATACAGACTAGGTTGCTATTAAATTGAATACACAACGAAATTGCTCACAAAAAAACGTTGTCATACACTCAGAATACACCTTTTCACCGCTATTTATCTAATACGTTTATGTTAAATAACTGTCTATTGTTCCTATACATTTTTTGTTCACTAAGACTTTGTTAAAGTATAAAATGATAAACCTGTAGATACCACCTTTCTCTTGTAACACACTTAATTTTCATCGGTTTAACAACGTCAAATTTATCTTGTTAAGCACCATTGCGAGCGCCAGTTTCGTAATGACAGCTAGATCATTGAAGAACATAAAGATATTTCAAAGAGTGCTTACAATGAGAAAACTTTTGGGTATAAATGAGCATACCTATACCCTCACTTGCTTACCTTAACTCTTAAGTGTTTTCGCTATTATAGCGTCGCTGATCAAAAAATAAGCTACAGTACAACGCCGTTGAGCTAAGCGGATAGCTTACAGAGGTACCAAGTTATGAAAAACACAATCGCTTGTCTAATTACGATTTCTTCTAGTCTACTTTTCGGTTGCGGAGGTGGTAGTGGCGCAACAAATACTGAAGTCACTCAGACTACCGCTGCTATTCCACCAGCTCAGAATACATCGACTGTTCAGCAACCAGTGGCTAATTCTGGAATAACACAGCCAGTCAGTGTTACAACGCCTTCTGAACCACAAGACGCTAATCCACCGGCACAAGCGCCGTCGATAGTAAGTATGCCTTCATCTACTGTAGCGTCGCCAGGCACTAAGGTTTGGCTTCCTATTAACCTTGACATTGAAGCAACTGAATACCCAGTCACTGTTTCTTATGAAGTAAATACTCCTAAAGGCAATTTTTCAGGTAGTAGCGTTATTGCACAAGGCGTTGATGGGTGTATTACATTTGACATCGACGACACAGCAAATGTAGGTGATGAATGGATTGTTCAGATATCCTCAGTAGACAATGCTGAAGTTGGAAAAAATCACACGTCTTCTGTCGAGGTTAAGTTTGGTACAGCTGAAGTAAGTTGGGTGAGCCCATATGAAAACATCGATAACAGTATTCTTACTGACCTTGCTGGATACAAAATTTACTACGGCGAATCTGCGGAAGATCTTTCCAAAGTCGTTCAAGTAAATAATCCAACAGCCACAAGCTGGACAATCGATGAGCTTACCATTAGTAAAGAGTTTTACTTCGCTGTAAGCGTTATCAACGAAAAAGGTATAGAAAGTGAGCTTTCTAATATCGCAGAAAAATACATTGACAGCTAATAAGTAGTGATGAAGGGCGTCACTGAAAACTTGTTCAAGCGCCTTCATTGGTCATTTAAGAAAGTAAAGTAATAAAGAAAAAGTAAACACTACTCTAGCTCGTTGAGCTGCTAGCGTTTCACAATTCCCATGTAGAGCGCTTCTGTTTTCTCTATAAATGCGGCCAGGGTGAATTCACGACTAAATCGCCTCAAGCCGTTCTCAGCAACTCTTTTTCTCTCAGGCTCAGACTCCATTAAGAGAGAAAGTTTATGTTTGAGCTCTTCCACGTTCTCTGATTCAAACAAATGACCGTCAATACCATTTTCTAAAACAGTAGGTATACCGCCAACCGATGATGCGATTCGTGCTCTACCTCTACCCATAGACTCTATTAAAACTCGTCCCATGCCTTCTGATCGCGAAGCTAACACAAAAATATTACAGCTATCTATTTTTGCTGGCACCTCTGAGAAGTGGATAGGCTTCATTACATTAATTTTCGAGTTGCCAGCAATTTGAGCATTCATTTCAGCAATTTCGTGACGATTAAAATGACCAATGATTTCTAACTGCCATTCGGGAAACTGCTCTGAAAGCTCATTGAATGCCTCAATAAGAAAATCATAACCTTTTATATATGCGGGAAAGCCTAGCGAAACCACTTTTTTTACTTCGTTGTCTTCGTACTGGCCTAACTCTACTGGGGTATAGTCAAAAAAGTGATCGACCGTTACGCTTTTGTCTAGTTTTACGCCATCGAGTTGGCCACGATATAGTCCTTTTACACCGTCAGCGAAAGACAACACAAATTTCTTAATTTTAGGGTAAGTAAATTTTTTAATTTTACTTGAAAGACCTGCTTTAAAATTGAAAAGTGCTGGCGCATTCAACTCACTATTAACTTCAATAAGTAGCTTCGCATTGAATATCCATTTTATCAAAAGACCAAAAAGTCCTATTTTTAGTGGATCGTAGGCGACAACGAGGTCTATACCTCTATTGGTATTAAGCTTTCTTGCCTCGCTAATCAACACTCGTAAAAGTTTCAGGCTTGTAGCAATACCTCTACCCTCTAACTGCGAAACAAACACAATCTTATAATTTCCAGCATTAAAGACGCAGTCTTCTTCCGACATGGCAACGACAGTCCCATAACTGAAGTTCGACATGCCAGAGAACCTTTTAATCAACCTTTCTTTCGGTTCTAAACCGGGGAAAATTTGTAATGTTGCAATGTTGTTGTTATCTACTTTCATTTAGACAAAACCTCGCCATGCTTTTTCTTAGTGACGATTATGAATATGGTGTACATTGCTAGCCAAATGGGCACATGTGGATAATAAGCTACTGAGATAAAAGCACCCGCAATAACAAACACGCCCATAGACGCTATGAGAGACTGACAAAAAAGCTTTAGTTGGAGCTGCTCGTGATCATTTGTGTCGAACTTTTTATATATTTTAAGTAATTTCAAAGGTACGAAAAACATAACGTAGCCGTAAATAAGAACCCCCAAAAGCCCCAATTCTGACAATACTTGAAAATGTAGTGAATGAGTCACACGACCATTTAAGGATTTCTGTGCACCTGTCCACCACGATGTTTTATGTTGATATAGCCTCACAGTATTAGAAAAATTACCAGCTCCAATACCCAAAACCGGATTGTCCTTAAACATTACCCACGCTATTTCCCATGTACGAAACCTCTCAATGCGCGTGTCATCTTCAGTGTCATTAATGCTTTCTATATCTTTTACATAGCTTTGAGGCACTACGGAAAGCAACATCCCACCAGTTAGAAGTAACCCAACCATAGCGTATAACATTGTCTTAACTCTGTTTTTCGACATCCACCAAATTGCAAGTAGGCCAGTGATCATTCCCAGAAATCCCCCTCTGGAATTTGTGGCTACAATAGCTGCAAATATTAAAAACAGACTAATGTATAAAAAAAAACGGTTATTCCGAGTCAAATTTGCCTGTTGAAGCGAGTAAAAGACAAATGGAATTCCCATTCCCAACGCTAAACAAGCATCGTTAGGATCGTTTGTGAAGTCACCCGGCCCCCTAGGCGCATTCTTTAGGGTAAAAACGGCCATAAAAAGATATATTACACACCAAAAACTATGTAATTTTTTGAGCATCGACATGGAAGAAAACACTACTACTAAAGCTACGCATTGCGGAAACGTCTGTAGTATCCATTTAATACTGAGTTTATAAGACGCCGTGCTAACGGCGTCAATACCCGTGATTGCAAAAAGCACGCCAAGCCAAAAAATCAAACCCACTGGTTGAGAAAAGAATTTTTCCTCACTTGAAAATATTTTGAACGCTCCTAAAAGAGTGACAATAAGAAATAAAGCCCCTACCCAAGGAACAGCGCTCAGACCTGGTATATTGTCTTGAATACGGGTGTAGTATGTAAAAAGGTAAGCGTATGACAAGAATATCATATACTTTGGTGCAGTTGGCATTTCTAAGTTATCACCTTTCATATTTCAACCCTACAACAACGCTTTATATACAAGTTCTTTACCTGTATCCATTAGAAAATTTTTGGTAATGCATCTGATCTTATAAACTGGTGAACCAGCGTAAATCTCTCTCACATAAATGCTTACAACCAAAAAACAGTATCTAGTTCACCCTTAGTTATTTCTTTTCTATTAACTACGCCCGCCGCAAGCCCGCTAGTGACAAGAAGTAAAAAAACGCCGCTAACAATACCAGACATCGCTACCAAGCCATAATCTTCCGGTACTAATAATCTAGCAACCCAAATGGTAGAGACCCATGAGAAAATTTGAACAAACAGCTTTGTAGAAGCCTGCCAAGCAAACCCATTTACTAGACTATCTTTAAAATCTTTCACTATTAATACTCTTTGTAGCTAGTAAGACGCGAAATGCCTGTTTATTTAACAAAAGGCCTTCTTAATTGGTTTTTGAAGGACTCTATCCATGAGGCATACTGAATGAAATCTTCATTCGTTTCAGGAAAGCTAAATCTTGGAAGCGAATAAAGGTCGGCAGGTACGCGCAAGTCCACAGCGGAAGGAACCGAGCTCACACCGGCTTTGTAACCAAGTTTTTTCACTAGCTCTATTTCCCTGTTTGCAAAATCTTGCCTCCTGCCTATTGGGTAACAAAACACGCTTGAAGGGTTAGACATATTCTCTTTTACGTCGTTTGTTGAACGCGTAATCTCATACTCGGCATTTTCATCAGTTTCGCGACTCAATATGGGGTGACTGTAAGAATGGGCACCTACCATCATTCCTCGTGTTTCGATTTGCCGCAAGCTATCCCAGCTTGCGGGCTTATATTTTTGTGGAGGCTCTTGGGGAATTTCAATGTCTAAACTTGAAGCGACTGAGTAAATTTCGCTCTCGATGTTGGCTAAAGTGTGACTTGTGGCCTCTTCTACGATTAAAGAGGCAATGTCCTCTTGGCACCTCCCCGGTAGAGGTAAATGGGTAAAATAAGATTGTAGCTGCGCTAGCTGTTTAGCGTCACAGTTTTCAACCAAGTAGTGTATTTTGTCGTCCCAGTACCACAACTCGTTTCGAATAAACCCCGTTGAAACATAGTATGTAGCAGGGCAATCAAAAGCGGCAAAAATATCGCTTGAAATTGCAACTTGGTCGCTGTAGCCATCATCCAAAGTGAATGCTACCGATTTCGCTGGAAGTAGATTTTTATTATGAATAGCTCGAGCCACATCATCTATCGTGACGAAATTGAAGCCATTTTTTCGCAAAAATTCTAGCGAGTCTCGCAAAAAATTCGGATCGTGGCCTTTCACACCCGTTTCCTCGGATGTAAATCGATGCAACATGAAAACTGGTACATAATGTCGATACAGCCAATTGCCTAGATCGGCAACGGGACCCGTACCCAATGTACTTACAATTAATTTTTTTATCACTATGAATACTTGTCCAACACCATACTGCAATAAACTACGCTATTTCTTCCATGACGGGTTGAGCGAAGTGCCACTAACACAATGGTCGGTTATACATTTTTTTCAACTATATCATTCAAAAGCAACGACGATAAACCAATCGACAGCAAAATTAAGGTATATTTTTAACAATAGGAGGACCGATAATGTTTGTAAGCCATACGGGAAGCCGCTGCCACACCGATATAGCAAGCCGATATTTGGGGTTATCCGGATTTGTTTCTGGTACATCTCCTGATGAAATCAAGTAATACCAGAAATGCTCAAACGGTTTAGCCCCCCACTGTTTTTTAAATCGATAAGTATTAGAATCTTTTGTAGACCTGCCAAAATCGAAGAACTCATAACCTAGTTCAATGGCTTTTTTCAAAATTGTTCGGTACATGTACATATTTACACTGTATTTATTCGCTGAACGCAAAGTAGAAGCCCATGGAATTTCTAGCACATCTCTATAACCTGTTAGAAATGCAACTGACACTGGCTTGTCATCAAGCTTCACTATACAAATTGACGACATTATACTTTCTTCTTTTAAAATTCGCTCGAACAACGACTTACTGTATACAGGTGTACCTAAATCTCGCATGTTTCGGCAAAAAACGTAGTAGAATTCATCTAGTAGCTCTATACCACCAAAAGCCACGCTAACGTCATTTTCAAGCGCTTTTTTGTACTGCGCTCTCACCTTTGCACCAAGAGAGTCTTCTAGCTTTTGATCGCTTTCGGGTAAATGTAGAATCATTGAGCATTTTTGTTCTTTTACAGGAAATGCCAGACCTGGTTGAGTCATTCTTAGCTCAAAAAAATCAACGTTTCTACTCACCATCCAGCTTTTAATCTCACAAAGAAGCCTAATTGAAAAGTCTTCAGAAATTGAAAGCACACCACCGTAATTGACATACGGTACTGAAACCAAGCCCTCGCCAAATAATCGGCTTTTCATAAGTAATGCGGGCACTCCAGCAACAAGCTCCCCATCTACACTAAGCGCAAATAGGTAAAGCTCAAACCCTGAGTAATCGTGTAAGACATTAAGCCATTCTGGTCTGTGGTAGGTGCTATGAGCGGAAAGTTTATCTAAAAAGCAACGCCATTTATTGATCCACTTGTCATTCGAGTTCAGCACTTCAAAAACTACAGTGCCGTGTACCTCTTTGTTTGATTCTGGCAGTTGAAATTGTAAAGGGACAGTGTCGACATCATTTTTTGCAATAATGCTTCCTAGTTCCAATTCAAACGCTTTAAGCTCACTTTCTAAATCTTTTATTTCCTGAGAAGCGCTTTTCACTAGCAACTTCAAATTGTTTCTTTCTGCGTCATTTAGATCATTTTTAAACTGCTTTGTTATTTCAGATTTTTCTTTTACTTTTTTCTTTATTTTCTTCAAATGTAAACGAGACAACACCATAATTTTGTCTGCTGCTTCGCTTTCCTTTTCTGTTAAGGATATTTCCAACTCATTTAGGTACATTTTTTTGCGAATGAGTTGTCTTGCTACGTTGATAACGTCCATTTATTCCTTCTCGAAACTTTTTTCACTAAGCTTTGCTAGGCAAATTGCGCTAGGTGAGTTATAAAATCACAATCTACACTGAACCGCTTAATAAAGTTCAGTTCTTTAAACTTTCTTTTTGGAACGGATATAGTCAATCAAAAACCCTACGGGCCGTCCATATTTAATTATGCTAAGGATCAATTTAATCTTATTTCTAAAGAAAGCTAGCTTCCTAACAGATGAAAGGGGCTTAGTCACTTCACAATAGTAAACTCGGCTTATAGAGTAGGTAGACCGACCATTATAATCAGGAATGTGAGACCACTGTACGCCCCTTTTATTGTCACCCTCACCAATGTCATGCCATCTCTTAATTGGCTTTCTTCTTAATTTACCATATCGAACTACCTCTGCCTTTGTCAGCAGTCGAAACTCATTGATGTCATGGTTGCCAATACTCGATGAGCTCCAGCGCTCGTAAAGCTTAAAAGCGGCTTTGTTGTAGTTCATCACCTCTAAAGTAACAGATAAGCCTTTCTCTACAAGGTCGTTCATTACATGGTCTAAAAATAAAAATGCGACAGAACAGCTAAACGCTCTCCCATTTTGCGTCTGTGAGATTTTTTTACCTCTAAACTCTTCGTTTATAAACATTCCCACCATATGGTAAATACCATCTGCTATCTCGACAAAAAGCAAAGAGCCAGCGGAGGTTCCGTTAACAAAAATGACGTCGATTCTGGCAAATTTATTGGGCAACACTTTTCTATAGATGGCGTAGCTATTGTTGTGACTTTCGATCTTTACATATGGCGCTTTCCATTGCCCTCTATCTAAGCCGAAGAGCCCTGCAACATTGCGCGCAGCGGGCAAAATTGAATCTAAAACAGAACAAGTCATATCATCTGCTTTTTTATCTACCATCATTGTGCCTTCATGTTTACATTAATAAGAATCGAATTAATCTTTAAAACTGTTAGAATCTAAAGACTTTTTTTTCATTGCAACCATGGTACACCAATGCGAAAGGTATTGCTTTTAAGAACTTCAGGGAATCTTCTAGGTGCAGAGAGAGTAATTTTAGAGGCCGCTAACCATTACCCTTCTTTAGGTTATCGTCCAATCATCGCTGTTCCCTTCGAAGAAAACGAGCCTGTACCTGCATTTGCAAAAGAAGCAGAAGCACTGGGATTTGAGGTTGCCTTATTTTCTGTCAAAAGCGCGTTTGACTTTAACGTAGTTAGAACAATTAGAAACTACGTCAATGAAAATAAAATTGACATCATTCATTCCCACGGATATCGCGAAGACTTCTACGCGATATTTAGTAAAACAAAAGCAAAATTAGTTGCCACCAATCACCTTTGGAAACGCACTACCTTTCGTCTCAAACTATATGCCGCTCTTGATGGATACCTTCTAAAACGCTTTGATGCAATAGTAGCGGTTTCTTCACCTGTTAAGGACGATATGTTAAATGCAGGAATAGCTGAAAATAAAATTACGGTTATTGCTAATGGCATTGATCCAAATAACTACATTCCCGCTAGTGATACATCTGAGATTAAAAGCGCTCTTGGAATTCCCCAAGAAAAGATTGTCGTAGGCACATTGAGTAGCCTAACTGTTGAGAAAGGCATTGATTTTGGGCTTAAAGCATTTGCAAAAGTAAAAGTTCAAGCCTGTGATTTACACTTGCTCATTGTGGGTTCAGGTGAAGAAATGGATACGTTAAAAAAGCTTGCAAAAGACCTTGGGTTATGTAACTCAGTCACTTTCGCTGGAAGACGAGACGATGTCAGCAAAGTGTTAAGCGTGATGGACATATTTATGCTGCCCTCGCTAAATGAAGGTCTTCCTATGGCATTGTTAGAAGCTATGGCGAGTGGGAGCGCAATCATTGCATCATCAGTAGGCGATGTTCCCAAAGTCGTTACGCCAAATTGCGGGTTTCTTGTGGAACCTGGCAATGTAGAAGCTTTAAGTAATGCGTTGCTTAAGTTGCTAACCAACACTGATGAAATTCAGCGTTATGCAAAGGCTTCTAGACAGCGAGTAATTAACAGTTTTTCGTCTTTAGCTATGGCAAAGGCAAACACGACAATTTACGATAACCTTTTTGACAATAAGATCTGAGCTGTGAGAATTGGATTAATTATTGATACGTTTAACATTGGCGGCGCCGAAACAATGGTGTTTGAAATAGCCAAATTGTTAAAACACAACGGCCACACCCCGGTATTGATGCATTTTGGAAGCAGTTATGTTGAATCATTCTGTACAGACCAACATATTGAAAGCCATCAAATACCCTATCGTCGCTTTTACAAAAAAACCGTACTTTTGCCGCTGTTTGCGTTAAAAACTAAGTCATTCGTTGAATCGTTAAATCTAGACTGCTTACATGCCCACCTTTTCGGACCAATTGTTGCATTTGCTCCATTGGCATGGATGGCAAAACTTCCATTCGTAGGCACACTTCACGATGTGTATATGGTGGAAGGTAGTGCACATAGAGCGTTTTTGCTTAAACAAGCCCTGTTTTTCAACGCTAAGCTGACTGCAGTTTCTAATCCGATGCGAGAATTCTATCTTAAAACGTTACGATGCAATGAAAAGGACATTGTTTACATTCCCAATTGCACTTGCATTAATGCTCACAGAGGCGCTCGTTTTGGAATACGTGACTCACTAGGGTTGAGCGAACATACCATTGCACTTATTTCTGTTGGACGACTGGTTGGACTGAAACGTTTTGATATATTAATAGATGCTGTAGCCAAGTTAGAAGACAGAAGTTCGATTAAAGCCTTTATTGTAGGCGATGGTCCTGAAAGAAGCTGCTTAGAGGCGTTGATTATAAAACAACAATTGCAAGACCATGTTGTTATGCTGGGTGAAAGAAACGATGTAGAAATGCTATTAGCAGCATCAGACATATTCAGTTTAACGTCGGAGACTGAAGGTATGTCTAAAAGCATATTAGAAGCGCTTGCTGCCGGTTTGCCTGTGGTGGCAACCGACGTGGGGGGAAACAAAGACCTAGTCAAGCACGGCGAAAACGGTTTTCTCTCTCAAAAACATTCTTCTTCTGAAATAATGAACTACTTGTCAAAGCTGATTAACAACGCAGAATTACGGAGAAGAATGGGAGAAAATAGCCTTGCCCTTCTTGAAAGTGAATACAACTCAGACTTGTTTTTAAAAAGACATATCGATATTTATAACAATACTATAGAAAAGCGCTAATTATGAAAATACTGTGGTTGTCACATCTTGTACCCTATCCACCAAAAGCAGGGGTTTTATTGCGCTCGCATCATTTGGTAAACGAACTTTCAAAGCATCATGAAATACACCTAATTGCGTTTAACCAAAAAACCTTGATTGAGCCATATTTCGAAAATTACGAAAAAGGAACGGCCATTGCTTTTGAAAAAATGCAAAAAATCTGTAAACGCGTTCACTTTTTTGACAGCCCAATGGACAAATCGAAACTTAGCAAGCCTCTTTGTGCGCTTAAAAGCTTGGTTACAAAATACCCTTACAATATCAATTGGCTTCATCTAGCAGAATACGGTGAATTGGTTGAAAAGTGGCACGATGAAGAAAACTACGATCTAATTCATTGTGATACTATTAGTCTAGCGCCCTATGTCGAGGGTATTAATAACTGTGTGTTGAGTCTTGACCATCACAATGTTGAATCGCATATGCTAATTCGAAGAGCCGAGCTGAACAGCAATCCTTTCAAGCGATTCTACTTTAAGCAAGAAGGAAGGCGTGTCGAGAAATTTGAACAGAAATTCTGCCCGCAATTTGACACTAATCTTACCTGCTCCGAGCTAGACTCGAACCGTTTTAAAGAATTTTGCCCTAGCGCAAGTTTTATTGAAATTCCCAATGGGGTGGACATAAACGCGTTCGTACCCTCAAGCACCAAACCAAAACCCGCCAGTTTGATTTTTATAGGCACCTTAGATTGGTATCCGAATACAAGAGCGGTGCGCTATATTGCAAATGAGATCTGGCCAAAACTAAAAAAACTAATATCTGGCATTGAAGTCAACATCATCGGTGCTGGAGCGCCCAGCGATTTAATAAAGTTCAGTGAATCTGAAGAAAACTTTAATGTTTTAGGCTTTGTAGACGACCTGAAACCTTACTTAAACGATGCAACGGCGTACGTTTGCCCCATTGATGACGGTGGCGGCACAAAACTTAAATTACTCGACGCGTTTGCCTCGGGAAAAGCCGTTGTTGCGCATCAAGTGGCCTGTGAAGGACTTCGCGTCGAAGACGGTGAACATGTTTTGATTGCGAACGACCCTGATACCTATTGCCAACAAATACAGAGACTCGTTAACGATGAAGCGTTGAGACAAAAACTTGAAAAAAATGCTCGCAAGCATGCAGAAGATTTTTTTTCGTTTAGTTCAATTGGAAAGCAACTTGCTGACCATTTTGATTCACTTAGCCGCTAGACGACGATTATTTTATTTTTTTCAATAATTATTCACTGCGTCAAAGCGAACCAAAGCAGCAAGAACATTTAAGAGTAACCAAGGACGAAACACCATGCAGTTTTCTTCAACAAATTACAAAGGTACGAGCAATCGCATATTTTTCGTTATTTGTTTGCTCCTAGCGGTTTTACTTCTAGGATTTACATTTTTCGAAACCCTTGTTGATTTAAATACGTTGTGGCAATTCAACAACGAAGCGTTTTCTCACGGTTACCTTGTTTTAGGTTTGGTGCTTTACGCGCTATACGAAAGAAGAGATTTATTTGTACTCAAGCCCACTTTGAGTGTTTTACCGCTTGCTTTGCTTGCAGGTATTGCGTGGACAGCGGCGAATACCATAAACGTAAAGCTAGGTGAGTACCTAATACTGCCGTTTGTTTTGCTGCTTCTCATTACAAGCGCAGTTGGTTGGAAAAAATCGCTACACTTTGTACTTCCCATTTCAGCGCTCTATTTTGCTTTACCGGTTATTGGTTACGTAAATCCTATTCTACAAACGATGACAGTAAAGGTAGTAACTGCCATGGTGAGAATGACCGATATGGTCGCTCACATCGATGGCTTTTATATAACACTTCCTTATGGCGTTCTGCATGTTGCAGATAGCTGCTCGGGACTAAGTTATCTAAGTGCGGGTATTACTTTTACGATGTTATATGCTTTTTTAAACATTCGTAGAAAGCGCCTAAAAGTCCTAGCAGTTGGATTCATGATTATCTTGTCGCTAGTAGCGAATTGGATCCGCGTATTCATTTTGGTTGCAATTGGCCACGAGTCTCAAATGCAAAGCCCACTTGTGAAAGAGCATGGTTTTCTTGGATGGATTATTTTTGCCTTCGCATTCGCTTTGTTCTTGCTTGTAATGCGAAAAGTTGAAAATAGGTTTGACCACCATGAAGTTCAATCGGCAGTAGAGAAACAAGCCCCCAGAAATCATTCTGGTTCGCCACTAACCTATTTGAAGTTCACGAGCCCGCTTACAGTAGCGTTTACCGTTTCGTTAATTCCTCTACTCGCTTTATCTGTTAAAGAGCAACATATTAGCCAAGGTATCGATGAAAGCACCCTAGCAGCGTCTTTTTCGTCCGCTCAAATTAGTGATTATCAAGATGAAGACAGCGTTTCTTTTGTGAATGCAGACAGCACAATAAAGATTAAAAATAAGAACGGAGAATACCCGTTCAGCGCTTACATAGTTATTTATAACGAACAGTATCAAGGCAAGGAACTTATTTTTTACAAGAATAAAGTAGGTCAAAACTTAAACTTGAAAGGCAGAACTAATATAAGCAACTTTCACGTTAATTATGCTATTGAAGAGACCACTGATACCGCCGTGTTTTGGTTTTACAAAGTTGGCGATACTACGGAACTCACCTCATGGAAAGTAAAAATAGCTCAATTAAGGAATCTTTTTTCCAACACTGGCGCTGCAGCATTTATTGTAAAAGTGCCTTGTAAAGCTTTTACTTCTTGCGATCAAATAACAGAGACGAGTGAATTAGCGGAAATAATACATAAGCTAAGCAATATAGAGCTTCGTTAGAAGAAATAATTACAGAACAATCATGCAATTAAAAAAGCGAACATTTGTTGTAAATTCGCGATGATAAATTGATGGAAGACAATACAGTTTTAGGTAATCAAAAAATGGAAAAAAAGCATGTGCTCTGCGTGGCTACCCATATTCTAGGAGGGCTAACATTCAGTCGCTATATAAAATCAATTTTAGAGTCGAGAAGTGATATCACGTTTGACTATGTCAGTTACGACTCAGATGCACTCAAGATTAACGCGCCCGCATTGTATCGCTTGAGTGATAGCCTACGGTCTGCATATCAGATAAAAAAACATCTAGAGAGCAAAAGTATTAAGTTAGAAAAGTATGACGCAATCATTTTTTTGTCATACCACCTTGCTGTGCCGTTCAAAACTGAAATTAAGGATAAACCGACTTTAATATGCCTTGATTCTACGCCCATGTTGGCGCATAGAGGAAATCATCAAGCAAGTAAATCTGTTAAAACATTTGTAAAAGCGTTACTCGCAAAAGTACTTAATGAAATTAATTTTAAAGTTGCTTTTAAACACACAGACTTATTCTTAACGAGAACCGAGACAGTTAAAGAATCCCTAGTGTATGACTATGGCATAGACAGTCGAATATGTGAAGCTACATATATTGCTATCGAGCAGCCCCTTTCTAATAAAAAAATAGAGGTAGCAGATAAACCAAGACTACTTTTCGTAGGAAACGACTTTAAGCGCAAAGGTGGTGATTTTATTCTTAAGGTGTTTCGAAATCACTTAAGAGGGAAAGCCAAGCTAGTCATAGTCTCAAGTAGTGCAGAAGAATTCATTTCTCCGAGTGAAAAAGACATTACGCTTTTTAATAAAATTCCACACAGAGATGTATTAAAACTAATGCAAAATTCAGATGTTTTTCTGTTTCCGACATTTAAAGACGAAATGGGTATCGCAATTTGCGAAGCTGTGGCTAACGCATTACCAGTGGTTGCTCGCCAGACATGCTCACAACATGAGTTAGTAAAAGATGGTCACAACGGGTATCTAATGCCCTTTGAAAGCGGTGAAGATGACTGGGCACAGAAAATCAAGTCGCTGACTGAGTCTCCAGACCTGATAAAAGAGTTTAGCGCTAATAGTCAAGCGTTGGCTCAGAATATGTTTTCGAAACACGTGTTTGAAACCAAGGTCAACGAGGCTTTAGATAAATTAATTTCTATGAACTCTTAACACGTTCTTTGTTTTTAGGTGCTTAATCTAACATCTCGGCGAGATTGCGAGCCATTACGTGTATACTGATAATATGAAGCAGATTGATACATAAAGCTACCAACGAAAGAATTTCAGCTTTTTGAGCAGGGCAATCATTCAGTCCTTTGTGTATTTCTCGTCGCAATTTTATCAGTGAGAGCAAACGTAGAACAACGCTTCGCTTAAAATATTGAGATTGGTGTTCTGTTCGATCCACTTTGAACAAAAAAGTAACACAATAAGTTTGAACGTGTCCGTCCGTCAATCCCACCTAGCATTTAGCAAGCTGCCATGGTAGCAGTTGCTCGATATCGACGTCGGGCTTACTGAGCTCGACAAGGCGCAGTGCGCCATGATGATAGCGAAAATATGTTCACAAAAAACCTCTATCATTTTAATCATTTTAGTACGTGTCAAATTATTTGACAAAAAAGAATAACCTGCTTGGAACTAAAAAGCATTATGTTTGCCCACCCGTCAATTTCAGTCTATTAAAAATCTGGTAGATTTCATGGTTTGGGTATTAGGTAAAGCGATCAGATTACTCACAGATCTTACTCTTAGGCTTAAAGCTATTCTTTGCAAGGTTCAAGACTTTTACTAAGTACTGCTTTGCGAACAACAACAAGCAAACAGAGTAAGTCACTACCCCTACAAGAATTGAAAACACTATTTTGTAAATTTCACCATAAGTATCTAAGTAAATGCCATGAATATAAAAAACTGCCAAACTCATTAAAAACAAACTAAAAAATAATGGAATAATCGGAGTAAGAATTGAATACCAGGCTATAGCTAATTCTTTGGCGATTTTGTTGAGTAAAAATAGGTAGGCAACAGGAGTTGATAGGGCCCAAAAAAGTAGCATCATATTAAGATCACCAATTAGCAACCCAATAAGCATTGACGGCCCACAAACTAAAACAGTAAGAATTTGATACTGCAGTGAGACGTTTGCCAATGCTAACCCTTCGAGAGCCCCGGTAATAAATTTTGCACTAAGTCTTAAAATTGCAATAACGCAGAGTACCTGAAACGGAAAAACTATTGGCAGCCATTTCTCTGTAAGTAGTAAAACGACAATTGATTCAGCCAATAATGCTAAACCTAAAAACATAGGCCCAGTGACAAAAAGTAGAGAGGTGTGCATTTGTATAAATGTATTCCTAGACAGCTCTTTATTTTCTTTAATTCTCGACATTGTAGGGAAAATCAAGTTTTGAAAGAGTGATCCAACTTTACTCGATGGCAGATGTGCCAATGTATGCGCCATTTTATAATGGCCTGTTACTTGAACATTTGAATAATTACTTATTAAGAAAACAGGTAGATACATTGAAATATATGAAACACCTCGACTTGAAAAAAGCGTCAGCCCAAACCGAAAAACGTCTTTCACCTTGGCGTACTGAAGAACTAAAAGAGGAAGGTAGCGGTACTTTAAAAAGTATATTATGGTCATGATGAGCTCGGCAATTACGGTACCAACAACCAAACTCCAATATTCATATCCCATAATCGCCATTGAAAGAGTAATTACAATTACAGTAAGCCCTCCTACCATGTCAGTTAAGGAAATAAACTTGTAATCAAACTCTCTTAGGGCGCAGACTGATGGCACAATTTTTATCGATGCAATGACGACAAACAACCCTTGAAATTTTATAAGGTTTGCTAATTCAGGTTCATCATAAAAGTCAGAAACTGAGCCTGCAGTTATAAAAATTGAAAAGTAAAAGAACACGCCTGCCAGAAGAGAGAGCCAAAACATCGTATCTAGCTCTTCTTTGACAACATTCGTCCTATTAACTAACCCTGCAGCCAAACCGCTTGATGCAAGTAAAACAAAGATGCCTGTAACCATTCCAGCCAATGCAACTAAACCGTAGTCTTCAGGAGTCAGGATCCTAGCAACCCAAATCGTCGAAATCCAAGACAGTATTTGCACAAGTAGCTTCGTGGAAGCCTGCCACGCGAAACCTTGAATCAGCTTTTCTTTAAAATTAACCAAAATTGATATTTTCTCTAAGTGTTTGTCAACAATACAGTAAATGAATTAATACTTTAGATTGCTGAAGTTTCAATACCTACCGCGGTTCTTATGCGCTTCTAAATAAATTTTTATACATTTTGTAACAGATTGAACCGAACTTTACAGGCAAGTAGGCAATCTTAAGTCGAAAGTAATTAGATCTCTTTAGGGTGATAGCGCCTTTCTCAAGATAAACTTGTGATTTATTATATTCCGAAACGCGATGAAGATTGTAAGCATCTATCAAAAATGCCTTAGCCAGATTTTTTTCTCTGCTATATGTGACTAAGTCATTTGATTTAAGAACTGAGTAACTATTTTCAAAGATATTTTCGTGTTGAATAAGTACTCTCAAATAGTTAGATGAAACGCTTTTTTCACGTCGAATAACATGTACCAAAACATGAGGAGTGTGAAAAAATGTAAATCCGTTGGCAGCTAGGCGTAAATGAAGGTCGCGCTCTTGTGAACAAGGCAATTCGGCCCTAAAACCACCGATAGCGAGCAAATTTTTTCGCCAATGTATAGGAGATAGTGTAATAAGACTATGCCTTAAGAAATAAGAAAAAGGGTCCGGAACCAAGCCATCGAATGATAATCTAGTAACAGTATCTTTGTCTCCGTCAGTAGATTTCCAATCGCACACAACAATGTCGGCTACCTTAGCTTTAATAAGTGGTACTTGGATAGACAATTTGTTTTCTATTAACAAATCGTCAGCGTCTAAAAATTGAATTAATTCTCCCGTTGCTAATTCTATCCCCCTGTTACGAGCTGCACATCCTCCTCGGTTTGCGCCTGACTCCCACCGTATCGAATCACCAAAAGACCTTATTACCTCTAGGCTTTTGTCTGTAGAGCCATCGTCTACAACTACCACTTCGATGTTTTGATAAGTCTGGCCTAGTGCACTTTCAATTGCACTTCGAATCGTCGACTCTGCATTGTAGCAAGGAATGATGATTGAAACTTTTGTATTATTATTCATTTATAGTGCACCTGTGCATTCCGTGAATCGTCGAAACTCTGTATTTAAAGTTAGGTTTAACGAAGTTTATCTGAAGTACAAATGAAACTAAAAACAAAACCATGAGCTACTTTGAAAAACTTCATGATAAAATAGTGGCTGAGTATAAAATGGTTTAGTACCTTTTGCTACACCCAGTAGTTGTTGCCAATGTGTCCCTTTGGGTTCTCTACTATTGCAAAGGCTGACTATTAAGCATACAAATTACTTGTTTAAGTCAAATATTGAGCCTGCCACGCTTTAAACATAGCTAAAGTCCAAAGTTTGTGCGCATGGTCCCGAGAACCAGATTGGTGTTCATTCCACACACGTGAAATCTCAGATTGGTTAAGCATGTCATCGTGCCCCGTTCCAAAAAACATATCTGCAGCCCAACTCTTGAGCGGCCCTTTTAACCACTCCCCTACCGGTACAGAGAAGCCCATTTTGGGACGCTCTATCAATTCTTCAGGCACGTAACGATAGAGCACTTGTCTTAGTGCCCATTTACTTCTGTTATCACGGTATTTCATGTCTTGGGGTAAACGCCATGAGTATTCAATAAGTCGATGGTCAAGCAAAGGCAAGCGTGTTTCTAAACTGGCCGACATACTCGCGCGATCGCCTTTAACTAAATTATCGTCTGGTAGATAACCCAGTTGATCCCAGCACATTGCGTCTTCAATGAACGACCCGCAACCCGGTTGAGCTAACCTATCGAGTATTGATGAATGTTCACGGTCAGAGTTAACAAGGCCGGTCGGCTCGTCCCAGTATGATAGCAAGTACTTATACGCCTCGTGAATGGTAGACATTTGAAGAAGGCTTGCGAACTTATGTGCCTTCAGTCCCACATTTGCTTGAGTCGCGGAATTTCCCAATAACTTTTTAGCACCTGTATACACTTGCGAGTAGGCTTTCGGCGGCACGGTAAGCATGAGCTTAGACATGACGTGACGCATTGGACTTGGTAATTTGCTTACTTTTTTCCATAAGCTATCTGTCGCTAGATACCTGTTATAGCCACAGAAAAGCTCATCTCCCCCATCACCAGATAAACACACAGTCACTTTTTCTTTAGCGAAAGAGGATACTATGAGCGTGGGAATTTGCGACGAATCTGCAAACGGTTCATCCCAATAACGCGCAATATTATCGGCAACAGCTAGGCAGTCTTTTGCAGATATATAGTGCTCATTGTGATTCGTTCCTAAATGCTGCGCTATCGCTTTCGCATAGGGCGCTTCATCGAATTCTTTTTCATGAAAGCCAATTGTAAAAGTATCAATCGGTTTATCACTGCATGACTGCATAATTGCAGCAACACTAGTCGAATCAACGCCACCTGAGAGAAATGCCCCTGTTGGCACATCTGCAATTGACTGATCTTTTATTATAATTTGTAGCAGGTCATCAAGGTCTTGGACAGCTTGATTGGCATTGGTATATCGTGATTGCTGCCCGCTTCTAACGGCGTCCATTACCGTCCAGTAAGCCGATGGAGATAAATCAGCATCATCAGTTATCGGAGAAAAGCTGTTCGCGTGTTCTGCGGCAGATAAGGGTAGTTCTAATAGTGTGCCAGGAACAAGCTTATAAATATTCTTGTATATTGAATACGGTGTAGGTATATACCCAAACCTGAAATATGCACTAACCGAAGCTCTATCGGTTTCTAATGCACTTTTATATTTACTGGTGATAGATTTAAGCTCTGAAGCAAAGACAAACCTATTGTTTACCCAACCGTAGTAGAGCGGCTTCTCACCCATGCGGTCTTTACATAAGATAAGCTTTTTCTCTTGTTGGTCGAACACGGCAAATGCAAACATACCAACAAATTTCTGAACCGACTCAGTTACCCCCCAGCACTCGAATGCGGCAAGCATAACTTCCGTATCCGAACCACCTCGAAATTTACATCCTAATTGCTCTAGCTCACGTCGAAGATTTTTAAAGTTATATATCTCTCCGTTAAATGCTATTACATAGCGCTGAGAATTAGATGTCATCGGCTGATGACCTAAGGGCGATAGGTCCTGAATAGATAATCTTCTATGAACAAATAAAATAGGAGCAACATCGCTTACCCAATAGCCATAGTCATCAGGACCCCGGTGGTAAATTGCGTCCCCCATTTTGGGGCCCAGCGCCAGTAGGCTCTCTTTTGTCGCACGCAAATCGATAGTTCCAGCTATACCACACATTCAGTAATGACTCCCTAATTAGGCCTTAATTGAATCTTCTTCAATTATAAAAAATCAGCTTTTACCCTAGACTTGCGCTAGAGCTGTATTGATGAGCTACCACCGAAAGTACAGCCTCAATCTGCTTGAGACTTTTATCCGAAACAAACTCATGGGTGGGCAATGTCAAAATTCGTTTTGCAAAATTTTCAGCTTCATTATCAACAAAATGCAGTGACGCTCTCGATTCAACACCTTCAATTCTGTATAGCGCCTTTCCATACATCTTACTTGCGCCAAGGCCTTTTGCAGTCATTCTTTCTGCACATTCATCTCGCATGGAAGGTGTTGCAAACAAAATGGGAAACCTCAGGTGATGGCGGTCGTTTGTTAAGCCGCAGTAAAGCCCAAGGTCGATAATGCCTGCATCTTTGAATTTCTGCTGAGCTAATATACTCGAAAGTCTGTCACTTTTATCTTTTCTAGATTGGAAACGCTTGCAATTGGTCTCTAGCAATAACTCAATTTCGCTCGGCATGGCATTAATTGTATCAAGACTTTTATAACGTGTTTCACCTATCGACAAAAAAGGAAGTCTGGTGAAAATACCGTAAATACTTGGACGAACAATTATGTTAAACAATGTTGCTTTTGCACGGTACTTCAACTTATCGAGTAGACTGGCTTTTTGCGTTTCGCCGTGGTTAACGCGCATGCTTACTGACTTGGAGATATGTTTACCAAGGAGCGCTCCGCCCCCCGTCATGGATACTGGTTTTCCGCGCCCAAAACTGAGCACTACTAAATCCGACTCAAAGCTGTCGTTTGGTAGGTGAGGAAACCACTGCGCACTATCTTCTATTATTGTTATGGGTCGTGCTGCAACGATTGCTCGAAGGTCTTCCAATCGTTCTTTAATACCCAAAAAAGTGACCGCTAAAATTGCTACAGTGTTGTCTGTTAGCGCATCGTTTACTTGCTCTAGTTGCATCCAAGGCGAGTTTGGCGCTAAATCAACCAATACTGGTTTTACCTTCGCATGTATACAGGCCGCTACAAGGTCTGGGCACCCATATGCTGGCAGAATAGCCTCTGGTGATTGGACATTACTATTAAGTTTTGCCTGCTCAATAGCTAAAGCCAAAGCAGCAGTACCT
>CEPD01073855.1_pt1 | contig 26125 bp, 35 predicted proteins | sample 530641 | NCBI WGS metagenome assembly CEPD01 (sample SAMEA2620815, study PRJEB7988) | marine metagenome | biome: marine biome (ENVO:00000447); feature: mesopelagic zone (ENVO:00000213); material: "saline water (ENVO:00002010), including plankton (ENVO:xxxxxxxx)" | depth 1000 m | reverse complement strand
CCGTCCCCCTCGCGCTCCCCCGCCGATGAATGCACACTGATATCACAATGCAGGCACGATGCCAGCACCCCACCAGCACACGGAAGCGGACCGGCCACAGGCCGGGCAGCACGGCCCTGACGGGCCCCATTTTCTTGCCGTGAAGCCTTCGGCAGCATACGGTCGGCCGACCTCCGGGCAAGCGGCTCCGCCGCCGGCTCCCCCGACAACTTCGGCACGCGGTCGCTGCGCTCCCTCCCATCGCGCCGAACTTCTCTCCCCCACCGCCCTGACGGGTTGCACTCCACCCGGCACTCCCTAGCGGCGACAAGTCGCCTTCACGGCAAGAAAACGTGAGGGGTTGATGGAAGGAGAGAGCCATGACCCGCAAAGTCACCACCCGCAAGAGCACCGAGGAACGCCGAGCCGAGGCCGAGGCGCTGCACGAGACGATCGCCGAGCAGATCGAAGCGCTGCGCGACTCCGAGACGTGGACGCGGTTCCTCGCGTTCGCTCAGGCGTTCCACCGCTACAGCCTGGGAAACCTGCTGCTGATCTTCGCGCAGAGCCCCGAGGCAACCCACGTCGCCGGATACCGGACGTGGCAGAGCCTCAACCGCCAGGTGCGCAAGGGTGAGCGCGGAATCCGCATCTTCGGCGGCCGCGACATCCGCGAAACGGTCGAGAACGAGCAGACCGGCGAAGAAGAAGAACAGCGCCGCGTGCGGTTCTTCCCCGTGTCCGTGTTCGACATGAGCCAGACCGACCTCATCGACCCCGCAGCAGGCGACCCCAGCGACATCGCGCACCAGCTCACCGGGGACGACCCCGCGGGCATCCTCGACGCCGTGGTCGACTATCTCACCGGTAAGGGATGGACCGTCGAGCGCGAGAGCATCCCTGGAGCCGCCAACGGCTACACCACCACCGACGACAGCCGCCGCGTTGTCATCGACGCCGACCTCTCCCCCGCCCAGGCCGCAAAGACCGCACTGCATGAGGCGGCACACGTCATCCTGCACGCCGAGGAAGATCACGCCGAGTACGTCGAGCACCGCGGGATCAAAGAAACCGAAGCCGAGAGCGTCGCCTACATCGTCGCCGGGATTCTCGGCCTGGACACCAGCGCCTACAGCGTCGGCTACGTCGCCGGATGGAGCAAATGCGACGCCGACACCGTCAAAGCCACTGCGGCGAATGTGCTGCGCACCGCGCACGCCCTGGCCGACGCGATCACCACCGACACCCCCGCGCCCGTCGCCGCCTGAGAACGAGAGGACACACCCATGAGCCAGAGCATCCAGGTCATCGAGAACCGCGTCACCAAGAGCGACGCCGACACCGTGGCCAAGAGTCGTCAGATCGGATACCGGGCGCAGGAACTCGCGGACTACGCCCGCGCCGGCTACGACCTGGCCCACACCGCCACCATCGACGGACCCGAGTATGTCACGTTCGTCGACACGCTGACCCGCACCACCGAGTGACAGCGCAGGGAGGGGCGGCATCATCCGTCCCTCCCCCAGCCCCCCGCGGCCTCCCTCCGGTCGGCCGGCGAGGGGTGGTCCCCTCGCGCTCCCCCACCGATATCAACCTGAAATCGCTTAGTAATATCACTAAAGTTTCACCCTGCAATCACTGCGATAGCATGGCACTCTGATATTAGAACAGTGTCAGAATGCTACTGGTCTGCAGGCGCTATCGGTCTGAAACCGTGTTGATACCGAACCGCTACCACATCGAAAGTAGAGTGCAAGCATGATCATTCTCGTCGGAAGCCAGAAGGGCGGTCCCGGCAAGACGACCATCGCCGTCAACCTCGCCGTGGAGTACGCCCGACGCGGTGATGACGTCTGCCTCGTCGACGCCGACCCACAACGCTCGGCGGCCAGGTGGCACGCCGACCGCGAAGAGCAAGGCCACGAGCCCGCGATCGCGTGCGTCGAGAAGATCGGCAGCATCCACCAGACCCTGCAAGACCTCGCCACCCGCTATGACGTCGTGATCGTCGACGTCGCCGGCAAGGATAGCAAGGAGATGCGCACCGGAATGACGGCCGCCGACAAGCTCGTCGTCGTCGTCCGTCCCAGCCAGCTCGACCTCGACACGCTCGGCCACATGACCGAAGTCATCGACCAGGCCCTCGACTTCAACCCCGAGCTGGACGTGCGCGGACTGATCACACAGGCGCCCTCCAACCCGAACATCACCGAGCGCACCGACGCGGGGGAGTACCTGGCCGACTACCCCCGTATCCGGCCCCTGGAGACGGTCATCTACGAGCGCAAGGCGTACCGCGACGTGGTGGGTGAAGGGCTCGGCGTGGTCGAGTGGAGCAACCCGAAGGCCAAGGCAGAGATTCAGGAACTCGCAGCGGAGTTGGTGGCGTAATGGCAATCAAGAAGCGACCCCAGGCAGACCCGGCAGCTATCGAGGCGTTCGGCGCCGCCGCCGACACACCCGCGGAGGCACCGGCGCCGGTTGCGGCCGTCCCCACGCCGCCCCGCGAGACGGCACCGGCCCGCACCGCGGCGCCGGGGGAGTGGCCGGCCGACGTGGCCAAGACGCTGCTGATCCGCTGGCCCGACGCCACCCTCCCGGCCGAACTGGCCGAGGTCGCAGGGCTAGAGGATCGCAGCCAGCACAAGACCGCGCTGCGCGCCCTGCAACGTGGCCTCGAAGTCCTCCGAGCCGAGCACCGCGCGTAAACCAGGCCCGATATGACGCGCTATCGCAGTGATATCACTCTGAAAGCACGTTGAGCGCAGACCGCCATGCACGCCCACACGCAGAGCCAGGCGCACCGGCACGGAGGCCGGCCTGCGAGGGGAGCCGCTACGCGGCACAGCGACTCTCACGCATTCTTTGACCTGTCCGGCTGTCGAGGATACGACGGCTCCGCTCCGGGCCAACGGCTTTCGCGGCATATCCTCCCTCGCTGCGCTCACTCCGGTATTCCACGGTCCGTTGCTCCCTCCGCTCCGCTCGCCGTTAATCCCTCGATTGCCGGAAGGCAAAGAAAAACGGTTGGTAGGGAGAGGGGCAAGAGCAATGGCTGAGCAGATCACGGTGTACACCACCGGCCCGTCATGCGCCCGCTGCACACTCACCAAGAAGGTGCTGACGACCAAGGGCATCGAGTTCGCAGAAGTCAACATCCGAGAGAACGAGGCAGCGCGTGCCTACGTCGTCGAGGACCTGGGATACACCGAAGCACCCGTCGTCGTCATCACCGACGAGGACCACTGGAGCGGCTTCCGCCCCGACCACATCGACCGCATCGCAAGTCACCGATAAGGAGAGACACCATGTCCACACGCACCATCACCGGAAACCTGGCCGCCGACCCCGAGGTCGTGCCCGCAGGCAGCATCCAGATCACCAAGCTGCGCGTCATCGAGAACACGGGGGAGTACCGACAGGGCAAGTGGCAGGCCCACGACACCCCGACAACCCACTTCATCGAAGCCCGGTTCGAGCTGGGCGAGAACGCGGCCGCATCCCTGCACAAGGGAGACGCCGTGATCGTCACCGGACGCGAGCACACGTCGAGCTGGGGAGACGACGCCAACAAGCAGTACGGCCGAGTCATCGACGCCGACAGCATCGGCGCGGACCTCGCTCGAGCGACGGTCACCATCAGCCGCAACGCCCGCGACGACCAGCAGTAAGCAACCCGCGACATGGCCGAGAACGAACAACACCGCCAGGTCGAGGTCGCCCGCGACCTCTCAGCCCAAGCCCGGACCCTCGCGCACTCGACCCGAGACGTGCCCGCGCCGTTCGACTCGTACACGCTTCTCGGAGAGCTCGTCGCCACCGTCGACGACCTCGAACAGGTCTGTCGACAACTCGGAGCCTGGCATTCACGGGTCGTCGACGGCACACACTATGCGGGGGAGGACAGCCGAGGGGACGGAGGGACAGGAACCGTCACCGCCGCCGCCGAACTCGAACGGGCCGCCGCCGCACTGTCCGCCGCCGCCGAAGCCCTCCGGGCCGCCCACTCCGCAAACGGTGTCGTGCGGTGGTTCGACGAGCTGTAAACGAGGACGACGCACTGACGTATGCCAGCCACGGGCCGTCCTCGGTCGCCCGGAAAGGCGACCGGCTGCTGCGCGGCCCCGAGCCGCCCACTCAGCCCGTGAACTGGCACCTACACGCCATGCGCGAAGACTGGGACCTCCTCACCGTCTCCGAGCGCGTCGAGGCGGTGCGCGGGTCGCTGCTATTCATCGCTGACCCGGTATCGCACCTGGACGAGCACGATCACGTCACCCTCGCGGACTACACCCTGGGGGAGCTGTATCACTCTCGACTGGTCTTGCAGCGCCTCCTCCCGCATCTGATCGAGGCCGCCGACGTCCCGCCCTCGCGCAACGACTAACCCCACATACTCAGCACGCCCCTGGCCGCACTCTCTCCCGGCCGGGGGCGTGGCTGTGCGCGACAATGGAGCCACCGAGCGACAGGAGAACGCCGTGAAGATCCCCGAGCCTCTACGGCTGTGGTGGCACGACGGCGCCGGCGTGCGCGTGCTGCGCTACAGCGGCCGCCAATGGACCGTCCTGGCCCTCGTGAGCTTCATCTGCACCCTGGCCAGCCTCATCCCCGTCGAGAGCTTCCTGGGCCGCTCCATGCTCGTCGTCGTGCCGTACTTGCTGGTGCCGGCCGGCCTCGCCGCCACGGCATTCGCGATCGCCGCCGGCGTGCTCACTCACCGGTTCCACCGCACAAGCCGAGGCTGACGTCTACAGTTTCGGACGCGGGGGAACCTCCCTCACCGCGGAGGACCGCACCCACGTCTCAACCGGCCGCTTTAGGCCGGCCACCCAGTCGACTCACGAGAGCGCCGTCGACACCGAGCGGTAGGGAAGAAGCCGCGGAACGAGACGCACGAAGATGACCATGACCAGCAACTCGACGAGGGTCTGAGTCACCACCACGAGCGGCGCGAGGTCGAACGCTGCCGGAAGGGCAAGGACAAGCGGAAGGACGACGAGAGAGTTGCGGGTCGCGCCGCTGAACACGATCGCCCTGCGCGCGGGCACGTCCAGCAGCGCCACCCTGCCGGCAAGGGCACCGACCGGGACCATGACCGCGGCGAACAGCACAAAGACGGGGATCGCGAGCAGGAGCACGCCGAGCTGCCGGCCGACGCCGGCAATCTGGGAGGCGACGACCACGGCGAGGGTGAGCATCATCAACGGCACCATCGCGCCCAGCACAACCTCCTGCACCGCCGCACCCCAGCGGGTGCGGGCGGCGACGAGCTGGGTGAGCCCGGCCGTCACGAGCGGCAGGACGATGAGCAGCAAGAACGCCTCGACGAAGGGGGCGAGGTCGACCGCCCCGACGAACTCGGCGCCGACGAACAACCATAGATAGAACGGCAGCAGAAGCATCTGGGCAAGCATCAGCAGCGGCGCGGCCGCAAGCAGCCGCTCTTTCGCCCCGCCGGCGATGCCGGTGAACACGATGACGTAATCCACACATGGGGTCAGCAGCACGAACAGGACCCCTACTAGGAGCACCTGGTCGTGCGCGACGATCCGCGACAGCAAGAACACCACGATCGGAACGAGGACGAAGTTGACGACGAGGACGGTGGAGAGGAATCGCCAGTCGCGGAATGCCTGCCCGATCTTGGCGAACGGCACGCTGAGGAAGGTCGCGTAGAGCAGCAGCCCGAGTATTGGGATCGTCGTCAACTCCGCGGGGTGCGCGACCGCTGGCACTAGCAGGCCCACCGCCGCACCGAACACGAGCGCGGCGAGGTAGAGCGGGATTTGGTTTCGCTCCATCCACTCCACGCTCGTTCGCATGTTTTCTCTTCCCAGTGGGGTGCCTCATCTGGCCGCGAAATTTACAGGCGCATGGGGCTCAGATCGCGGGACCGGCATGAAGGCGACTTGCCGAAGTACACCCGGGCGGCGAGCGGCACGAACACCGTTAAGAATAACGACGATTTCGGCGATCTCGTGTACCAGTACGACGCCGGCGAGGCCGAGCACGCCGAACAGGGCGAGGGGAAAAAGTACGACGATAATCGCTAGGGCCAGGCCGATGTTGGTGGTCATGATCCGCCGGCCGCGCTTGGCGTGAGCGAGCGCCCCGGGAATGAAGCGGAGGTCATGGCCGGTAAAAGCGACGTCGGCGGACTCGATCGCCGCGGCGGAGCCCTTCACGCCCATCGCGATCCCGACCGTCGCTGTGGCGAGGGCGGGGGCGTCGTTGATGCCGTCGCCAACCATCGCTGTCGGTCGGGATGCGACGAGGGCGGCGATCGCGTCGGCCTTGTCCTTGGGCAGTTGCTCGGCCCGGACGTCCGTGATGCCGGCTTCCTGGGCGATTGCGCGGGCGGTTCGGTCGTTGTCGCCTGTGAGCATGATGGTCTCAATGCCCTGATCGTGCAGCATCCGTACGGTCTCGGCGGATTCCGGACGCAGCTCGTCTCTGACTCCGATGAGCCCGGCGATCTGTCGATCCGTTTCGACGACGACCACGGTCATGCCCTGGGCGGCCATGGTGTCGGCGGTGATGCGAAGGTTGCCGGGGTTGAGCCAGCGGGTGTTGCCGATCCGGATGGTTCGGCCATTGATCTGGCCGGTGATGCCGTGGCCCGCCTCTTCGGTCACGTTCGTCGCCGCGATGGCGCCGGGTGCGGCGGCGGTGATGGCGGCGGCGAGCGGGTGTGTGCTGGTGGCCTCGACGGCCGCTGCCCAGGCGAGGAGGTCGTCGCGGGTGGTTCCGGTGGCGGGTTGCACGTCAATGACGGTTGGCTCGTTGCGGGTGAGGGTGCCGGTCTTGTCCAGGGCCACGGCGCGGATCGTGCCGAGCTGCTCGAACGCTTCTCCCGACTTGATCACGACACCGAACTTGGAGGCCGCACCGATCGCGTTGATGACCGTGACGGGCACCGCGATTGCCAGGGCGCACGGGGATGCGGCGACTAGGACAACAAGGGCTCGTTCGATCCACGTAGACGGGTCACCGATGAGGACACCGAACAGCGCAACGAGGGCTGCGAGGATCAGCACGGCCGGGACGAGGGGGCGGGCGATGCGGTCAGCGAGGCGTGCCCGGTCGCCTTTGTGGGCGTGTGCTTGCTCGACGAGTGCGACGATCTGAGTGAGGGAGTTGTCGCGTCCGTCTGCGGTGGCCTCGATCCGGAGGGTTGCAGACCCGTTTACCGAGCCGGCGATGACCGGGTCGGCGGGTCCGACCTCCAATGGAATGGATTCGCCGGTGACCGCTGAAGTGTCGAGACTCGACTGGCCCTCCACGACGACGCCGTCTGTGGCGATCCGTTCGCCGGCGCCGACGACGAGGATGTCCAGTTCACGGACGTCGGCTGCGGGGATGGTGACATCGCCGCCCAGGCGGGAGACCCGCACGGTGTCGGGGATGAGGGAGAGGAGCGCGCGGAGGCCTTCTTTGGCTTGGTCCATTGCCCGGTCTTCGAGAGCTTCGGCGAGAGAGAACAGGAACGCCAGCGCGGCGGCTTCGCCGACGTGGCCAAGCAGCACCGCTCCGACCGCGGCGATCGTCATCAGCAGCCCGACGCCGAGGCGGCCGCGCAGCAGCCGTCGGATGGCACCGGGGACGAACGTGTACGCGCCCGCGACCAGAGCGATTGCCTGGAGGATCACGGCAGGGATCGGAACCCCTGTCCATTCGAGGATGTACCCGACGAGGAGGAAAACGCCCGCGATCGCGGAGGGCAGCAGCGCGGTGTCCCGCCACCACGGCGGACGCACCTCGATCTCTTCCGCATCCGTGTCTACAGGGGAGGCGGGGTCTGGTCCGCAGCATGCGTCACCGTCTTCATGCCTCCGGGCCGCCGTAAGCGTGTCGACCGTCGTGCGGGTGCCCTCGGGGGCCACAACAGGCGTCACCGGCGGTGAGCGGGCGGCCCAGTTCGATCCGGCGCACGGTGCTGGTCTTGCGAGGCTCGTCCGGCCCGAAGTATTCCTCGCTCACGGTGCAGCCCCCGTCGTGGTCGTGGTGTCGCAGCAGAACGGCACGTCGCAGTTCTCGTCGGTGCACGGTGCGCCATCGTCGTAGGCCAGCACAGTGTCCACGAGCATCGAAATTGCGCGGGTCAGATGCGGGTCCGCGATCTCATATCGGGTCTGGCGTCCTTTCGGGGTCGCGACCACAATGCCGCAGCCACGCAGGCACGCGAGGTGGTTGGAGACGTTCGTCCGGGTCAGGCCCAACGACTCCGACAACCGGGCAGGATAGCCGGGGGCCGCAAGAAGCTCGAGGAGGATCCGGGAGCGGGTCGGATCGGCCATCGCGCGGCCGAGACGATTCATCACATCAACACGAGACGCAAAGGTCAGCATTCGCTGAATGTACACCTGGTAGTGTTTGATCGTCGACTATCCCGATCCCTGAGCACCCCGAGCGTAGGACCGTCCGCAATGATCCGCTCCACCCCGGCTGACCGCGCTGCCGCTGCGCGCGTGGGCTCGTCGGTGGCGAGGCTGCTGGTAGGTCTAGGGCTCGTCGTGGCGCTCCTGATGGGGTCGTGGGTGACGACGTACTCGGAAACCGAGGGCCTTCAGGCAGCGCCGATCGCGGAGTTGATCGTCACCGACGAACCGGGCGCCGTCCCGGCGGTGACAGCAGATGGGTACGCGGGTGAGGCCGGAGATCTCGGTGCCGTCCTGTGCCTGATGGGAGTGGCGTGTGCGCTGGCGTTCGTCGTCCTGGCCTGGCGGGTACCGTCCCGCACGTACAGCATCGAGCGTGTCGCGGGGATGGTGCGTGAGTTGATCGCGGTCCCGCCGTCCCGGAGTCCGGTGCTCTCTCTTACGCAGCTGGGCGTTTCCCGAACCTGATCCACGACTCAACTCCCTCGCACCCGTACGAGCGTGCAGTCGCTGGCACTGCCAGACCGCACGCCTGTTGAGTTCTGGTATTGGAGAACGTCGTGGCAAACCCGTTTCGGGTGACCTCCGTCACCCGCGCCGTCCCCCCGGTTGCCCATCGGAGATCCTGGCGCGCGTTCCGTGCGGCCGCCGCGATGCTCGCCGCCGCCGCTGTGCTCACGATCGCAGGATGCACATCCCAGGACGGGCTGGCCGCCACGGCGAACAACGGCACCGGTTCCACCAGCGTCGACGAGCGCATCGTCGAGATCGCCCCGGATGAGCGTGGCGAGACGGTGGTGTTCGCCGGCGTCGACGAGCGCGGCAACCCGGTGAGCAGCGACGACTTTGCTGGCGAGGTGTACGTCGTGAACTTCTGGTATGCCGCGTGTGGCCCGTGCCGGGTCGAGGCGCCGCTACTGGAAGAGGTGTGGCAGACCTATCAGCCCGAAGGGGTGGGGTTTATCGGGGTGAACATCTACGACCAGCCCGCCACCGCGCTGTCGTTCGCGGAGGACTACGGGATCACCTACCCGAGCGTGATCGACATCGTTGACGGGAAGACCAAGCTCGCCTTCGCTGCGGTCACTCCCATCCAGGCGACCCCGACGACTCTGGTGATGGACAGGCAGGGGAGGGTCGCCGCCCGGATCATCGGGCAGCTGCCGGCCGCGTCGATCCTGTCCACCCTCGTCGCGGACGCGCTGGCGGAGAGCGAATGAGCGCCGAAGGGTTCATCTTCGACGGCGCACTGTGGGTGGCCGTGCTCATCGCCATGCTCGCGGGCCTGATCTCCTTCGTCTCCCCGTGCGTGCTCCCGCTTGTCCCCGGATACTTCGGCTACCTCGGGTCCTCCCTCTCCACCTCCTCGACACAAGGCCACCCCGCCACTGCCCGTGGACGGCTGCTCGGCGGGGTGGCGTTGTTCGTTGCCGGGTTCACTTTGGTGTTCATGACCGTCACGGTGCTCGGTGGGGTGGCGGGGCTGTTCTTCCTCGAATACGCGAACATCCTCACCCGGGTGCTCGGTGTGGTTGTCATCATCATGGGCCTGGCGTTCATCGGCGCGTTCCCGCGCGCGCAACGCACCCTCCGACCCCGTTTCCGTGGCAACGTGGGCTTGTTCAGCGCACCGCTGCTGGGCATCGCGCTCGGGATCGGCTGGACTCCCTGCATCGGACCAACACTGGCGGCCATCATGTCGGTGTCCTGGAATCTCGGCGATCCCGGCCGGGCAGCCCTGCTCGGCTTGGCCTACTCCCTCGGCCTGGGCATCCCGTTCTTCCTGCTCGCGCTCGGACTGGGCTGGGCCACCCGGTCAGTCACCTTCCTCCGACGCCACATCCGGGTGGTCAACATCATCGGCGGCAGCCTGCTGATTGCCCTGGGCGTGCTGATGGTCACGGGCATCTGGGGCGCGTTGATGTCCGTTCTGCAGGGGGTGATGCTCAGTGTCACGCTCCCTCTCTGACCCGCTCCCCACCGACCCGTCCCGACCCGCCGATCACATCGATCAGGACGAGCCGGACGCCATTGCCTCCCCGACGCTGGGGCCGGTCGAGTGGCTGCGGTGGGGGTGGCGGCAGCTGACCAGTATGCGCACCGCGATTCTGCTGCTGCTCCTGCTGGCCATCGCTTCAGTTCCCGGGTCGATCTTCCCGCAACGCACCGCGGACCCCAACGGGGTCCTCCAATACTTCCGAACCAACCCCGACCTGGCTCCGATCCTCGACGGGCTGCAGGTGTTCGACTTATACAACTCTGCCTGGTTCTCCGGCATCTACCTGCTGCTGTTCATCTCGTTGATCGGGTGCATCATTCCCCGCACCCGTCACCACTGGAAAGCCCTCCGCACCCGCCCACCACGCACCCCGGCACGTCTCAGCCGGCTGAGCGCCCACCTTGTCGCAGACGTCCCGACAAAGGCCGAGGACCCCGCCGCGGACGCGGCGGCCACGATCGCCTCCGCCGCCGCCGATCTGCGCCGCCGCGGATACCGCATCGAGCGGTACGACACCGCACGGTCTTGGTCGGTGTCGGCCGAGCGAGGGTACCTCCGGGAGACCGGCAACCTGGTTTTTCATGCCTCCCTGGTCGGGGTGTTGGTCGCCGTGCTCGCCGCCAGCGGCTTCTCCTATACCGGGCAGCGGGTCATCGTCGAGGGGACCACGTTCGTCAACACCCTCAACGACTACTCCTCGTTCACTCCGGGCAGGTTCGTGGATGGAACGCAGCTGGACCCGTACTCGCTGACCCTCGACAGCTTCGACGTCAGCTACGTGCCACCGGGAGAACCCGGTGGCGGCCAAGCGGGCGACTTCGCCGCGAACCTCACCATCCGCGACGCCCGCACGGGGACTGAGGACACCGAGAGCGTGCGCGTGAACTACCCCATTACGGTCGGCAGCGACCGGGTCTATCTGCTCGGCAACGGCTACGCACCCACCATCACCGTCCGAAACTCCGAGGGCACGGTCGTGTACAGCGAGTCGCAGCCGTTCCTCCCGCAAGACAGCATGATGACCTCGCTTGGCATCATCAAGGTCCCGGACGGGCTTCCCGAACAGGTCGGGCTTGTTGGTTTCTTCTATCCCACCCAGGGCGCTCTTGACACCGGGGCGTTCACCTCGGTGTATCCCGACGTGGTGAACCCGGTCGTCACGTTCAACGTGTTCTCCGGCAGCCTCGGCATCGACAACGGCGTGCCCCGGTCGGTGTACACCCTCGACACCAGCGGAATGACCCAACTCACCGGCGGCACGAGCGGTGCCGAGTCGATCCAGCTCACTCCTGGGCAGACCGCCGACCTGCCCAATGGGTGGGGCACGGTCACCTTCGAGGACGCGTCCGGCGGCACGAATCCCCTGGCGGCGGTGAAACGGTTCGCGTCGCTGGACATCAAACGCGACACCGGCGGTCCTTGGGTGCTCGCCTTCGCCACCCTCGCCACGCTGGGTCTGATCACCGGCCTTCTCGTTCCCCGACGCCGCGTGTTCGTCAAAGCATCCGTCACCGGCGACCCGGACGAGCCCACCCTGCGCCTGGAATACGCCGGTCTCGCGCGCGGGGAGGATCCGCAACTGCCCGACGCGATCGCCGGCATCCGCGACACCCACCTCGCCGCCCGTGATCGCCCGAGCTCACAGACACCCAGCCAAAGGAATTCACGATGAAGACCCCCATGAAAGTGACCCTCATCGCGATCGCCGCCGTGGTCGCGCTCGTCATCGTCGCGATCATCTACACGATCTCCACCCGCCCTCAAGCGCCCGCAGGCGACAACGCCGCGGACGCGTTACCGGGTGCCCGCAGCAACTCCCACGTCCTTGATAGCGCCGGGCCGAACGCGCCGACCCTGGTGGAGTTCCTCGACTTCGAATGCGAGGCATGTGGGGCGTTATACCCGTACGTCGAGGAGATTCGTGAGCAGTACGACGGACAGATCAACTATGTGTTCCGGTACTACCCGATCCCCAGCCACTACAACTCGATGAACGCCGCCCTCGCGGTGGAAGCGGCCGCCCAGCAGGACCGGGTCGAGGACATGTACCACCGCATGTTCGAGACGCAGGCCGAGTGGGGCGAGCAGCAAGTCTCCGAAGCTGACCTGTTCCGCGGCTTCGCCGAGGACCTTGGCCTGGACATGGCCGCCTACGACCAGGCGGTGGAAGACCCCGCCACCCGGGAGCGGGTCGAGGAAGACTTCGCCGAAGGGCAGCAGATGGGTGTGCAGGGCACGCCCACGTTCTTCCTCGACGGCGAAAAGCTCGAGCTCACCCAGCTGACGGATCTCACCGATGCTCTCGACCGCGCCCTCGCTGACTGACGCGGCGGCGGCGGCATCTCCCGCCGCGCGCCGGAAGATACCGCTCTGGGCGGCGCTCCTCGTCGCCGCGGCTGCTGGTGGGCTCCTGGACCTGTCCTTCCCCGCTGTAGGGTGGTGGCCGCTCGCGTTTGTGAGCATCACCCTCGCGTTGTGCACGATGATCGGCCGCAGCATCGGCGGCGCGTTCCTGGTCGGTGTTGCCTTCGGTGCGGCGTTCTTCTTCACCCACCTGGTGTGGGTGGGCACGTATCTCGGGCCCGTCCCGTGGGTGGCGTTGGCCGGTCTGGAAACGGTGCTGTTCGGGGTCGGGGCGATCCCCATCGCCCTCGCGTACCGGTGGACCGACCGCGCCCGCGGACACGCCGTCGTGTGGTTCGTCGGGGTGCCGCTGCTGGTGGCGGGGCTGTGGAGCGTGCGGGAGCTGGTGATGGGGTCCTGGCCTTACTCCGGGTTCCCGTGGGCGCGGATCGGGATGACCCAGGCGAACGGCCCGCTCCCGGAGGCGGCGTCCTGGGTCGGGGTGACCGGTCTGGGCTTCCTCATCGTCGCCGCCTGCGCGTGCCTCGTGCAGTGGTGGCGGGCTGGAGGGTTCCGACGCATGCGCGGCGTCCTGCCTGCAGCGATGATCGTGACCGCCCTGGTGCTCGTGCCGCAGTTCCCTACCGGGGACGCCGGCCGGATGGACATCGGCTGGGTGCAGGGCAACGGACCCTCCGGGTACTTCGATGACCGCACCTCCGGGGATGTGCTGGCCGCGCAGACGGCCGCGACCGACCCTCTGCTGGGGGAGGACATGGATCTGCTGGTGTGGCCCGAGGGTGCCGTCGACAGCGACCCCCTTACCGACCCGGCCACCGCCCGGCGGCTCACTGATCTCGTCGCCCGGGCCGGCGCACCGCTGCTGACCAACGCCGCCACCGCACGTGACGGTGACGTGTTCAACACCTCGATACTGTGGGACGGGCAAGGCACCCCGCAGTTGCATGACAAGGTCAACCCCGTCCCGTTCGGGGAGTACGTCCCGGACCGGTGGTTCTACGAGCGGATCGCGCCCGACCTCATCGGCCTGATCCAACGCGAATACACCCCCGGGCAGAACCCCCCGTTCGTGACCGTCGACGGGGTGAAAGTCGGACTGGCGATCTGCTTCGACGTCATCTACGACTCCGTCATTTGGGACGGCGCCCGCCAGGGCGCTCAGGTCTACGTGTTTCAGACCAACAACGCCGATTTCCGCGGCACCGACGAGAATCTTCAACAGCTCGCGTTCGCTCGGATGCGTGCGATCGAGACCGGACGTGCCGTGGTGAACGTCTCCACCGTCGGCACCAGCCAAGTCATCGCCCCGGACGGGCAGATCATCGAAGGCGCCGGCGTCGACCAGGCAGCCGCGGCGATCACCCGCGTGCCGCTGCGAGACGGTCTCACCCCCGCCGTCGTGCTCGGCGGTGCCCTCACCGCCCTGATCGCCCTCGGCGCGATCACCGGTCTCACCATCGCCGGAATCAGCCGCCACCGCCACCGCCACCGATCTGCACGAGGAGCAACCGATGCCTGACCCCGAATCCCTGACCCTGGACAGCATCTCCCTGCTGCTGGTGTGGACCGCGATCGCCGTGTACCTGCTCGCGTTCGTGGCCTACGCCATCGACCTTGCACAACGCTCAGTACGCCGCGACGAACCCCAGCGGGTGCCCGCGCTCGTGACCGCGGGCGGAGACACGCAGAACACAGGCGACGAACGCGCCGCGCTGAACGAGGTCCGCACCCGGCCGGGCCAGCGGCAACGTCTGCTCTGGGCGCGAATCGGCACCGTCCTGACCGGGTTCGCGTTCGTGTTTCACCTCGCCGGCACCATCGGGCGAGGACTCGATGCGGGAAGGGTCCCGTGGGCGAACATGTACGAGTTCGCACTCACCGGGACATTGCTGATCGTTGCGGTCTACCTGGCCGTGCTCCGCCGGTACGACCTACGATTCCTGGGCTCGTTTCTCATCGGTATGGTCGCGTTGCTCCTCGGTGGTGCGACCCTTGCGTTCTACGTCGAAGTCACCCCGCTGATGGACCCGCTCAAAAGCGTGTGGCTCATCATCCACGTCTTCGTAGCCTCGCTCGGCACGGCCCTGTTCGCGATCTCCTGCGGTCTCTCCGCCACGCAACTCCTGCAAGCCCGACGAGAACGACGGGCGTCAGGAAAGGGTGGTGAGGACGCGAAGCGGTCCGGCCTGGGGTATCTGCGCACGCTTCCCACCGCGGAGGCACTGGAGTCTCTGGCGTACCGGTTCGCGATCGTCGGGTTCATCTTCTGGACCTTCACCCTGATCGCCGGATCAATCTGGGCCAACGACTCCTGGGGCCGCTACTGGGGATTCGACACTAAGGAAGTCTGGACCTTCGTGATCTGGGTTCTTTACGCCGGCTACATCCACGCCCGCGCAACCCGTGGCTGGCGGGGAACTCGATCCGCATGGCTGTCGATTATCGGCTTCACCGCCGTCCTGTTCAACTTCACCATCGTCAACATGTTCTTCAAAGGCCTGCACGCCTACTCCGGCCTCACCTGACCTCTACCACTTGACAGGATTACCGCATGCCCACACCGTTGCTCGTTTCGGAGCTTCGCAATATCTCCCCATGGCCGTCTGTGCAAATGGACTGCACCTGGCGGCATTGCCAAAGTCTCCCCTCCGTGGGCCGAGGCGCACAATGATGCGCAGTCGGAGCCGGAGGCTAGCCGTCGCGTGCCTGGTCGCGCTCACCATGGCTCTCGTAGACCAGGGCACGAAGGCCATGGCGCTCGGGCAGCTGAGCGAGGAACAACGCATTCCGCTGATCGGCGACCTGCTGGGCCTGCAACTGGCATTCAACCCCGGCACGATCATGTCTCTCGGATCAAACAGCACATGGGTGTTCACCGTGATCGGAATCGCGGCAGCGATCGTGCTGTTCTATGCCGCCTGGCGGGCGACGTCCATGGCGTGGGCGATCGCGATCGGATTCGTCTGGGGTGGAGCGGTCGGCAACCTCATCGACCGCCTATTCGCCCCTCCCGGATTCGGTCACGGCCACGTCACCGACTTCCTCGCCTATGGCAACCTCTTCATTGGAAACCTCGCCGACATCTTCATCGGAATCGGCGTCGGCCTCGGTATCCTCCAGATGCTCCGCAGCCACCGATCCCAGTTGCGCTCCAAACCGACGACGACCTCCACTCGCGAGAAGTAGCTTCTGCCGAATATGGGTCCCTCGGGCTAAATGATGCTCGCCAGGACATTCAGGCGGAGCTGAGCGAGCACGGCGACCACTAGGTATGCGGCGACCGTCACGAGCGTCATCCACGGCCACAACAACGCACCGACTCGTCTTGCCCTGCGACCAAAGACGCCCTCACGCAGGTTCCGGACTGTCCCGAAGAAGAACAGCGGGATCGTTGTCAGCCACACAACCAGACACCAGGGGCAGAGCGTGCCGAGCACATAGATGCTCTGCCCAATCAACCAGACCACGAACCCAAAAGCTCCGGCGACACCGAAATTGAACAGTACCCAGAACCAGCGCGCGAAGTGAGGTACCGCCCACAGTGCGACTCCGACACACAACACGAGCGCGAACCCGACCAACCCGAGGAACGGATTGGGAACCCCGAATGCGGCTCCCTGAGCGCTGTCGAGGTTCGCGGAGCATTGCACCAACACGGAGAAGTCGCAGCTGAGGCCCGTATCGGGGTTGGTCAGCTTTTCGATCTTCTCGACGGACAATGCCATCGCTGCCGTCAACCCGATGGCGCCAGACAGCATGAGGAACAAGCCGAAGAAGAATTCACGGCGCACGAACTGTGACAACTTTCACCCATCGCGAGATCTGTACGGGACGGTTAGCGATCATACAGTGAACCGTGTATGTTCATCGTGTGCTGACTATAACTGATCGTCTGGACGTGATGAACCGACTCGGCCGAGCCATGGCCGACCCCACACGCTCACGCATTCTCATGACCCTGCTTGACGGCCCGATCTATCCTGCGGCACTCGCCCGCGAGCTGGACCTCAGCCCGTCCAACGTGTCCAACCACCTGACCTGCCTCCGTGACTGCGGCATCGTCGTCGCCGAGCCCGAGGGCCGCCGAACCCGGTACGAGGTCGCCGACCCCCGTCTGAGCCGGGCGCTTACTGCGCTGCTGGACACGACCTTGGCCGTTGACCATGCAGCCGGGTGCATCGATCCCTCCTGCGCGGTCCCGGAATGCTGCACGACGGAGGCGACCGCATGATCTTCCTCTCCATCCTGCAAGCGATCGGCCTGTTCCTTGCCACGAACATCGACGACATCATCGTGCTGTCGCTGTTCTTCGCCCGCGGCGCGGGACAACGGGGCACGACCGCTCGAATCCTGGTCGGGCAGTATCTGGGATTCGCCGGCATTCTCGGCGCAGCCGTACTCGTAGCTCTCGGCGCCGGAGCATTCCTGCCTCCAGAGGTCATCCCCTACTTCGGCCTGATCCCCTTGGCGTTGGGGCTATGGGCGGCCTGGCAGGCATGGCGTCGACGTCGCGACGACGACGATGACGATGAGGGCAAGATCGAAGGCAAAAAGGTCGCCGTCTGGGCTGTAGCCGGGGTCACCTTCGCAAACGGCGGGGACAACATCGGGGTCTACGTGCCGGTCTTCCTGAGTGTCGGACCCGCCGCCGTGGTCGCCTACTGTGTTGTGTTCCTCGCGCTCGTCGCGGTCCTGGTGTACATCGCCAAGTTCATCGCTACCCGACGTTCGATCGCGGAAATCCTGGAGCGCTGGGAGCACATCCTGTTCCCGATCGTTCTGATCGGCCTCGGTCTCTTCATCCTGATCAGTGGCGGGGCATTCGGGCTCTGACCACCAGAACGAAGCAGGCCGAGCCGGGATCGACGTTCCGATCATTAGCGTTCACCCGCAGTGGTTAGGCGGGAATGAGCACAAACCCGTCCTCGGGTTGCGCCGGGAATCGCCGCAGGTCGACTCGAAAGTCCTGGCGCGGGACTGTGTACTCCGCAGTGGCCAGCCGTCCCACAGCGGAAGCGAGGAGGTCCACCGTCGCCGGCTCGCCCGGGCAGCGGTGGCCGTCCTCGTAAAAACCACCGCCTTGCGGCACAAGCGCGTTGTGGTGCGGCTCACTCGACATGAATCGGGCGGGAGCAAAGGTGCACGGATCTGTCCAGAGCTGAGGATCACGATTGGTGGCGAAAAGATCAAGGATCACCCAATCACCGCGCGTAAAACGGACACCGTCCCATTCCATATCGCGCGCGGCGGTCCCGCCGACCACGGGGAAAAACGGCGTAGTGCGGCGCACTTCCTGGGCGAAGGCGAGACGGGTCTCCTCGTGCTCGGCGACACGCGAACGCCATTCGGGATGAAGATGCAACGCGAGAGCCGCGAACACGATGAAGCGCGCAATCGCAACGGTGGGTCGAAGCAGGTTCAGGAATTCCACGGCTGCAGTACGCTCGTCGAGCAACTGACCGTCTGCGTCCCGATGACCTGCCACTCTGGCCGCGATGGTCTCTGGCGGCGCGTCGCGGAGCACCTGTCGCGCCCATGCTTCGGTACGCAGCCGGAGCGCCCGCCCTCGCAGGTTTCGTGGTCCGAAGGAGCCTGCGCCATCGATCATCCCTGCAAACTCGGACGCTCTTCGATCAAGGTCGCGGTCGCTGAGCGGAATTCCCGCCCAGGTGCACACCCCCGCGGTCAGAGCGCGCCCAGCCAACTCCAGCAGAGATACGCGGTTTCCGGACGCCGCGGCCCATTCCTTCCGCCACGCCTCCGCGACATGGCGATCCAGATCGATGCGAGCTGACGCATCGAGCACGTCAATGAAAAGTGCCTTACGATTCCGGTGCTCATCCCCGGCGAGGGTCTGCACGCTTCCCTCATCCTGCAACGAGTGCTTCACCGAGCGAGGCATCGCCCGATCCCGAGTAAATCGGTCACCCTCGTAGAAGAAGCGCACCCAGCCGCTGCCGCGGGCGAAAGTCACACGTTTCCCCATCAGGCGAGTCGTGAACGCATCGCGTCCCACCGCATCGAACCCGTGCTGCCCGAACGCGTACCCGCGCACGAGGAACTCGAGCGTTCGATCGATGGGAAGAACGGGAAGCGCAGATCTCCTATCCTCGGGCATGCTCTGACGGTATTCGCGAAGTTGTTTATGTGGCAAGGGACTTGACCTCCGCAGTGCAGGTGGCACGGACCCGGCCGTGCCGGAAACGATCGTTTACGGCGCGGTCCAGATATCGGGCTCGGAACGGTCGCCATAAGCACCAAACGGCAAGGGTTTCCGGCTGATCCTGTGAAGACGCGCTGAGCGCCTTACGCGCGTGGCAAGGCGACGGCAGCTTTCTCGTAACCCATGGGATACGAGACCGACCTTGCGGTTCGGAACAGTGTCAGCGATCAATCGACGTTGGCGAGGCGACTCAGCGAACGAGGCGGGCGATCGCCTGAGACGCTTCCCGGACCTTCTCTTCGGCGATGTCGCTGCCGGCGCGAGCTGCATCTGCCACACAGTGGCGCAGGTGGTCTTCGAGGAGCCCGACGGCAACGCTCTGCAAGGCGCTGGTCAGTGCGGAGATCTGAGTGAGGATGTCAATGCAGTACTTCTCGTCCTCGACCATGCGGTGGATGCCGCGTGATTGTCCTTCGATGCGCTTGAGGCGAGCAAGGTATCGGGCTTTGTCCGTGATGTACCCGTGCTCTGCGTGGTTGCAGGATGTTGTAGCGACGGCGGTATCAGTCATCTGGATCTCCGGCGGTTGTGGTCAGCGGTTCAGGATGACGCGGGTCGTGGTGTCGGGGCGGAGGTCGAGTCGGCGCAGCAGTTGGGCGTTGAGAGCGACGACGATGGTGGATAGTGACATGAGAATCGCTCCGACCGACATCGGGAGCACGAATCCGATGGGGGCGAGGACGCCGGCGGCGAGGGGGACGGAGATGATGTTGTATCCGGCAGCCCACCAGAGATTCTGCTTCATCTTCCGGTACGAAGCCCGTGACAGTTCGATCACGGAGAGTACCGAGCGGGGGTCGTCGCTTGCGAGGATGACACCAGCCGACGCGATCGCGACATCTGTGCCCGCACCGATCGCCAGCCCAACGTCGGCCTGCGCGAGGGCAGGGGCGTCGTTGACGCCGTCGCCGACCATTGCGACCTTACGGCCCTCGTTCTGGAGTTGTTGGACCTTTGCGGCCTTGTCCTCCGGGCGTACTCCGGCGAAGACGCGGTCGATGCCGAGGTCTTGCGCGACAGCCCGAGCCACGGCATCCGCATCGCCGGTGATCATCACGACCTGCACGCCGAGCGCGTGAAGGGCGTCGACGGCTTCCCGGGACTCCGAACGCACCTCGTCGGCGAGCTTCAGGGCTCCGACGACGCGCCCGTCCTGGATGACATGGAGGATGATCGCGCCATCCGCACGCCACTGATCGGCGACCGGAAGCTCATCGGCGTTCTCCTCGGACAGCAGATGAGGTCCCCCGACTCGGATGATCTTCCCCTCAACGGTCGCCGTAACGCCCACAGCAGGTGACGAGGTGAACTCGACGCTTCGGGGGACGGTGAGCTTCCTGTCGGCGGCCGCGCGGACGATGGCCTTCGCGAGCGGGTGCTCGCTGTCGGCCTCTGCGGCGGCCGCCAGCGCGAGCACCCGGTCAGGGTCGGCGCCATCGGCAACGGAGACCTCGGAGACGACGGGCTCGCCCTTGGTGAGGGTGCCGGTCTTGTCGAACAGCACTGTATCGACGGTGCGCATGCTCTCGAGAGCGAGCCGGTCCTTGACGAGCACGCCGCCCCGGGCGGCGCGCTCGGTGGCGATGGAGACGACCAGCGGGATGGCCAGGCCCAGGGCGTGCGGGCACGCGATGACGAGCACCGTGATCGTGCGGATGACAGCAGCGTCAGGCAAGCCGACCAACGTCCAGACGATCGCGGTGATCGCCGCAGCACCCAGGGCGAACCAGAACAGCCATCCGGCGGCGGTGTCAGCGAGGCGCTGAGCACGAGAAGACGAGCTTTGCGCTTCAGTGACGAGACGTTGGATGCCGGCGAGGGTCGTGTCGTCGCCGGTCGCGGTGATCTCGACGCGAAGCCCGGAATCGGTGGCAACGGTGCCGGCTGTGACGTGGTCGCCGCTGCCGCGTTCCACGGTGCGGGACTCGCCCGTGACCATGGACTCGTCCATCGAAGCCCGTCCGTCGACGATGCGCCCGTCCGCGGGGACGCTACCACCCGGCCGTACGATGACGACGTCACCGACGACGAGATCGGACGGTGAGACCGTGACGACCTGGTCATTCTCGACGCGCTCTGCCTCATCCGGGAGAAGAGCGGCGAGTGAGTCCAGGGCGGAAGTCGTCTGGGCGAGGGAGCGCATCTCGATCCAGTGCCCGAGAAGCATGATGACAATGAGGAGGGCGAGCTCCCACCAGAAGTCGAGTTCGTGATGGAGCACCCCGAGCGTCGCGCCCCAGGAGGCGGCGAACGCGACGGTGATCGCGAGGCCAATGAGTAGCATCATGCCGGGCTTGCGAGCGCGGAGCTCGCTGACTGCACCGACGAGGAACGGCTTTCCACCCCACGCGTACATGACAGTGCCCAGCACCGGGGATACCCATGACAGACCCGGAATATCGGGGAGGGTGTAGCCCAGGATCATCGAGAACATGCCCGACAACGCGACCGTGGGGACAGCGAGGACGAGCATGATCCAGAACAGGCGACGGAACTGCCCGACGTGGTCGCCATGGCCTGCATGACCGCCGTGTCCAGCGAGGGTGTTATGCCCGGAGGGCGCGTTGTCGCTTCCGTGGTCTCTATGACTGTGTGCGGCGGCGTCTGACTGCGGTGCATGCGCCATTGCTTGATGTCCCGCGTGCGCATCGTGGTCAGTGTCGGTCGTCACTGCGGGGGTCGACGCCGCGTGGTCGTGGTGGGCGTGGGTGTGCTCCGCGCCGTCGTTACGCGAGTGGCTCATGGGCCTATCCTCCTCGGAATTGAGAACCGTGGGGCTGACTTGTGTGGCGTGCCCCGCACCGTGAAACAGTGTCAGGCAGCAGCGGTGGCGTACTTAGCCGGGTCGGCGTCGAACGCAGGCCCGCATCCAGCGCAGCAGAAGTAGTACCGGGTGCCGTCGTAATCGCGGTACAGGCCGGCAACTTCTGCATCCGCCTTGATGACGGTGCTGCCTACCATCACAGGACATTCGGCGAGATCTTCCGCGGGCGGGGTGAGGAGATCCTTGCGTCCTTCGGCGTCGACGGAACCGTGGCTGTTGCGGCTGCAGCAGGATCCAGTGGAGTCGGACATGTTTTGTTCCTCTTTCTCTCAAACACCGGAGTCCGGCGGCGGTATGCCTAACGATATACCCCCTGGGGGTATTCCGCACTAGGATGTACATGGCGGCGCTGAAGGGATCAGGGCGGGTGGCCGCATAGATCGTGGTGTTAGCATCCTGGACGGAATGGAGGAGGCCGAGCATGCACGTCACAGTTCGTGGCGCACGTCCGCAGCTGTCGTTGCGCGCGTTGTTGATGCTCGGCGGGGCCACGCTGATGGTTATCGTCGGCTTGCTGGCGATGCACACCTTCACCTCCGAACCTGCGGGACACGGATCCGTCGGACTCACCCACTCCGCAGCCGGGGAGGAGCACGCCACCGCAGTGGCGTCAACCGTCGCGAGCGAGTCCACCGCGTGTGAGGGTGCATGTCATGTGAGCACCGGACATGGGCAGGGTCACAACGAGATGCTGACTGCGTGCGTGCTGGCGTTGCTTGCCGGTCTGCTTCTCCTCCTCCCTCCGATATTGATTCAGCGTCACGGGCTGCCCCTTCACCGCGCCGTAAGCCTGGTGAGATGGGAAGCGATCGGGATCCTTCCCCGGGCACCCTCGCTGACGTTCCTTTCGATAAGTCGCACCTGAGTAGTCGCCGCCGACCCTGATGGGTCGGATTCCTGGCGCCGTCTGGCGCCATCATTTGCGAACCCTCACACGACGTATCGAAGGAACAACCATGAATAAGAAGCTTCCCATTGCTGTCAGTACGGGTGTACTGACCCTTGCGCTGGTTCTCACCGGCTGCGCTGACAACAGCACGGCACCGTCCAGCGAATCCACCTCCCCGTCTCAGTCGTCGTCGACTTCGGCAGCGAACGAGGCTGACGAGATGTTCGTCACGATGATGATCCCTCATCACGAGCAGGCGATCGAGATGGCCGACATGCTGCTCGCTAAAGACGGTGCCGACGCACGCGTGGTGGAACTTGCCGAGCAGATCAAGGCGGCGCAGGGCCCCGAGATCGACAAGATGCTCGGATGGCTCGAAGACTGGGGTGTGGAGTACGACCCCGACTCCATGGGAGGCATGGATCACGGTTCGATGGGCGGTGACGACAGCATGATGTCCGAAGAGGACATGACCATGTTGGAGCGCGCGGATGCTGTCGAGGCGAACAGCCTGTTCCTGGAGCAGATGATCGTGCACCACGAAGGTGCCGTCGACATGGCGCAGACGGCGCTTGATGATGCGCAGAACCCGGACGTCCTCGAGCTCGCGCAACAGGTGATCGACGACCAGACGGCGGAGATCGCCACGATGCAGGAACTCCTCGGCCAGCTGTAGGAATCCTCCGGGCGGGCCGGTATCCGATCGTCCCGCCCGGATCTGTGTCATCCGTGCTGCCCCATTGCGGCAGCAGTCAGACGTCGGCGTGCTCTTGCTGCGCGTCGTGAAGCCAGGCCCGCTTGATGCCACTAACGGAAACCATCATGAAACGCTCACTCCTTCTCGCAACCGTCACTGTGACCGTCCTGGCGACTGTCGCCACCGGATGCACCGCGACACCGCTCGGCAACCCGGACTCAGCTCCCCGCATCGACCACATCCACGGCATCGCTGAAGATCCCCGGGGCGATGATCTGCTGGTGGCCACGCACAACGGAATCTTCACTCTCACACCCGATGGGGATATCTCCGGCCCGATCGGCGGTCACGCCTTCGACGCCATGGGATTCACGGTCTCGGGAGACGCGCTGTTCGCCTCCGGGCATCCCGGCGAAAAGACCCCGGCCGAACTCGGATCGCCCAACCTCGGCATCATCCGCAGCGACGACTACGGGAACACTTGGTCGCCTATTGCTCTCAACGGAACCACCGACTTCCACATCCTCACCGCGGCCCCGGACGGCACCCTCTACGGCGTCCCCTCTAGCCAAGTGAACCTGCTCACCAGCACAGACGAGGGAAACAACTGGACGGAGCGTGCGTCCCTCGGCGCCGCTGATCTCGCGGTCACCGAATCCGGTTTGTACGCTGCAGCCGAAGAAGGCGTTCTCTTCAGCAGCGACGGCGGTAACACATTCACTCCAGTCGACGGAACACCTGTGCTCTACGCGCTGGAGGCTCGCACCGATGGCACTCTTCTCGGCGCAGGCACCGATGGCGTCCTGTGGACAGAGGATGAAAATGGAACCTGGCATCGGCTCGAATCGCTCCAAGGCGCCGTTCAAGCCCTCACTGTCATCGACGACCGCGTCATCCTCGTCGATGACCGGGGCATCGTTGAAGTCTCACCGGACAGCACCACTGTGCTGAGTCCCGCCCAATAACGCGGCCCGTGCCCAAGGATTCCTCGTGAAAGCGCCCAAGAACCCCTTTCGGAACCTCGTGTTGTTCGTCATCGTGGCGACGATCGCCGTTGCCCTCCTCGCCGCTGCTAGTTTTCTCGCGATTGGAGCGATCTTCTGATGACCCCCACCGGCTCCAGATCACCCTTCGACCCGCTACACCATCTGACGGCCGTGCACTCGTCCTCACCCGGCGCGCCTTCGCGTCGCAGTCCCGCGGAGCGGACGCATCGAAGGCTCGTGCGTCTTGGATATATGCTCTTGATCTGCGGTCCAGCCCTCGCGCTCGCGCATCTGATCAGTGATGCCCAATCGACCGACGTCGCTTGGTGGACGTACACGATCGCCAGCTTTGACATCGCCGTAATCATGGTCATTGTCGCCCTGGCTCTGATCCTTCGAGCTCCACCCGGTCACGCTGCAGAAACGGAATAATCGTCACCGCACTGCAATCGCTGCGACGATGATCTGCCGCTGAACTACCATGCCCTCCCGGGGTATTCAACGGGGTCCTCGGGAGCGAGGTGCGGTCGTAGTTTGAAGACTCCACAATGACGAGAGGAGCCACTATGACTGTCGCGGCGGAAATGCTTCGCACCTACCCGAAGGACCTTGGTCAGGCTGACCGGGAGGTGCTGGTGGAGTGTATCGAGGCGTGCGTTGAGTGCGCGCAATCATGCACCGCATGCGCCGACGCGTGCCTGAGCGAGGAAATGGTTGCCGAGCTGACGAAGTGCATCCGCACGAACCTGGACTGCGCCGACCTCTGCGAAACCACCGGACGCATCCTGTCCAGGCACACCGGGTACGACGCCAACCTCACCCGCGCAACCCTCGAAGCGTGCCGCACGGCATGCGCGAGTTGCGCCGACGAGTGCGAGAAGCACACGATGCACGAACACTGCACGGTGTGTGCTGCGGCCTGCCGGCGATGCGAAGATGCCTGCGCCGCGCTCCTCGCAACCCTCTGAATAGCCACCTCGACGGCGTCGTGCAGTTCTTCGCTACCCGCATCAATCCAGTGATGCCCGTTGACCGAGCCGAAGCAGACTAGCGAGCGCTCTTACCCCACACGTCGTCATCAATCGCGCTACCGCGCAACGAGCTGAGACGACAGGTGAGGAATATGTCGAAGGACGCGCACGAAACAAATGGACGACAAGCAGGGGCGAAAAAGCACGGATCGCTGACGATGTACTTGCGATTCGCGGCGATGATTCTCACCGGCATGGTCGTGATGTATTGGACGATGTTCGCTGGAGTGTGGGAATGGGGGCACATACGCTTCAGCGAAAGCCGCGTCTTCATGGCGCTCACTATGGGCGGCGCCATGGGGCTGGTCATGCTGGCCTGGATGCTCAACATGTACAAGCACAGGAAAGCGAACATTGCGGTCATCATCGTCAGCGTTCTCCTCCTCGGAGGAGGCATCGCCCTCGACCGCAGCCAGATCACCGTCGACGACACCGCGTACATGCGCGCAATGATTCCGCATCACTCGCTCGCGATCACTCGATCCGAGCGAGCACAGCTGCAGGATGTCCGCGTCTGCGAGCTTGCGGTTGAAATCAGTGAAGCGCAGCGCCGGGAGATCCTCGAAATGGACTGGCTCATCGCCGACATCGAAAGCAACGGACTCGTGCTGACGGCCGAGGACGCGCAAGACCGACCCGTTCCAGACTTCGAACGGGCAGCCGACCGCCAGTGCTCGGACGACGGATGACGATTGGTAGCGATAATCTGGGAATGTCAACCTGATCTGGGACCGGTCTGTCACTCTGATTCG
>CEPD01023792.1_pt1 | contig 38773 bp, 52 predicted proteins | sample 530641 | NCBI WGS metagenome assembly CEPD01 (sample SAMEA2620815, study PRJEB7988) | marine metagenome | biome: marine biome (ENVO:00000447); feature: mesopelagic zone (ENVO:00000213); material: "saline water (ENVO:00002010), including plankton (ENVO:xxxxxxxx)" | depth 1000 m | reverse complement strand
CGTATAGTATGGGGCCAGTGTGCATACATAGGTGGCCCAATATAGGGGTAGGGGTGTATATGTATGTAGGGGTTAGGGTGTGTATGTATGCTATTTGGCATACATACATAAGTAGCCCTATTGTGTTTAAGGCGCTTTCTTTTTGAATGGCATGAATTGGAGGTTTAGTAGATAAGCAGTAAATAGCGCCACGGTGATCGAGTAGCGAAGGGAAAAGGCATGTGTATGAAAGGGACTGGCAGCGAGCAGCAGCGCGCCTAACCAGCCAGAAGCCGCATGGTTAGCGGCATGAGGGATTGTGAGAAAGGATCCAGGCGAAAAAAGCGCCAAGCAGCTCTGGCAAATCTACTATTGTACTTTTGTGTTTTTGTGCTAATGTACATTTGTGCTTTGAACAAACCGAGGAGAAACGGGCAAATGACTAAAGTGATTGCAGTACTGAACCAGAAAGGTGGGGCGGGAAAGACCACCGTAGCTACCAACCTAGCGTGCTGGCTGCACGCATCGGGCCACAAGGTGGTACTTGTCGATTTAGACCCGCAGGGCAGCTCTACTGAGTGGAGCGAGACGCGCGAAAGCGACGATGTGTTCCCGGTCATGGGAATGGGCAAGCAAGTGGCGCGTGACCTCCCCCGCGTTACTGGCGGGTACGACTACGTAATTCTGGATGGCGCGCCGCAAATCAGCGAGCTGATCACGCCAGCCATCAAAATAGCCGATGCGGTGCTGATCCCCTGCCAGCCCAGCCCCTTCGATATCTACGCCTGCGAAGATCTGGTCGATCTAATCCACGCGCGACGCGAAGTGACGGACGGCAAGCCTAAAGCCGCTTTCGTCGTATCACGCGCGATCAAAAACACTCATCTTGGCCGCGAAGTGCGCGATGCCCTGGCTGAGTACAACCTGCCCATCTTTAACGCGCTAACCACTCAGCGCGTGGCGTATGCCGACTGTGCCAACGGCGGTAGCGTGATGGATCTACCCGAGGGCGACAAGGCCCGGCAGGAGATCGAGGCGCTGGGCAAAGAGACACTGGAGTTTATCCATGGCTGAACGCAAAAAACTGACGACACGCAAGCCCGCGTCGACCACGGAAGCAAAGGAAGCGCCGAAGCACGTAGAACGCGCGCTCCGTGATGTAACTGAGGAAGTGAAGCCCAAGCGGGTGCCGTATGACACGCATCCAGACACACACCGCAAGCTCAGCAGCATGCGCGTCATGAGCCGCGACAACGTGCCGGTGAAGAGCTTCCTGGATGAAGCGGTAGAGGATCTTTTCGAGAAGTACCGGCGAGGGGAAGGGCGTTTCGACGTCAAAGACATCGACCGGATCCTGGGCGAGTAGCCCTTAAGTGAAAATGCCCGGCAGTCGGCGGCCACCGACTACCAGGCGGACATAAACAAACCGAGGATGGAAAGCTATGTCGAAGCAAGAGATTACCACAATCCGCCAGATCACGCTGCAAAACGCGCTGGCGCATCGCGACCTGGTCGCACGCTATGCCGCTGAGGAAACTACTCCCGCCTGTGTATCCCGCAGCCTGCTGAGACTGCTGGGGGAGGCGCAATGAACACCACTATCTCACGCGTAGAGAAAACCCTGGAACGCCAGCAGGCGCGCATACAGGCGCTAGAAGCTGCCCTCGCGCCGTTTGCCCAAGCCTGGGAGTTTCGCCGCCCCAGCGGCAATGGCGACGCCATGGCGCGCCGCCTTCGCCAGAAGCGCTGCCTGGATGGCTTTTACACCGCGCGCGAGATGGGCAGCGAGCGAACCCTCACGCTCACCGGGCAGCACCTGAAAGACGCCCACGACGCCCTGAAGGCCAAGCCATGAGCGCGCTCAAGCGCCTGGGGCGCGGCTTACTGGCCTTGCTACTCATCATTTGGGGCGTGCTGTACGTCCTTTATGAACTGTTCGACGACCTGACCAAGCGACGCTAAGGAGACCACCATGACCAAACTGACAAGGAAAGAAGCGGCATGGGTTGCCAGGCTGCAGGCGGTAATAGATGAATGCCCGAGCAAGCGCCTTGCGGCGTACACCGTAGGGGATGCTGACATAACGCTTTATGACGGCTCAAAGCAGGCACAAATACTTGCCATCCAAGACGCTAACCCCAGTCAAGAGTTTGGCAATGCCGTCGAGGCTGCCGAAGCAACACTGGCTCGTGTGCCGCTCCCCTTTCAAATTCACTCAGTTGCCGGATAACCCCACCCCAGCCCCGCCACCCAGCGGGGCCTTCTGTTGCACTCCCCACACCACTTTCTGCGCGCACACCATGGTAGCCTTTACTGATCAACAGTAAGGGAACACCGCATGAAGTTAATCACCAAGCTCGCCGCAGGCGCATTTGTGGCCATCGCATTCATGGCCTGGCAGAACGACCGCAATAATCCAGACGGCCGCGACATGGAGCGCCTGCACGCAGACGAAGGCATGCACCGCATGGATTGCACAGAGAGCGAGTACCAGGGCAATCGCTGGATGGCGTGCCGTTACCCTGACCAGGAGCAACGCGGCTCGCTATGGGTATGGCACGATGACACGTTCGGAGGCTCCTGGGTCGCGCGCAACAACCTGGCGCACCGCGTGGCCAACAGCGCCCTGGAGAAAGCCCGCCAGAATGAGGCCACACCCGCCGCCGATATCGCATGGCTAAACCCTCTTACCGAGGAGTACCGGGAGTGGTCGCAGCGCCTGCCCTCAGCGCCTTGGGAGCATCTCGACTAAAACACAAATGTACATTTGTACTTTTGTACATTTTGGCTTATAGTGTGTTTAACGGCAGGCCGCAGGGCCTGCCATAACAAGCCGAGGAAACCAGCATGGCTATTAAAAAGTACACTCTCAACGAGCAAGATTTCGAAACCCTGAAAGAAGCCGTCGCTGAATCGATCAGCATTTACACGAGCAGAGGGAATGCAGCCCAACCTCAGCAAGCGCTCGGCATTGACGACCAGCCAGACGAAGCACCCAAGCCTGATGTTGTTCAAGTCTCCATGGCCCTGGCAGCACTCAGCCTGCTGCACAGCGTTAAGAATTCGATGCGCAACATCGATGCCGTGATCAGAGCCACGTCGAATTACCCGGTGCAGTTTGCGATCTCTGAAGCGGCTGGGGAATACGACTCATATATCCTCGCTTACGACGACTCAATCGACAGCATGGGCTACAACGCACTGCTCGCGATCTCCAATGCCTGCGTTCAGTACAAACAGCCGCTGGCTAGCCAGCGGCTGCTATACAAAATCCTGGAAGAAGCTGAGTAAAAGCAAACAAAGGCGGGCACGGCCAAAGGCCCGCCAATACCAAACGAGGATGGGCAAATGATTACACTCCACGTCGACTCTGATCACGCAACACCTGAAGTCATGAAGCGCCTGCACGCACTCGCCGAAAGCTATGCGGCCAACGACCCGGTCTTTTCCGGGGCCGTGATCGAGATCGAAAAGGGCGACTACAGCGACATCGAGGACGATAGCGGCATGGACTGCTATGACCTCCAGCGCTTTTTTAACGACGCGATGGCCATCATCCAGGAGGCCCAGGCATGAACATCCACACCAGCACACGCCACAAGGCCACCGCCCACATCGCGCGCGACACTGACGACGAGATCATCATGGTGATCGAAGGCCCGCGCGGCCCGATCAACGTCGAGATCCACTCGGCAGACGAAGACAACATCGAGCAGCTCATCGAGGACGGCGACGAGGAAGAGCTCGAGGACGCCTGCGAGACGGTGATCGGCTTTATTTTCAGCGACCTCGGAAAGTGCTTCCCTGGCCAAACCTTCAGCCATTTTGCCGACGCACCCGACGACAACAGCGAGCTGGTGATGCGGGAGCGCACGGTCGGCGACCTCAAGCGGGCACGCGAGTCGATCGCTTACCGCGACCTGGTCGAAGGCGGGCTGAGCGAGCAAGAGATCCACACGCTCATCGCGTAGAACATCGCATGGCCACAACGCAAAACGCCCCACCGCCAAAAGGCAGTGGGGCGTTTCGTTTTGCGAGATCTTGCTAAGCTGCCTACTCGGCAGCTTCAACACCATCCCCGCTTTCGCGGGGAACGCCTTCATCATTGCTCAATGCGTCCAGTTCATCAAGCATCGGCTTCAGGCCACTGCAGAACGCGTCGAACTCCTCTTCCAGCATCGGCCGAAAGCGCCTCACACGGCGATTCTGATCCGCGTTGCGGCGACCAGCAGCACGCTTTTTTGCGTCCGGTGAACGGTTCCAGCTACTCGCGCGGTAGCGGCTCGCCTCGCCACCGCCCAGCACAACGGCGCGAGCAATGTCCCGATCCTGCAGCTCCAGCGCGCTGGCGATCGCTTTCAATCGACGGTTAAACGGATAGTCGCTCATGTGTTTCCCCAACGATGTGCTTTCCAGAACTATATCACGCAAAAATCCCCCACCGCCTCGGCGGTGGGGGTTTCTCGCTTCTACCAGTTGTAAATCACCAGTTCCTTGGCCTTCTTGCTGTTGCTCGCGCCCACCGTGTAGTTGAGCGACACCTCCTCGATCCGCAGCCCATCGAACACCTGGCGTATGTCAGGGTGGTCGTTGATCGAGATAATCACCTTCCCCTGCACCTCCCGCGCAAGCGTGGCCATCGCCTCGTACTCCTCGAACGGGAACTCGCATTCATAGCCAGCGGTGGCCCAATACGGCGGGTCCAGGTAATGCAACGTGTGCGGCCGGTCGTAACGCTTCATGACCGCTTTCCAGTCCATGTTCTCAACGAATACCCGCGCGAGCCGCAGGTGGGCCTGGCTGAGGTTCTCCTCGATCCGCAGCAGGTTCAGGCCAGGGCCAGACGTGGTGGATATGCCAAAGTTCGAGTTGAGCTTACCGCCAAAGCCCTGCTGCTGCAGGTAGTAGAACCGCGCGGCCCGCTGGATATCCGTTAGCGTGTCGGTGTGTTTGAGCTTCTCCCACGCGAACATCTCGCGCGAGACCAGCGCCCATTTGAACTGGCGCACGAACTCCTCCAGGTGGTGCTGCACCACCCGGTACAAGTTGACCAGGTCGCTGTTGGTGTCGTTGATCACCTCCACTTTGCTGGGTTGCTTCATGAAAAACAGCGCCGCGCCGCCCGCGAAGGGCTCAACGTAGCACTGGTGGTCAGGGAAGTTCGGCAGAATGTGTTTAGCCAGGCGGCGCTTGCCGCCCATCCACTGAATGAATGGTTTAGACATCTTCGTCCTTGTGGGTCAGTTACTTATCGGGTAGCCTCCCCAGCGCCTGTGCAGGCATGGGGGGCCATGGCTGGCCCACTCGGTGCATCGAGTGTGTCAGCGCGGCAGCGGTGTTACCGCACCGTTGTCGCGCCCTCCATCTAGATCTACTCTTCGCGGCCTTCTGGCCACGTTGCTTCCAAAACGCAGCGGTAGCCATATCGGCGAGATCCGCGCGCAGTCACCCGGTCGAGCGACCACTCACCCCGCATGTAGCCTGGCCAAGTGTCGTCGAGAAGGATCCGCCCCTCGGCTGCAAGTGCCGGATTTCCGGGGCATTCCACCCGCAATTTCTCTCGCTCCCGCTTGAGTTTTCGCTGCTCACCTTCCGCTGCCCGGCGCGCTTCGCTTTCATTGGCATAGCTCTGGCGCAGCCGCTTGAACGGCTCGCCGCCTGCTTCCACCGTCGCCTCCACGCCCTCTTCACCGTTCAGCCAGGCCGCGCGCACGCCGCTAAAGCGCACCCGCGCCTCGCGCTCCATCGTTGCGTTCGTGAACCCCATCTCGCCGGGCTGGTTGTTCGGCGGTACCGAGAGCGTGACGATCGGCAGATCCTGCCCGCTGATCGACTTCACTTGCCCACGCCGGGCAAGCACGTAACGCTCGCCCACCGGCTTGGCCACCGCGTCATGCTCGCGAGCCAGGCGCGTGATGAACGACATATCCGTCTCGTCTGCCTGATCGGCGTGCGCGACCGGGATCCCTTCCAGCTCTGGTGCTACGCGTGGCGAAAATCCGTGGCGGCTGGCCAGCGTGCGAAACACCTCGCCCAGCGTGGTGCCCTCAAAACTGGCCGAACGACGCTCCCGGAACGCGCTTTCATCTGCCGTGCGAAACGGTGCGGCCGTGGCCACAATCAAAATTTGCTCCGGGAAAAGTCGCGGCGTCACGCGGGAGATCACAAAATCACCCTTGTTAACCACCTCGCCCTCGGCGTAGCCGTACTCGATGCCCAGCCGCTCGCCTTCGCGGGGCAGCCCTTCCACGCCGCGCGTGTCGACCGTCAAATGCAGCCGGTCAGATTCAAGCCCGGCGGCGTCGATATGCTCCCAATCGATCAAGCGACGGTCGTTGATCATGTCCGCGTGCATGCCGGTGATGCGCACCACCGGCGTGTAACCTAATCCCATGCGGTCACCACTCGGCGCGCCGTGTTGGCGCGCGGTTTAATGTCCGGCAGCGTTACCCGCACGCCAGACGGCAAAAGCGGCCCGTAGGCCGCCAGTCCTGGGTTGAGCGCCCAGACCGCTTCGATCGTTGTGTCATCGTCCCGGCGCAGCTCACGCCAAGCGATGCGCCCTACGCTATCCCCCGCTATCGTCATCACTGCTCGCGGCATCGTCGACAAACTCCTCTAGCTGCAGCACCCACGCCACTTTCATGGCCGTGCCATCGTCGATCACACGGGTCTGCTGCTCCTCGACCGACATGATTTTCCAGCGGCCCAGGTTGTTACCCAGGCCGTCTACCAGCACATACGGTCGGCGTTCGTTCTGCATCGCCCGCAGCTCATCCAGCCGCTGCATGCCCGCCGCATAGAACGCCGTGCCCGAGAGCCGGATCTGCTCGAGCGCCTGCCCGGTGTTCTGACTGCTGGGCTTCGCATACGTGATGTCGATCTCGATCCACCCGCCATCGCTTTTGCGCTGCAGGCTGCTATAAGGGAAGCCGCTACCCAGCGAGAACACGAACTCCTCGCCTAACGCCATCTGTTGCCGCATCAGTCACTCCTATCGGTTAACGAAGCGCCCAGGCGCACATCGAGGCCGGAGGTACCCGCGCCCAGCATCGGCATCAGCTCGCTACGTAAGCGCTCCATCAAGCGATCAAGCAGCTCACGGTCGCGGTCAGCGTCGCCGCTGGCCTCGATCTTGATGTCGAACGTGGGGGAAATAACACGGGAGTCGGTCTGGTTGGTCTGCGTGATGCTGCCCGCCACCTCGCTCGGTGCGGCCAGCAGGCTGGGCGGGTTGGCCAGGCGCTCATCCAGGGCGTCGAGGGCTTCGCGGTGCTGCGTTGCGGCCTCGCGTACCTCTTTCGTAAACGCCTGGCTACTACCCAATATCCCGCCGCTGGCACTCGGCGACGCACTGCCAGAATCGGTCGGCGCAGAATCGCCGGTACTCGGCATCACCGGCAACGCCAACAGCGGCGGCGGCTCAGCCGCCTGGGGCGCAAGGCGCGCCTGGTTCACCTGCTGGGTAAACGACCCGCTGCCGCCCAGGACCCCGCTACCGGATCCGGCAGCTTGCTGGCTCGGTGCTGCAGCAGGGCTTTCATCGTCGCCGAACGCCCACTCCCAGCCAGCGCCGAGACGCTCGCCCACCCAGGATCCTGCAGCGGTACCCGCCAAGCTGCCCGCGATACCACCGGCCATACCGCCCACAGCAGTGCCCACGCCAGGAAACACCATCGTACCCAGCGCGGCACCGGCCGCCGAACCACCCCAGAAGCCACCCATGCCGCCGACAAGCCCACCGGCCGTGCTGCCCACCTCGGCCGCATCGCCATCGCCAACAGCGTTGGCCACACCGATAGCACCGGCAGTGAGCGCAACGGGTAACGCTACCTTGCCCGCCACTTGGCCTGCGCGGCTGTTACCCACATTGGCCATCCATGCTCGCCAGCCGTTTTGTACACCGGGCGCAGCACGACTCGCCGCGCCTGCGGCTCCAGCAGCCCCGGCAGCGCCTGCCGCCGCGCCTGCTCCGGCGGATCCAGTGGATCCGGTACGCCCTCCACGCTGGCCTCCTGCTGCTGCGGCACCGCCTACCGCGCCCAGCCTGCCCAGCGTGGCGTTCAGCCGTGCAACCGCACCATCGGCCATCAGTGCCGTTTGAGCCGTCCGCTGGTCTAGCCGCGCACGCATCAGCGCACCGCGATTACCCACCTGACCGATGAGCAGCCCGGCATAACGCACGCCCAGCACCGCCGCTTTCACCGCAATCAGGCCCGCCGCGCCTGCGGCCAGCACGCCGACCAGCTCGGTGTTCTGCTCAGTAAAGTCAGCCATGAGACCAACCACAGCGGTAATCGGTGGCGCAACGGCTTCGAACACCGGCAGCATGCCGTTGCCGATCTGTGTCACCAGCCGATCAACTTCGGCGGTCATCACGTTCAGCGTCGTCCGGCTCGTATCAGCAACGCCCTCCGCTTCGCGCAACATCGAGCCGCTGTACTGCGCCGAACTCGATACCTCGCTGAACGCCTTGTCCACCTCGCCCAGGTTCGTGAGCAGCGGTGAAATAGCCTTGATCGACTCTTTGCCGAACAGCGTCTCGGTGATCGCGCTTTGCTCCTCTTCGGGCGCAGCTCGAATCGCCTGAAGCACTTCCCGTATGACTGACGGCGCATCTTCCTGCATGCGCCTGGCCAGCTCTTCAGGCTCGAAGCCCAGCTCTGCCCACTGCTCGCGGCGCTTGTTCGTCGTCGCTCGACCCTGAGTCAGTGCCAGCGTAAAGTTCTGCAAGCCGGTGGCCGCTACCTCACGGTTAGTGCCAGGGTTGAGGAACGCCGCGCCCAGCGCCGCCGCCTGCGTGGGAGTCATGCCCGCATTCACTGCCAGTGAGCCAGTGCGCGTCAGCAGCTCCGTCAAATCAGCGGCGGTAGTGTTGAAGTTGTTGCCCAGGTGGTTCGCCGCATCGGCCAGCTCCAGCGCCTGGTCGCCGTCCAGGCTCATGCCCTGCCGCCACGACACCATCGCGGATCCGGCCTCGCCCGCGCTCACGTCAAACGCCGCCGCCATGATCGCGGCCTGACGCGTAAAGTTCATCACGCCATCAAAGCGCTCCTGGCCCTCCATGTCGTTGAAAATGCCCGACTGGCCAGCCGCGTATTGGATCTCGGTAATGTCCGTGCCACGGATGCCCGACGACGCGATCAAACGGTCGCTAGCCAGGCGCAGGTTGGCATTGGCGTACTGCTCGCGCTCGCCTTCGGCGAAGTCGATAACCTTGGCCACGTCCGCCATGGACGTTTGCATGTCCATCGCGCTGTTCATCGGTCGGCTAGCGATGTAACCCAAAGCCAACGTCTCGACGATCTCGCCGCGCAGCCGCGAGCGCTCCTGCCGGTTCGCCTCGATGCGGCCCTCAGCCGCCGTTACCCGCGCCTGAGCATCGCTAACGGCCTGCATCCGTGCCCGCTGGTCTTCCAGCACCGCGTTCGTCGAGCGCGTCGCGTCCTCGATCCGCCGCTGCTCGTCAGCAAAGCGGTTGAGGTCGACCCCCGCGCCTTCCAGGCTGCCCTGCAGCCGGTCCAGCTCGTTTGTCTGAGCGCGATGCTCAGCCGACAGGCTGGCCACCGTGGCCGTCGTCCGGTCGTACTCATTCTGCAGGCGTCGGCTCGGCTCTTCCGAGTTGCGCATCTCACGCGCTAACCGCGCCTGCTTTTCGCGGGCATCTTCCAGCGCGGCGGACGTCGCTGATAGATCCCCCTGCAGGCTCTGGTAGCCTTCCATCTGCCTGCTGAGCCGGTTGAGCTCACGCAGCTCGGCCTGGTGGCCACGCATGCTCTCTTGCATCTCTTCAGCGGCTTCGGCAAAGCCCCGGAACGCGGCGCTATAGCCGTCATCAGCCGCGAGAGTAACGCTGTACTTACTCGCCATACGTGCTCCTAGTGCCCGGCTTTAAGCCGCTTCAAGGCCAGTTCATAACGCCTAAACGCTTTATCCACCGGCCAGCTCAGCAGGTCTTTCTCGCTTACCTGATACACCAGCGGAATCACATCGCCGAAGACGTCGATGTCGGCAAGGGAAACGATTCCGCCGTCTCGTTCAAAAAATCGTTCACCCGCTGCTGGAGCGTGTTCCAGTCCGGCACGGTGAGCTGATGAAGGTCATGCGCGATCAGACCCGTACACTTGGCGGTGATGAACTCCGCGCGCTCCAGACGATCCTTGATCTTGCGCATCATCCGGCTGGCCATCAGGTCGGGCACTTCCAGCTCGATCCGCTCATACGTCACGCCATCGCTGGCTTTCAGTGGCACCAACAGCACCGGATTATCCTTCGTCGACGCGCGCTGCTGCTCGGCGGTCATAAAGTGGTGGCTGGTCAGCGAGACCATCTTCTGGACCCGCTTGGCCAGCGCATTAAAGTCGGGGCGCTTCATCTTCAAAATAACGCTTTCCGGCTGCTCGGTCGTCAGCGTGGCCAGCCCCAAAAAAGCGAGCTCGTCATACTCGGCATCGTCCATCGCATCGCCGTTGCCCGCGCGCGCGGCTTTCTGGTTGTCTAGCTCGGCTAGTAGCGTCGTATGCTCTTTGTGCAGAATCGGGCGCAGGGGCAGCTCTTTAAGCACTTGGCCATCGTCCAGCGTCAGCGGCCAACGCAGCGGCAGGGGGTCGGGTTTCCACATCTCGTCAATCCTTCGTGCAGGCATAAAAAAAAGCGCCGCCCTGGTACCAGGACGGCGCGGTGTGGTCAGCAGTCAGCGCGTTACGCCATCAAAATGTTGCGGCGATGACGCTCCATGATGTCGCCCTGCCCCAGGTTGATCACCTGGGTGCGCAGGTTGATGTTGTGAATAGTCGCGCCGTTCTCGAGCATGATCGAGCGCACCGGCGAGATCGTCAGGGTCACCTGGGGCTTCTCGCGCATCTTCGAGGGTGTCCGCTCGACGTTGATCACCTCGCCCGATACCTGGTGCCACACGGCAAAGGTGTTGCCCTCGAGATCCTCCTGCGACTCGCGCACGTCCAGCTCGACGGTATCGCCAGCGGTGATGCCCTGGGCGATCACCAGCTCGAGTCCGGCGCCCATCAGCACGATCTGGCACTCGAGCTCCTCGAGGCCGACCCACATCCGCTCTGGTGCGAAGCGGCCGCCCTGGGCCGTCTCCATCACCTTCTGGATATTCACCGGGGTGAACTCCTCAAGCTGGTGCATCAGCGGCCAGCCGTTCAGGCTGCCGCCGAGGATCATTCTTTTACGTTCAGTTGCCATGGCTTACAGCACCTCTTCCAGGAACTCTTCCACGATCGAATCCACCGCGTTGATGTGGAAGATCATGTGCTCGTTGGGGGAATAGCGGCCGTACTCGATGACGATGTACCAGCTACCGTTTTTGTAGCGCTCGACCGTGTTCAGGTCGGGGTGCAGGTACACGCGGCCACCGGGAATGATCTCCGCCGCGACCTGGTCCTGAATGAACGCATCGACCTTGCGCACCTCCTGCTCCATAAAGCTCTTGGTCAGGTTCTGCGCCATGGCCTTCTGCGACGCGCCGACGATCTTGCGGCCGATGGCGTCCTCCAGGCCCACGTGCGAGACAAACTCGCCGGTCACCGTGCGGTTGCCGATCAGCGAGAACCCGCCCATCGAGGTGCGCGCGTAGTAGCTGATGCCGTAGCGGTTGAGCAGGTCGCCGTCAGTGGTTTTATCAAGAATGTTGTAGTCAACATGCCGCGACACGCCCTGAATCAGCACGCCCTGGTTGCCGGGACTTTCCCACGGCTGCACAGCCGCCAACGCGCCGATCGCATGCACCGAGGGCGCAACGAACACGTTGCCCTGCGCCGCGCGCGAGTAAACTTCGCACATCTGATACGCCACGTAGCAGCGGCGGTAGCCGGTGCCCTCGCCGCCCAGCGTCTCGCTGAACTCAACCGCCTCGCTGATCTGAACGTCAGGCCCATCGATCACAAAGCGGCAGTAGATGCGGCGAGCCAGCGTGGCCAGCGCATCGCTGACCGCTTTCTCGTCGGAGTAACCCGGCGCGCCGATGATCGTCGGCACCTCCGCACAGCCTGCCAGGGCGGCGATACCCAGCGGCTGGCCAGACGCAGGATCCACACCGCCCACCACGTTACCCGTGGTCGCTTCCGGCAGCTCGCCCTCTTCCACCACCACCACGTAAACCGGCACGCTGGCTTTCTTGAGGATCTCGCTTACCGCATGCCAGCCGGTGCCGCCTTCATCGCCGGTGGTGTCCAGCAGTTGCGCCTGGGTCATGTTGGCAATGCGGAACGGTACGTTTAACGGCACGCTGGGGTCACGATCCGGCGCAGTGACCACCAGCCCCACCACGTTAGGGCCAAGCGGCCCCATCGGCGCAGGCGGGCGATTCGTCTCCAGCGTGATGCCGTTATGCTCAAAGTTTGGAATCTCAGCCATCATTGTGCCTTTTGCTTGGCAGCGGGCTTAGCGACCGCCTGAGTGGTAGTTTTCGCGCGAATGCGTTCGGCACGCAGCAGCGCACGCGCTTCAACGGGCAGCAGGTCGACCTCCTGCCCTTTCGTCGTCCAGCCGCCCTGGTAGGGGAAGGCAACCAGCACCTCGTAGGTGGTGCGTTGTGGTTTTTGCTTGGCCATAAGGCTTTCTCCAGGCACAAAAAAACCGCCTGTAGGCGGGTCGGTGTAGCGGGTAGCGTTGCGGCTAGCTGAGCAGCGGGCAGTAGCGGGACAGCCAGGCAATCAGCCAGCAGGCCAGCAGCGGCGACAGCACATCGAGTACTGAGTCAGGCGTCCAGCCGCGCCAAAAACCTTCATGCCAGCGCACCGGCTTCGGCCCGCCCCACTTCCAGCCGCGAAACACCGCCAAGCGGTATTCGTGCTGAGCGATCTCACGGCCCAGGAACACCGCCACCGCTACCGCACCGGCAGCCCATAGGCCAATGAACGGGTAAAGCGCAAACTGGATCAGCAGCGCAATTAGCGCGTGTTCAAGATGGGTTCGGTTCATAGCGCGCCCTCTTGCGGCCGGTACTGGTTAAGCTGCTCAATCGCCGCCTGGGCCGCTGCCTCGGCTTGCTCAATCGTTTCGGCGCGGCTAACCGCCGCTTTGCCCCCCAGCCGTAGCTGGCGGATCTCGCGCAATGCGGTTTCCCAGGCCTCGGCGGTGGCGACGATCTCGGTGGCGGCCGCTTCGGCGCCTACCTCAAACATGGCCATGTGGTCTTCCACGCTGGATGGGATCGCGTTGGCGTCTTTGCCGTTGTCTAGCCAGGCCTGTGCTTCCTGTTTGGCGAGCAGATACTCCTGATCGATGTAGCTGCCTGGGGAGACGAAAGAGGCGCGGGCGTTGCCGGCGGCGGTGTCGATGTCGGATGCCAGCTCAATAGATAGCGCATTCCGCAACACGGATTCGGGCACCCCGACTTTAATGGCATGATCCATGCTGAAGTTCAGATATTTCTTGCCTTGATAAACAAACGTTACTTCTCTCATCACTAGCTCCTTTATGAAACGAGGTTCATATCTGAAACAATCAGGCGCTTATCTGTTGCTATCAGCGCAGATGCATCACGGAACACGACCGCTTTGTTCTTCACTTCATCACTAGAAAACGTCGTGTTACTGGCGATGAAGACGGCAAAGTTGTTCGTGATTTCCATCAGCTTCATTCCGCCCACTGCGCCACCTGTCTCTGCATAGGACTTCTCGATAAACAAGGAGAGATCACACGCTCTGAAACGCACATACATATTGGGTGCCAGGGCAGAGCTGGCATTGGTTTGGATGGCACTGTTCCTGCTGGTTCTGAAATTAAACCCATCACTGGCGGCGGATGTGTCTATGTCGAATTGAATCTCTTGGAACGACAGGCTCACATTTTTCCAGCGGTGCAGTGATCCGAAGCGATGATAGCCTTCTGCATCTGTATAGAGCGTGAAGACTATCTTCGGAACCCTGTCCCCATACCCTCTGATCCAGACGTTCTGGTTGTAGTTAAACGTGTGATCCGCTGCGACTATCAGGTCATTCATAAGCTCTATGACAACGACCGAGCCTGCGACCATTTCTCGTTCGATCGCTAGTAGCGTTTTCTTGGCGGTGTTCGTAGTTCGGCCGTCATTGCTATCGTTGCCAGCCATCGGGTCTAAATAGAACCGCGAATAGGCTTTTTCATTGATAGTGCGCGGAACACTCGTGACTGCTTCGTCGACCTTCTGATCGATCTGGTTCATCTTCCCAGCCACTTGGCTGGTGAGGCTGTTGGCGGCGCTGACAAGCGCGGCGATTTGGCTTTCTAAACTCATCGGTGTTTACTCCGGTGTGGCCGCGCTGATCGTGGCAGCGCCTTGGGTGAATGCGTCGGTGAGCTGCGCCAGGGCGTTTTCCAGCTCGGCTTTAGTGGCCTTCGCTGCCAGCGCCGTGGTCACCGTGCTGGCAAAATCCGGGTCGTTGTTTAGCGCGTTGGCCAACTCGACCAGGGTATCCAGCGCCTCCGGCGCGCTGCCGATCAGCGACTGGATGCGCGCCTCGATCTCAGCGGGCGTGAGCGTTTCGCTCTTGTTGGCTTTCAGCGCTAAGCCGTCCGCTAGCTCGGTTTTACTGGCCTTGTTGCGCAGCTTGCCGTCGATGGTGCCCAGCAGGTTATTCACCGCCGTCAGCATCGTCTCAATCGTGGTGGGTAGTGCCATGGTGGCCTCTATTCCTCATTAACGCCGATGGCTCCGGCGTGGTATTCAAATGCGTTTTGGAGTGAGCGTATCAGCGTGTTAACGCTCTCAACGGCTCCCGTTGCCGCCTCTTGGGCGGTAGCCGCTGCCAGTCCGGCAGTATCTGCTGATTCGCGGGCAGCGGCTGCATCGGCGCTGGTCTGCTCGACCCGCTGCAGCACGTTACCGCTCAGCGTGCCCGCTGGGCCTTGGTAGCCGAACGTCAGTACCTGCAGGCGCGGCGCGGCGGGCTGTCGAACCTCTACCACCGTATCGCCCAGGCGCACGGTGACGATCCGCTCAACCGGCACCGTGACCACCACCCGCTGGCTACTCATTGGCAACACCAGGCGTTAGCGTGGCCTTGCCCCGCAGCAGACTGTAAACATCGCCACTGGGGAACGTGATGCGCAGCTCATAGCGGGCGTTTTTCCAAGCGTCCGAGAGCTGCTCGGCGGTCTGCTCAGGCGCAACGCGGATGCTGATCGTGCCGGTGGCCACGTCGATCTCGATGCCGCCGTTTTGCGTGGTGCATTCCACCAGGGCGCGGCGGGAATCCTCCGGCACAATCACAAAGCGCGCCGTGCAGCCGGTCATATCAATCGGCGTGCGCGCCTCGTCGTCCGTTGCCCACTCGGTAGAAAACGCCAGCGTGGTGCCCTCGATCAGGGCAAGCGTGGGTGCAGTGGCCATCGTGTCTCCTAGTGCTGTTTTTCCAGCTCCATCACGCGAAACAGCAGGTCGGTCTGGCGTGCCATGTTGCTAATCGTGGCCGCGCCCACCGTGGCTAGCTCAGCGGCCATGAGAAGGTTGACGTTAGGCACGCCCACATTGACCGTCACGCTCTCGCTGGGCAGCGGCGTCAAATCCAGCGTGAAGCGCTGCAGCCAGTGCGAGTACTGGCTCTTATACGTCAGCGTGGTATTCGGTGCGGAAAACACAGCCAGCAGCGTGCCGCTGGCTAGGTAAAAACCAACTTCGCCAACCTCGTACTCTTTGTCGCTATCAAATCGCGCCGCTAGCCGAATTTGAGTCGGACCAATATCCTCATAGTCGGCAACCAGAACTCGATCACGCTCATTGCGTAGGCGTGTTTGTGAGTGAGAAGGGGTGTACTTTTCAGTGCCCGCCGCGACATGGGTAATCGCGCCTTTTAACCCTTCGTTTTTTGCCGATATCAGCTCAGCCAGACCAGCATTTGTGTATCGCAAGATGCTCATGCGTTAGCCCTCATGATCGGTGAACACCAGCCACGCGGCAGCACCCGCGACACTAAGCGTGGCGGCCGCCGTAGGGCTGGCAGTAATTCTTGATGCCGGATTGGCATCAAACGTAGTGCTGGCAGACTCAGCAACCGCCACCGGGCAAAGCGTGGCGGTCACCGTAGGGCTGGCAAGGATGCGGCCGTCTGGCGAATCATCGCGTGCCATTACCGAGGGATCAGCCGCACCGCTCAGCCCGAAGGCGCTTTCGGCACCGAGTGCCAGCGTCAACGTTAGTTCGTCACGCTCGCTCTTCGCATAGCTCAGGTTTCGGAGCATTTGCTCAGTAATGGCCTGATCAATCGGCGCATTGCCGCGCTTCCAGGCGATCACCTCCAGGTGGTACGGATCCGCGAACTCGGCGTTCCCGTCGTACCACGCAATAACTTCGGCGTCGTAATCCAGCTCATCCACGGCCAGCACCAGGGCGTGGCGGGTGCCCGCCAAGCGCCGGATCGGCCACACGTTCGCCACGGTGCGGCGCAAAAGCTCGGTCGAGGCGTCCCCATCCCACTCAGCAACGCCGCGATCCTGTGCCAAATACGGCAGCATGGCGGGCGGTGTGCGCTGCGGATCGAGCAGCTCCGGGAACGGCGCTTCAATGCCCTCCAGCATCCCGGCAAACGCACGCTCGAACGCGCGCTCCAGGCGGCTGGCGTTCTCCGGCAGCAGCGAGTACTGGCTCATAACTGGAGCACCTCGATCTCGATGCCGGTGCAGTACGGCGCAGTGAAGTCAGCAGCGGCGAGGCTCTCGGCTGGCATGTCTAGCTCGATGCGCACGGCTCCGGCGTTGTGCAGCTCGGTACCCAGCGCGCTGCGCTCGATAAAGCCCTCGATGCGGTGCTGTTCATCCGCGTAGCGCTGCACGTTTTTAATCGCCTGCTGATGCACCACGCGGGGATCCGGCCCACGGTTGATGTAGATCACCGCGCGGCACTGCCAGTTGACGATATCCGCCGCGGTTACTGTCACTTCATCCGTGGCCGGGGCAACGTCATTGCGTGCGAAGTGCGCGCGCGCCTCGTCGAGCAGCGCTTCGCTCGGCGTGCCGTCGCCCTCCCGGGAGAGCAGCGCGACACGTACTTGCCCAGGCGCAGTGCGCTTGCCCACCGCATCCTTCACCTTGCCCGCCAGCGTGCCGCTGGGTAGCCGGTACGTGACCGTGACCACCCCCTCTTCTGGCGTGGCCACACTAATTTGTGGCCGGGCGCTGAGGGTCATTGCGTGAAACTGATACGCCAGGCGCGGCCCCGCCACGCTGAAGCTGTACGGCGCGAGAAAGTGCCGCAACCGCAGGCTTTCGTCGTCTTCCTTCACCGCCGGTACCGGGGGAAACGCCGATGGGTCGCCTTCGGTGATCGTCTGTCGCTGCAGGCCCAAGTCGGCCACCTTGGCGTCCAGGTTGCTGCCCTCGGCCCACCACGCCAGCATTTGCTTGATCTGCTCATTGCGGTGGCGGCGCTCGGTCTGCAGCATCACCGTGGCCACCTCGACCAACTTGGTGAAAACCTCCGATTCGCTTTCCAACGTGGCGCGGATCCTTTCCGAAAGTGCCTGGTCGCTTTCCGCTACGTGGGCAATCGTTACCGCTTTGAACGTTGCGAGCATCTGCTCGAACGGCGGCACCTCGACGATCGCCGGGTCGGCGAGGCGGTTTTGTCCGGGTATCAGCATTAGACGCCCACCTCGAATTGCACGCGCTGCCGCTGCCAGGTGCCGTCGAATGCCAGGCGTAAGCCGGTGGCGTGGCGGCTGGCAACGCAGCGCGTGGGTTTAAAGTCGCCGATGTTATTGATCGGCTCGTAAAACGCGGCAATCGCGCGGCTCTGGGCGAGAATCAGCACATCATCGCTGTTCAAGCGGCCCAGCAGCTCCGGCACCCGGCAGCCAAAGCGGCGGCGGTGTTCGCGGCCACCGATGGGCGTGGTCATCACTTGGGTAATGCGTGATACCAGTTGTGGCCACGCGTCTATCGTGCGGCCGGTTTCTCTGTCCATGCCGATCATACGGGTTCACCTGTCTGCGCTGGACCTGGCTGGATGCCGTCATGCTTGTGGTCTTCACCCACGTTTTTGCCGTTGTGATCCAGACCGTTGCCGATTGCATGCACGCCACTGGCATCGATGCGGATGCCGTTGCCGCCGTGCATCAGCACGATGGCGTCCCGGTCGTGAGTGATGGACGTTTGTCCGTTCGTCCATTGGTACCGATGCGCCGCAAAATCGTACTGCTGCACCGTGCCGTCCTTGTACGTCAGCCGGTGCTGGGTGCCGCTGCTACCTGCAGGCGGGTACGCCGCCGTGGGTATGCCCGGCACCGCGATGCTCTGGCCGCTATCGTTACCGCCGCCGTGGTTGATCAGCTCGCAGCCCTCGCCCAATGACGGCGGTCGCCACTCGCTCACTTCGCCCGCCGAGGCGCTCGCCCAGCGGATCCACGGCGTGGTGTTGCCGCCGTGCTTCACTTTGCACAGCCCCTTGCCGTAGTCGACGGCCACCACCACGCCCCGCCTGCCCTGGTTGCGGGCGCGCCGGTGCAGGTCGTTGACCTCGTTCTCTAGCTCGGCAATGCGGTCGATGTAGGGCGCGAGGGCATCACGGACAATATGATCGATCAGCTCTCTCATAAGCGCCTTTACTAAGTAGTTAGCGGCTCGTAGCTCGCCTCGTCGTTCGGGTCGAGCTCAGGGTTACGCGACAGCCAGGCAATGCCCGGCATGCCCGCTGTGACGGGATCCTCTTCAGCCAGCGATGGCCCGAGGCTGATCTGCTGCTGGAAGCTCACGCCCCAGGCGTCGTAGCCATCCGCACCCTCTTTGAAAAAGCTCGGCTCGGCGCGTAGCTGCTCCGGGCGTTTGATCTGATCGAACGGCAGCCCCCACAGCGCATCCGTAGCTACCCTCTGCACGGCTGCCGAAAGGTTCACGGCTTCCAGCGCCGCGCGGTGGCTGTGCCTGCCCACTACGCAGTGCAGCGTGATCGCGTAGTCGTAGCCGTAACGGCCATCCGGCCAGCGGTCGGTAGGCATGGCACGCTCAAACTCGATCAGCACCTCGCCGTTGATACCGTCACCGCCGACCACTGCACTGCCGAACTCGTCATAATTGCCGACCCGGATCGCCTGGACCCGGTCGAGCAACGTGTCGCGTATCGCGTCGAAAAGGTCGCTGGGCTGCTCAAGTGCTCGATAGGACATAACGCGCCTCTTGCTCAAACAGTTCGATAAATCGCGCCTCCACGCGGCGCTCCCAGCGGCGCACCACAGCCTCGCCCAGCTCGGCAATCTCTTCGGTGACGCGCTCAATGGGCAAGCGCTCGCGGCCCTTTCGACGCCACACCATCACTTGCCGACTGCGCATCGGATTAACGAATGCACCGTCGTAATTCTTGCGACCTACGCGAACGCCGGTCACCGTCTGCCGTGGGCTGCCCAGGTAATGCACGCTCAACGGCGTCAGGCCCACCCACACTTTCACTTCGCCATCGGCGAGGCGGGAATACATGCGAAAGCGTTGACGCAGCGGCCGCTGGACAATGCCCAGCTCCCGGCCCAGCTCACGTACTGAGTGAGTACGCAGCCATTGACCAGCGCCCCGCAGGGCGCGGTTGACGGCGGTGTCGAGCTGTTTGCGTGTCGCGTTGATCAGCTCCGGCATGCGGTTCTGCGCGTCTTGCATGCGCAGGCTAACCTCGAAGCCACCCGGCATGCTGCTTCTCCCGTTCGCTATACGGCACTAACACCAACGCCACCCGGATCCGGCCCACCGGCAGCACCTCGACGGCGGTGTAAATCTTGCCGTCGAGATGCACCTGACGTTGTGGCCAATCCTCCGGCAGCTCACTGCGTGGCACCTGGCAGATCGTCTCGCCCGGCTTCGCCCTCACACCGCCCTGGTTACGGTTGCCAGTGCGTAGCTGGTCAGGCGAGCGCGGCGCGCCCAGCATGCCCGACACTTCCCGCACATCACCGCCCAGCACCATTCGCAGCTCGCAACCGAACTCATCCGGGTCGAAGAACGACCGCCAATCGTCGTCGCCGATCATTACTCGTCGCCTTTAGCGGCCGTTTTACCCTTTGCTGCCGGGGCTGCTGCTTTCTTGATCTCTTCCTCGGTGGCTTCACGCACCACCTTAGCCGCGATCGCTTCCTTCGCTTCCCGCTTGGCCATGTGCGTCAGCGCGTCTTTCTTCACAAACTCACCGTGATCCCAATGCCCTACCAGGGCAATAACGGCAACACGAGAGGAGGGTTTTGCAGTCGCCATATCGTTTCCTTGTTGCGTAAAAAAGGGGGCTTACGCCCCCAAACCTGCCCGCTAGTTAATGATTAGGGCGCTGGTGGCGCTTTACGGGCGATGCTGAACGCCTCTTTACGGCGTGCGTTGACGTCTACATCTTGGAAGACACGCAGGATCAAGCCGTCGCTGGCCGCCTTCGTGGCCTGATCGACCTTGAGATCCACCACGCCCCACAGGGCAATCAATACCTGCGCCCAGTCGCCGAAAATCCAGGTATCTGCGTTCACCTGGTTCGACGCTATAGCGCGGTAGCCATTGACTTCGTTGTTATGCCAGAGCCGTTCGCCGGTACCCGCTGCCACAAAGGTTTTCTTGCCCGCACCGCGCTGGCCAACGCTGGTCAGGTAGCCCATGCCGTTAGCGCTGACGTTGGCCTGGCCCACTTGAGTTTCCATGTCTACCGCGTCATCCCAGCCGAACTTATCGTCATACGTCAGGCCCGGAATGCCCGTCTGGTACATCAGGCCCAGCGGCTGGTTATCTTCACCGGTGCCGTACAGGTAGCCCTTGTCGGTTGTCACCGCAACGCCGCTTAGCAGTTCGTTACGGACAAGGTTCTCGATCGACATGCTGGACTGTTTGCGCAGGCGGCGAGTGATCGCGATCGCGCCAGAGATGGTCTTCGGCGACAGGCCGATAGTGCCGAAGTCGATATCGGTCAGCGGCGCTTCACCGTCCTCATCCAGCCAGTAGAAGTTGCCCTCGCTGAGCTGCTTGGGAATGTCCACGTCGCCCTGCAGGCCGCTCAATACCGTCGCGCCCATCGCGCCCAGCACCGTGCGATTTTTCAGGATCTCGGTGTACATATCGGTACGCAGATCGGTATCGACCAGCACGCCACCCTTGCTGGGAGTTTTCTTCTCCTGCTGACGCAGCATGCCGCCGAACAGCGCTTCGTGCGGCATGAAGAGGCCGCGCGCCTCGGTGCCGGACGCGTCCGCGATGGCGTTTGATACCTCACGCTCGAACCCCGCGTCCTTATAGTCGCCGGTGGCCATCGCGTTGATGGCACTCAACAGGCTGTACTTGCTCATGTCGCGCTCGGTAATGCCCAGCTTTTCTACGTTCTGGCCACCCTTCTGGTGGTTGAATTGCGGCAGGTCGCGCTGGTTGTCACCAGGGTTCGTGTCGATAGGCTGCGGCGCTTGGCGCTCCAAGAGCTGGGCGCGAAAGCTATTGACTGAATGGCCCTGGGTGACTGCCTGCATTGCCAGATCACGCTGCTGGAAGCGCTCGCCCAAGGCGAGGATGTCCGCGCTACGCTGACGCTCTTTTTCCAGCGCGGTGTCTTTTGGCTCAGCAAATGTGCGCGTGGTCGGCTCTTGATGCTCGCCGCCATCGTTGCCGCTGGGCTGGGTTGTCGTGGTTGTAGTGGTGCTTTCGTTCGGCTTCGGCATTTCCGATCCTCGAATGGTGATAGTGCTGGTGGTCTGGTCGGTTGAACGACCGATGCCGACCGTCGGGTCGGCGGCAACCGAAACGATGGAAATTTCAAACGGCTGCCAGCGGGTTACTCGGAAGTGCTCCAAATCGCCTTCGCGTTTTTCGAGCACCATTTCTTGCGGTAGGTATCCGCACGACACGTTGCGCCGGATGCCATCCACTACATCGCGCCAAATCTCTTCGGCCTCTTTGCCTTTAGAGAACCGCACACGCACGCGCATGCGGCGGTCATCGTCCAGCCAGGCTTCCTCGACGACACCGATCTGCCCTTTCGTCGACCAGCGGTCGTGCTGGGCCAGCAGCGGTGCGCCGGAACGCATCCGCGACCAGTCAATCGCGCCCTGGCTGTGATCCAGCACCTCCATGCCGAACCAGCGCTGTACCGGGTACTCGCTGGTGGCCGACATCTCGACCGTGCGGTTTTCCTCGTCGATCGTTTCGCGCTCGACGCTCAGCGACCGCACGACCGGCTGGCCTTCGATCTGGCGCAGCACCGGCAGCGTTGAGGGGTCAATCGGTGCCGGTGGCGTTTGGCTCGTCGTCGTCTTCTTCGTCGGGTTCGGCATGGGTTACTCCGTTAGCCTGGAGAGCTTTTCCGTAGGGGTTGGGTATACCGAGACGCTCGAACCGGCGAATGTCCTCGCTGATCTGGTTGTAAACGTCATCCGGGTCGCGGCCTTTGCGGCGCATGATGTCCGAGACTGAGTCGGTCAGCGTCTCGATGCCGGTCTTCGCGGCATCGCTGTCTTTCTTCGGATCGACCCAATCCCAACCGCGCGGCAGCCACTCAATCGGCGCGAGACGATCCCAGGCACGCGGCGGGATTTTCAGCACGCCCTTGAGCATCGAGCACTCCATCCACACTTCGCCGACCCACTCCAACAGCTCACTGATCGCGAACTGCTGGATGCATTTGTAAAAGTCGCGCTCGTCAATCTCGCCGCTGCGCAGGCTCGAAAAGCTGACGCCTTCGAGGTCATGGGCAAGGCGGTTGTAGGAAGGCCCGAAGGCTCCGGCAATACGGCGCACCGCCGCTTTGGTGAACGGCGCGAAGTTGGTCGAGGGATGCTTGTTGTCGTAGGGCTTGAACGTCACGCCATACGGCAAGAGGCGGGCACTGCCCGCCTCGATCTCTTCGATGATCACGCCCTGATCGGCGTCGTCGCTATCTTCATCACCCGGCGGGTCGACCCACTCGGCATCTTGTTCATAGAAGCCGGTCATCTTCGCGCCCTGCTCGGCCGCGATCAGCTCGGCACCGGCGTACTCTTCGACGTGGTGCAGGTCGTTGGCACCGGCATGCGTCCAGGTAAAACCGCGCGACTGGTGTGGACGCCAAGGGTCGAACGTCAGGCGCAGCTCCTCGGCGGGGATCCGCTGATACTCTTGCTCTGCGGGGCGCTCGAAGCTGTCGCCGGGGTGTGAACGCTTGAGCCAGTAGGCGATGGGCTTTTCCCACTCGTCGATCTCGACACCCATGCGCACCCGGTTGCCGTTGCTCAGCCAGGTATTCAGCGTGGTATCGAGCAAATCCGACTCGATGATCTGCAGCGCAAATCCCCAACGGTTGGGCCAGTTACGCAGGATGCGCACCATGACCTCTCCGTCGCGGGCGAGCGTGTCGATCCATAGCCACATGAAGGTCACGAAGCTATAGCGCCCGGTGACGTCGCAGTTACCGCGCTTCGACCACTTTTTGAACTCCTGCTCGATCACCCGGCGCATCTCGTCGTCGGCGTAGCCGTTCGCTTTCAGCGCCTTTGAACGCATCGTGATGCCATGCGGCCCGATCACGTTCTGGCGCAGCAGGCGATAAAACCGCTTGGCATAGCCGGAGTTGATCGACTGCTCGCGGGCACGCTGGCGAAGCGTTTCATGGTCTTTGTAAATGACGTGGTCGGCGTCGCCCGCGTTACTGCGCCCGGTCCAGGAATTATTGAGCCGAGTCTGCCGCGCCATTTTGAAGCTGCGCGTGAGCGTGGGCTCTTTTCGAGCTGGCTGTGCAGGCGGCGAATCGGCCTGCCCAGCGAGCTTCCACGCGCGAGCTGCTCGCTTGAGTAGGCCCATGGGTTACATCCTTGCTTGAATTAAGCGACCAAAGGGGGAACCGCTGCGCTCGCGATTGAGTTCGCGGCGGTACGCGCGGCGTAGCTCCTGGAGCCTCTCAATGGGGATACGGTCAAGGCGCTGGCCATCGATCTCGTAGCTTTGCTGATCTTTCGGTATGCGCTTCTCCAGCGCTGCTTCGATCAGATCCAGCATGCGCTGGGCATGGCTGCGAACGTCGCCCGGCTCGGCCAGCAACCAGTTGGGCGCGATGACGATGTTGCCGGTGTCGATCGTGTAGCGCTGATCGTTTGGCCCCACCACGAACGCCGCCCAGCGATACTGCCCAGGCGACCACTGCTCGGTGCTTGATGCCTCGATCTCAACGCGATAAACGCCGTGGTCGTCGAACGCCTCGATCTCGATCACCTGGGGGCCATGCAGCACATAACGCAGCGCCCAGCCGTCGCTGGCCGGATACTCAGGCACAGCACGGCCCCAGGCGACGGAATCGCCCGCGTGTAGTTTTTTCGGTTCCATGAGTTACCGCCGTTTCTTAATCACTTTGAAGCGACCGCGCTTTTTGGGCGGTGCTGGTGGCGTGCTTTCGTCAGGGGTAGAGACCGCCTCTGCTGCTGGCTCGGCTGGTGTGTCGGTATCATCGACTGACTCACCGCTGTCGCCTTTCGCTAAGCGTTTCAGATCGCCCAACGTGAGTGCGCCTCGCTTGCGTCTGTGCAGTTTCGCGCGTAGCGCCATGATGTATTGCATCGCTTCGCAGTCGAGCTTGTGGTTCTCGCCGATTTTCTTATACGTGCCGGTTTCCTCGCTCCACTCTTCACCGACGATCTGTTTGCAGTAGTCGTCGGTAACGTCCGTAGGGAGCAGCCACCAGCCGGGGTAACGATCAGCTTCACCGCTTTGCGCGCGGCTGATGCGGCTATGCACCCACCGTTTGGCCAGCGGCGAATCGAACGCCCAGCGGGCATCGCCGCGCTTGCGCACCTTGCCTTGCTTGTTGACCTCGACCAGCTCTTTCTTGAACGGCTTATCGAGCCGGTCACGGCCACGCAGCGCGATCGCCCGGCCCTTGTGCGCGTTGATGAACTTGTAGACCTGGTCGTCGCGGTAGCCGATGTCGATGCCGGTTTCATTGATCGGATGACCGCCGTACTCCTGATCCATCTGCTCGGCGAGATCTTCCCAGACCGCATCCTCATCGGTGTTTCCCCACAGCTCGCCCTCCTCGAGGAGCTGCGAACCCATGCCGGTAAACCAGGCGCGAACCACGTATTCGAGGCGCGTTTTCTGCACGTCGATGGTCATGAAGATCTGGCGCGGCTCAGGGAGAATGAGCTCGCCGCTGGCGTAGGCCCAACGCATAGAGCGAATCTCCTCCCAGGTGGGCACATCGCCGACTTCGGCGAACAACTGACCAAAGCCGGTGTTAGTGACGCCCTGGAGCGTGGCGGGGTCGCCCGATTGCTGCGCTTCCAGCAGCTTCTTAGCAAGAAAGCCGTAGGATTTTTTAGCCGCGAAGCTGACCAGGCCGGACACCCACAGCGAGTAGTGGCTCGACCCTTCGGTCTCTGCCGTGCCGGTCACTTCACCAGGCAACACCTGGTCGCCCTTGCGGCGCGCTTTAGTGACTGATTGACCAGGGGCAACGGCAACGCCGCGCGCATTCATCCAGGGACGGTACTTGTCCTCGACACCTTCGCCACAGCAGGAACAAATCAGGCGCGCCTCGCGCTCTGCGACGTCCGGCGAGCACTCCTCTTTGCTGCCCTGGCCAGGCCACCACAGCAGATCCATGTGCGGGATGAAGTAGTCGAGGCAGTTGGGGCATGGGATCGCCCACTCGTGGCGCGTGCCCGACTGCCAGAGCCGCCACACTTTCGATGTGACCGCGCCTTTTTTGCCCACTTGCCAGTGCTCGAGGCCTGTGTCTGGGTGCTTTCGTTTCGTTACCCGGCCACGCAGCGGCGTCGCGGTATAGCCGACTTTCGAGTCGACATACGCATCGCCACGCGCTTCGATGATCTCGGTAGTGTCGCCTTCGCCGGTGTTGACGATCCGGTCCACCTCGTCGACCAGGATCAGACCGGCAGAGTCGGCGGCGAGCTCAGTGGGCGAGCCTGCCCAGGCAAAACGAAACTTGGTGCCACCGATCCACTTCGTGAACTGGGTCGAACGGCGCTTGTCGTACTTCCGCCAGAGCGCTGCGCACTCGCGGAACATGTCCATGAACTTCGGCTCGACCGTGCTAGTGATCAGCGGCTTTGTCGGTGTGACGTACAGCACCGGGGTCGGATCTTCATCGATGCGATGCCCGACCACGTTCTCCATTGTCACTGATTTGCCCATCTGCGTGCCCATGACGAACGTCACGCGGCGAAACTGTGGCTGGGCGAATGCCCACGCCACTGGCTTCATGTACGGGTTACTGTCAGGGTTAAACGGCCCAGGCACCGGCGCGGCCGGTGGCATGATCCGCTTGTCGCGTGCCCACTCGTCACTCGTCCTCGGCGGCGGTGCCTCCACCATCGTCGCCGTCAATCGAATCAAGCGCGTCAAGCTCAGCAACGATTGCCGATGCTGCATCGTTAAGTCGTTCGGCAGTAGACCCACGGATGCGGCGGGTCTCGGCGTGGATCCGCTCTCGCACTTTTGCTGGGTCATCAATCACCGCCAAATCTGATGCAAGCCGACTCGATAGAGAGTCGAGCTGGGTAGCGAACACAGCGCCCACCCCCTGCAGGATCCTCCCGACCGCGTCCAGCGGCACCAGGCGGCGGCGCGCCAAATCGATATCAATCTGCAGCTTTTCCCGCCGCGCTTTCTTCAGCAGCCGATCCTCGGCACTCGCCGAGCCGACGCCGTCTTCTGTTTCGTCGTCATCGTCACCGTACTGGCGGCGTACCTCACGGCGTATCAGCCAGTCGATCGCGTCTTCGGTGTCGATCTCCAGCACGCGGCCTTTACCACCGCCGCCTGCCGTGGGCATGCCCTCATCGACCCACTTGCCTATCCAGCGCTCTGACTTGCCAACCATTTTGGCGAACATCTTTTTGCTGACGATCTCGCCCATGAGCAGCTCCGGCAGAAAGGACTAAGGCGCGCGGCCGTGATGACGTGCAAATGTAGAAACGTCCTTTCTCACGAAAGGGCATTTGTACATTTGTACTCTTGTTCAAATGTGCGTGGTTGCTGGGCTGCCGGGGCGTTGACGCCACCCCGGCTAGTCCCTTCTAAAACGGAAGTAAGGACTCGAAAAATTCACCCAAAAACGCGCGAATCCCGCGAGTTTCTCACCCGTGAAGGGCGTGTGGCGGGGGAGTACCTAAAAGATGATAGGCGTTCTCATTTGCCATAATCGCCCAAATCCCGCAGGTTTTTCCCGCCTAGCTCAGCCGGTTGCTGAGGCTTGCCACCACCATAGAAGAAGCGAACGACACCACCGACCAAGCCAGCGACTAAGCCGGTCATGATCAGGTCAGCGTAGCGCTCACCGGTGGTCGACAACGGGATGAACGTAACGGCGGCGGCAAAGCCAAACGCAAACAGCAGCAGGATCGTAGTCATCAAGTACAGGAAGTTGCTAGCCAGCCAGCCGCGATTAGCCTGAAGCGTGGCCACTTGCAATGCACGAGCATCGACACGATCCAGGTGAGCGATGCGCTGCAGCTTCACCTCGCTATCAACCAATGCCTCTTCAAAGCGCAGGCGTGCCTCTGGGTCAGCGTTCAACGCTTCGAGCGCATGCTCGCCGCTAGGCGCGCCGGTGATCAGCTTCGCCATGTCGACCACGCGGTCGGCTACTTCAGCGCCGTTTTTTGCGTCGAGCAGCTCGCCAATCTTTTTTCCTAATCCCACCGCACTTGCTAGCCCTGACGCGATAGCGATAACACTCACAAAACACCCCCGCGCGGCACTGCCGCGATTTCATTGAGCCAATGGCTAGGCACCGGCTGTTGTTGCAACACGTTAGAGAGCAGCTCGACCACACGTCTGAACCAGCCATACGTAAACGCCTCCTGGCTTTCGCTGCGCTCTGCCAATCCACGGCAAAACACGATGCGCTCGGCATTGATCGTGTGAGCCAACACCTCAAGGCCACCGTTGCCACGAGCAGCAACAAACCCGGCCAGCGCTTTCAGCGTCTCGCCACCGACCGAACCATCCACCGCGATATCCGCGTAAAAACGGCCACGATTGTTCAGCACGTTCAACTGACGCTGCAGGTATTCAGCCGCGCGGCCCGGCCCGCTGTTCACCCCAAAATCGAACAGCACCAACGCTAAGTCGGTGCTGAATGCGGCGATCTCATCGAGCTGCAACGAATGCCAGTAGTCAGCCGCATAGATCGCGGCCGCTTGCTGGCGTGACAGGGCGCGCATGTCGCCGGTGTAGCCATGGTGGCGAGCCACTGCGATCGTGATACCCCAATTCGTAGGCCCGCCGCGATCCGCTGGATGGTTGACGTAGCCGCCTTCGCGGTCGATCACTTCCGCGATCAACTGGCGTTTGAGTGTGTCGATGCTCATGACTGGATACCTACTCTGCTCAGAATGATCTCAACCAGCACTGGCCCGGCCACCAGCCCGAAGAACGCCAAAACGCCGAAAAACACTTTCGAGAACGTGCCCCATCGATGCCCGGACGTTGAGCTCAATTTTTCGACCTCGGTTTTCAGCGTGGCCATCGCACCCTCGACCGTGTCTAAGCGATCCTCAACGTGGGCGATGTCTCTTTCGTTTCTGTCCTGCCGCTCTTCGAGTCGCACCACGCGATCGAGCTTCTCCTCAATGCGCACCAGGCGCGCGAAAAGCTCCTGGCTCATTAAGTCGGAGTTCATAGTCGTATCCATAAGCGAGTTTTAGCGGAAGCCAGAAACAAAAAAGCCCGCACGAAGGCGGGTAAAGGTTGTCACCGGGAACGAAAAAGCCCGCCGGGTGAGGGCGGGCTTTCGCAATAAGGGCAATTTGACATAGAGACTACTCGGATACGGACTTTTGTCAATATGTGCAAACGAACTAACGTTACTTTGTGCAAATGTACATAAGTACGCTTGTACATTACCGCAGAGCGCGCGCCCAGCCTGCCACTGCGCCGGGCAGCGACATAAAGCCACCGGTTCGCTTATCGCATCCGGTGCAGCCTGCCCACCACTGCTGATCACGCTGCTTAAAGCGCACCGGCTTAGCCTCACAGCAGTAGGGCAGGTCGGTGCGGTTGACCTCACGCCAGGAAGCCACCGCCCAATCATGGCACTTGCTGCCCTCGCCACGATTGTTGCACACCGGGCAGATCAGCAGCAGCGCGCCGTCTTTCTCACGGCGCTCTGGCGGGTGCTGGCAGTGGTTGCAGTTGGGTAGCGTCATCAGACCTCCGGCACATCCCTGGCTTTCAAACTCTTAACCAGGCCTATGCTCTCAGGATCCACACGAAACTTTTCCATCTGCCTAACCATTTCCTTACGCGCTGCTAAAAACTGAGTAAAAATCGCATCCCAGCCAAGCCGCGCGGCCATTTCCTCGCTGTTAAACTCCACCTCTTTAGCATCAACATTGGCAGCCACCATATCGCCGCGCTCGATGCCTGTGTCATCCCAGCCATAGACCTTCACTCAGTCACCCTCCAAAGCGCTTCCAGCGCTTCCCGGTCAATATCATTCAGCAGGCGGTGCATCGCCTGCCAACGTCCGCACCAGTGCTTGTCCCAATTCGCCCGTTTCACGTCCAGCAGCTCCTGGAGCCGCTCAGGCGTATGGACAGGCTGCCCGCTGTTCTTGCGCGCTTTATGACACTGCACAGCAAGGTGAACCAGCCCTTTACACAACCTGAGCGTTTTGGCCCGAACACTCCCCAGCGTCGGCTCGAAACGCGCCCACAAGGCCACCGTGACCCCTTGCTCGTCACACCACTCCCGGCTATCCGCATAGGCGTAGCGCAACCAGTGCTGGTATGCAGGCTCAAGCGTGCGGATCGCCGCCACGATCCGGGCATCGTCAAACGCCCACGGCGATAGCGGCATGCTGCTTTTGGGCTTAGGCCGGGTACCACTAGCCACCAACCGGGTCGACTGGCGCTTCATCTCAGCACACCACCGCCGATGGCCAGCCGGTGGCAACCGATCCCGGTACGTTTCATCGGTATAACGTGCAGGAGCGTCCGACTCGCTAATGCGGCGGGGCGTCGGCGCAGCGTGCGCATAAACCACTGTACGGCGCATGTACGCCAATCCTTGAGCGTCCAGCACGGGCACCCCCTCATCGACAGCGCTGACCGCGTTGGTCAACGAACTCCTGGCAAGGCACGCAGCGCGTGACCCACGGCATCGCTTCACGGCGTCTCGGGTCGATGTCGAAGCCACACTCGACGCAATACTCAGACCCCGGCTGGCTCTCGCGCGCCGCTTGCTCACGCGCCCAACGCGCCGCGCGCTCATCTTCCAGGCGCGCCTGTTCTTCCCCTGCGATATCGGCTACATCACTCAAAATTGACACCCCTTGGCACCCTTAAAACCCTCCCAGCAGCCGTTCAAATAACCACGGTCGCCATACAAACCATTGGGCTTACGAAGCTTCTTAATTTCTGCGGCGGTATGCTGATGGCCCGAATCTTCACTCCACTTTCGCGCATACCATTTCTCGAATAACTCGCGCTCTTCGGCTTCGTTATCCGGCGTGCTCAGCAAACTCCAACCGTTAAGAGGGCTGGTTAAAGCGATCAAAACTCGCTCATCCAATGACTGGTGCGGCTCGGCAGGCACGCCAAGCTTTTCACGGATCAGATCCAGCAGGCGCGCCCGGTCTTCGGCATAGTCCTTTGCTGCCTGCAGCTCTTCCTCAAGCTTCTCGATCCGTTCTATGTGAGCGTTTTGCTGGTCTAGTAGCCCTTTACGATCACTCACGGCGTCATGGCAGTCGGCCATGAACGCCTGAAAACGCTTACCATTAGCCGCTGAAAGCGCAAAGCTCACCGGATCCTGGCCATCCATAAGGTCAAACGTCATCTGCGGCACGGCTACGCTCCCTTCGCTTTTGTGTGCGAGATAAAATCCTGCAGCAGCTCTTGCATGCGTTTTTCATCACCACAGTGGCCAAGCGTGTCATGCCATACCTTGGCAAGAACGAGCATTTCAAATAGCGACAGCAGACCATGGTCATTATCAAAATCACTCATGCCTGCAATCGACTCAAAGGCGTCGCAGGCTCTACGTAGCGCGTTTGTATTTCCGGCTACTGCGAGCATCACCCGCTGATTGACTGGCGACTGGTTTCCCATCCTCAACCCCCAATCTCAAAAGCGAGCATACGCATACGCGGCAGCGGCCGACCGGTGCCCCGGCTGACCGCCGCAACTTCGCTCAATACCGCTTCCACCAGGTCGACGGCCTCTTTCATCATTCGATCTGCCTGTGCAGGGCAATCGTTGCGGTCATAACCGCCGTTGTGGGCTGGCTGGGAGTACTGCAGGAACTCGCCGAACTCCTGGCTGATGCGGTGAAGCTGGGAAGCCGCCCGCGCGAGATCGTCGACGGCTGAGAAGCGAGGCACCGGCACGTACAGCGAACCGGCCATGGCCATCAACTCCCGGCGCACCTCGATCTGGTACTGCTCTGGCAACAGATTGACCCACGGCCACTTCCACGCCATCGGAAACGGCTGATCGCCGCGAATGATCCGGCCAACTTTCATCGAGACGCTGCGACGCCAGCGCATATACGCATCGGTGCTGCGCTCGACCTCGTCCCGGTCCACTTCCACCATCCCTTGGCGCTCCAGCGCTGGGATCAGGTGGATGGTCGAGAACGACTCGATGGATTCACGGCTATTCGCGAACCAATCCAGGGTCGCTTTGATGATGACGTCGCACTCAGTGCGGGGCTTTGATGACATGACAACCATCCTTTTTCGTTATCGTATTCAGCCCATCTTGTGTGGGCATCCCCACATTCTGCTTATTCGTAGAATTTAGTTCAATGCTTTCTGCTTATCAGACTTTGATTTTATGCAGATTCAGGGAGGAAAATTGCCGGATGGATATTGGAAGCGCTATACGCCACCTCAGACGCCAGCAAGGGCTTACCTTGCAAGAGCTCTGCGACGCGATCGGTAATGACATGCAGACCGGCTATCTCTCACGCGTTGAGACGAATAAGCTGAATCCTAGCGTCTATACCGTGGCGGATATCGCCCGCGCGCTCGGCACCACCGTCGATGATTTGCTGAAAGGTAGCAACACTTTTCATGCCTACAAGGAGACGAAAGCATGCCGAAAAATACCAGTTTTCCCGTTCGTTGCTGCAGCTAATCCATACGCTGTAGGAATGTACCCACCTACGACTGCACTCACGACCATTCCATCGCCTGTAGACGTGCCATTGGGCAGCTTTGGATTGATTCTTGATGATGACTCGATGCAGAGCAGCGAAGGTCTAAGCTTTTCGCAAGGTAGCGTGGTTATCTTCGCGCCTTATGACAAAAACCGACTAATACGCGAGAAACAAATCCAGCTTGGGCAATACGTTATTGTTCATTCCCAAAATGCCAGACCCGGCACCCCACCCCTATTTCGCCAGCTAGTTGCCGATGGCGCTGAACGCATGCTCCGACCACGCAACTCTCGCTACCCCATCCGCCCGTTGCCGCCTGAGCCGGTTTTTGTAGGCTATGCAGTAGTCCAAATCCTAGACCTGACCTCATGATTCTACTCATGAGTGCATGAATATTTTACCTATCGGTAGATTATGGCGTAACATAATAGCGCAACTCGCTACGCGCGCCGCTATGCGTTATATTCAGAAGGTTTAGGGAAAGCAGAAACGAACAACGGCCGGGTTTAGCGGCCCGGCCGTTGGAAGCTGTGAGACCACTCACAGAACATATATTTCCTTCGCACGTTGTTGCCAAGCTGTTGATTTCAAAGAACTGTTAGCGGGCAGATCTATGAAAGCCGGACACAACTATAGGTAGTATATGGCGTGGTCTCGTAGCGTTCAACTTTCTGCTGACGTTTGTACAAGAGTACAAACGTACAAAAGTACACGGGAACGGAACGCACGCAATGACGAATGTAGGACGCCAGGGATTAGCCAGTTTTTACGAAGAGCGTTTCCGCAGCGACCCCCACGCGCTGCTGGATTACTGCCACGGCGAGATCGCTCACATCGCCGCCGAGGTATCGGTCGACTGGGACAAGCTCGCCGGTGACCTGCGCCTCGATGACAAAAAGCATCGTGGAAAAATCCCCACGCTCGCTAAAGGCGAGCGTCATCGTGTTGCGGTCTTCGGCTCGCTCAAGCGCGCCCGTAACGGCATCGAATACCCCCACATAAATTTCCACACCCTAGCCCAAGGCGGTTACAACGCTACCTGGTCAGGCTATGACGCACTGCTCGAACTCTACCGCCGCGAAGGCGGGCAAGCGGCTGACGCAAAGCACGCCGCCTGGCTTGCCAAACAAGAGGCACGGCGCGCGGAGCGCGCCGCGCGCATGGCAGAAGTGGAACGCCAGGAGCGCATCGAGCGCGAACGTCTTCAGGGCGAGCATGACGCCTATGAGCAGGCGTTCTATCGCGGTGGGGCACACTCCTTTGAATACGCACCGGGCAAGTTCGACACGGTCGAGCTGATCGGCGATGCGGACGGTACCGAGCCATATCTGCAGAACAAACAGATCGAGAGCATCGTCGATGCCGTGACGCTCAAACGCATGCGCGACCGCCACGGCGAGTTCGTAGCGTTTGCCCTGCAGGGTATCGACGGCGACTATCGCGGCCTGCAGCGGCTATACCCCACGTTCAAAAAATACACCGTAGCCGTGCGCGGCGGGCAGTTCGACGGCGCGCACCTGCTGATCGGCGACATCTACGCCAAGCGACTTTATAGCGTCGAGGGCTTCGCCACCGGCGCGAGTGTCTGGCTGGCTGAAACCGCTATCAAGAGTGCAGAGTGCGGCGTCATCGTTGCGATGAACGCTCAGAACCTGCCGAAAGTGCTGCGCGCCTACAAGCGCTGGGACGACAAGCTGCGCCCGGTGAACGCCGCCGATAACGACTGCTGGAAACCCATGGCTGGCAACGCTGGCCAGCTTCGCGCCCTGGAAGTGAAGCGCGAGCTGGAAGTGCGCAGCGTAATGCCGCGCTTTCATGAGCTGCTCGACGATGACGCGATCGCTGACGCGCTGGCCACCGGCAAAGGCCCAAACGACTGGAACGACATGCACTGCCAGTTTGGCCTGGACGTTACTGCCAAAGCCCTGCGCGCGCGTGCCAGCAAGGTCGAGGTCGAGACCGCCTTTTTCGATTACTGCCTGCAGCGCGTTCAGGCGTCCGGCAGCATGAACGTGATGGAAGAGGCGCTGAAAGCGGTCAACGCAGGCATGCAACTGGCACCGACTAAGTACACTGGCCGCGCCGTTTTCCGTACCGTCTGCGAAGCGATCCCGCAGGGTTTACCGTTTAACCGCCACCGCTTGCTCTCCCGCGTATGCTGGCTGGCGAAAAAGAAACTGCAGAGCGCCGCTGGCCTGCGCAGCTTCACCGCTGAAGGGCTCAATCGTCCCAACGTTCAGTATCACAAGGTGCGCGGCGTGCGCGCCGATCACGGCAACATCCTGCTGCCCGACCACATTCAAGACCTCGTCCAGTCGCTCAACGGCATGGTGATTGTTCGCGGCCCGATGGGAGCCGGTAAAACCGAACATCTGATTCGTCCATTGATGCAGGCGTCACCGAAAGCCGCTTACATCGCTCACCGCGTCTCGCTCGTCGGCGATGCCGCTTACCGCCTCAACACCACGCACTATCGCAACGTGATCGCCGCCGAGATGCCCTACGTATCGCACCTCGCGTGCTGCGTAAACTCCATCACTCACCCCAAATTTCACAACGGCGACGGCCGCTCCTGGTTCACGACCGTCGACACGCTCTGCATCGACGAAGCCAGCCAGGTGCTACGCCACATCGCCACCGGCCCGGTGGACCAGCCCACCCGCGTCATGGATGGCCTGGTCGAGGCCATGCAGTCCGCGCGCCTGGTATTGATGTGCGACGCCGACGCCAACGACTCACTGATCGAGCTATGCGAAATGGCGCGCCCCGGCGAGCCGATTCACATTCTCGAAGTCGACCCTGCCAACGATCATATCCGCATCGATCACGCTGACCATGAGAGCGTGTGGCAGAAAGCGCTGGATGCTGCAGTTGCCGGTGAGCGCGTATTGATCGCCAACGACAGCGCCGAAAGTGCCAAAAAACTGGCGGTGATGATCGAGCAGCAGCGCCCGGACGCGAAAGTGCTGCTGGTTCACAAAGAGAGTAAAGCGAACCCGGATGCCGAGCGCTTCCTCGACCGTCCCAACGATGAGGCCGTCAATTATGACGTACTGATCTACAGCCCAGCGATCAGCTCCGGCGTGTCGATCACAACGCCCCATTTCACCCGGCATTTTGGTATTTTCAGCGGCCAGACGGTCAGCCCAAGCGACGCTATTCAGATGATGCGCCGCGACCGCACCGCCCGCCACTACGTGGTGGGCATCGGCATATCCCGCGTGATGCGTGAGACCGACCGCGAAGCGCTATTCCGTGGCCTGATCGCCGCCGACGAGCTTAGCTGTGATTTTGACGAGACCGACACCGAGATCGTGCTGCGACGGACGAAAACGGTATTCGATGAGATGTTCCTTAGCTGCAGCACTGGCGATAACCACGCGCGCAATGATTTTGCCAATCACCTGCTGCTCATGCTGATCGCGGACGGCTACCGCGTAAACCGCTTGGCCACCGATGAACAGGAGGTCAGCCAGAGCCGCTCAAACCGTAAAGAGGCGGGCATCCTGGTGCGCCACCGCCGCCTAGAGATCCTGTACAGCGTCGAGACGCCCGACGAAGAGCGTTTCGCCCGGCTCAACCGCCAGGAGATCAAATCGGAGACCGAGCAAGCCGAGATCGACCGCCACCACATTGAACACCAGCTCTGCGTTCCAGAGATCGAAAACCACCACGTCGATTTTTACGACGACCAGGGCATCCGCCACGTGACCGCCATCGAGCTGCTGCAGGCCACCGAGGCCCAGGCAGACGCTTACGACAAGGCGCAACGTAAAGCTCGCGTCACGCTGACCCGCCACCGCTGGAAAAAGCCCGTACACCGCCTGCTCAACCAGGTGTTTGAAACCCTGGGCGTCGACCCGCACACCGGCGAGGGCGAGTTCACCGCCGATCAGTGCCGCGCCGTGCGCGACACGCTGCTCGCTAATCAAGCCGCGATAGAGCTGTATAACGCGCTCCGGATCGGCCGCTACGTGAACCCGAAAGCCTCGCCGAAATGCGCTACTACGTTCGTGAAGTCGATCATGGAGCGCCTTGGCCTCGCCCTGCACAAGCGCAAATCGGACGGCCGGAACGTGCTGTTTATCAGCACCGACTCATGGGAAGAGGTCATGTACTACGTGCGCCTGCGCGCCGAGCGCGGCGTTCACAGCCTGACCACCCACGAGGCCGCTAGCATCCACCAGCCAATGCCCGCGCCGGTACGTGAAACCACCGACGAAGCCCACAACCACGCGGATTCCAGCGAAAGGGATACTTTGCGTGAAGGGGTAGCAGCAGCAGATGTAAGGTATCCCTCCCTGGGCGATAGCGAAAAGCTCTATGCCGCCGCGAAAGCCGCTTCAAGCCCTCTCAGTTTAGACACGACGCTGGTGGAAGCGGTGCAGGCGTTGCCTGACGAGATCCGGCAGGCGGTGGTGAACGGGCAGGTTAGCCCGGACGAGCTGGCCTGGGCGATCGGCTACGCATCCAGCATGCACAAGCGGGGCAGCGCTGACGAGCTGCACTGCAACCCCGGCGTTATCAAGCGCCTGTATGACGCAGCCCGTGACCTGCCGCTAGCGCTGCCGCTGGTGGATGTCGTTGCCCTGCTGCACCCGCAGATCCTGACCAGCATCAGCCAGTACAGCACCGACAACCTGCTGATGACGTTAGAATTTGCTGCTGAGTATATGCGAAAAAAGTTAACTGGATTGACCCCTGAACATGGGCAATAATACTGTATACTTGAACAGTAAATATAACCGTAGGGGGGTAACTTTATGACCGATGAAACCGTGTATGACGTACAGGACCAACTGGAAGAGCGCTTGGCCAGGGCGAGTGCCTTGCTTCACCTGCTCTCGCAGTCAGATGGCGTCGATAGCCAGACGCTGCAAAGCGTGGCACAGGACGCCGCCGACCATGTGACCCAGGCGCAGTCGCTTTGCCAGACGCTGGCAGAGACGCACAAAAAAGGGCCAGCGCTTGAGCGCCAGCCCCTTCATGCCGCGTTATCGATGCACCTAGTGGGCGCGCGCTCCCCTCAGCGCCCACCCGCCGCTTTATAGGCCGCCTTCATCGCTTCGATCCGGCCTGCCTGGTTGCCCACCCGCGCAACCTCCACCCCGTTGATTGAAGCCACCCCGACCCACTGGCCATCCCCTTGCTGGTGGGCGACCAGCCGGGGCTTCGCCTCGGCTACTTCCTTCGGCACTGCCGCCGCGACCTTGTCCAGATCGACGTTCGGCGTGTCGAGCGCCTCTCGCGCCAGCTCCAGGTACGCCTTGATGGCAGGGCGATAAACGCCCAGCTCTCGGCTGATCAGAGACTGCGTAATTTTCGCGTCTGGCTCCTGCTCGATCTGCGCTTTCACCCAGGCATGCACACGCGCCTGGGCGTCGCTGCTCTCAAGCTGCTCATGGCCGTCCAACGCCTGCAGCGCAGCGAGGCGGCTAGCGTGTTCGTGCTCCTCCTGGTCGGCTTGATCCGGCTCGTCGTAGACGATCTTAAAGGCGCGGTAGCTGCGCTGGGTGTCCATGTCCTCGTGCCCCAGCATCTCGCGCCAGAACACGTCCTCGGTGACTTTCTTCCAGCGCTTGTCGCGAGAGAAGTGCAGCTCAAACACCAGCCGCGCCCAGATCGCGCGGCTGTCCTTGAACACGCGCTCATCGTTGTTAAAGATCCGCTTAGTGAGCGTGTTGAGCGTCTTCGCCGTGCGGCGGTTCACATCGCTGTTGTCCATGCCCTGCAGCTCAGCAACTTCCGGCAGCGAGCGCAGCTCGTCCCACGCTTCGATCACCAGGTCAGCCTTCACCAGGGTATAGATGTGGTAAGCCTCGCTATAGTCGACGCCGCCGCGCTTTTTCGCTTGGCCGCTGAACTCCAGCTCATACTCGCCCACTTTGCTGATTCGGCCGGTCTTCAGCACCTCGATCGCGCGCCGCCCGGTGGCCAACGCCAGCCCCAGCGCTAGGTAACTGAAAAAGCCGCGATACTCGCCATCGACCACCCTCTCTCGGTTACTCAGCAGCTCGTAAACCGTCTCCATCAACCAGTGGTAGTTGATCTCGACCGTGTTCACCGCGCGCTCTTCCAGCGTCTCGCTGGCCTCTTCAGCCAGCGTGCTTTTCTGTGCAGAGCTCAACGTCAGGTGGCGCATGATTTCATGGTCGAGCTTCATCGCCCGGATGTCCTCATAAGCGTCGTCATCGTTGCGGATCTGGTCGAGCAGCTCGCGGTGGGCCATACGAATGGCGCTGATATCGGTCAGCTTGCCGAGCGCTTTCAGCTTACTGGCATAAGCCGGGTAGCGGCTGGCCAGCCGCTCGATCTGTTGGTCGAAGCTGTGATGACGCCAGTTCTGTGCAGTCACCGCCTTGCGCGCTTCTGTCATGTAGCGGCGAAAGGTCGTGACCGCGATCCGCTCAGAATCCTTGCGGCGCTTGTCATCATGCAGGCGCGTTTTGAAGCTACGTGCCAGCCGCGCCATGCGCTTGGTTTTCTCTTTACGTGGCATCTCATCATCGGCGTCGATCTCTTTGATCTCGCTGAGCAACCACTCTATCAATTCCGCTAAATCAACCTTTCTACGTGACTCACCGCTCATTTTCCTACCCTCTTTCCATACATAATAAACCCTACAAATATTTATAGACCATACATACCTACACGTCAAGCCCTATATATACGCATACATACATGGATAGACAGGGGGCAACATACATACACGACCCTATATTGGGCCACCTATGTATGCACACTGGCCCCATACTATACG
>CEPD01068798.1_pt1 | contig 51869 bp, 38 predicted proteins | sample 530641 | NCBI WGS metagenome assembly CEPD01 (sample SAMEA2620815, study PRJEB7988) | marine metagenome | biome: marine biome (ENVO:00000447); feature: mesopelagic zone (ENVO:00000213); material: "saline water (ENVO:00002010), including plankton (ENVO:xxxxxxxx)" | depth 1000 m | reverse complement strand
CGCTTTCCGATCCCCACACACGCGCTTTCCGAAGCGCCGTCTAAACAGTCCATCATCACGGAGCGCAACGTGGGCACGCGGGTTCGGGCTCGCGACAGCAACGTGAACCCGGCTCGATCGAGATCTCCCCAATAGAGAACGTCGGCGGGGATCCAAGGCACTGCGAGGAGCGCGTCGAGAAAGTTGCCGAGCGAGTGGATGACCACCAGTCCTGAGCGGTCGGGTACCGGGAGGGCCGATTCCTTGTTCTCGACGACGAGCACGGTGGCCGGCGTGAGTGGTAGGGCCGCGATCTCTTCGATAGGGGCGCGGAGGTGTCTGAGTCCGGCGACGTGTCTCCGGTCTTCCGGGTCGGCGAGGATCACGTCGACGTGGGAGGGCAACGGCCTCAAGCCGAGCGCGTCGAGCATCTCCGGAGCGACTTCTTCATCCCCGGTCTCGGCGTCGTCGGCGGCAGCCAGGTCTAGAGTCGCGGTGACCAAGGCGCGATGCTTTGCGAGCCACTTGGTGTGGAGCCCCTCGACGGGCACCTGTCGGATGGTCAGCCCCGAACGTGGGTTCGCCGCAAACCAGGCCCGGACTCGCAGCAGCAGGGTGAAATCGTAGTCATCGAGCTCGACGATCTTGCGGAATTCTCGACGTGCTCGGGCGCCGGTTGCCCCCGCGTCTGCCATAAGGCTGTATCGGCGACGGGCGCGACGCCAATGTTCCGCATCGTCCTCATGCAACGAGGCCAGTGCGTCCGCGTCTGGGATGTCCAGGTGGGTGTAGACCTCTTGGGTGCCGAAGGGAACCCGAATACTCGCCTTCCGCAGCGAGACGTTCGGATGGGCGCTCTCCCAGGCGCGCCATCGCAGCAGCCAGGAACGGACGCGGACCTCATCCCGGGCGACCTCGTCGGCGTTCGGAACATCGAGCGGGAAGACGAACGGGCCGGCCGACGGATCTTCAAGCCACTCCCTCCACCGAAGTCGGTATCTGCTCCGCACCTTCCCGACGATCTCATCCGGGGAACGCATCAGGCGACGGCCTCGTTCGTCAGTTCCGTGTCGAGGCTGAGGGCTTCCTCGATTGTCATCTCGTAGATGTGCACGCCGGTCGCGTTGCTCCTGTCGGTGCTGATGTACGCGACGTTCTCAACATGCCCCTCGAACGCCGTGGCCTTTTCACGCGGTGCGCCGATGATCAGCTGGAAACCGAGTGCAGAGAGCGCACCGAGTGCCCGACCGGTGTAGTCCGAATCGGCCTTGACGAAACCCTCGTCCAGGATGATCGATGCGTAGACGGGGGCCCGCTCGCTGCCTTCGCCGAGGCGGTAGCGAAGCGCTGCGCCGAGGATGAACGCGATGAGTTCCTGGCCCTCACCGCCGCTCATGCCCGAGACCCCGTCATGGACAATCTCAACGCCATCCAACCGCGTCTCGATCGCACGGAACTCGACCTGTTCCCTCGCGTCGAACACCCGCCTGCGCCACGAGTCACCCGTCCTGCTGAGATCGTCGAGCTGCCGGAGGTCCCTGCGAAGCCTGAGGAAGTCGCGCTCGATGACTTCGGCGTCCTCGATGGCCAGCAGTCCGAGAGTGTTGGAGGTGTGCGCGGTGATCTTGCTCATGAGGTCGGTGAGCTCGGGGCTGCGGCGCTCGGTGGACTCGATCGTGAGCGTGGACCCCTCGCGGAAAGGAACGGTGCTCAGCACTTCTCTGATCGGCTTGAGGCCGCGCTGGATTTCGTGTCGATCGTGGTCGATCTGGGTGATCAGTGCGCGCAGTTGGCTGTTCATGTCTTCCTGGACCTTCTCCAGCCAACGCTGCTTCCGGCTGGGCAGGTCATCCCTCACGAGCTGTTCTCGGATCGCGAGCATGGCAGGCAGGGCCGCGATGTTCTCATCCACCTCGTCGTACGCACGCTCGTCCAGGTTCCGATAGGCGCGAATGATGCCGAGCACGATCCGCTCCTGGGATTGTCTGTCGGCCTCGTGCCGATCGACCTGGGACTTCAGATCCGCCGCTGCCGTTCGGTAGCTGTCTGCGATCGCCGCTTTCAGGCTCATGGAACCGCCGACGTCGTACCGCGGCGACAGGAAACCGAGCTCGCGAACCGCCTCCTGCTCCTCCGCGCTCAGCGGAGCACTGTCGCGCACGCTGTCCGAGGCCGAGTCAACCACGTCCACCAGCTGCCCCCACGCGGTGTTCATGGCGCTCATCTGCTGCGACAGCGTTTCAACCTTGCCGCCCGTCGTTTGGACACGGCTCTGCGCCACCTTCAGACGGTTCTTCTGGTCCGCCAGCTCGGAGGTTGCGGCGTAGGCGATCTGCGCGTCGAGATCGGCGATGCGGGTCTCCAACGGCTCGACATCGAGTTCGTTCCAGTCCAGGACTCCGATCATCGCGTCGAGGTCGCGTGATCGATCGCGCGCCGCTTGCGCCGCCTTCGAAGCAGCGTCCGATGCAGCCGCCGCGACGCTCAGCTCGCGTTGAGCGGCCTCGCGTTGGGCGCGAAGCTCGTCCTGCAGACGCGTGGTGTCCCACCCGATCCAGCGATAGGTGATCCGGGTGTCGTCCTTTACGAAACGATCCTGGGATTCGGTGCGCATGCCGGCTCGTGTGACGCGACCGTGCACGCCGGACGGCAGCGGTCCATCGAATTCGTGATCGTCTTCGACGTACGCGACGGAGTAGTGCTTCACGAGCTCCGCCTGTACCCAGTCGCGATAGGGCCCATCGGCTATATCGAGCAGTTCCGGGATGGTTCCGGGAATCGGCGTGCGGGGCGCGGCCGGCCGCGCCCGGTGCAGTCGCACAAGCTCGCCGGTGTCCGTGCCGTTCACATAGCTCCGTACGACTGTCAAGTCGGCATCCGCCACGACGAGGTAGCGGGCAGCCCCGAGCAGGACCGAAAGCACCGCCTTCTCCCAGACCTGATGTTCGGGCTTGACCTGCAGCAGCTCTCCGAAGTAAGGCAACCGTGCCGCAGGAACGCCTGTCGCCTTCTGGATGTCCTCGCGCAGCCGGCGTGCCCACTCGGGAACGTTGCTGTTGTGGTCGAGGTCGTTGATCTGGCGCGTGAGGTCCCGGACCTTGGCGCCGAGGTTGCCCCAAGCCAGTACTGCGTCCTTTGCCTGCGCGTCGAGCCGCTCCTGCTCGGCGAGCAACGCCGCGAGTCGGGCTGTTGCAGTGTCCCGCAACAGCTCGAGATCACCAGACGAGGAGGGCAGTGACAGATCGAAGCGCGCCAGCCTCTGCTGAATCTCCGCGCGGTGGCGTCCGGTCGCCTGCAGCTTCTCCAAGGCCGATTCCCGCCGGACGGCCAGGGTCTCGGTGGGGTCCCCGCCGGCGGCAACCATGCCAGCGATGATGTCGCTTACGGCCTGTTGCGCGGCGTCATTGTCCTTGGCTGCCTGCTGGTGCTCGTCCTTGAGCTGAGCGTGCGCCAGCCTCGCGTCCTCGGCTTTCCGGGTCGCCCATTCGTAGAGACGCTCGTCGTGCCACACCTTCAGTCGATCCGTATCGGTGGAGTTCAGCAGCCGCTGCTTGTGGATGTATCCCCGCTCCGCCGCGTCGTACCGTTCGGCCGCCTCGGGCAGATCTTCGAGAGTGCGCAGACGCCGCCGCGCCTTCTCGAACTCGTCGTACAGCCTCGAGGCTTCGCGGTATGCCTCCAGCGCTGTGGACCAGCGGTCCATGGCAAGGGGCTCGGTGAGCACGAACTCTTTGAACAAGGTGTTGATGTTGAAGATGCCCTTGGAGGCCTGTGCCCGGCGGAGGAGCTGCATGGCCAGCTTCTGCGACTCCTCGGTGCGGCCCATCTGCATCGCGGTGCGCATGCGCTGGTGGACGCGCCCCTGGGAGGCGTCGATGAGGTCTCCGCGTTCTTCGTCGATCAGAGAGGCGAGAGTATGCCGTGTCAGCGGTGAGGAGCCTGCGCGGTTCCCGGTGATTCCGTCGAGCCGCCGCAGGTCGAAATCGGCGTGCACGATTCCGTAGATGGTCGCCGCGTTGATCGCATCCGACGTGGTGGTCTCCGACGCCACCCACGTCAGCCGGAAAACGGTGATGCGGTGCCCATCGTCGTGAACCCAAGTGATCGCGGCGCCGCTGGGGAATCCCGGACCACCAACCGGCCTCAAGAAGGTGGTGGTTCCGGACCGCGGATTGTTCTCGTCCCGGCGCCGGTCAGTCAGCCCGCGCGCATACGTGTAGACGGTGCGCTCTCGCTTGCCGCCCTTGTCGTCGCGAGCAGCCTGGTTGAACTCCTGCGGGTTGGGCAGAAGCACAGAGGCCATGGCGTCCAAGAGCGTCGACTTGCCGCGCCCCGACGGGCCGAGAATCGCAGTCCCACCGCGGCTGACGCGCATCTCCTTGCGTCCCTGGTATGCACCCCAGTTCAACACCTGAACTCTCTCGATACGGAATTGACCGGTTGCGGAATGCGCACTCACCATCCCCTGTCCTCCGATCCTGCATCGTTCGATGGAACAGGTTCTCCATCGGTTTGGTCCGCCAGCGCCGCGGTGCTCTGAGCAGAGTCGACGCCCTGCCGGTACAACGCATCCAGACGGGCGATCTCGTCGAGACCGACCAAGGCCGACAAAGCCGGTGAGATTGAGAACAGATAATCGGCGTCGCGGTCTTGCTGCAGCAGCTTGAGATCCGCCAGCTGTCCGATCGCCGACGTGACACGGTTCGTGAACCGCACCTGGTTGCCGTTGTCCTCATGCCGGAATGCGCGCAGGAATTCCTCCAGTTCAGTACGCGTGACCGTCACCGGGCCGTCCTCGCCGTCCGTGTACGCGCACTCCTGGCGGAGGAAGATCAACAAGAAAGAAGCGTCCCGCGACAGCGGCTTCTCCTGCTTGAGGAGACGTTTCGGCGCGTCTTCGCCGTCGATCCGCCGTTTGAATGCGACCCGGGGCTCATCGCTGACGTGCAGATCGAAGTAGAGATCGGCGAGCCGCTCTTCGATCTCCCTTCGGTAGGCGATCAGCGTGGCCCACCAGGCGTCATCCACACGCAGGCCCCGAACAATGAATCGGCTTGTAAGCAGATCAGCCAGCACGCGACGAGCAACGTCAGGCAGGCCTCTCCGCGACTCGTCGTCGAACCCTTCGTCAGAGCTCGAGTGGTCACCGTCGTAGTCCGCATCGATGATGCTCATGCGCTCTCCCTTGAGTCCAGGAGCACGGGCTTGTCGAACACGAGATGCGGAAGGACCACCCGCAGTTCATGCTCCGGATCGGGGCTGAACGTCACGGCCTCGCGATAAGACGGGTCGACATTTCCGAAGCTGATCGCGAGGTCGAGAATGGCGACCAGAGCGCCCAGCCTCTGGAACTCCGCGGGCGTCTGCTCGAAGGCCTCCGACCCGGTGACAATCCCCGCCTTCTCGAGCAGTTCGTTGATCGTGCGCGCGACTGCTCGCTGCGATGTCCCGGCCGCCAGACGGAGCGCTGTCCGGTCCGCCACCGGCAGTGCCGCATCGTCCTGGCTGGACTCGACCGCCATCTTCTGGGGACGGGACTCAACCCAAAGACGAAGACCCGAGGCATCAGCAACGGTTGCCATGCCGATCCCGAGTACGTCTTCTTCGATGGCTCGCCGGCCCGGCTCTGCCGCGGCCCACTCCGCACCGACCGCCAACGCACTCTCCGCCAACGACAGCAGTCTCCGGTGACGACCGGTAGCGGCGCGGGTCAGGAAACGGCGCAACGATCCGGTCCACCGTAGGTAGCTCTTCTGCACCGCCAACTGCTCGCTCAACAGCGTCGAGTACAGCGTCTCCAAGCGCTCCCGCTGCGCCGCAGTCATGTGCTCCCGGGCGAAATCCTGATCCAGAATCGTCGCAATGTCTTCCCGGAAGGAGTGCGCATCGGCCTGACTGAGCACCTGCGAGAAGCTGCGGTAGGAACGCCCCTCAGCGGTCTGCCCCAGCAGGTCGTGCTCGTGGAGATAGTCATCGACGAGCTCGGCTTTCGTGGGCCCGTCCGCTAACGCCCGCCGGGCAACACCCTGATGACGTTCCTCCACAAGCGTCCGCAGCTGACGGAAGTCCGCCGGCAACGACCGCGTCATGCCAAGCACCTCGCCGAGCTGCTGTCGCATCTCATCAACCGTGGCGAGCCGCTCCTGCCCGTCCTTGATGCGGTCGCGACGACGCTCGAGCTCGTGGATCTCCTTGTTGATCCGCGCGACCTGCGCCTGACGATCCGGATTGGCCATCGTCGCCAGCGAGTGCACGGCAGAGGCTATGTTGTGCAACCGGGCGCCAGTCACGGTCGACTCGCCCTCAACGATCTCCCGGACGAAATGAATGGCACGGAGAGAGTACGGCGAGAGGCGGTAATGCACCCTTCCCCCGTCGTACTCCGTTTCCAGCCAGCGATCATCGACCCACTTCCGGCAGTGCTCCGCAGGAGAGCGCTCGGATTTGGATCGCGGGGCGACCTCAAGCGCCTCAGCTACCCGCTCGTGGAACCACTCTGCGGACACTGGCCCATCGGCGGGCTCGAGATGCTCTGTGAACAATGGCAGCACCCAGTCCCGGCTGTAGGCGCCGAGCAACTTAAGCGTCGGGTTGCTATCCAACGCTGACGCGAGTTGGCTCGGTGCTGCACTCATATGGGCCCTCTCGCTTCCTCTTGGTGATTCTCGCCCTACGCGGGCTTCGTGTCCTTTCTCCCACACACCGATGACATTTGAACGGAACCGCGTCACGAGTACCAGTTCCGTCGGGTGGATAACGGTCCGTCGCGTCCCACGGCGACCGCCTCCGGGAGTCGAGTGAGGTCTTCTGCTGTGATCATCACACGAGCCTCCGGGGTGTCTGCGCCACCTCACCCGCTTCAGGCGCGACGGCACCTGATCGAGCTGCCTCTCCGACTCCGCGTCACTTCTTCAGAAGATTGAGCGAGATCGTGCCGCACGCGCACCTGAGCGACTCCTCCTTACCCTTGTTCCAGCCGACATAGATCCAGGAGTCGCAGTTGGGGTTTGAGCACTGAAAGAGACCGAGAAAGTCGCGGGCAGCATCGATCACGGGTCGCAAGTCTGCCGCCGTCCCGTTCGCCCAGTCGTTGTTGTGGACAAGCTTGTTGAGCAACCAGACTTCGCCATCGTGTTCAGGGATGATCTCGGTGCGACGAGCTTTCAGCTCAGCAACCTGCTGCTGCTGAGCCGGGTTCTTCCATGCCTGCGCCGAATCCGCTGCCATAGCGAGCAGTTTCGCGTGTCGCCCTTTCGCGGCATCCAGGAATGCGGAGAGGTCGTAGGCCCCGTCGCTGCGGTACACGACCGACGCCCCCAGCCCCTCGGCGATGTCCGCGGCGTTCGCCTCCAGCGCTCGACGTAGCTTCGCCGCGGCCCCCGCGACATCCCCGGCCACGAGCGCCGACTCCACAGCTGCCCAGAAGTCGCCGGTCCCGACCGTCGGGCCGGTATCGACGCTCCATGCTGAGAACCTGGCCATCGTCGGCGATGTAACGAGGCCAGCGGATCGCATCTGGCGCGCCCACACTTCGTCGTGTGTGGTGATGATGAACTGCACATGAGGGAACTCGGACTGAAGAAGTTCGGCAAACCGACGTCGGTGGTTGGCATCGACAGACATCACCACATCGTCCAAGACCGCGAACGTGAACTTCTCGCCCAACAGCTGCTTGACCAACGCCAGGTAGAGACAGATCCCCATCCCGTCCTGGTGGCCTTCGCTGTGATACGCCGCCGGTGGAAACAGCCCGAGGCTGTAGAAGTCCACTTTGAGGTCGAGGCTGCCCGAGGCTGGGGTCAACTCTGCGCGGAAACTCCCCTCGTCGTCCGAATTCACGAACCTGTAGTAATCGCTGAAGTCACTCTCGACTGACGCATAGAGCGCCGACAAAGCGGCATCTGCTGCGTCGCAGAAGGTCATGTACGCCGCGCTTGCGACTTCGTGCACACGAGAGCCCTTCTCTGCCTTCGCGCGGGCCAGGCGCACACGCGTCCACCGGTCCTTTGCAATGGTCAGGAAGCTTCGTGCCGCATCTTCTTCAGAGTCATCAGGCGCTGCCTCGAGCGCACGGCCAAGGTCCGTGAGTCGCTGTGCCAAACCTCCCGGCGGGGACGTGACAGACAGGGCGAGCGAGCCTGAGCCAGCGACCGCCAGATCGAATGTGGTGCAGAGCTGCTCGACGGCTCGAATGGTGTCGAGCCACTCATCAAGCTCGTGGGGCAGTTCGGCAGGACCTAGATGTGCCGCGATCGGCTTAATCGCGTCAATCACGCTCCGGAATACACGTAGTTGCCGACCATACTCATCGATTGCGGCCTGCACGCTGCTCCTGAGTTGCTGGGCGCGGTCCGTTATAGCGAGTCGATCTGCAATGTGCGCCCGAAGCTCTGCCTCCGACGACCACTCGGATAGGCAAAGCGGGCATCGCGAACCGTCGATCGCATCCAATCCGGCTACGAGCAACCCCCGATGACGAATCTGGTCGAGCAGTTCAGGCTCGGCAGAGACTGCCTCGAGCGACCTCTCCACGGCTACCCTTGCCTCATCGAGGCTCGTGGTCTCGGCCAACGCTCCCGATAGCGCCGTGAGATCGCGCTTTGCGCCTTCGATGCTGAATGCGATGGTCCTCTGGCGCTCACCTACACCCGAGAGAATGTCCGTATCCGCAGTTAGCTCCTCGAGCGACGTCAAGCCGAGCGTCGTTCGCCGACGATTGATCTCTCTGAGAACTTCGGTCGACAGAAGCGTGGTCACACCGAGGTGCTGTTGAAAGGCCTGCTCCGCGGTATCACGCTCGCCCGACGCTACTTTCGCGTCGGACGTTGCCTTTGACTGCGCGGCCTTGAGCGCCTTCCTGTTGCCCTCCACTCGATCCAGCTTTAACAGCGCCTGCACCTCGGCTGCCCTGTCTCCCGGCTTAGCCACAACGAACTTGATCAGCTCCCGGCGGGACAGAGTCAACTCCGGATGGTTGAGCGCCTCGCCGACGATCGCGCGCCATTCGGGAGTGTCTGGGTCAAGCACCAATGCGCCCGCGTTCTTTACTGAACGCGTCAGCTTGGCTGTCTCGCCACTCGACGCGTCGCGAACTGTAAGCGTGACAACGGCCGCACCGGCATTGTCTCGATGGTGCACGTGCGGACCGTGCTTCTGAATCGTCAGCCCGGCGGTGCCCGCTCCGGTGAGTCGAGTGATGCTGCCTGTCAGCGCGAAGTCGATCGCGTCAACCACGCCGCTCTTCCCGGACCCGTTTGGCCCGTAGACAACGAAGGAGCGAGCCTTGAGGTCAAGATCCAGGAGGCGTATGCCGCGGAACTCCTCGATGTGGATGTGCTCGATGCGGATCATACGATCTGGTCACCCGTAGTAGAGGTGATCATTTCGAGCACCGTCACAGCGCTCGGCGTATCCTCACCGACGAGCAAGCCGTGCAGGCGTTCGACCAACTCTGGAGGCACGCTCTCAACCTCTGCGAGCCCGTCCCGGAACTGTTCGGCAATCTGCACTTCTAACGGCGTCGGCGTCGTCAATTGAATCTCCACTACTGCCTATATCAGTCCGAATACTGACGCCTGAATCCTAGGGGCGCGCACAGACATGACGTCAGGGCACAGACGACCGCGCAGGCGACAATCGAGATGCCATACCGAATAGGCCACACTGACACGGCCTAGTCGAAAGCCTAGATCGGTGGCGAAGCGCACCGGACCCGAGGACGCGGCCTGGAGCGACTATGCGGGCGAGCTCGCCGCGAATCTCCGGCGCCTCCGTGCCGAGGCGGGCCTCAGTCAGGAGGATGTCGCCTACCGCTCGGGGCTGACGCGCTACACGTACCAAAAGTACGAGAAGGGCGAGTCCAAGCCGGGGACGCCGGCGAACCCGACGATTCGCACGCTGCTGGCCATGTCGCAGACGCTCGGCGTTGAGCTCACGGAGATTCTTCCGTCGGACGCGCCGGACCTTCGGCTCCGCTGACCGCGAAGACTCGCGTGAGCTCGCGCTGGACCTCGACACCGAGTTCGGTGAGCGCGAGCGGCTGACCTCGTACTGCGCGCGTGATGAGCGGCCCACCGGCATCCGCGCCGAGGCGCTTCATCTGGCTCGCGAGGATGCTGAGCGTCACGCCAAGCTCGCGCGCGGCTGTTGTCATCGTGTCGTGGCGGGCGACGATCAAGAAGCGCTCGGCGCGCTGCACCGCATCCTGACCGACGAGGACCCGCCCCAAGAGTGGTAAGTCGCCAGCGCGTGGGTCGACGCGGATCGCGGTCGATCGGCTCGCGCTACCTCTTGGCCGGCGTGGGATTCCGGCGGCTTCGAGATGACGGTTGATCGTGGTCATCGTGACACCCGCCTCGCCAGCGATCTCAGGGATGGTGCGTCGCTCGACGACGTACCGCTGCCGTAGCCAACCGACATCGATCGCCGCACGTCTCCTCCCACGTCGAGTCTCGACGCCTGCGTGTGCGAGCACACGGCCGACCGTCTGACGGGCGACGTTGTGATCGACGGCGATCTCCATGAGGGATCGTCCCGCCGAGTAGGCCGCGATCGTCCGCGACGGCTCGACAGCCGCACGAGCTGGGCGAGCGTGCGGCCACTCCGAGCGACTCGGCTCGGGGAAATCAGATTCCACGCCAGCGACCTTAAGACTCGGCATCCACGACGGCGGCTCGTCGATACCAGCGGTCTTCAAGAACGCGGCGGCGGCCTCACGGAGCGCTGTCGCCACGCCACCGGGGAGTGCGTCTCGAAAGTGGCTGACCTCAGCGAAAGATGGGAAGCCGTGTTCGCGAGCGAACGGTGACCGTGCGAGTCGGTTACCGCTGAGGAGCGCGTAGAGATGAGCGCGCGCGAGTTGCCAGCGACGGGTGCCTCCCGGCAACACGTTGACCGCCCGGCAGATCTCGTTCCACTCGTGGCGAGGCAGGATGCCGGAGTAGTCGATCGCCCTGCGCCGCGCGAAGTCGATCGGTGTCGGCGTCTCGTCGAGGAACGCTGCCAGATGGGCGAGCGCGCGGATGGTGTCGGCCTCGGGTGCGTTGCGGCCGAGGGCGCGCATGACGTGGCTGACTTGGCGTCCTTGCATCTCGGGGTCGAGGAGCTTGATCGCTGATCCGTGCGTGAGACGCGTTCCGGTGAAGACGACCGCGGCCGCCAACGCCCCACCGGCGATCTCAGCGTCGAGTCGTCGTGGCGCAAGTCGGGTGGTCCACTCCGGCCAGAGAACGGCGGGGATCTTGGCGGCACGCGACTCCGGTTCCGCCGCGGAAACCTCCATCGCTTGGAGGGTCGCCGTCGGTCGTCGGGTTCGGCCGAGTGCGCGACTCACGTGGTCGCGCAGCGGCGGGGAATGGTGGTCGAGCGCAGCATGAGCGCTGACCCGACCGCGCAACACGTCGGCGACGCGCTCGACCGACCTCAGCGCCTCGAATGCGATCGTGTTGCCGAGTGCGACTTCCCGCGCGATGCTCGGCCGGAGCGCGACCTTACCCGTGGCTGCATGCGACGTTATCGCCTCACCCGTCGTTGCGCTGGCGGGCATCCACTCGAACCTGTGCCCGTCGACCAACGCCTGCCGTCCGGCCCGGGACAGCAGGAGCATGTCGGAGAGGATGTAGATGGTGCTCGGTCGGGCATCGGCGTAGATTCCGAAGTCGCTCGCGCCGGCGGCGACCACTCGCAACATCATGCGCTGCGTCTCACGCGTCGCTTCGTCCGCCGCGACGAGCTCTTCGGCTGCGGTCAGGTCGGCGCCGCAGCGTTCGCGTATGGACGGGAAACCGGCCGATGGTCTGTTGTGACAGTGCCCCGGCTCGGGTACGACGGTGATCGGGTGTCCGATGAGGCGGGGCGGTTGCCCGCATCCGGGGCAGAGATCCACGAGGAGCCGCTTGTGGCGCAGGCAGGCGAACCCGAACGGGAACTGCCACGACATTCGCCACCTGCCGCCCGAATCGGCGAGGCAGTCGGGACAGTACCGCGCAGCGACCCCAGTGCTCGGGCAGGAGGCGCTGATCCGTCCTTGCGGCGTGAAGCGGATGGCGTTCGCGGCGAATGCAGTGCGCGTCATCGCTCGGTACTCGTCCGCCGGCCGTCCCGTCGTCAGCTCGAGATTCGTGAGTTGTTGCGGTTCAAGCGCGGTGGACCATGCCCTCGCGGACTGCGGAGTCGCGGCCGGTACGCCGTCGGTGTCGATCAGGCCCAATGCGCGAGCCATCTCGCCGACTGTCGCCCCGTAGCTGTGCGCCATGAACTCGACCCAGGAGTCGAGCGGCTCGTCGGGGAGCGGCATGGCGACGTGAAGCAAGCGACGCAGCTTCACGATCTTGCCTGACCGCCACGACCGTGACCACCTGCCGGCATCATGCTGCCGCGTCCGGCTTCTTCCGCTTCGTCGCACTGAGCTTCTTCTGCTCGAGTTCCTTCGCGACGACCTCTCGGGCATCTTCGGCTGCAACATCGATGTCGATCTCGTCGAGCAGCTCTCGCGTGAGGGCTTCCGTGCCATCTCGCATCGCGTGGACGGCGCCGAGGGTGATGAGTTTGAAGAGCGATCCGATCATGCCGGTCGATCGCTCGTAGAGGTAGTCGGCCTGCTCCCGGAGCATGCGAGGTCGGGCGTTGGCGAGCACAAGATGGGATTCGATGGTGCCGAGGATCGATACCCATGGCTTTCGGTGCTCACCGACGGGATGCTCGAACGGCGGGAGCGTCAATCGTGTCCAGCGCCGCGCAATCTGCGACATCGCCAGCTTCCGGTCGGTCTTGCTCTCGCTGAGCAGGCCCGTGTCGCTCATGTTGACGCCCGTGAACAGGAACGTCGCCGGGTACTCGTTGGCAAGCCACTTCAGCTCGTTGGCCAGCGCAACACCTTCGTCCGTATGGATCTTCAGGAAGTGCACGTCGTCGACGATGATCAGCCGCGTCCCGTGACGGCGCACCGATTCGGCCGCAAGCGCTGCCAGGTTGCGGTTGCGGAGATACCGACTCTTCGACGCGTCGGCGGACGGATGGTTGTAGAAGTTCAGGATCGCCTCGTTGAGAGCACGCGTGGTGGTGTTACCCGTGAATGCCACCCGGCAGACAGGGATGTGGATCGTCTGCCCGTCATCGAAGGCGGTGCCGTGGCGCGTGATCTGCCGCTTATGGAACGCGCGCCCGAACGCATCCACGGCGGTCGTCTTGCCCAGGCCCGGAGGCGAGTCGACTACCGCAGCTCCCTTCACCCGCGACGGCCCCTGCTGGTTCGCGTCGAGCAGGTCCCAAAGACGAACGTTCAGCCTCTCGACCTGTGGCGTCTTCACCAGGAAGTTCGCGTGGTATCGCTCACGGTGGTAGTCGTACTCGATCCGCGCATCCTCGCCAAGTTCGTCGAGCTGCTTCATCGACAGCCGTTCGGGCTTCTCGAGCGGAGGCGCTTCGGCGAAGTCTCTCCAGCCCTCCCACCGTGAGAGCAACTGATCCCGCTCAAGTGGAAGGATCACAGGTCCTCCAGGAGGTCGAAGTCATCGAGGTCATCGCCCACGAGCGCCGCGGCGCTGAGCGCGAGCGGATCGCCCTTCTCGCTCGCGGAGGGTTGCGCGACGGGCACCAAACCCAGCTCCTCGCTCAGATTCGGGGCCGCGACCTGTCGCGCGATCTGCTTCGCGATGTGCGGGAAGAACGGGCTGTCGGGCCCGTCGCTCGTCTCAGACAGTTGAGCGGCGAGCCGGGCGCTGATGCGCTTCTCCGCGGCCGTGCTCGCACGACCCGCCCCCCATCGCTCCAGGAGCTGGCCGAGCGCCTCGGACACGTTCACCCCGTTTCGGCGGTCGAGCGCGACCCCCTTTGCGTACTCGAGCGCGTCGAGGCTGAACGGAACCGGCACTTTCGGCGCGTGCTCCCAGCGGAGCACGTGCCAGGAGTTGTCGTCGGGGTCGTTGAAGTAGATCTGCGAGAAGTCGTCGGGGTTGACAGAAAACTGCCACTTCCGCTTGTCCTTCGCCATCGCACGCGACCGGTCGTAGTACTTCCCCACGATGTCGCCGTTGTAACGGAGCGTGCCGATTTCCACGCCATAGTGATTGAACTTGCGCTTCACCACCGGGAGCATTTCGAGCAGCAGGTTGGGGTTGGTCGGGACGCGGATGCGGCCGGCTACTGCGATGCCCTGTTCGAACTTCTGGGCGGGGCTCATCCTCGCCGCGGGTAGCTGTGAGTCGACGAGTCCGCCGTGCGGCCGAAGGTGATAGACCGTCGCGATCCACTCGCGGATGATCTGCTCGAGCTGCGGGATCGTGTAGACCGCTTCGCTCTCGGGCGCCTCACCCCGGGAAGCGATGTCTTTGCCCTTGTATCCGGGGAGCTCTTGCAGCATCTCGTCGATTGTGCGGAACCAGCGCTCCACCCACGCCTTGTCGGTGCCCGTGTACACGTGCGCCGGCTGGATGGAGATCCCTAACCGCTGGCACACGCTCGCGACGTGGATCGACATGAACGGCTTGCCGTGGTCGATGATGATCGTGTCGGGAAGGATGCCGGGCCGACGGAACCGCAGAGCTTTGAGGTTCTCGACGTCGATCACGATGTTCTCCGGTACCCCATGGAACGGCCAAGAGGCTCGCTCGCCCCACTCCGCCGGCAGCTCCCGTGGCGCGAGGGCCTCCATGAGCACGCCCGCGACGTCGACCGCCTTGGTCGAGACCGGCGCGAGGCGGAGTCCGAGGATGGATCTGTCGTACAGGTCGAGGGCCACGGTCAGCTCAGCGCGCATCCACTTTCCCGTGACCGGCGCGACGCCGAACACGTTGAGCGGCGTGGTGTCGAGGACGACGTACTCGCCGGGCCGCGTGGCAACCAACCGTCCGTAGGGCACGGGAGGTCGCGTTTCGATCGAGCGTTGGGCGCGCATGCTGGCTCCGAACGTGCCTTTCCCCCGCGTCAGTTCGGCGACCGCGGCGCGCGCGGCGGAATCTGACGGGATTCGCACATCATCGCCCGGGTAGTCGCGCTTCAGGCGCGCGAGCACGATCGCCAGCGTGGCTGTCACGGTGCGTTTGGCTCCGCGGACGTTCTCCTCGACAACGCGTCGACACATGTCGACCCAGCGCGGATCGAGCCCGGAGAGAGCGGGCGTCCAGGCGGTCTTGCGGAAGTCGAGAAGGGCGAGGTCCTCTCCCTCGTCGAAGCGCTCTTCCCACCGCTTCAGCGTCTTTACGGTGATGCCAAGCTCGGCGGCCTTCGACCGTCGTCTCTCGTGGATGTCAGCGAGCTGTGCGTCGTACTCCGCTCGTGGTTCGTGCGGCAGGGCGAGCTTCGGCATCCCGGACACGAATCCCGTACGCAACTCGCGGACGTGCCCCGCTTTCCGCCGCGCCTCGTCGCGTTGCTCGTCTGTCGCGTCCGCCCACGCGAGGGCCAACGGAGCAAGAGCCGGTTCGGCGGAGGGAGCCCCGGACACGTTGCTCGCGTCGCGGAGAAGCTCTACGAGGCGCAGTCGACGGGTCTTCTTGGTGCCGTCGACGAGCACGACAGCGTCGCCGGCGATCTCGATGACGGTGCAGAGGAACCCGTCGAATGACACGGTGCTGCCCACGCGGACATCGAAAGTGTTGCTCACCGTGTCTCCACTGCGGTATCGATCTCGAGGACTGACGTCAGGTCGCACTTGATCAAGTGGCGCCAGAGAAGGTGGAGGACGACGGCGCGCGCGTACGCGATGTCGTCAAGAGTTGAGCTGGCCGACCTGAATGCTTCGCCGAGAGTGCGCGCCCCCATTGTGGAAGCGGTGGCAGCGTCTACGTCACGTCCTGGGAACTGCCACGTGCGTCGATATCCGGCGAGGAAGCGCACGTTGGAGAGGAGCGCAGGGTCGGGCTCGGTGACAATCCGGTATCCCCAGCCGCGCGACTGGATGATCTGGCCGGCCCACTCGAGCGCGCCCGCGATCTCAGGGTCCTCCAGCCGCCGCCTGGGCTTGACCTCGATGACCGTGAAACGCTGGTCGCTGTACTCGACCATGTAGTCGGGCACGTAACTCCGCTCGACACCGTCTCGACCGGCGATCAGCTCGAACGGCTGTGAGACGATCCGGACCACACCATCGTCGAAATCCTCCAGCAGCAACGCCGCGAGCTCGAGGCGACTCTCGTATCCGACGAAGCCGCCCGTCGTGGCCGACCAGTAACGCCCCGGGTAGTGCCGCTGGCCACGATGCCAGTGGAATGTGCGACGAGGCTCAGCCTCGAAGACGTGACGCCCATCGAGATCAGCGAGCTCGCCGTGTTCAAGCCGATCGCCGCCAAGACGAAGCGAGTACCGCGCGTTCAATGGGAGGCCCTCCTAGTCGCTAATCGCGATTGGCGATCGTTAACTTACGGGGATCTCCCGATGGTCGTCAACGTCAACACGCAGACGTGACTTGAGGCGTGGCTCCTCACCGCCTGCTCCTCGGAGCGACTCCGCCAACGCGGGCCCGCTCGTAGGATGAATGTCACATTCACTGTTGTGTGTGTCGGATGCACAACAACCGGAGGCGGATGGTCGCCGCGAGGTTGCTTGCCTACGCCCGGAGCGTCCGTGAGAAAATCGGGCCGTGGAGACCATGACGACTGAGCAGATCGAGGAGCTGTCGAAGGGCGTCTTCGGCAGCGGTCACATGCTTACGCTCATGGCTGAGATCGCTCGCTCTGAGACTGGCAAGTTCTCGACACCGGCGCTGGCCGCTTCGACCGGGCTGCCGACAAGCAGCATCCACACCGTCCTCTCGCGACTGAAGCGCGCCAACCTCGTCCGGCGCACCGGCGAGGTGACTTCGGACAGAATCGCGATCTACGAACGTCGCGTCCACCCCACCTGGGAGTACGCACTCCAGCTCGAAGCGGAGGCCGACGCGGAAGCCGCCGGGACACTTGCCCTGCATTGGTCGTCCGACCCGCGCGGCTGACACTGATGCGCGCCTAATCGGTATGGCATTCTTCCGTGTATGGGTGCCGGCGGCGATCACTACGAGTCCTTCACGACCGCGGTAGAGGATCCCTACCTCGGTGCATTGCTCGGCACGATCGACGAGCCGGATGGGTCGTCGACCGCGGCCCGCGCCAGTCGGGCGGCCCTCGCTTGGTGGGACGAGCACGGCACCGGGCCGACGTGCTCCGAACTCCTCGACGCCGTCTTCAACGCCCCCAATTGGGATGCCGTGATCGACGACCCCGGTCGAACCCTCTTCGAACGCCGTGAGCAGCTCGACCTCCTCCACCGCTGGCTCATCAGCTATTGGACTCGCCTCGGAGCGATCTCCTTCCTCCCCGGTCACGATGACGTCGTCCGCCCTGGGCACCTCGTCACAACGGTGGTGGCAGCCGACACCGACTCCGAGTAGGTTGATCGGTTCGGCTTGAGGAGGGCACGTGGAAACCATCACCATCTGCGGGCGCTCGATCACGGTCACCCACGTCCAGACCGAGGCGAGTGAGTACGGCGCCATTCAGCGATATCGCATCGACGTCTCGGGATCGGACGCCAGCACTCATCTGTCGAAACTCAGCGCACGGACCGCGGTGGATGCCAGCGTCTTGGCATCCGTGATCGATATCGAGCTGCTCCTGGAGTATGAGGGAAGCGCCGACATAGGCATCCTGCGTGACCCAGCGATCCGGCAATGGCGCGACGAGAACAGGGAGCAGATTCAAGCAGAACTCACCCGGCTGCGGCAAGAAGCGGAGATGCTCCCCGCCGAACCCATCACCGACCTCGAACGCTCTCTCTGGCGCGCCTTCGAGACGGACGAAAGGCAGAGCAATGACTGAGTACCCGACATTCGACTTCGACCGGGTCGACTTCATCACGTCCGACACGCACTTCAGCCACGCCCGCATCAGCGAACTTGCCGGCCGCCCCTTCGCCACGGTCGAAGAGATGGATGCCGAACTCGTCCGCCGCTGGAACGAGCTCATCGGCCCCAGTGACGTTGTCTTGCACCTCGGCGACCTCGCCCTCGGGCCGATTGCAGAGTCGCTTCCCCTCACCGCGCAACTCCACGGTCGTCGCTTCCTCATCCCCGGCAACCATGACCGCGTATCACCCGCGACGCAAAGTCGGCGTGCGATCGAGCGGTTCGCACCACTGTATGAAGAGGCGGGGTGGGAGATTCTGCCCGAGGTCATCGCCGGCACCCGCGGGGGCCAGCACGTCCTCGCGTCGCACCACCCGTACTCCGGCGACACCCAGGATGTGGATCGGCACTCGACGCACCGCCCCGTGGATCGCGGACTACCTCTCCTCCACGGTCACACGCATGACCGGACCGGCGGCCCGAACAGGCACCAGTTCCACGTCGGCGTCGACGCGTTCGGACTCGCCCCGATCCCGATGACGCTGATCGATGCCTGGCTCGAGGATCTCCGACGCGAAGAGGATGAGATCGCAGCCATCGTTCGAGAACGCTCCGCGACTGGACCGAGCACGCCGCTGCCCGAAGTGGCCAGAGGACTCGGCGTGGATCTCTACGGATTGTGACTCTGTCGACGCGGAGTCTCTACTCGGCGCCTGACGCACCAGCTCCCGTCTGAGCTCCTCGTTACCATTGATGGCGAGCGGCCGAGATCCCGGAACCGCGCTCCGGATGTCTGCAGTTCCGCGGTTGTCCCCGCCGGCAAGCAGTGTGAGAACAGGACGTTGTCATGGCGAGACTCAACCTCAAGGCCGTCGAAGAGCGCGTCGCGCCACTGGCTGGTCTCGAGAGCTACGACCGCGAGTTCGTCTTCGATCTGCTGCTCGCGTACGGCAAACCGCAGAGCAGCGTCACGCGGCTGCGCAACGGAGATCTGAACGTCGCCGCCGACCCCGCGACGGAGGTGGCGCAGAAGAAGGTCGTCTACTTCAAGGAGACGACCGGTGACCCGCTCGCTGTGCTCGAGGAGCTAAAGACCTCTCCCGATGTAGTGCGCTTCAGCACGCGCTTTGTGATCGTCACCGACTACGAGGAGATCGTCGCGCACGACACCCAGACCGGCGAGACGATCGGCTTCCCGATCCGCGAGATCGACCAGCACTTCACCTTCTTCCTGCCCTGGGCTGGCATGGAGAAAGCACAGTACGTCGCCGAGGCCCACGCAGACGTCAAAGCCGCCGAGCGCATGGGCAAGCTCTTCGACGAATTGCTCCACGCAAACCCAGGCCTGCTGGAACAGCCGCACGGTCGGCACGCGCTGAACCTCTTCTTCACGCGGCTGCTGTTCTGCTTCTTCGCCGAAGACACGGGGATCTTCGCCGAGAACCAGTTCAGCAACGCCGTCGGATCGCACACGCTGGCCGACGGTTCAGACACCGCTGAGTTCCTCACCCGGCTCTTCTTGGCGCTCGACACGGAGAGCCCTGCAGGCAAGCCCCACCACCTCGCGGCATTCCCCTATGTCAACGGGCGGCTATTCCGAGCGGACAACCGGTTCGTGGTGCCTCAGTTCACGAAGGTCGCCCGCGACGAACTGATCAATGCAGGCAAGCTGATCTGGCGTGAGATCAACCCCGACATCTTCGGCTCGATGTTCCAGGCGATCGTCACACCCGGCAAGCGCAGCGACCTCGGCCAGCACTACACCTCGGTCCCGAACATCCTGAAGACGATCGAGCCCCTTTTCCTCGATGCACTCAAGGACGAGCTGGATGCCGGCCACGACTCGGTGAAGAAGCTCGAGGCCCTCCTGGAGCGCATCAGTGCGATCAAGGTGTTTGACCCAGCGTTTATGCGCAAGTCGGGTGTCTCACGAGACATCGAGTCGAAGTCGCTGGACCCTTTCGGCCTGGCCGCGTAGACATCATTTAGGTCGTCCGCGACCAACGTCCAGCGCGGGGTCAGGCACTGTCGGCGGCCAGGACGCCGAGTTCGATTAGGTGCGCCCGCGTCTGATCGACGCTCAACTCGGCGGCCTTGTTGCAGACGCGACGGTGTGCCCAGCGCAGGTTCGCCGGGCTGTCCAACCACTCCGGCGTGAGCTTGAAATGCACGACGCCAAGCCCAAACGGAACGATGTGCGCTACTTGCAGCGGGTTCTCGCGCGATCCGTCTTCTCCACAGACCGAACACGAGTTGGACGCCGCGATCACCTTTCGGACAAAACGAACTGGCTTACGGCGTAGATACGTCTGATGCTCGGCATCCGTGAGAAAGACGCGTCCATCGAAGCCGAGATTGCCGGGTTTGCCCATCGGGACAGTCGTCGCGTCACCGACGCCGTCTATCGCAGGTTCGATGGGGGATGTCACGTCATTGACGCCGGCCATAGATGCGTCAGCTCGGGCGTCCATTAGGTGAGCGCCTTGTTTACCGCCGCGGAGAGCGAACTCCACGACGCCCGCTCCGAGGGATCCAGCGCCGCGGTTCCGTTCGCGCTCAACCACTTCGCGAAGGCGCGTGCGAGCTTCCATTTCGATGCTTCGGGGTGCTCGGCAACGAGGATCTCCATTAGCGGGCGCGCGGGCTGGCTCTGCACAGTCGCAACGCTGTCCCAACCGAGCTCGTCCCGAGCGATCTGAGCCAGTGTGTGACGTAACAGGTCTTCGATCTCAGCTCGCTGCACTCCGGCGATGTGATCGCCAGTTCTGAGGATCCTCTTTGTACTCAACAGTTGCCAGAGTGCTTCTTGCTCCGCAGCCTGATCGCCAGCGGAATCCGAATCCAGGAGAGCGGCCACCTTGAGGCTCTGGCTAGTCAGGATCGTGCTGTAGTAGACGACCTTGCTTGCGCTTCCGGCTGGAACAATCGCGATGTCGCTGTCGACTGCCGGCCCGCCCTCCGAGGAGAATGCAGCGTTCAGCGCCTCGATGATGAGAAGGTCGGTGATGCCCTCAACGACCAGGTTCCGTTGGTGCGTGAACATGCTCTGCGCGAGGTCGTACCCGAGTGCTGCCTGAAGCGGGTAGATCGACTTCGGATCGTCGACGGCCAAGCGAGTGTGGACCTTTGTACCGACTTTGCGGTCCACCATCTCCACCACCCGGACCAGATCCAGCTCGTCGGCTCCCACCATGAAGGGAGAGTGCGTCGTGTAGACGATCTGGTTCCCCTCGGCCAGAGCGGATACGGTCTTGCGAAACTCCTGCTGTTTGAGCGCGTGAAGGCTGAGGCCAGGCTCATCCAGAAGCAGTACGGCGTTCCGGAGATCGTCCTTTGCCTGAGCGTGGAAGACGACGAAGAACGACACGAGCCAGCGAAAGCCCTCACTACGCTGATCAAGCTCGACCGGAATCCCCAGCTCATCCTCCACGAGAGTCTGGAGGTATTGTCCGTCGACGTCGAGGCGAAGGGTCAGGGAGTCGTCGTTCCAGACGCGACGAATCTCAGCCGTGAGACGCGCACCGGCTGTCTGAAGCGCCCGCTTGCGTTCTGTGAGCCTGCGTTCATGCGCGGCAAGCGCAGCCTTGTATCGTTCCTGCTCCTGAACATCGGTGTCGTAGTTGACGCCTTTCTCAGGAGCCTCCGAGTCCATATTCGATAGTTCGCGCGCGGTGAAGCCGAGAAACTTCAGCAGTTGCAGATTGCCAAAGTCGTAGTCAAGGTCGATCTCGCCTGACTCTTCCCGTTCCGCGAGCCGGTTCAAGTGAATTCTCGGTCGAACCGAGAAGTAAGAGGAGAAGTAGACGAACGGGGGCAACTTCGACAGAAGGTGGTTGCCGATCTCGTCGCGGCCTGTCGCCTCCTTCACGATGGCGTCCAGGGCGTCCCAATAGCCTTCGGCGGCGGAACCGTCCGCAAACAGCGGCAACAGTGCATCAAGATGGCCGCGGAGCTCTTCGGCGATCTCTCCACTGATCGAGTCTGTTTGGCCGTGGCTCGCCCTCCACGACGTCAGTGCTTGGGCCGCAGCCTTCGCGTCTTCGCTCGATTGCTTCGACATTGCACTAGTTAGGCGAACGATGCTCTTGTCTACGTCTCCGAGCGTGGGTGACGGAGGCAAGCCAGTGACTCGATAGGTGCGCTTACCGCTGAGCCACGCAGTCATCTCAAGCCGAACGCCTTCGCTGTTCGCGAGGGCAAGCCCGTCGACATCGGACGCATCGGGCTTGAGGACAACCTTCGCGATCGCCATCCGCGCACGATCTAGGTTCCCGCGTCGGATGTCGTCGACCATCGGCGCCGGCGCATCGAAGAGCCAGTCAAGCTTTGGAGTATCTGGCGTCGGGCTGACGAGTTGGATCGCCTTCAGCAATGCTGTCTTACCTGCTTCGTTGATCCCCACCAGGATCGTTTTGTCGGCTTCAACACCGAACTCTCCGCTATCGACGATGCAGCGGTAGTTGGTTACGACTGCTGATTCGATCCTCATCCCTGAGGCTCCTTCCGTCCTGATGCTCGTTCGACGCACAGCTCATGCGCCGTTGCGGCCTGTGTGGTCAACTCTCGAAGCCGGAGCTCGGGTCGAACTTGAGCACGCGCGCGTTCTCAGAGATCGTTCGCACCTCGCCCTCGTCGAAGCCGTCGCTCTTGCTGGCCTGGATGTCGATCGTGATCTCGAGCTTGGCGCCGGCGCCGGCGAGGCGATCGATGATCTCGCGCGTCACGTTTCCGATGTCGCGCGAGTAGCGATCGGGGTCGACCTTCACAGAGCCGAAGTAGCGGCTCGGGCGTCGCGGTGCAGCGAAGTCCTCTCTCGTGGTCGACGACTCGTCCGCCCCTTCGTCGACAAGCACGATGTCGATCGGGCCGACCTCCGCGGCACCTTCCTCAGCCGCGCGCGCAGCAGCCTCCCGAGCGGCGGCTGCGCGGTCTGCAGTCACCTGCTCGTCTGCCGTGTTCCAGTCCACCAGAAGCGTGCTGTCGGTCACCTGTATCGCGGTGTTGTGCGCAGGAGGCACGATCAGCCCGCGGTAGCGCCCCGCTTCAGCGTCCTTGGCCGTCGCGATCGCGAACTTCTCGCCGTCGACGAGGACGGAGTTCAGTGAACGTTCGATCGCGGAGTCGAGCGTCTCTCGTCTGACGAGGCGCGGCAGGTAGACGTACCGGGTGAAGTATCCCCACAGCTCGCCGACGCTGATCTCGCCCTTGTCGCGCCACAGCTGTCCGAGCTCCTGGTGAAGTGTGGCACCGAGGATCGGCGCACCGAGCTCGGTCACGAGCTGATCGTCGCGGGAGAGCTTTGCAGCCACGCGCTCAGCGAGGGAACGGCCGCTCGAGTCAGGAACCTTGTCTGCGATCAGCTCGAACGGCTTTGTGGCATCGAACTGCTCGGGGTACACCGCCCACACGAAGGTGTCGCGGATCCGGTCGGACACGGTCCGGTCGAGACGCGTGACCCAGTCGTCGGTCTGCCTGCGCTGCTGTACCGACAGGTTGAGGCTCTCGCTGGTCGCCTGCACACGCTTCCAGGCGAGGTAACTGCGGGCGGCACCTTCGAGGCTCTCTAGCTCGCCTTTGTCGGCGACGAGGAAGACGAGAGTGTTGCGGTGTACGCGCTGGCTGGCGCCTTTGGTCTCGATCGCGTCGCGTACCCACTGGTGCGCTGATGAGTCGGCGCCGTCCGACTTCCGCCGCGAATGGCGAGGGTGGACGATGACCAACCGCGCGTCTTCGAGGTCGGGGATGTCGGCGCTGGATGCCGGGGCGACGTGCACACGATCGAACACGCCACGCGCGCGTTCCTCGCTGCGGAGGCGATCGGTGATCTCGTTCCACACCGTCTCGACGTCCTCGCGGAGCCGCTCGGCGTAGTCGTTCGCGGTCTTCGTCACCGACGGCTGCGTGTCGAACCAGTAGTGGCCCTGCTCCTCATAGAAGTAGGTTGACCGCTGCGCGAGTAGCTCGATCGCGCTGCTGAAGTTCCCGAGGGTGTCACCTGGCGCGGCCGTGCCGAGCCAGACGTACTGCTTATCGAGGCCCTTCCGGGACGCCTTGATCCGCGGGGCGGCGCCCATGAAGATCGTTCGCGCGATCCGTTGCGTCACAAACCGCTGCCCCAAGTTGGGGCGGTCTAGGTCGATCTGCTGCGCCATCGACCCCGGGCCGTCGATGTCCGAGTCGATGATCGGCTTCCATTGGTCCTCGAGGTACTGGGTGAGGTCGGTGTTGACGGTTGTCGCTTCCAGCGGCACGTTGCCTGGGAGGATCAGCGGCGAAGTGTCGTTGGATGCCCACAGCTCGTGGACGATCGACGACACGAGCTTGAGTACGCCGCGGGTGCGCTGGAACCGTTCCAGCGTGGACCAGTCCTCGTACAGGCGGTCGAGTAGCTCGGGGTGCAGCGGATACGACGACCGGATGCGCTGTTCGTAGTCGTCGCTCGGGGCGGCGGCATCCCGCGGGAACAGGGCGGTGTTGCTCCGATAGAGGGTGACGAAGCTGCGCGCTACGGCGGAGATCGTGGTGAGGCCCTCCGCGTTGGGTGCCTGGAAGAGACGCCGTCGGACAATCTCGAACGACTCATCCTTGCTCGACGGCCGCCACTGGTCGGCGACGCGGCGGATCACGTTCTGAAGGCGTTCCAGCGCAAGCTGGCCGTTGGCGCCACCGATCTCGATGTCGCTGCCGCTACCCGCGTCACCCGTGTCGGATGCGGGGATCGAGACGACGAGCATCGCGCCGGGCACCGATCGAACGACTTCGGTCAGGGACTGCGCGAACGTGAACTGCGTCTCGAATGAACCAGACGGAAGCTCCTTGTCGGTGACCAGCTGCCGCGCGTATGCGACCCATTCGTCGATCAGGATCAGTGCCGGCGAGTACTTCGCGATCAGCGTCCGCAATGCTTCGCCCGGGTTCGTCCCGGCTCGATCGTCCTCAGCAATCAGGTCGTACGCTTCACGGCCGCCGAGCTGCCACGCGAGCTCACCCCAGAGCGTGCGCACCTCGGTCCCATCGTCCTTCATCAGCGGGGATCCCGCCTTCAGGTATGTGCCGACGAGCGCGACGCGCTTCACTCCCAGCGCCGCGAGATCCGGATTCCCGGTCCCAGCAATGAGCTCCTGCAGCTCCTGCGGGAAATCCTTCGCGGCCGTACCGCTGAAGAGGTGGTAGAGCGCGAGCATCGAGTGCGTCTTGCCGCCACCGAAGTTGGTCTGCAGGTTGACAACGGGGCTCGCGTTCCCGTCCCCACCGCCCACGCGTCGCAACGCGCGCGACAGCAAATCCCGCAGACCTTCCGTCAAGTAGGTGCGAGTGAAGAACTCCACTGGGTCGCCGTACTCAGGGCTGGTCGCCTGACCCGTTCGCACCAGATGCAGGTCGGCTGCGAACTCAGATGCCGTGAACTCTCCGCGTGCCACATCATCATGCGGGCGGATCACCTCGCGCCAGGGCCGCAGACCCGAACCCGGGTCGAGGGTCACCGTTGTCCGCTTGACCTGCTTGCGCGTCTGATCCTCGAACACCGTGCGCTGCAGGTCGACCCGGAGCTTGCGGACGTCCTCGGCGGAGTCGACCGCGCCGACGGCATGGAGCAGCCGCTCGATCGTGTCGAGCGCGCGCGCCGCGTCGTCAGAACTGAACGGCTCGTTGTGAGCCCAGAGGTTGCGAGTCTCGCGTAGTTCAGATCCGAAGCCCTGTTGTGCCCGCGACAACATGTCCTTGAACCGGTAGCCCTGTTCAGTAATAGCGCGGAGCTGTACCTGGACGTCGTGCTTTGTCAGTGTGCGGGGTGGTCCGCCTCGGCGCTGAGCATCCTCATTAGCCCATGCGGCCGGCCAGTCAGAGGTCCCATAGGCCGCAGTCATCACCTCGTCGACGGAATCAAGCAGACCTTCCGACAACAGGTCGAACGCTTTGCCTACGCGGTCACGGTTGTTCATCGCCATCGAACTCAGTCCCCATCCTCATCGAAGTCGAACGCCTGCTGAACTCCTCGCGAAGCGGCGAGACTCTGTCGTCGCGCAATCGAGGTGACGTCTCCCCACACGCTGACAAGCGCATTGAAGAGCCCGGCATCCTGCGAGTCCGCCTTCTTTTCAGCTTCACGGAATAGGAGGAACCCGAGTTCCTTGACTGCGTCCAAGCTGACCTTCGTCTGGACGCTGGGGAGCAAACTAGCAACTTCGTCTGCCCCCGACTTGTCGAGTATCCCGGCGAGGCGCACCGTCGCTTCCCAGATGCTGACGTGCGCGTCCGCCTCGGGATTCCATCGCCCACTTAGGTAGCCGGGCGTCAACAACCGCGCCCGTCCACCCTTCGCAACGAATATCCCGCCACGCTCGAGCGCGCCCACTGACGTATCCGAGCTTTGAGCGAGTTGGTCTGCATCGCCTGAACTCGCCTCGTTCCACCCGAACTGTCGATACCACTTGACCGCGAACCGCGTGGCCGGATCGAAGTCCGACTCCTGCTCGCCGAGGACGTCGTCAAGCGTTGCGTTGATTAACAGCAGGGCATCCCGCACGCGCATGTCTGATCCATCCGCGTCGCGAACGCGGGCGTACCTGGAGAAGATTCCGATCCCAGGGCCAATGGTGGCCTGTGCAAGGTCAACCGGGGCAATGCTCCCCTGCAACATGCTCCTCAGAGCGATCGGCAGTTCTGCTCTCAGGGCCGCCACGAACGCGCGCCTCGTCGTGGCATCTGCACTGACTGGGCGAGGGCGGCACGCAAGAACAATGTTGGAGCCCAACGCGTTGGTCCCCACGCTGATCATGCGACCGGTCCGTTCGTTTCTCACCGGCCAAGTTGCCGTGACTTCCCATCCGGCGTCAATCAGCCCGCTCAGAAGGGTGTGCCAGCCGGTGGAAGTGGTGCCCGTGTCGCGCGTGTCCTGCTGCTTGTATGCGTAGTACACCGTCAAGGGCACGTCGGGATTGGCTCCTTCCCGGATGCGGCGAAACACTTCGTTGAAGCCATCGATGAAGAATCGTGCGGCGCCGTCTTTTCCACCATGTCGATTGGGATTCGCGACTAGCTCCCCGACCTTTGGTGTCAGTACGGTGCTCAGGAGCCTTGAGTGAATTCTGCCGAGAGAGCGGCGCAGCCAGACATAGAAGAAGTCTGAGATATCGGCGTATCCGATGTTGTCGTAGTACGGCGGATCGGTGCTCACAACGAAGCCTGTGTAGTCCCGGGCTGCGGCATCAGCTTGCTCGACGCGCCCGACACCGCAGTCTGGCTGCGCCGGCATTGCTGCCACGCCAGCAGCAACCCATTCGACGTGAGTATAGAAATGACCCACCGATTTCGAGAACGGATTCACTTCGACGAAGTCCCAGACCATGGGAATTGCCTGCCGTGCGAACGTGTCGCGGACCCCCTCGATACCGGAGATCCAGCTGCAGGCAGACGATGACCAGTCCGCTAGCTTGCTGATGGCAAACGCGAGATACGTCGCGACGGCCTCCCCGTAAGCGATCGCTCCTCGCCCCCCGTCTTGGAGATGCGTGCCGCCCCCCATTCCCGCGGCCAATGCATCGGCCGTGGCGCGCTCACGCACTTCCTCGACGAGATCGCTGAGAGTCGTCAACGCCAAGAGTTGCCTGTTCGTGAAGGCGTCAGCCCACGTCGGCATTCCGTACATCGGGAGGCGGTCGACATCGTGGTTCCGCGTTGGGATTTCCTGATCGGGAACGTTCGCTGGGCGTTTGACAGCCGATGCCTGAATCTGCACGGAATCGGGGTCAACGTAGACGCGCGATCGCTCACCTTCCGCGACCACGGCGATGAGATGCACACCCATTCGTCCCGCCAACGCCTCGGCGCGGATGTAGTCGTTGCTGATGACAGTGCCGTCGCCAACGGCGACGGCACTTCCGCGCCGCATCGTCCCATCACTTGCCTTCGCGGGGCCGTCGTTACCCTTGCGAACCTTGTACACCACACGCCCATCGACCACCGACGGCTCGATGTAGGTTTCTTTACCCTTCTTCGTGCTTAGCCACCACGATCGAACGAGCGGAGTCTCGATGGGGTTCTGCGGGTTTGGACTCTTGACCGTCCGAGCCCAGATCCAGGCAATGACTGTGTGCTCGGTACCGCCGGCCGCTGTCACCTTGGGATATCGGTCGCCAATGCGCTCGAACGCTGTATCCCGCATCCATGCGCCGTATCGCCGTACATCCTCTGCGAGGCCCTCCGCTCCGATCCACGACGTCGTCCGCGGGCTGGCCTCAGGGTGGACCGGCTCTAGTCCGGCGAACCTTGGTGGTATGTCCACGAGCCCCATGGTCTTCAGTACGGCGACGGGATTCAGATCAGAACCGTGCGCATCCAGACCGAGTCGTTGTGCTTCGAGAGGGATCGCACCACCGCCTGCGAACGGATCAAGGAACCGGATCGGCTCGTCGCCGACGGACTTGCGGATTTCCTCGCGCGCTTGCTCCAGAAGCTCTTGATTGTGGGTGTTCTCCCACTTGACGATCTCAGCGAGCAACGCGTGAAGTCGCGCTCGCTCTGCGTCCTGCGCCTCGGGCGTAGGAAACTCGTCCGGGCGGGACGAAGGATCGTCGACAAGCTGCGCGAACAAGACTGCCCGCGCTGATGCGAGGGGGCGGGGCGCCCAATAGAGGTGCATCGTTGAGGGATGCCCCTTGCGTGGGACGGATTTCTCGTGCTGCGCTGCGGAGTTAATTGCCTCGAGCGGAAGCCCAACCTCGATGAGCTTCTTCCTAATGTGGGTCACGACGGTTCTCTCTTGACGGTAAGTCTTGTGCGTTTCGTTAGGCTCATCGCGGCGGCCCACCGCGATCCCAGTAGTCGCGCCACTCCTCGTTGTACGACCGGGTTGTCGCGGACGGCTCGATGTGGGTGAACGCGTCGAGCACGTAGCGGAGCCGGTCCCGCTTCTCGCCGTCCGGCGACACGAGGACGAGGGCGAGTCGGTGGCGATCGCCCTGAGTCTGGGCGAAGGTGACCTCGTTCGTCGTGATGGTGAAGGTGTCGGACCCCTCGATCCGGCCCTTTACCTCGATGTAGTGAATGCGCCCGTCGGCGTCGAAGGATTGGATGTCGTATCCGGGGTTGTTCCTGGGCATCTCGCGCGGCGTGCGGCCGAGTGCGCGTTCGGTGGCGAGAATGGCCTCGACGGCTCGGCGTTCGACGAGTTCGGTGTTGCGCGCGAAGATCTGGGGCGCGGCATCCTCGCCGCCAGTCGACAGTCGTTGGCTTGGTACGACGAGTGCTGATCCGCGGATGACCGCGGGCAGGGCGACGAGTTGCGTGCTTTCGTCGAGCGCGCGAAGCCGCGCTTCGAGTCGCTCGTCAAGCTGGCGTGCTCGTTGGAGCGCGACGTCCGCGCGGATGCGGCCGACTGTGCCAGCGCGTTCGAGTGCTTCGAGGCGGTTGTGTTCGCGATCCCAGTGGTTGATCTCGGCGAGCAGGCGTTCTTTGACCTGCACGCGAGTGCGTTCGACGTCCACGGCAATGCGTGCCGCGAGTTCGTCCATGCGTGGTGCGAGCCCGTCGCGATACGCCCAGGCGCGGATGGAGCGTTCGTGGTCGCTCTTCGCCCACTCGTCCGCGAGGACGGCAGAGAGTGCTTGAGCTTCGTCAGCGTGTGGTGCGTCGTAGTCGAGGTAGGGCGGCGCGGCGGCGAGAGTGACGATGCCCGCGGTGTCGAGGACGGGGTAGTCGAAGTGGTGCGAGACGGTGTCGGCGTCCGGGGTTGTGTTCTGAATGCGCTGCTCGACCGCATACAGCAGCGCGGTCCGATCCGGCTGCTGTTCACGACGGTCGACGAACACCGTCCCGCGCTTCAGCACTGGTCCGAGGTCTTCGATGGTCAGGTCAATGACGGCTTGCAGCAACGGGTGGCCGGGGGCGAGGAGTGCCGCTTGCGTCTGATTCTCGGGGCGAACGAGTGCGGTCTCGAACGTGGCTCGTTCGTACCGTTCCGGCACGGGCGCCCAGCGGTTGAGTCTGCGGGCGACGTCGATGACGCGCTGCGGTACGCGAGTGATCTCGTAGCGTCCCTTCTCGCGTCGGCGGATGCGTCCGCCGAGGCGCTCGAAGGCGGGGATGAAGAGCGCCGCGATATACCCGGGCTGCAAGCGTCGCTCACGGGCCTTCTCCATCCGGTCGCGGATCTCTTCGAGATTGAGGGAGGAATACATCTCTGGGTGCAGCGCCCGCTCAGCGACCATCGTGTCGAGACCGTGGGCGACGCTCGCGTCGATCACGCGATCGAGCTCCGCCTTCCGCTCGGGCTGGTCTCCGTATCTGATCGCTTCGATCAACAGTTCGCGGAGAGACTTCTCTTGGAAGGCATCCGTGTCGCCAAGGACGTTGAAGAGGTTGCCGTTGTACGCGATCGACATCTGGTCGATCTTTGACAGCAGCCGGGTGAAGACGTCCCCTTCGCGGGTGTCTTTCGCGACCATGTTCCACAGGTGGCAGACCTCACGCTGGCCGATGCGGTGGATGCGTCCGAATCGTTGCTCGATGCGGTTCGGGTTCCAGGGCAGGTCGTAGTTGACCATGAGGTGCGCGCGCTGCAGGTTGAGGCCTTCGCCCGCGGCATCCGTCGCAAGGAGCACGACGGTGTTGCGGTCGTAGGTGAACTGCTCGCGTGCGGCCTTGCGGTCTTCGCGACGGGTGCCGCCGTGGATCGTGATGACCGACTCGGGGCGTCCCAGTTGTGTCGTGATCTTCTGGCGGAGGTAATCGAGGGTGTCTTTGTGCTCGGTGAAGATGATGATCTTGCGGGGCTCGCCCGAGTCATCGTGGACCAGGAGCTGGTCGTCGAGGATCGTGCGGAGCTGGACCCACTTCTTGTCGTCGTCGAGTTGCCGGACGCGGCGGGCGACGCGGATGAGGTCTTCGAGGATCGCGATCTCCGCGCGGAGCTCACCGATCGACTCGGCGGTGGTGGCGAGATCTACGACCTCGTCGACGCGCGCCTCGAACTGTGCGCGCTCATCTTCGGCGACCTCCTCGTCGAGGTCATCGAACAGGTCGGGGTCGAAGCTCGGCGTCGAGTTGGACGAGTCCTCGAAATCGAGTGTCACCCGGCCTGTCGACCACTCGTCGATGGTTGCCGTCATTGAGGTGCTGTAGCGTGCCTCGTCGGTGGCGCGCTGCCATTCGCGCAGCCGCGCTTCAAGGCGCACTTGGCGTCGCTCGAGCGAACGGAGGATGGCTTCGGGGCTTGAAGCGAGGCGGCGCTGCAGCACAGTGAGCGCAAACCCGACATTATTGCCGCGCTTCTTGTCGCCGGCTTGTGCGAGGCGTTCTGCGCGACCCATCTCGGTGCGGACGTAGCCGGTCACGAGCTCATACAACTCACGTTCGGGGTCGCTCAGCTCGTACTCGACCGTGTACGCACGTCGCTCGGGGAACAGCGGCTTGCCCTCGAAGGTGAGGAGCTCTTCCTTCACCATGCGCCGCATCAGCCCGCGCGTGTCGGTGCGGTGAACACCGGCGCGGAACTGGCCTTCGAAGCGGTCTCGGTCCAGCAGCGACATGAAGAGCTGGAAGTCCTCTTCCTTGCCCGCGTGCGGTGTCGCCGTCATGAGGAGGAAGTTGTGTGCAGTTTCGGCGAGCAAACGCCCCAGCCGGAAGCGCTTCGTCTCGTCCACCTGGCCGGCCCACGACGAGTAGTGCGCCGACATACGGTGCGCCTCGTCGACGACGACTGCGTCCCACGTGACGTCGGAGAGCTGTTCGATGAGGTCGTCGCTGCGGGAGAGCTGGTCCATTCGCGCGATCAGGAACGGGTGCTCGGCGAACACGTTACGACCCTGCGCATCGTCGACCATCTGCCGGTTGAAGATCTCGAACGACAGGTCGAACTTCTGCGACAGCTCCTCGCGCCACTGCTCGACAAGCCCGCCCGGAGCCACGATCAGCGCCCGCTCGCAGTCGGCGCGGAGGATGAGCTCCTTCAGGTAAAGCCCCGCCATGATCGTCTTACCGGCGCCGGGGTCGTCGGCGAGCAGGAAACGCAGCGGGATTCGCGGGAGGAGCTCCTCGTACACCGCGCGAATCTGGTGCGGCAGCGGGTCGACATCCGAGCTGTTCACTGCGGCCATCGGGTCGTAGAGCGCTGCGTACTTGATGCGCAGCGCTTCGGCCGCGAGCCGGAACTCGTCAGGGTCGCCGTCGAAGGCGGGCGCATTGCCGAGCTCGGTGACCAGCTCGAGCTTGCCGGCATCCGCGTCGGTGATCGTGCGTTCGCCGGTGCGGCCGGAGTCGTCGCGGAAGAAGATCTCGACGAGGGCATCGTCAAGTGGCGTCACGCCGACGAGCGTCACGGGTTGCCCGGGGAGGATGCCGCGAAGGCGCTGCCCGGAACGCAACGAAGCGAGCGTCACCGCAGGTGCGTTCACGTGGTTCCTCCCTGGAAAATGGCAAGTCGATCAGGATATGTCAGGCCGCCGACATTGCGACCAATTGGGTCAGTCCGTGGCGCCGGCATCCCCTCGACGCACCCAGTCGTCGACCTCGCTCGCCTGGAACTTCCACAGGCGCCCGACCTTGTGCGCCGGCATCCCCTTGTCGGCGATCCAGGCGTAGATCGTGTCCTTGGTCACACCCAAGTGCTCAGCGATGTCGTCGGCAGAGAGCCACGGCTCTGACATTCACGCCCCCATGCGGATTGAGCCGGATGTATCCGGGTATGGCCGATCCTATCGGGAACCCTCGCCCTCGTCGCTGTTGGCGTGCCCGACCTCGTCAACGGCAGCCAGCAGTTCTTCGAGGTGCATGTGAAGTTCGTCGTACGCCTGCATGAAGAACATCAAATCCATGTTGGACGGATGGTCGGGTGGCCGTTGGTGTTCTTCCTTGCCACCTACTTCTTCGGCGGGTTCTTCACGTTCCGCACCGCGATCGCCTCCACGCTGCGCGGCAAGTTCGAGGTCGACTTCCTCATGCTGATCGCCGCCATCGGCGCCGCCCTCATCGGCCGGTGGGCGGAGGGCGCGGTGCTGCTGTTCCTGTTCAGCCTCGGCCACGCGCTCGAGGAGTACGCGCTCAGCCGCGCCAGCAAGTCCATCGAATCCCTCGCCGAGCTCGCCCCCCGTAACGCCCTGGTGCGCCGGAGCGGGGACGAGCCGGTGGAAGTGCCGGTCGAGGAGATCGTGGTCGGCGACGTCGTGGTCATCCGCCCGAACTCCCGCATCCCCTCAGATGGCTTTGTAATCTCGGGACTGTCCGCAGTGGATCAGTCCGCGGTAACCGGGGAGTCGATCCCGGTGGAGAAGGAGCCGGTGGCCGACCCGGAGCGGGCGATGCGCACCGTCGACACCCTCCCCGCCGCCAACCGGGTCTTCGCCGGCACCGTCAACGGGTCCGGAGTGCTCGAGATCGAGGTCACCGCTACCGCTGCGGACTCGACGCTCAGCAAGGTCGTCGAGCTGGTCCGCACCGCCGACCAGGCCGCGTCCCCCACACAGCAGTTCATCGACCGGTTCCAGCGTTGGTACGTGCCCGCGGTGATCCTCGGCGTCACCGTCACCCTCCTGATCTCCTGGCTGGCGTTCGCGCAGCGGTTCCCCGACGCGTTCTACCTCGCCATGACGGTGCTCGTCGCTGCCAGCCCCTGCGCTCTCGCGATCGCCACCCCGGCCGCGGTCCTCGCGGGCGTGGCCCGTGCCGCCCGGGCCGGCGTGCTCGTCAAGGGCGGCGCCCCGCTCGAGACCCTTGGACGGGTCAGGGCGATGGCGTTCGACAAGACCGGCACCCTGACCTGGGGTGCCCCCCGGGTGACGTCCGTCACGCCTGCTGGCGACGGTCCCGAGTCCGACCTGATCCGCACTCTCGTCGCAGTCGAGGCGCTCAGCGACCACCCTCTTGCCGAGGCGATCGTCCGCGACCTCGAGCCCCGCGTCCCCCAGACCGAGCGCCTCACAGCGACAGACCTGAAGGCGGTCGTCGGCCGCGGCGTCACGGCGACGATCGACGGGGAACGCGTCGACGTCGGCAACCTTCGCATGTTCGACGAGCAGCAGCTCGCGCTTACCGGCACACTGGCCGATGCCTACGCGCAGGCGCGAGACTCCGGTCAAACGCTGATGATCGTCCGCCGCGGTGACCGATTCCTCGGCATCGTGGGAGTCATGGATGCCTCCCGCGCGGAATCCGCTCAAGTACTCAACGCCCTCAGGGCTGCGAACGTGGGGCAACTCGTGATGATCTCCGGCGACAACCAGCGCGTCGCCGACGCAGTCGGCCGGGAAGTCGGCGTCGACACGGCAATCGGCGAGCTACTCCCCGAGGACAAGGTCGCCCAGATCACCCGCCTCGCCGAAACCCACCGACCCATCGCAATGGTCGGCGACGGCGTCAACGACGCCCCCGCGATGGCCCGCGCTGACGTCGGCATCGCGATGGGCGCCGCCGGATCCACCGTCGCCCTGGAAACCTGCGACATCGCCCTGATGAGCGACGACCTCGGACGTGTCCCGTTCGCGGTGCGGCTCAGCCGCGCGACAAGCCGGATCATCCGACAGAACCTCATCGCCAGCCTCGCGATCGTTGCATTCCTCATCCTTGCCACTTTCCTGGGGCTGAATATCGGCGCCGTTGTTCTCATCCACGAAGGCTCTACCCTGATCGTCGTCGCCAACGCACTCCGTCTGCTCAACTTCGAGCGAGGCAAGGAGCACCACGGTATCGATCATGAGGACAAGCCCACCCCGTGACACTTTCCTCTCACTCGAACGCCCGCCAGGATCGTCTTCTCTAGTTGCGGCATCGGCAGCTGGTCACGAGCGGGGTAGTGGGGGATCACTCAGGCGGAGATCCAGATCGCCGCCGCAGCCGCGCGTGGGAGAGCATGCGGCTCTCCGGCGAGGGTCACGACGACGGACGCCTCGCCCGCGACCTCGGCGACCCTAAGTGCACTGCCGGGGCGAATGTGCGCCCGGTCGAGCTCGCGCAGCACGGCGGGATCACGGTCGCTGATCCGGATGACGCGGCCCTGCTGCCCGGTGAATGCCTCATCGAGTCGCACAGCGGGTTCCGATTCGACGGTGCCGTCGGCGGTGGGGATCGCGTCGCCGTGGGGGTCGCGCGCGGGCCTGCCGAGCCGCGCGTCGATCGCCTCGAGAAGCCGGTCGGAGATGGCGTGCTCGAGGATCTCGGCTTCGTCGTGCACCTCGTCCCACCCGTATCCCATCTCGCGTGCGAGCCAGGTCTCGATCAGCCGGTGCCGGCGCACCACTGCAAGCGCGCGTGCGTGCCCGACATCCGTCAGCCGGATCGCCTTGTAGGGGATGTGGGTCACGAGGCCCTGAGCGGCCAGCTTCTTGACCATCTCGGTGACCGTCGACGGTGCCACGCCGAGCCTCGTCGCGAGCACCAACGGCGTGATGGCATCAGGCTGCCACTCGGTGTGTGCGTACACCGTCTTCAGGTAGTCCTCAATGGCAGGGCTCGTGACAGGCATCGGCCTCAGGATACCCACGGGGGCGTCACGCCCCGGTGAACACGAGCCAGAGCAGCACGCCGTTCAGCGTGATCAGAAACACCGATGCCCCGATGCCGGCGGCGGTCGTCGCCCAATGGTTCTTCCACCGTCCGAGCACGCTCACCCTCGCCGTGAGTGCGACAAGAGGTACGAGTGCGAACGGGATACCGAACGAGAGCACAACCTGGCTGAGCACGAGGGAGAGCGTCGGGTCGAAGCCGAGCCAAAGGCTCAGAAGCGCCGGGATGAGCGTGACGAGTCGGCGGAGGATGAGTGGGACGCGTACGTGCAACAGACCGTGCATGATCTCGGCGCCTGCGTAGGCGCCCACCGAGGTCGACGCAAGCCCCGATGCAAGGAGGCCGACCGCGAAGAGCGTCGCGATTACAGGACCGAGTGTTGCTCCGAGCGCGGCATAGGCGCCCTCGAGGCTATCGGTGCCCTCGACGCCCGCGAGGTTCACCGCCGCGAGCAGGAGGATGCAGAGGTTGACGGTTCCCGCGATCGCCATCGCGATCGACACGTCCCAGCGGGTGGCGCGGAGGAGCCTGTCGGCCGGCACAGCCGTCGCGGTGCCGGGGAGGCGCTCTGGTGCGGCATCCGCGTCCCGCCTGATTCCGAAGCCGTGCCATGCGCGCGCCTCGCCGCCGCCGCCCTGTTCTCCCCGGTGCGTTGCGAAGCGATCCCGGCTGAGGGCCGAGTGCGCGTAGATGGCGTGCGGCATGATCGTCGCCCCGAGGATCGACGCTGCCAGCAGCACCGAGTTGGCGTCGGCGAAGCGTGGGACGAGGCCCGCGAGGAGGCCGGCCGGATCTGGCGGGGCGACGAAGACGCCGACCGTGAACCCGACCGCGATGATCACGAGCAGCCCCATGATCACGAACTCGAACGTGCGCGGGCCTCGCCGCGACTGCAGTACGAGCAGCACGATCGAGACGATGCCAGTGATGAGGCCGCCCCAGACGAGCGGCACGCCGAAGAGCAGGTTCAGTGCGACGGCGCCGCCGATGACCTCGGCCAGGTCAGTCGCCATGGCCACGAGCTCGGCCTGCAACCAATAGGCGCGGCGTCCCCAACGGTTCCGGATGCGACCGCCGAGCACCTCGGGCAGGCTCCGCCCGGTGACTATGCCCAGCTTCGCCGAGAGGTACTGGATGAGCCATGCCATGACGTTGCCGAGCACCACAACCCAGACCAGCAGGTACCCGTATTTCGCGCCCGCCGTCATGTTGCTCGCGACATTGCCGGGGTCGAGATAGGCGACGCCCGCGACGAGTGCAGGCCCGATCAACCAGGCAACGCGTCCGACCGATGCGGCGCGCTTGGGGTTCGCCGCCAATGTCGCGGGGTCCGGTGCGGCCGTCGCGGGCCTGGCATCATCGGTCATCATCGCGCCTGCGGTTCCCGCGCCGACAAGACCTGGACCACCATCGAGAGATTTCGGCATACCGAAAGAATATGAGTGATTTCGGCAATCCGAAAGAGGCGGTAGGACTGGAAGTCACACCACGGAGCCACTACGCAAAGCGGCGCGTGAGAGCTGCCGACTCAAGCTCTGCCGCGAAGTCAGTACACGCAATTGTGCTGCTGCACAACAACCCGACCTGACCGATCCCGACGCATAGGCCGATCCGCTTGCGCGACGAAAGCTGTCGCGCGACCGATGGCTCGGCGAACTCTTCGACTAGCGCTTCCGCAGGCGGCGGGCTTCGCCCCCTTGCGAACTAGGTGACCCAACAGACCTTCACGGTGCCGGTCGTGGCCTGTGCGACGGTCGGGATCGTCTCAACGAAGGCTCGCGTGGTCTCCTCTGACCCCGGGTATTCGACCACACGCCAGCCCACGATGCCGAAGTCCTCATCCAGCGCCTGCACAGCGCATGCGAACGCCGCGCCGGCGGGTGGGGTGGCCTGGAAGGATACGGTCACCGTGCGGGCATCGACCAGCTCGAAACCTGTCTCGTCGAATCCGACGTCGTCGAACGAGTTCGAGACGGTCAGCCATGCAAGCGCAGCGACGGACAACGCCGCCACACCTGTGACGGCGATCCAGAACAGTCGGCGGCGGATAGGGCGCTGAGCACGACCGTAGCGTTCGGCAAGCTCTTCCTTCGTCGTCACGCGGTCCTCTGTGTCTGCGTAGGGCTCAGCGGCGGGGGCGAGCATCGTGCGTGGCGAGGTCGGCCAGGTGCGCGTTGTAGGCCTGCAACTCGGCTTCCCCGGTGCGGTCGGCGTGCCGGTCGCGGCGCTTGGTCTCACGGTCGTCGCTGCGGCTCCATTGGATCGCGACGGTGATCGCGAGGATGAGGGTCGGGATCTCGCCGATCGACCACGCGATGCCGCCGCCGGTGTACTGGTCCTCGAGCGGCCTCGGCCCCCACGTCCGGCCCATCGACCCGAACCAGTCGGCGACCATCAGTCCCGATTGCATCATGATGGCGATGCCGAAGAACGCGTGCATCGCCATCACGCTGAGTTGTGTCGTCCAGGTGGGCGAGGATCTCCCGCGCCTCGCGGACCGCTGTCTGCAGCCGAGTCTCTATTCCGGGCAGGCTGCGGATCCAGGCGTCGATCACGCTGAACGGGATCGGGGCGAAGCCGTGGGCGTCGACGCCGACGTGGAACTGATGGTCGTTCGGGCCGTGATCGCGTGCATGCGTGTGTCCGTGGAGGAGCGGGATACCGTCGTCCCAGCGTGGGCGATGCGATGTGTGGCGATCAATGGGTTGGCTGTCGCCGGCGTACGGGTAGTGCGAGGCGAGGAGCCGGTACCCGTGCCGCGTGCCTTCGATCACCTCCGGCAGGACCTCCCACCCGGCCGCCTCGTACAGCGGTGTGAATCGCTCGATGGCGCGCGTGCTCTGTGTTGCTGGTGAGACACGATCGTGGTTGCCGGGGACGAGAAGCCTGCGCCCGTTGAGCCGCGCGGTGAGACCGACCGACTCCTCGATCGGTCCGAGTGCGACATCGCCGAGGTGCAGGACAACGTCGTCGGGCGCGACGGCGTCGTTCCATCGGCGGATCAGCGTGGAGTCCATCTCTTCGACCGTTGAGAACGGGCGGCCGGCGAGTTCGCTGATGCGGGCGTGACTGAAGTGGGTGTCGGAGGTCACGAAGTCGACCTGGTCGAAGTCGAACCACGGGTAGTCACGCACCGTGAGAATCCGGGGCGTCGGGATCCATGTCGAATGCGCGCCGCAACGCTCGTTCGATGTCACTCACGGGCTCCGGCTGCATGTGGGCGATATCGGCCCGAAGCCGACCGAGAGCGGCCTCGATTGCTATCCGGTTCTCGTCGCGCCACTCGCGAACACTCGGATCGCGGAGCACGCCGTCCTCACTGCTGCCCGGGTAGTCGAGCAGGAGCTCGGTCTCGATCACCGAGGCCAGGACACGTGCATCGACGGTGCGCGACGAGCGCAGGATCGACAGGCGGGTGGTGGCATCGGAGTCAGATACGTCGACGCGGTAGCGCTGGATGTCACCGTGCTCGGTCGACTCGACCCCGACGTGGGTGACAGTGAGGCAGCGTCCGCTGATGATGATCTCTTTCACGCGCCCTCCCTCCCGAACAGATCAGGCTACAAGGGCGAGCCCTCTGTTACCCAGCCTCAGGACGAAGGCGGCCCGGCCGGATGACCTCGTCGTGACCTGGAACAAATGTGATCGTCCCGAGCCGTGACCAGTAACTGACGAGCCAACGCTGGAGCAGCTCGCGCTGCTCCTTCCGCTGAAGCAGTGAGCGCCCGGGATCATCGATGACGTGCTCCCAGTCGGGTGTTGAGAACATCTCGTCGAAGAGTTCAGCCCGCGATGGGCCGGTGCCATGGCGGTCCCACCATGACACAGTCAGCTGGCCCGCGAGCTCGGCGGTTGACATACCATGTGGCTCTTCGATGGTGCCGATCAGAGCGCTGAGGTACGGGTCGTCGGCCGCCAAGGCGAACGGTTCGTGTTCGATCGCGACCGCTTCCATAGGTTGAAGGATGCCATACGGATTAGGCGCAACGCTGTAGTGGCGCGGTGCTCCGAACTGCGTGCGGACCGCGTGGGCGGCGAGGTGGCTCAGACTATCTGAGCGTCAGATCTGGCGCGCGCGCAGGCAGCAGATCAGTCAGGTCGACGCCGAGCACCTGGGCCACGGCGAGCAGCGTCTTGACAGTCGGGTTCGCCGGAGTGCCAGGCCGCGACTCGCCCTTCTCAAGCTTCTGGTACGTATACCGGCTCAGCCCTGACTCGTAAGCGACACGATCCTGGCTGTACCGGACTCGCGCACGCTCACGCTGAATGTTCTGGCCGAGCTCGCGAGCATAACGGTCCCACGCATCAGGGAGATTTGCGGGGGACGGCACCCCTCAAGCGTTGCGATTAGGCCTCCGCCGAAAGGCCTAATCCGTATGGCAATCTCCACGGTCCGGACACAAAGACGCCCTCCACGAGGGAGGGCGTCGGGCCACGGTTGGGATGAACAACCGGGCGGGGTGTATCCACACTATACACACGATCGCTGGTAGGAAGGTGATCACCTCGTGCACCGATTTGGAGTCGTCTGTTGTCAGCCTCGCCCGTTCCTGGACCGCCGCACGAGCGCCTCATCGTCTACATCGACGGCTTCAACTTCTATCACGGCATGCACGACAAGTTCGGACGCTCGACGCTCTGGATCGACTTCGTCTCACTCGCACAGAGCCTGCGTCCACGCAGCCACATAGTCGCGGTGAAGTACTTCACCGCACCTGTGCTGGGCGATGCGGGCGCGGCCAGCCGTCAGGCCTACCATCAGGCGGCGGTCGCCGCGCGTCACATCAACGTCTTCAGCGTCACGCAGGGCCGATATCAAGCGAAGACTGTGACGTGCTTCAACTGTCGCGCAACGCGTACGGTGCACGAGGAGAAGGAGACCGACGTCAACATCGCAGTTGCTCTCGTCGGCGACGCCGCGGCGAACGCGATGGACTCGGCACTGATTATCAGCGCCGACAGCGATCTTGCGCCCGCGGTCAGGGCGGCCAAACAGTTCCGCCCGCACATGTTCATCGGTGCGGCCTTCCCGCCAAAGCGTTTCTCGAGCGAGCTCAAGCAACTGATGCCCGCTTCGTCGCAGATCGGTCGCGACAAGATCCGCCAGGCTCTTCTGCCCGAAAGGTTCACCGTCGGCGCGACCACCTACACCCGGCCTCCGAAGTGGCGATGATGCGAGCGAGGAAGGCCCCGTCACCTGCGGCGTGAGTCCGCGTTCGGGCGCTTCATCGGAGTGACGTTGCGGCTCGGGTCGTCGCCACGCAGCAACTGGTTCTCGACATGTAGCTCGGCGACAGCGGTCGCGGCGATCGTCAGTTGTGCTTCGAGGCTGCTCACTCGCTCGCGGAGCTCTTTGATTTGGGCTGCACGATCAGCCAGCAAGCTCCGCAATGACTCGACCTCGCGATCTCTGGGCTGAGTCGCATCCACGCGACGTGCCCACTCGTCCATCACCGCAGTTGCGCGGTTCATGGTGGCGCGGCTGACGCCGGCTTCGCGATAGAGGTTCTCCTTAATGATCCGACCGTCGGTGCGGATGGCTGCCCCGTTGAGGAGCCGCTCCATCGCATCGCGCAGTTTGCGTTCGGTCGCGGCAGTGATGTCAGGCATCCGTGAACTTCCTCGTGATGCGGCGAACGTCCTCCAGCTCTGTCTCGAGTTGTTCGCGATTGTGTGGTGCCATCTTTCGGTCGCGCAGCTTCGCGACGAGGTCGCGTTCTTCGGCGATCCAGATCGGCGCGTGCTCCTCTGTGACGACTGAGTTACCGCAGGTGGTGGGCTGGCAGCGATTTGGCATGACGCCTCCTGCGGCTGCTTCGGCGGGCAGCCCCTTCAAGCACGCCGCCTGCTCAGGGATGCCGAGGCAGTGGTTGACGGTTCCCCATCGGAGCGTGCTGAACCGGTCGCGGAGGAGAGTGCGCAGTGTGCGCTCGTCGCCGACTTTGACCTCGTTGGCTGAGACTGAGTCGACCTTCTCGAGTTCATCTCGGAAGCGTTGGGCGCCTGCACCTGCGAGCCTCATCTCGTGGTCATGGTGGGATGACCAAGCGCCGACCAACCGTGACGCGACAGCTTCCTGGAGCTCGTGCTCGAACTCCGCGGCCCACTCCGGTGTCTCGCTCGCGTACCCGGAGGTCGTGCCGTTCGCGACGGCGCGCCGGGCAGCGTGCTTGAGTTGGATGCCGAGCGCAATCTCGCCGTCCGGCTGTTGCGCGGTGATCACGGCCATCGTCCGCCGGAACATGTGCGGAGCGAGATGAAACGCGGGGATCGGCTCAAGACCGGCATCCGCGGATTGACCATTGAGTTGCGAGATGAACTGTTTCAGCTCGCTGTGGCGATCGAACCGACCTGCACCGTCCTGCGCTCGGTGATCACGGCGTACGGAGCTGAAGACGTCGTCGCCGAGGGCAAGTCGTTCCGCGACGGAGATTGCCTGCGCAACAGGTTCAATGATCCACCAGTTGCGCCGCTGCATCCCGCGTCGACCTTTCCGGAGCTGGGAGGTGACGGCGGGCGCGCCGTACGAGGTAGTGAGCGCACCCTTCTTGATGCTGAGTAATTCCGAGTCGCGCATCATCGTGAGAGCCGCGCAGAAGACGTAGCACGCGTTGCGGAGGAACTTCAGTTGGACTCGGATCGTCGCCGGGTCGAATCCCTCGATCCACGGCCCGACGGACCCATCGGCGCGTTCGATATCCGTCGCTTGCGTGGCGAGGCCGCCGGGAGCGGTCGAGAGCGTACCGGTGGCGATCGCATCGGTGATGTCCCGTCGTCGGCGGACGACGTCGGGACGGTCAAGCTCCGCGAACAATTGCTTGCTGTGCCCGTCCGACACGAGCAACGAAAGGAGCGTCCAGTGGATCTCTCCTTTGCGGAATCTCCCGTACGTCATCCGGTGCAGGGGCACCCGGTTTCCTGGCGTTTCGATCCACCGCGCGAGAACTTCCTCAGGGCGCTGAACCTTCACGCGCTCGTTGTTGGGTCGGTCGAGAGCGGACCACTCTGCGCCAGCCGCAAAGATGTCGTGCGAGAACACATCGATGTACTGCCAGCACGCACGCAGCAACGGCCACCAGACATCCGGCGGGATGACCGGGGTGCTCAGCTCGGTGCTCGACTTCTGCCCGCTGAGCGCGATCGTCGTGATCTCGCCCCAAGGGCGGAACCGGAGCCCACCGCCCGTGAGGACTGCCGCATAGGCGTGAAGGTCACGGACGGCATCGACGGCCTGCCTCGTTCTGGAGCGCATCCCCATCGCCTTGATATCAGTGAGGAACCGATCGAGGTGCACCTGGTGGAGCTGTCGGAGTGGGATGTCGGGGAGGGTTTCCGCGTGCCAGGCGGCGAACCGCTTCAGGCCCTCGAGCTTGGAGCGGATCGTCTTTACGTGAGCGGGCGTTGCGCGTAGGTAGATCAGCTGACCGCGCAGAACGGGGTCTACCGGGTTGAGAAGGGCGATCGCGAGTTCGCGAGCACGAAGGTTCCAGTCACCGCTGAACGAGGTGAACAAGAGGACCGCTGAGTGGCGCCCGGCAGCGGGGTTCCATCCCAACGCACCCAGATCCCAGCGATCCTCATCTCCGAACCGAGGGATGGGGTAGTCGTGTTCGAGATGGTGATCGGCGAGGACCGGCGCATCGCCTGCCCAGTGGTCGCTTGCGAACGGCTTCACCCGCTCCGCAGCGGACCCGCGTTCGACGCTCATAGGTGGACACCTCTCTGGGTGAGGGGCAGGTGGACCGCGACTGTCTCGTGCGCAGTCCGCGCATTCTCAATTTCCGCCGGGGAGAACTCGCCGAGGATGCGCTCGACGTTCACCAGCTGCTGGCCGTGGACGGCCGCGAACTGTGCTGGAGGCATCTCGTTCTCGTGACCGCGGAGAATCTCTCGGTACGCGAGGACTCGCGGGAGGTGGTCAGCGAACACGATGGCATTCGGGCACGCGAAGCACATCGATGGCCGATGCTCGCAGAGCCGCCCCGCCGGCGTGAACGGTGACTCGTATGGGGACGTGCACTGAGTCACGTTCATTCCCTGCTCTGTGGTGCTCGAGGAAAGCTCGGCTGCGGCGGCAGTACCCAGGTCACCCGCGACATCGTTGACTGTGCTGGCCGCGGCATGAACGAAGACTGGTCCGCGCACGCGATCAAACACCTGGTTCTGAGCCGCGTTGACTGCGTTGCCCGCCAGAACGTGCACAGTCGTCGACTGCGCGTAGTGGCGTTGGTAGACGGCGATGCTGTGGTCGTCTCCTGCGGCGGCGTCCGCGCTACGGAGTACGGCTGCCCGAACGCTCTTCACTGTCTTGCGTAGGCGACGGGAGTCGTACGGCTTCGATATCTCAGGCGAGATCGACGTCAACAACGAAGTGAATGGATATCGAGAGAACGACTCTCGGCGCGCGACGAGGTGCCTGGACGTGGTGCGCTGCACAGTGAGGAACAGGATGTCTGCGTCCGAGACACCTGCTTTCGTCGCTTCGGATCGAGCGAGTTCTGTGACGGCGATGAGGCGGAGAATGAGATCTCCTGCACGCCACCCCTTGCGGTCGTCTGCCGCGGTCAGTGCGCAGCGCACTGTCCGAGTCCTGTGCGCCCGCGCCTTGCGGAGCCGCACGCGAAGGACGCCGGTCGAGTGCTCGATGTCCGTCAATCGCACTCCTGACCATTCTTCCGGCGCCGCGCCGGTCTCCAACTGCAACAGCGAGCGAAATGCGACGAGGTCTTCGCCGGTCGGGTAGAGGTAGGACAGCAGGCGGCGCGTGATTCGGCCGGCATCAATCTGGGTCACAGCTCGCTCGTCTGCGAAATCAGCGTCAAGGTCGTCAAGCACACCCATAGCGCACGCCCGCAGGATGTCGCCCTCGATCGTGGTCTGAGGTCGGCTTCCGAGATGGCGAATACCCCACAGCACATCTGCGCTGCGCGTCCATCCTTTGAGTCGCGGGTCGACGCCGCTGGCGAGCAAACGCCGGCCTGTTGCCAGACGAGTCTCCAACTCGCGGATTCGGGCGCGGCAGGCGTCGCGTATCGCGATGCGTTCCGCGTTCGAGAACTCGTCGAGTGGCGTGGACTCTCCGCCCTGGTGCAACACGCGTGCTTGCGCCCAGCGGAGGACTGCTTCGCTGATGGCACGACCGTTTGCTGAGTGGACTCGGATGAGAGCGCGTATCTGCCTGCCGTACCTATAGGGAATCGTGCTCTGGGGTGGGTAGGCGCCTGCCAACGCGGACTCCCACGCGTGCAGAGCATCGATCATCGCGTTGCCCGGCGACGCCAAACCCGCCGTTCGCGGTAAGGCATCAGGCAGGCCGAGCAGAAGGCTAATGAGGGCCCTGCGGTATTGGTACGCGGTGCCGTCAGAGTGGCCCATAGCGCGCCGCATATCGATCAGTGCGTCCGCGAGCTCGGCGGCCAGGACGGGGTGCGCGAAATCGAGCGGGGCCAGTGTTCCATCGAGGTTCGCCGTCGGCAGGACGAACAGCATTGGACGCGGGGCGAGATCGATGTCGGTCACGCGGCGTTCCGATCGGCGAGGACTGCGTCGGCGTAGGTCATGCCCTCGTCGCTCCAGCTCTCGAATACATCCTGGATGAGGGCATCCGTGTCCTCGATGTAGCGCAGGTAGACCATGGTCGTCGCAGGGTTCGAGTGACCCAGCAGCCGCTGCACTGTGAGTCGCGGGTTGATGGCGATGTGCTCGGAAAGCGTGGCCGGTCCGACGTTGCCGGCTCGTCGCTCCGTCTCGCGGGCCAGTGCCACTTCGGTAAGCGACTTCAGGAGCACCACAGCGAAGGTGTGGCGTAGATCGTGCGGAGTTATCCGTGTACGGCGACCGCCCATCTCGTCCTGAGCGAGCTCGAGAGTGCGCCGGCTCGCAGACTCGAACGTTGCGTGCCATTGCCTGCGGCTGATCGGCAAACCGCCTCGCCCGACAAATAGGCCCAGTGCCTCCAGCCCCTGGTCCCTCTCGATGACAGCAATCCTTCGCAGGTGCGGAGGCAGCTGATGCAGCCTCCACCTCGATCGCCTCCCGTCAACCCGCCCTCGCACAAGGCCCGCCGACACATCGATCTCGTCGACGATGAACAGCTCGGTGCGACGCCGCCAGAGAGAGGCAGCAGACACGCGGACGACTGCTCGGCGCTCCGTCTGCCGGTACAGATCGACGGCCCGGAGCGTCGCGAGGGGGACGTGGACGCGGCGACGCTTCTGATACTTAGCGCAGGCCTCGAGCAAGACGCTGGTGCCGGTGCTCGATGATGGCGGGACTTCGGCGTCGAGCAGCGTGGAGAACTCACCGAGGCGCATCCCCGTCGTTACGGCCAGCTGTGCGCCCGCTTTCGAGCGCAGGCTGGTTGTGCCCCGCCAGCTCTCGTCCAAGCCACCCGCGGCGGTTCGTCCGCCGAGACCGACGTTGAGGAACGTGCGCCACTGCGCCTGCGTCAGCGGTCGAATGTCCGGCTCGCTCCTCCAACGAATCCGGAGCGGCGACGACCTTCCGATGGTGATCCACGGTTCGCGCCGGATCTGCCCGGTCTGAGTGAGTAGCTGATAGATCCCGCGGATCACAACCACATCGCGTTGCCACGTCGCCGGCGAGACTGGGCGCTCGGAGCCGCTCAGCCGCCACTCGCGGAACGCGACGATGTCGTCGCTCGACGCATGGATGACGTCGGTCTGTCGCGCGGCGAGGAACGAAGCGAACCGCCTGGCGTCGTATGCGTACGCGCGCAGCGTCGCCGGGTCTGTCGACGCTGCGACGATCCGGAAGTACGTCAACCACGGCTCAACCGGCCGCCATCGATCGTCAAGAAGGATCGGCATTCCATCGGGTAACGATCGGGGGTGCGAATAGCTGTCTCGGGCGCGCTCGTCGAGGTCGGATGGGATAGCGAGCTGGTGGTCGACGAAACGAAGATGCATCGTGCTCCGGGGTGCAGTCGGGTGGATGGTTGAGACACTGACTGAACGTACACATAACCGCATGTGGCTCGGGAAACTTCCTCGTCATCGCGTACAAGGAGCTGCGCCGGCTCGAGCACGCGATCCTCGAGCGCCTCGCCGAACTGGACGAAAAGCACCGCGTGTTGTTCGCGGAGTCGAAGATCAACATCGAGAACTTCTTCGGTCTCGAGATCGACGACTTCGCCGTTGAGGTCGCGATCCTGTCGCTGTGGATCGCAAAGCACCAGATGAACTCTGAGTTCAAGGACAAGTTCGGCGTCTCGATCCCGCTGATCCCGCTGAAGGAGACCGGCCAGGTCAAGCAGGGCAATGCGACCCGTGTCGACTGGAATGAGGTCTGTCCGAACGATGGCGGTGAAATTTACCTGATAGGCAACCCGCCGTACAAAGGCGGCAAATCGCAAGGCAAGGAGATGAAGGCTGACTACCCATTCGTCTTCGGGACGCGTCCGTATTCGAAGGATCTCGACTACATCGCACTCTGGTTCGTGAAGGGTGCCGACTACATCGAGGGAACGCGTGCAGAACTGGCGTTCGTGACCACCAACTCGGTGGCCCAGGGTGAGCATGTCGGTCTGATGTTCCCGATGATCTTCGCCAAGGGTCTAGAAATCGGGTACGCGTACACGTCCTTCAAGTGGGAGAACAACGCCAAGCACAATGCTGGGGTCACGGTCGCAGTCATCAATCTCCGAGCAGAGCGGACCGGGCGGAAGTTCATCTTCACCGATGGACTGCAGATCGAGGCGAAGAACATCAACGGATATCTGGCGGACGCCTCCTCCGTCTTCATCTATCGCCGCACAGGAGTACTTAGTCCATCGTTGCCGCGAATGGTCCTCGGGTCCATGCCAAAGGACGGCGGACACCTGATCCTCGACGCATCGGAGCGCAAGCATGCGGTCGAGGCGGACCCCAGGGCGGATATGTACCTCAAGCAGTACATCGGATCAGCCGAGTTCATCAACGACATCCAGCGATTCTGCGTGTGGGTTCCAGACGCAGAGGTCGCTTCGGCGAAGCGAATCGGACCGATCGCGTCACGACTCGACGCGGTGGCGGAGTGGCGAGGTGGTCGAGACGAAGCCGGAGTCCGTGCATTCGCCGCGTTCCCCAACCGGTTCAAGCAGGTCGCGTACAAGGTGACTGAATCGATCATCGTGCCGCGGGTGTCTTCGGCGCGACGCGCGTATGTTCCCATCGGCTATCTGGGAGAGAACGCTGTGATCTCCGATGCTGCCAACGCGGTCTACGACGCAGAGCCATGGATCTTCGCCCTCCTCACATCGCAGATTCACATGGCCTGGCTCGCCGCAGTCGGCGGTCGGATGAAGACGGACTACCGCTACGGCGCATACATCGTCTACAACAACTTCCCCGTGCCGCCGCTGTCAGACGCATTGAAGGAGAAGCTCACGGTCACGGCGCTGCGCGTGCTGGACGTGCGCGAGTACCACTGTGAACAGACGCTCGCCGAGCTCTACGATCCCGACAAGATGCCCGATGATTTGCGCGAGGCGCACGCCGAGGTCGACGCGCTGGTCGACTCGATCTACTCCAAGAAGCCGTACGAGACCGACGAGCAACGACTCTCTGACCTGTTCGCGATGTACGAGCGCATGACCGCCGAGGAGGCCGCGAAGGCCTCGGAGAAGAAGTCCAAAGGGGTTCGCAGATGAGCGCGATCAAGAAGCCCGTCAACATCGTCAATGTCACCTACGCCCAGACCAAGGCCTCGGTGAACACTGACGCGCTCGGCATGCGCGAGATGCAGCGGCGCGTCTTCGCGCAGCGCGACGCGCAGCACCTGCTGGTGAAGGCTCCGCCGGCTTCGGGCAAGTCGCGTGCGCTGATGTTTGTGGCGCTCGACAAGCTCTACAATCAGGGCCGCGAGAAGGTCATCGTCGCGGTACCCGAGCGCTCGATCGGCGCGTCGTTCGCCCCGACGGCACTGACAAAACACGGCTTCTGGGCAGACTGGGAGATCAAGGACGAGAACAATCTCTGCGACGCGGGCTCATCGGCCGGGAAAGTCGACGCTTTCCTCAAGTTCCTGGAGGGCCCCGATGCGACGCTGGTATGCACGCACGCGACGCTCCGTTTCGCCTTCGAAAAGCTGGCGCCCGACGCGTTCAACGGCACAGTTCTAGCGATCGACGAGTTCCACCATGTCTCCGCCGATACCGAGAGCTCACGCCTCGGCGCGCTGCTGCGCGACGTCATGAAAGGGTCCGATGCACACATCGTCGCGATGACGGGCTCGTACTTCCGCGGCGACTCGGTGCCCGTGCTCTCGCCTGAGGATGAGGCGAAGTTCACGCCAGTGACCTTCAACTACTACGACCAGCTCAACGGGTACGAGCACCTGCGCTCGCTCGGCATCGGACACCACTTCTACCAGGGCCGCTACACCGACGCGATCGGCGAGGTCCTCGACCTCGACAAGAAGACGATCGTGCACATCCCAAACGTCAACTCCGGCGAGTCCACGAAGGACAAGCTGGAGGAGGTCGGCTTCATCCTCGACACCATCGGTGAGGTCGCCGACGAGGACGAAGACACCGGCATCATCAGCGTTCGCCGCAACGACAACGGCGAGATCGTGCGAGTCGCCGACCTCGTCGACGACACCGACCAGAAGAAGCGCGGCGACACGCTCCACTTCTTGGCGCACACAGCCTCGAAGGATCCCGACGCGGTGGACGTGATCATCGCCCTAGGAATGGCGAAGGAGGGCTTCGACTGGCCGTTCGCCGAGCACGCCCTGACCGTCGGGTACCGCGCCTCACTCACCGAAGTCATCCAGATCATCGGCCGGGTGACCCGCGACTCCGAGGGCAAGTCCCATGCCCAGTTCACGAACCTCATCGCAGAGCCCGACGCCTCGCAGGGCGAAGTCAAGGTTTCGGTGAACAACATGCTCAAGGCCATCACCGCGTCGCTGCTGATGGAGCAGGTGCTGGCGCAGAACTTCCAGTTCAAGACGAAGAAGTTCGACAGCGACAGTACGAGGAAGCCGGGCGAACTGAAGATCAAGGGCTTCAAGGAGCCCTCGACGGCGCGCGTGAATCAGATCGTCGAGACAGACCTGAACGACCTGAAGGCCACAATTCTGCAGGATGACACCTTCGCGAAGGCGGCGGCGGGCTCGGTGGACCCCGAGACCACAAACAAGGTGCTCATCCCGAAGATCATCCGTGAGAAGTACCCGGACCTCACCGAGGTCGAGATCGAGGAGGTGCGCCAACAGGTCGTCGTCGACTCGGTCATCAAGACCGGCGAGGTGCGCCCCGTCGGCGACCAGCGGTTCATCAAGCTCGCCGAGAAGTTCGTGAACATCGACGAGTTGAGCATCAACCTCATCGACTCAGTGAACCCGTTCCAGCGAGCATTCGAGGTGATGTCGAAGTCGGTCACGCCATCGGTGCTGAGGATCATCCAGGACCAGATCGCGGCCACCCGGATCGAGTTCACTGAGGAAGAGGCGCTGGCGCTGTTCCCGAAGATCCAAACCTGGGTGAAAGTCAACGGACGTCGTCCCGATGTGCGCGCTGAGGACCCGAACGAGAAGCGTCTCGCGGCCGCGCTGCTGTTCCTGCAGAAGCTCAAGCAACGGCGCGCGGCCGAGATGCGTGCGACAGAGATGGCGACGGAAGAGTGAGCACGAATGAGGACGTCGGGCCCGTCGACTTCGTCTTGACCGACTTCCAGGCGGTTCTTGACGCCGACGTCGACGGCCTGCTTGATGCACCGGAGAAGCCTCAGAAGGTCACCTCCTCAGATCGCCTCGAGCGAGCGTTCCTGGAGATCTTGGAGTTCTACCGGGCCAATGAGAGGGTGCCGAGTTCGTCGACCCGCGAGATCGCCGAGCGCAAGCTCGGTGCGAGACTCGACGGCTTCCTCGCCAGTGAGGAACGCGCGACCGCCGTCAAGCATCTCGACGAGTTCGGTCTGCTCGAAGCGCCGCAAGCACCGGCATCGATCGACGAACTCCTCGAGGCGGACGACCTTGACGACCTGCTGGGCGATGACGGCGGCATCCTCGACGTTTCGGACCTTCCGGTCCGCCGGAGTTCTGACGCGCCCGACTCTGTCGCGAAGCGTACGAAAGCACAGGACTTCGAGAGCTTCGAGCACCTGTTTCGCGCCAAGCACGCCGAACTGAAAGAGGGAACGATCACGCTGGCACCCTTCAAAGGCGTGCACACCATCCAGGAGGGCCGGTTCTTCGCCCTCAACGGCATGCTGCTCTTTGTCGCCGAGGTCGGCGAATCGCTGTCAATGGTCGTCGGCGGCAAGGCCGAGCAGAAACAGCGACTCCGTGTGATCTTCGAGAACGGGACTGAGTCCTCGTTGTACAGGCAGTCGCTCTCGATCCGGCTGCACGAGCAGGCAGGGCGCGCGCTCGTCCGAGCTGGCGCGTCAGCTGACGACATCCTCGACGGCGATGTCGAGACCGGACACATCTACGTACTTCAGTCGCTCAGTACCGACCCTCTGGTTGCGAACATTAAGGATCTGCACAAGATCGGCTTCTCGACCACGAGCGTCGAGCAACGCGTCAAGAACGCGGAGAGGTCGCCGACCTACCTCATGGCCCCCGTGAAGGTTGTGGCCGACTATCTGCTGTACAACGTGAAGGCGTCGTGGCTGGAGCATCTTCTGCACCGGGTCTTTGCGGAGGTACGGCTGGACCTCACCCAGGTCGACAAGAAGGGTCGGAACTACGACCCCTCGGAGTGGTTCGTCGTTCCCTACGACGTGATCAACCAAGCGGTGACGATGATCATGTCCGGGGAGATCACTAACTACGTCTACGACAAAGCCGAGCGTCGACTGGTCGAACGTGATCGATGACCTCGAGCAGCCGGGCATCTAGGAGTGGCACTCCTCTGAGGAGTCATCCCTGGCGTTGAGAGGATCGGAGCTGCGCGCTCTTGGGTCAGCTCTGATCCCAAGCCTCGACCAGGTACCAAGAGTCGTCAGCGAGAGGGGCGACGGCGCTGACGCCAGCGGTTGAGAAGTTGAGCTTGATCTCCTCCCCACGGGCGTGAAAGAGGTACGGGTAGCCGCCATCGTGGAGCAGTTGCGCCCGCCCATCCTCAGAGGCACTCAGGAGCTTGTCGACCCAGGCTCGATAGGGCACGTATGCAACACGGCGCGAGATGAGTGTGCCGAGGTAGCTCGTCCGCTCTTCATACGGAATCTCGCTGATGCGACGAAGGTCCTGCTCGCTGATCCCTGAGCGGACCTCGTGCACGTGCGCGTCATACCCGAGCATCAGTCGATCCCCTCGCTCCTCAGTCCAAACGTATCTGGCTGGGGGCGACCGGGGCGGGATGGACCGAAATGTCCATATGGACACACCGTGGACATCTCACCCGCGAAATGGACAACTTCAAAAAAAACCTACAACGGTGTAGGTTCCCGCTCGAGATGGCGGATAACCCCAGGGATTCCACGCTAGTTGGCGGTGGTCCCGGACTCAGGATTCCACGGGAAATGGCGGATTCCTACACCGCTCTCTGACGCGCCGACCCTGTCTGGTCAGCGGCCTGTCACGCCTGGAGTCCCGCGGGGTGGTGGTCTTTCGGGCCCGCGGCGTCGTG